>Ga0307512_10000083_pt1 | contig 112107 bp, 108 predicted proteins | sample 14_EM_MG_FD_200267 | JGI IMG/M metagenome (GOLD analysis project Ga0307512, IMG submission 200267) | Populus trichocarpa ectomycorrhiza microbial communities from riparian zone in the Pacific Northwest, United States - 14_EM | ecosystem: Host-associated > Plants > Roots > Unclassified...
CTCAATCGGTGTCGGCACTCCTCAATCCCCTCTCCGACCTCGATCTGGAGCACCTCTATTTCATTCCAGACTGTGAACATCCCTCCCCATTCAGCAATGCTCAGCATTGATGGCTGCTCCACTGGATATGCGCTCCTCAACCCCTGTCAGCCCACATTGGCCTAGCTTTCCTCCGCTCAATTGCATTCCGTGCTCCTCCATCAACATCAGCACTCCCCTTGCCCACCCTGCACTCCACATCAGGCACTCCTCATTTGCTGGTGGCGCACCTCATTCTCCTCCAAATTCATCATATTGCGTGTCAACCTCCATTTTGATTCACTGAGAGCTAACATCTTAATTCCAACCTTTAGATATCACAAATCGAGCCAAATGACATTGCCATTCAATTTCACCCACCCGCCAGGCTAGAATTATTTGGAAATACAAGGAGCGCCTCGAGCTTCTTCGAGCCGTTGATGAATTGTGTGTTCCTGTGTTTCTGATCCCTGATGAGATGAGAGATTGAGTGGATGACATTGAGACTATGTTCGATGCATAACATTCCGATCGCTCAGTCGGGTTATTGTTTCGGTTTTATCTGGTTTCATTTTTGAACCACTCGCCATTTTCTTTGGTTCTCCTTAAAGTAGCGATGCAAACAATAGAATGTTGAATGAGATGCTAGGTACTCTAGCATGATTTAGAAGTTGATAACGAACAATAATGTATGTATCATGCGTGGAGGGTATTCTTAATGCTCTGGGTACATGCGGAGAATCTCAGATACCGCCTGCAGTTCTTGCAATGAATATCCATAAGGACGCAGGCATCTCTCAGAGTTAGTTTGGGATTCCCACATTGGTTGGGCGACAGTCCCAGGTGCTCCCAAACTTATCAGAACTGCTCCCATGATGCTTCCATACCATTCATCAGAGGTCCCAGTTACTCCGAAGGCCGGCCGGAATGCCCTCCTAGGGTCTGATTCTCTCCTGGAATTCACGCTTCTAAGTTTACACTCCGCCTCGTCTCACACACTCCTGTAGGCTCCCAGCGACTAAATTACATTTTGCGGATGAAGATGGTCTGTCTTCCCTTCATTCTCATAATTACCCGTTGGCCCATGAATATAGGTTCTGCTTCCAGCATGCCTTGCTACAAAAGCGACCACTGCCAGCCAGCATTCGGTGACAGTTACCAGGAAACCTCACCAAGTTACATTCCCACGATTGTGTGATATCTCACAAGTGAAAACAGTCTCACCACCCAGCGTGCCTCTCATTGAACACCTCCAAATACTCCTCCAATCACACTCCATAATGGCTTGCAAGTTCATCTCCTTCGTCCACTTGATCATGGCCTCAGATTGCATTGTCGCGTTCACTCAATTATAGCTTCCAACTGTACCTCCAACCTCACTCAATCATGGCCTCCAAGTTCCCAGTATTATGGCATCCAAGTGCATCTCCAAGTTAGTGTGATTAGGGCCTCCGAGTGCATGTCTGAGTTCACTTGATTGTCATTCACAGGCACACCTGAAATTGCCCTCAAGCACCGCCTGCAGCCAGTCCAGATACACCATGTATAGATGGGTAGCTATATAGATACATATATACATAGATACATATATACCAAGATGACAATGCAAACTGAATCCCTGAGTTATGAAAATCATTGAATGATAAGTAGTAGCTATGATTTCAAGGCGCACCAGCAGTGTTCCCAGAGAAGATGAGGATATTCCCAGCCTTCTGTACAGTGATTCGAGGTGCTCCCAGGCTTCCTTTTCATTGCCAGCGGCTCTCAGACCGATCGCTGGCGCTCCCTGGTTTGTCATTGGGGCTTCCAGGCTTGCCACCAGCACTCCCAGGTACTCCTCTGGGTGTCATCTGACCTCCTATATCCTGGCAGATTTCTGTCCACCATCCTCACTTTCATTATCACTAATCTGCTAATCAGTATCATCATCTAGCTTTATTATCATAATCTGGGACATTTGCCATCTCAAACACAATCAACAAAGGAAGAGATGACAGTTAATCATTGAATGGACAATGAAGATTTGATGTTTTCTTTAATGCAAGTGTGAGTGCTCTCTCAAGGTGTACATCTTAAGTCTTCTGTTAATTGTAATTCCAGACCTTGCTGGGCATAGGTTCCATATTGATGAAACTGAAGATGGATGTTTGGGGAATGTATAGGAGAGAGAGACAGTATAAAAGTGTTAAATATAAGATTAAGTGTAATGAAATCATGCGAAATGTGGTGCATAGGATACATTATGTTGAAGAGCATGTAATTCGAGATGTGTCTTGAGAGGATGCGGGCTAGATATTGTCTATGGATCATATCAAAATCGTGGATAGTTAATCTTCTGTTGTTATATAGATAGTGTCATATGCACATGAATAGATGAATTCCAAATACCAAATACCAAATGTTAGCACTCCTATCAACAACACTTTCGATACAAGAACTGTAGGTTGGTTCATGCAAATGCACAAAGAATGTTGTCAGATGCACCTGAAGGACTCGCAACAGTATACTGATTGTATCATTGACTAACCTTTGGTGCTGGCAAAATGCGATACTCAGAACCTTAATCAGAACAGTTGCTCCTGTAGATAACTAGTCCAAATGCAGTAATTGTCTGTGTAACTTCATGCATTATAGGTAACCATATCGCATTGAATTTTTACACCACTGAGACACTGCAGAACTTGATAGATTTGAGACATTGAAAGTGGCAGTTGAGTTATAATCTATCCTAAGATGTGCATTTTGATAGCTGAATTATTGATTTTGTTGCAATCCATTTAGATCAACATTAACAGTATTGTTAACTTTTGCCTCTTTGAGTATACACAGTATACAGACTATACAGGAGTTACTGGCCCTCCCCAGAGTGACTGGGTAGATTCTGTCATTTGAGATTCTTGCTCTCAAGCAGTGTTAGCAACATTTCCGGACTGTGGTTTGGACTCCTGGTCTGGGTTGGAACCAAACGATGTGCAAATTGGCGGTCTGGGTTATCCATACACCCGAAGCAGCAATTCCGTTATGATTCGAGCAAAATCTCCCAACCTGTCAGATTTTGGCTGGTTGCAACTGGGTTGGCTAGCGGGTATATTTGTAGATTGATAAAATGCTCCTGTTTCTGCTGTTTGACAATAGTATCTTACTAAAATCATGTACTCAACATCCAGTAATCGCTTTTTGAGTGTTTTCCAGTTTGCAATATTGATGATTTTGGAATCAGTGTTTTTACATCTATATTATGCATTTGTGCCTACAAAGGCGGACAATAGTTCCATTATGAGCTCAAATATCCGCACGATGCCTTGAGTACTAAAGATCCAAAATGAGATATTGTTGACACTCCATTGACCCTCCAATTCATGATGGCGTACTGAAGATATCGTACACAGTTATGCCTGAAAAGGCCACCATTACTTCATATATGAATTTCTGCCGCAATGGGGCACTTAGATTACCCAAGTTGCATGACCAATCATCATTTACACTGCATTGACACACATTTTCAGGATGGGGCATGGAGCGGGTCACTGTTGTTTTTGCCTTTAAAGGCGGCCAATACCTCATTTATGGATGTCTACAACCAGTCACCACTTACATTACCCTAGATGCAAAGCCAAAAATCATTGATGCTGCATTGATGCTCATTTTCAGGATAGGACAGGGAGCGTGTCGCTGTTGTTTTGGCCTGGAAAGGCAGCCAAGGCATCATTTATGGACATCTACAACCAGTCGCGACCTGGATTACCCACGCTGCAAAGCGAAAGATTGTTGATGCTCCATGGATGCTCATTTTCAGAATTGGGCAGGGAGCATGTCACTGTTGTTTTTGCCTGTACAGGCGGCATGTACATCATTTATGGATATCTACCACAAGTCGCCGCGTAGATTTCCCAAGATGCAAAGCCACAAATCGTTGACGCTTTGTTGACGCTCATTTTCAGAATGGGCCAGTTACTGTGTCTCAATCATTTTTACCCATAAACGCTGCTGATATGTCGGTTATGCATCACAGTGACCAAATCAATAGTCAATTTGCTAACATACAAAACAAAGAATTGTGCACGCTCCATTGAGGTTCATTTTCTGGAGATAGTAATGATGTCATCAATAGAATTTTTGCCCAAAAAGGCGCCGAATACTATGATAATGGATAGCAAAGACCAGATCACTTTCTAATTGCCTGACCTACAAGACCAAGAATTGTTGACACTCCGTTGACGCTTAATCTGGCACAGGCATATGTGCAATGTGGAATCATTTCATTTGGCATACTACATCATAGATGCTGTTTTGGCCGCCTTTCTATCGTATTCATGTACTTTGTCCTTTATCACTACATTGTTCTTCAATAACACATATATATATATCCTTTAAAATATACTTTAAACTGTCTGCAAATTGTAGATAATAATACACTCTAAAGTCATGTTCCTGTCAATCAATGCTCCTCGTCACTTCCAGCTTCGCTCAAAAGGCTGCTCGCATCTGCAAAATGCATGACAGCCCCATTACCATGCAGCACAGAGTGTACTAACCAGTAGATGTTCCTTGATCGGTCAGCAAATCTGGGATAAAATCTTGATCGCGCTTGTGATCCTTGGAATATGCTTCAAGATTCAAATACTGAACATTGGGAAGTGGAGTATGTATACACACATATCCGGGTGGCATATCTTCCATTTCGGAACAATCGGCTCCCTCAATGTCACTGGGTGGCTTCTGTGGGGTAGAAGTTGCTCCGGGTGGAGATGACGTTGGTTCAGGCGGAGGTGCCCTAATCCATTTGTGCCTCCACGGTGTCTGCAGACTCTTCGATGTGCCATTGTGGCAAGGCAGTCAGCAATCCGTCAGATTGTCATGAACCATAGCCAGGTGTCTTCTCAATGCAGCCTTCACCATTATATGCCCATTAGGCTTGCCTCCCCACATTATCTCTTCTCAGACTTCGGTGCATGATTGCTTGATGAGGTATGGCGTTTCCTCAATTGCGGCGCGCAAAAACCCTCCTTTGACCATTTTGGCCATATTCAATGCAATGCACATGTCAGACTTTTCTATCTGTACCCTGCCTCCTTGCCTTGCCATAGTAGCAGACATGTTAAAACCCTTCAAGAAATCAGTTGCTGATTCAGAATATGAGATTCAGATATTACCTCAACCATATACAGTTCCGTAGCATCCTCTAAGCTGTTTATATCTATTTTGTTCACTCTCGGGGATGCTTATCACGAGATTTGGGTGCGAACACCCCAGAGCTGACAACATCATGATGTTCTTTTGTGTGGACTGTGGAGACAAATGCCTTCGTCCACCATGAAGGATTCCCATTACGGGCAGTAATCAATTGGTGATGATGCTCTGTATATATATCAGCTGGACATTTTACTGTTAGTTGATGTCCGTCTACCTCGATATGGATTCACTCAAATCCAATGGCATTCTGCATCATATTTTAGTGGCTTCCAGTTTTACGTAACATTTTGAAATTCGAGTACTGGGTCATATGTTCATTGGCTACATTGGCATCGTCGTGGTGGACTTGCAGGTGACTGTGTTGTTGCTGTGTCTCAGCGGGTGGTGCATTGCATGAAGCACCTGTCGTTCGACTAGATTCGGATCAGCTCGCAAGAGGTGTTTCTGGACCCCTGATTTGCTGGTGTGGTAAAAGAGAGGAAGATGGTAACGAAAGGAAGTGGGAAGTCCTGAGGAATATATAGTCAGCTCCCTGTCAAAACAGAATGAGTACCAGCGAACTTGCATGATCAACTCAGAATGAATCATGCTGAGTATAGTTGTAGGTTGCAGGGGTTTACAACCAGTCTGCCATTTGCGGTAAGTTGGTCCGGCGTTGTCTGTTTGTTTAACAAGATACATGGAGGTGAAAGGCAGCTGAAATCTCATGATTGATGGATATAACAAGGAAATTCTTTGACGAAAAGGACGTCTGGTGTTATTTGTCTCAATACATCCCAGGGTGTTACATGAAACGGACACTAAACATCATGTCATGTACTATTGTTAGCGATGTTATATCTAATGAAGTGACTGTCAAAACGCAGATTTTTCTTCGTTCAAGTTGATCTAACGTACCAACCTTTTCATCAAAGATGCAGCTTGCCTGAATGTGGTCCATATCTTGCAACATCCAACATCTCGCTGATCAACAAAGTCAACACAAAATTCAACGTTCAATGCTCTGAAAATGAACCATTCGCCACTTCCGGCAGGCAAATACTGCCTATCAACAAACTGATCCACATGATGATGTCATCAAGCAAATGATGGCAAGAGTGGCTTTTACGCTGACAAGGTTCGATCCTTCGGAGCACTGTGCAGCTTGCAATCCAAAAAGAATCTTGCAGTGCAGACATGATGAGAAATGCACTTTCAAGCAACAATGAGAAACCCAAATGGATCGAGGATTATGTAGATTAAGAAACCACTGTGGCAGGAAAGCGAGTTGAGGATGCTGAGGCAGCGCTTCAGCAACATCGGGAAGTTACAATATCAACTGAAAAGGTGGGATTGACATCCTGGCAGCCCGAAAAATCATTTGAGGAGGTGCAGAATCCTATCGGAGACTGGCTGAGCGATCCTGTAAGTTCCAAAGATGAGGAGTATGGGGATAATGAGGACGATGATGAGGAAGACGCAGCGCTGGCCACGCTGAGCGAAGATGACGAACCCAGCTGGGTGAAGGGCACAATCTCCAAACTGGTACAGCAATTCATGGAGAGTTTCTGGCAGAAGCCGATGTGCCTTCACGAATCGATGCAACCGGGATGGGGGGATGTGGCCAACTACTTCTGTGAGAGTGACATGATGCACTGTATGGCCGAAATGAGGGTTCCAGCAGTTGGTTAGCTTGAATCCAACCAGGTTGTGGCCTGACATGCACCCCAAACACTGGGGGAGGAAATATATACTCTTGATATCGTCCCCGGAAAATTATGAATGCCCCTAGTTACATTTCGAATGGGACGTTGTCATATGACGCAAGGTTCTGGGAATTCACAGTCGCACAAGATCATAGCATCTCTCCGGCCCTACGCGGCGGCCGATTGATTACTGACTAAGAAATCAAAGCCTGTGAAACTCGGAAGCATTTACCCCTGCATATGGCCTCCCAAGTAAATTACCATATAGGGACCGTATTCGGATGAAGAAATAGTGATGGCTTCTGTGTTGCTGGATGATTCAATGCGCAAAATGTAATGTTTGATGACGTATCTCATTGAAAAGCAAATTGTGTATCTATTTTGCTATGTGTCAGCTTTTCCTCAATTTCAGTTACCAAATTGTATGACATGACATTTCATGTGTGCATGTGCAAGGGTGGTACAGGCCATGCGAAAGTTTGAGACTCAAAATTGAGTTGATAGATAACCAATGAACCTGATATCAACCTGTCTATTACAGTTAAGTGAGATAGCGAAATGCAAATTAGAGACCCAATTTACTCGCAAAGTTTATGTCTGTGTTGCCATACCTTTCAGTGATGGAGTGATCAATGTGCAATGCAAACCTGTACACATGACAACCGCCATCCAGCATTCAACCATGCATCTAACTGCATATCTGGCCACTCAGGCCTGGTGCACATCGTCCAGATTTTGACAAGTGGTTATGGGAGGTCATGGAAATCGAGGAGGAGGAGCTGGATGAGGAAAGATTAGGAAGCCAGTCTAGATGAATCGAAAACTAGGTAATGGATCTACATGCGGTAAATTGCCGGATCAATACGCTGGAAGGAAACAGGGCTACTTCACCCATCGCTCAGTTAGTATGCATAGTGGTGAATCAGAAATTGTGAGGCGACGAAGCTTTTGGATGCTAATGAGTATTCATAGAAAGGATATATTGGCTGTCAATAATGACTATTTGAATATTGGCATACAATTGTTGGATATATAATAACTGTTAGGATGTGCTTAAGGTGAGCGTCAACACAGCATCAACGACTTGTTGTCTTACACTGTGGGTAATCAAAGGGCTGCATAGTTACATACTTCCAATGTGAAATTATTGGTCTTCTTCATATGAAAAAAGGAATGCGACACACTCGTTGTCCCATCCTAGAAATGATCTTCAATGGTGCGTCAACAATTCTTGATCTTGCATCATGGATTATCCAAGGGCTTCGCAATGACCTTAACCCATAATCAATATATTAGCCGCCTTTCTCAGCAGAAATGCTAGCGATGATATTGCTACTATCTCCTAATCCACGACAACGGAGCATCAATGATATTTGGTCATGTGTCTTCAAATCATCCAAGGGCAGTGCAATGGCATTAACCCATAATCGCAGTATTGGCCACCTTTCTATTCAAAAATTGTAGTGCCACTATCGCTGCTATCTCCTGCGAATGATTGTCAATGGACTGTCGACAATTGTTCCTCTGGCTTCTTAGATCATGCAAGAGCCATGCAACAGCGTTAACCCATTAATAACGTATTGGCCTTCTGTATGGGCAAAAATGCTGCGAACTATATCACTACCGCGTCCTAAAAATGAGTGTCAATGGATTGTCAACAGTGCAGCGGGGTTCAGTATGCTACGCAGCAATCAACTGCATTGCATCATTCCGAAATAGAGTTTTCAATGGTCAGTCATTCCAGTATGTCCTTGTATACAACTTCACAAATATGGATCCAAAGTCTCTCTGGTCTGACTTTTCTCATGGTCATAGCTCTACAGTCAATATTCAAGAAGCCGCATTCTACTCAACAATGACGTATTTTTTGACAGTCTCTCAATTTGAAGTACACAGTGTTTAAATTCCTACCACTATGTCGGTTTCAAAATCTTTAAATTCCTCATTCCTGGAGGTTATGATATGATCCAACAATGAATGTGTCTTTATCCATGATTTGAGCGACCTTACATTGCAAATCATACTCCATGCATGGTGGGCATCTTTGAATGTGGGCTCCAAGCTGCCTATTGATTGGGATAATTCTAGACATCCACCTTCGTGGTGATTCTATTTGCATTGCGGAATTGAGGACATTGGCATCCCCTGATTCATATGAATGGTTAGTCATCAAGTTCTTCGCCATCCATCAGAACATGGGACCAACTCAAGGGGGGAACACTGGCTGGCAAAAGCGTGCATTGCAGAGTGAAACAAATTAACATAGGCAGATGTTACCGCATTGACTAGTTCAACTATCGATGAAACAGCTTTGACCATACTCAAGATACAAGGAAGTGGGGGAATTACAATAGTAAGTTCGCAAAAGACATTCAGATTTGATGTTAAAATCCAATAAATGTTGACTGAATTGACTGACAACACGCTCCAAACCGGCATCGAACAACTTGGTAGCTGCCGAATTCCACCACGACACCTAGAATTGCTACCTCATGTGAGGATTTGTTTCAGATCATATTCACTGGAACGATGTATCAAACCTGGAGCCATGGCGGTCATGGAATGCATTATGCTCTGAGCTGGTGCTACAGGCCGCCAGCACGCATAGCAACATTCTCCGGAGGGAATCCTCACTGACAGTGGATGCAATTAAGAAGCAGTTGCCATCAAGCAATAAAGTTAGTTTAGCTTTAGACAGGTAGACATCAATCAACAGATTGGCCATACCGTCGGTCCATGCTTACAATATGAATCAAAACTGGGCATAGTGAGAGGTAAAACTCACTTTCGATGAGATTGATAGCTTATTGTATTCCTTTTTCGAAAGCTATTTCTGGATATCAGGTCCAGTTTCGACATACTGGAGCAATGCTAGCCATACATATGAAGAAAATTATTGATCATTTTGAGCTTACCAACAGCCATTTACTCCGAATTACAACAGATAATGCTTCATCCAATTACTCAATGACTTGGAAACTGCAATCAACCCTTGAGGCCTCTTGTATCTAGTGGTCTGCAGTGAGAAACCACATACCATGCATGGCGCACGTCAGTCAGCTTGCTGTAGGTGCATTCATGAGCAGTCTCGGTGTTCAAGGCTGCACAAAGTCTCAGGAAGCCCATGAGTGTGATCAGCAATTTGGATAGAATGAAAGCACAGGTATTGGGAAGAGTCAAAGACTTCGAAAAGATGGCAGTGCTAGAATCCACAAGGTGTCAGCCATGAGACCAGGTTATGCAAAGATAATTGTGAAAGTACATATTTCAAGAAATTTTGAAAGTGCTGAAACTGACCTTGATATAGCAGCGAATGCTCGCTGTATTGATTACACTAACACCACGTCGTGAAAACGAGTTCATTGACTGTCAAAAAGCCGAAGTACCAATCGAAGTGCTGCCAATTGTGGATGTGAAACCACAGTGGAAATCAACGCTGCAGATGATTGCCCGAGTCTACCAATTACGAGAACTCACTCGCGAGAGGCTCAAGAATCCACAATGCAGCAATTACAGGCCACTCTTCACAACACCGGTTGAATGGGCCATCATGAAGTATGTCATGGAAGTCTGAAGGCCATTCCGACACTGGACCTTGTGGATGTCAAAACAGCATACAGGTACTCGGTATCACATTATCCCTGTGTACAACAACTTATATGATCATATGGAGGGAATTATGCGAGCCTCAGCTAAGAAGCTGACTCAACTGAAGTACGACTTATACTCAGCCATGATGTTTGCGCGCCAAAAGCTGTCCCAATATTATGCTGGAGTAACTCCAACAACTGGTATTCTTCTCATTTCACCACATATACTTCATCGTCTCCGGAAGTTGTGATCATTTAGGAGGTAGCACAAGGGAATAGATATTAATCCTCAGGATGAGAGTTCTTATAGTACCCAATACCCAGATGCATTTCTGAGGTATGTGGAGAATGAATACTGTGCCAAACAAAGATGATTATGCATCATTAAGCCAGAAAGATTACCGAGTAGCAATCTCTTCACCTCCGCCATGGCTTCAGAATCTGCTGAATCTTGATTTCATGCATATGATTTGTCCAGCGATAATGAAGAATACTGAATGCCTTGAAATGTGGCTTGAATGACACCTGAAAGAAGGGATTGTGCAGCACGCTCGTTGACAGCCACAAGGCTTTATTCCAACTCACCACCTGAAACACCTCGGAACGGGAGCCAAGTTGATCCATATCTGAATGATTGCCACTCCGAATGTATGGTGATTTACAGCACATCTTGGATACCACATATCACCGATTGGTGGCGCCAACAGAAGGAAACCCCCTCAAAGTACGCCGATCTCCCTTGAGTGGCGCACAACATATTCTCTATCATATCTCATACAGTCGGAGTGGAGCCCAGTTGCTTCCTTGGGCATGACATTCGCAGCTGGAGGAAGACAAAAACCACAGCCAAGACACTATGCAAAAAATCATAATTAGGCAGTTTGATCAGGCCAATAACGGGATATTGGCAGGCAATAACCCAGCTTGGCATACAACAGACACTGAAAATGATATTGAATTGATGATATAGGCGAACCAAAGAAAATTGCACTGAATAGCCAAGGCCCATGACTTTTTGGACATTTGGCCAGGCAGCCAAGACCTACATACTACACAGAAGGAATATCACGCCCAAAGGGAGTGAATGACAGCTTTGGGATTCATTTCGGATACTGAGGAGATTGTCAATCCATCCTGGTCAGACTTTCAACATGATGGTGTGGCTGCATTCAAATTGTCTGAATGATCACCTTTGTTACCAGCTTTGTCTGCAAACGACCTTCCTGGAGAATGAACTCATGCGTTAAATGTCCACCGAATCAAAAATATCCACCATCATCCAGCCGAAAGTCATGAGAAGAGTGCACCTCAAAGCATTTCCAACACAGAGAATTGGCTTAACCGGAATGGTAACTTTCATTAACCAAATGAGACTGATGATGACTAGGAGGCAGACAGTGGATCCGATGTAGAGCACGATGATGGCATCCAGGATCCGGAAACCACGGTTAAGCGGGATGTTAGTACCGCGCCAAATGATGCCGGATTGATTCTGCCAAAATGGACGTCAAACACAAAGGTTGAAACATCAGCAGAATGTAATTTGGTCACTGGAAGCCTCCAGGAGGGTGTGAGAGGATGTGGAGTGTAAACTTAGATGCGTCAATTGCAGGAGAGTTTGAGACTTTTGGAGGGCATTCCTGCTGGCCTTCAGAGTAACTGGGAGCGCCGACGACAAGCTTGGGAGCACCTGGGAGCGCCGGCGTCAAACCTGGGAGCTCCGGCAACAAGTCTGGGAGCGCCTCGAATCACTGTAGAGCAATCTGGAAACAACATCTTCTTTGGCAACGTTGCTGGTGCGCCTGGATATCATAGCTACTACTTATCGTTCAACGATTTTTGAAACTCCTCTATTCAGTTTGTATTCTCATATATGTATCTATATAGCTACCCATCTACACCCGGTATATCTGAACTGGCTGCAGGCGGTGCTTGAGAGCAATTCGAGGTGCGCCTGAGAATGAGGATCGAGTGAACTCAGAGATACGCGCCGAGACCGTGATCCAGCGAGTTTGGAGACGCACTTGGAGGCAGTAATCGAGCGGATTTGAAAATACACCTGGAGGCCGTGATCGAATGAAACTAGAGATGGACTTCGAGACTGTGATTGAGCGAGGTTGGAGATACACTTGGAGGCCGTGATCGAGCGAGTTTGGAGGCCGTGATCGAGCAAATTGGGAGATGGACTTCGAGGCCGTAATCAAGAGAGTTTGGAGATTCACTTGGAGGCCGTGATCGAGTGAGCGTAGAGATGCACTCCGAGATTGTGATCAAGCCAGTGTGTCGATGCACTTGGAGGCCATGATCGTGCAAACCTGGAGGCCATAACCAGGTGAGTTTGGACTAGTACTGTGAGGCAGTCAATGGACGGCGCACCGGGTGCTGAGACTCTTTTCATCATTTCGTTAACTCACAACCTTGGGAATGTGACAAGGCAACTTGACCATGGAGCTCTCATGGAGAGCCGGCTGATGGCAGTGGATCGTGTAGGGAGGCATGTCGGAAGCTGCAGCCACATCCAAGGGTCAACTCTTCATCATGAGAAAGGAGGGAAGACGAAGAATCTTGGGTGTATGCTGTACTCGGTGTATGCTGTACTCAGTGTATGTTGTACTCGGTGTATGTTGTACTTGGTGTATGTTGTACTCGGTGTCAACTCATGATCATGACATGGAGAGATAGAGAGTAATGACCTAACTTTGTGTTCTGCGATGATAGTAGAGTTGTGGACGAGAACGAGAGAGATGGAGGATGAAGAGGAGAACGAGGTGGGGGATACGAGGGGATAGGAGAAATAAGGGGTATGACTTGCGTGATTGGGTTTAGAAGACGTAGTATCGGTGTAATAACACTCAGGATCAGCTCTCGCACATGCTGTATCGGGGATGGTAAATTGACTGGCACACGAATTTCTCCTAAGTCCCAGTGTCTCATGATAATTTCCCCCATACCGTCTCATCTCTCTCTTTCTTGTCCTCAACTGTACCATCACCTAAGAACATGAAGATAAGTTATCGCTCTCTGTCGCTCCATGCCATGATCAAATGTTAACACCGAGTACAACGTACACCGAGTACAGCATACTTCGACTATGGCATATACCCAGTAGAGCCTACACCAAGTACAGCATACCCCACGTACTGCATCCCAAGATCGACTGTCTCCCGCTCCCAGCCAGTCTCTCATCTCTCGGCAGACCATGTTGCACCCAATTCTCTACATTCGCACAATTACGAGTTAACCAATGAATAGAGTCTCAGCTCCTGTCGCACCTCCCTCCCGAAGTACCGCCTCCAGATTGACCTCCTCCTAGTACTCCTCCAATCTCGCTCGATCATGACCTCCAAATGCATCTCCAAACTCGCTCGATCACAGCCTCCAAGTGTCTCTCTGAACTCCCACGATTACGGCCTCCAAGTTCGCACGATCACTGCCTCCAAGTGCATCTCCAAACTCGCTCGATCACGGCCTCCAAGTGTATCTCCAAACTCGCTCGAATACGGCCTTGGAGTGCATCTCCAAACTCGCTCGGTCATGGTCTCCAAACTGGCTCGATCATGGCCACCTACTGTATCTCCAAACTCGCTCGATTACGGCCTCCAGAATCGCACAATGATGGCCTCCAGGTGTATCTACACACTCGCTCGATCACGATCTCGGAGTGCATCTCCAAGTTGACTCGATCACGGCCTCCAAGTGAATCTCCGAATCCGCTCGATTACTGCCTCCATGTACATCTCCAAGCTCGCTCGATTACGGCCTCAGAGTGCATCTCTATGTTCACTCGATCACAGTGTGGTGAAATGGTAGAGCTCGAAGGCAGACAGCCCATCATCAACAGTCCTCCACACCTCGCATGGTATCCGAAGGGAATTGGTAAGACAGAGTGGTTCTAGCTCGAGGAGGGTAGGAAGAGGGTGAGAGGATATGATGGGATATCCGACCTTCATGAACCACACATATTGCGTGGATCTACGAAAGCTCGGCTACAGTGCATGAGACCAAGCGCTGGGAAAGATAGAGTGTGTATTTCGTATATTGAGATGATGTCTATCTACCCTGGGGGATTCCAAATATATACTACCAGTTGCTGAGTCCATCTCCATTATCACTGTATCTCCGTATGTATATATATAGAGAGACTTAGATAGTACATGCCACAATATGATGTAGCGAATCTTGTGACTATAACAGACCAATATGATCGATGAAATGCCTTGTGGGTATGGAACTGTAAGAACCACTGGTGTGAGAATACGGCACCAAGTCTCCTGCAAATCTTGTACAGAGGTCTTAGCTGCTCTTGAAGCCAGCCATGGACCTGCGCAGCTGCTCCAAAATATGACTATCCTAATATTCAAATTTCGTAGCATCCTGAATGCACCTCCATCACTGCAGGTGCTTTCAGAAGCCCGTGAGAATGCTCTTGCAGAGTCTGAGAACACTTTGCAAAGCTCCAGGGGGGGCTTGGACCATCTAGAAGTTCTTTGAAGCACTGGCGAGGCCTACCGGAGTGTCTGGGAGGTTTTTATATGGCTTCCGGACCGAATTACATTGTACTGATGAATGGTTTTGATGACAGTCAATGCAATGGAATCAAGAAGGAATATGTGAAACAAGAAAAGGTAGGCCAGAATGGGTCAATATGTTCTCACCAGGATCAATAGGTTGCTTGACTGAGAATGTCACGTAGAGAAATCATATGAGAGAATAGTGAGCTCTTGCATGTGACTATTTGTTGATAAACAGAAGTATAGCAGGCGAAATGTATCATTCAGATAGATATATAGCTTTCAATTGACTGAGCAACCCATGCATGAATACTACTGCCTCGGCTTTGGCAAACGGCCGAGTCTCAATCAGTCAGAACGGCACCCAATGAGTTCAAGAAATTATGCTTACAGTTATTGATGACAGCGGATGTTGACTAGACAATACATTAAAAAGAGCATCAACTGAGTGGCAACAATTTTTGGTCTTGTAAATCTGGGAATTGAAAAGTGACATGGTAGCTTTGATGCATAACCACCGGATTCACAGCCATTACACACAGAAGAGGGAACGACAGGATCACTACCCCATCGTGGAATTGAGAGTCAAAACTGGGTGAATGATGTTTCGTCTTGTAAGTACGGTAATCAAAAAGTCACTTCGTCATTGTTATACATGATCAAAGTATTGGTCATCTTTAATAGCAAAAAAGTATCCGACATGCTCCCTGCCCCTTCTTAGACAATGAGCATCAATGGAGCATCAACAATTTTTGGTGTTGCATCTTGGGTAATTTTGGTGGAGCTTGATTGCAGACATCTATCAACCAGGAGTTGGCAGCCTGTATAGACAGATAAGCAACAGATATTCCCACGACAGCCTCCAGGACAATTAAATCTCAATTGATATCCAACTCTGCAACTCAGTGTGTACATCATGTTAGCCAAAGATAATGGTCAAAACTTCGTATATGGACAATCATGGCCACATTGCGCTTCGATTTACCCTGATGCAAGTCCACAAATTGTTGACCCTCCGTTCACACACATTTTCAAGATGGGGCAGGCAGCGAGTCACTTCCTCTATCGCCTATGAAGGCCGCCAATACATTGATTGTGTCCAAAAACTACCAAATCTCTCTATATTTAGTGTTAGCAACGGGTCCAGGTAACAAGGCAGTGGTTCGGGTTGGGAATGCAAAATCGGATCCGTTCGGTTCCAGATCCGTCCAACTGCACGACTACCTGACTCTTCATGGCCAAACCCGGACCCATACCTCTCAACATGCAGGTTTCGCCTTATTTGGATAGACCCGTCAGTTCCAATCTCGGGATCTGCGTTTTCGGTTCCAGATCTATGGTCCCATTCAAATATGCTACTGATAATCCAGAAATAGTGACATTGGTACATCGCGGTTCATTTTCGATGTATTGGCCGCCTTAGTGATTCGAATGCACAGACACAGGCTCCCTACCACATGCTGAAAATGAGCGTCAATGGAGCGTCAATGATTTTTGGTCATGTATTCTGGGTAATCTGGGGTGCGACAGGTTACACCCAGTCATAAACATAGAATTAGCCGGAATTATAGCGAAAAGAGCAAGCGAAACACTCCCTACCCCATCTTGAAAATGAGCATCAATGGAGTGTCGATGATTATTGGTCTTCCTTCATCGGTAAATTGAGTGGCGCTTGTTCACAAGCATCCTTCAACAAGGATATGGCAGCCGTGATAGGCACATATGAACCGGATATTCCTGCCACATCCTCCAGGACAGCAACTCATTTCATTCAGATAGCTGCCACTAAGTATTCTTGAGCCTTTTAGCGTACAAAAGCAGTCAAAATGATGTATATATCCCCCAACAGCCACATCACCCTGTGATTAACCATGATGGAAGGACGAAAATCATTGACATTCCGTTGCCGCACATTTCCACGATGGGGCATGGAGCGTTTCACTTTCCCTTCTGCCTGTATAGGCAGCCAATACTTCGTTTATGACTGTTTACAACCTGTCGCACCCCATAGTAACGAAGATACACAAACAACAATCGTTGAGGCTCCGTTGATGCCCATTTTCAAGATGGTGCAGGGAGGGTATCGCAATCTGTGTTGCCTAAAAGGCATCCTTTCATTCCTTTATGACTGCCTGCAACCTATCGGGGGTGTGATTACCCGGAACACATGACCAATAATCATTGACACTCCATTGAAGCTGATTTTCCAGATGAGGTAGGTAGTGTTTCGATATGATTTTTGCCAATGAAGGCGGCCTATCCTTCCATTATGTATAACCACAACCAAATCAATTTTGAATTACCATACCTACATGACCTATAGTTGGTGACGTTCCGTTGACGCTCATTTTGCCATGGGTGTATCCACAATATGCAATCATTTGATTTGGAGTAGTCTATCATTAACATTGTTTGGGCAGCCTTTCTAGCGTTGTAATTTACTTTCTTCTTGATCACGACATTGATCCTTAATAATACGTATAAATATATATTAATAATCTCCAAAATCCGGTGCCTTTTGTTCAATGCTCGTCATCACTTGCAGGTTCGCCCAATTGGCTGATCTGGTCTTCAAAATGTATGTCAGCTGCATTACCACACAGTAGGTAGTGTACTAACCAGTGGATGTTCCTTCATCAGTCAGCATATCTGGATCAAAATCTGTATCGTGCTTGCAATCCAGGGCAGAGGCATCAAGAGTAAAAAACTCATCACAGGGCTGAGATGTATGTGAATACGCATATCTGGCCAGCAAATTGACAATTTGGGAAGGTTGAGCTCCAGAATTATTACCTGTCGGGGCGTGAGGCGTTTCGGGCAGAGGTAGCATTGGCTCTGGAGTCGGCTGTCTGGGTCGATCTGGTGGCGGTGCTCCTGTTCCATTGTGTCTCCATCGTGTCTGTGGATTCTTTGCAGTGCCATGTTGGCAAGGATGGCATCTGGCCGTGTGGGTTTGATGAAGCATTCCCTGCTGTCTTTCTATCGCAGGCTTCACCTGTTTATGCCTAGGAAACTGAACACCCCGCTTCTTCTCTGCTCGGACCTCGCCGCGAGGTATCTTGATGCGGAAATCCGTTTCCTCTGTTATGGCATGCGAAAACCCGCCTTTGGCCATTTTTGCAATATCCAAGGCCAGGAGAATGTCGGATTGTTCCAGCTGTACACGACCTCTTTGCCTTGCCATAGTAGCAGACATGATGAAAACCTACAAGAAATTAGTTGCAGCTTGTAACAATGAGATTCGGCAATTACCCTGACCATATATGCTTCCGTAGCCTCCTCTAAGGCAATTAAATCCTGTCATCGTCCACACATGGGGATGCCTATCAGGAAATTCATCCGCGACAGTCCCAGAGCTGACAACATCATGTTGTTCGATTGTGCGCACTGTGTGGACAGATGCCTTTCTTGACCATGGATGTTGCCTGTTACGGGCAGAGATAACTTGGTCGTGTAGCTGTGTACATACACCCATTACATGTTATACTGTTAATTGACAGCCATGTACCATGATATGCATACACATACATCCATCTGCATACTGCTTTCTATTTTTGCTGCTTCCAGTCTTACAGACGATTTTCAAATGTGCATCCTAGGTGATATTTTCAGGGACTACATCAGCAGCATCGCGGTAGGCTAACTTGTGTCTGCGTTCATGCTGTGTGCCAATGAGTGACGTATTTGATGTAGCGCCCGCCAATTGGCCTGCTTTTGATCCGCTCTCACCTGGCTGGGGTGGTTGTGTATCCATGATTTACCAGTGTGGAATAGGAGAGGAAGATGATAACGAAAAGAAGTGGGAAGGCCTGAGGACCATATAGTTAGCTTCATAACAGAATGGAATAAGTTGCAGCCAAAATGTTCCTTATACTCAAGATGAATTCTGCTGAGTATGGCCGCAAGTTGCAGGGGTATTCCACCACCCTGCGATATGCAATAAGTAGGTCCGATGTTGTTCGTTTGTACACAAGGATAAATTGCAGTGTACGCCAGCCGATATCGCATGATTGTCAGACATATATAGGACATTGTATGAGGGAAGTGATGTCTGGTGATGTTTGTCTGAAAGAATCCTTCTGATATTACATGAAACTGATGCTAGCAATCAAGTCATGTTTTACCGTTAGCTTAACTATTCCCATTATATTGACAGTCAAAAGGGAGATTTTGCTTTGTTCGAGGTGAGTAAACATACCAACCTTGACATAAATGACGCAGCTTGCCTCTATATTGTCCATATCTTGAAACATCCAACATCTCGCCCAACAACAATGTCAACATTAATACAATGGTCAATTCTGCGAGGAAAAACTTTTCGCCACTTCCGGTGGGCAAATATGGCAAATCAACAATGCGGTCCACCCAACGACATCATCAAGCGAATGAAGGCAAGAGCGGCTTGGAATCCAAGAGAGTCCGAGCCAGTGGCTTATGGCAAATGATACATATGATGCCAGGGCTGCTGGTCTGCTCAATGGTGCAGTGCAAATAGAAACGCCATGAGGCCACATATCTAGAATCATTGGAAACAATTGGACACTTCAAGCCCACATTCCTAGATGCCCACCTGGCATCAAATATGATATGTAATGTAAGGTCGCTCACATCATGAATAAAGTCACGATCATTTTTGGAAGATATCATAACCACTTGCAACGAGGTATTTAAAGATCGGGAATCCGATATGTTGGTAGGAATTTGAATGCCACATAATTCGAATTCAGAGACTATCAAAAGTTAGCTTAGTGTTAACTAAAATGCTTATTCTTATATATTGACTCTAGAGCTGCACGCAAGACAAAAGTAAGACCTGTGAGACACTGCATGCATAGTTGTGAAGTTGGATACAAGGACATATTGACAAGGCTGACTGTTCGAAACTGAATTTAGCAACAACACAACGCAGTGTGTTGCTGTGAAGTATGCTCTGCCCCACACAAATGATTGCTGCTCCACTGACGCATATTTTTCAGACGCGGTTGTGGAATTGTGTCTAGCATTATTGCCCATATAGGCGGCCAATACTTTATATATAGGGTAATGTCAATGCACAGCCCTTGCATTATTCACATTGCAATACCAACAATTGTTGATGCTCCTTTGACGCTCTGTTGCCAGTCATTTTCAGGACATAGTTGCAATGTCATCGCTAGCTTTGTTGCCTAGAAAGGCGGCCGATAGTGTCAATATGGGTTAATGTGGTTGCAGAGCCCTTCAATTTTCCACGATGCAACGCAAAAAATCTTTGATACTCAGTTGATGCTGATTTTGATGATGGGGCAACGAGTGTGTCACTTGCCTCTTTAGCTTTAAAGCTGACCAATACATTCAGTTTGGCAGGATGTGACCATTCAGCCCTATGATTGTGGAGAGTGTAAGACTAAAAATTGTTGAGTCTCCATTCACACTCACATTGAACTGATCCAAGGAGTCATGGCACTCTCAACAATTGTATGCAATGAATCATATAGTTATTTTTGACAACCAATATAGTGTTTCTACCTATATCATTTGCATCCAGAAACTTTGTGGTCCCTCATTTTCTGTTCAACCAGTGTCCACATTATCTGGGTAATGGATGATGTGGCAGTAACACATTCCCGTGCTTTCGGCCGGCAACATATGGCATGTAGATTCTACATCTAGTTGTTGAATAATGTTGCCTGACTTCCTCACCTTTCCTCGTCCTGCTCCTTCTCCTCTATTTCCATGTCCCACCATGAGCAATTGCAAAGATCTCAACCATGCCCACCAGGTCTGTGCGGAGAGTTATGCAGTTGGATGCATGGATGAATGCAGCATGACAGTCGTCATTCAGAGAGATTCGTTTTGGGCACTGACCGCTCCATCCAGGACAGATATGACGTCACTCACTTAAATTTTGTTAGTGAATTTTGTGACGAATTTGGTTTTTGCAATCGCACTTAACAGTAATATGCACACAGATATCGAGTGTATTGGTCCTCTGAAAGCCTGAATAGAATTCTAGAACTGTCTCATGGTACTTACGCCCCTTGCGCATGCACAGACGAATTATTTTGTCCCCCCATTTGGTCACTGAAATCAAGGAACAGCTGAAACATAGCAAAATTGGTCCAACATCAGCAAAAATCATTTCCATCTGGGCGGAATGGCTGCGTCAGAGTGGACGCGCTCCATCAGAGCCATCAGAGACACCGCAATGGCAGATTGCTCGGTGCCTGGCATCGATACCATGCGTCGCTTTGCATAACGCCCTCCGATCACGGATTCACTGTTTCTTCTCGCTCTGTCAGTCTCCTATTTTAAAAGAACACTCTGGCATTTTGGCCAACTGTGACCATACATCGGAATGGGTTCATTCGGTACACACTTGCATTGGGATCGCAATGGAATGGGTGATGCTGCAAAAATGTCTCCTCGCGTTTGTTCTACCTGCCCGCAAATCGCCATTCTCTCTTTATCAAATAGACACATCATTCCAAGTTGCCAGATCTATGGGGCTAGTGACCATCCATTGCATGTTCCTTCCGTCTCCTGTCTTACTACTGGTAGCTATCTCTGGAATTCCGTGCGCGCAGCCGATGATGTTTCCCATGCTGAAAACCTGCAAAGCTACCACTGCCAGGTCATTTCTAACTTGTACAAGTTGCGAGATGGGATCCAAGTTACCCGAGTTTTCAGGTATCGTGGTGAGAGCCAGGGCCAACTATGACTCAACGAAAGCTCCATCCTCGTTTAGGAGCTTGATTGTGAATAGTTTTTGCAGTTGCCACGGGAGATGCCCATTCAGTGCGCCATCACGCCTCCGCTGGCATTGCTTTACCTACAACCAGTCATTCCGTCGGTCCCCTCAGCGCCAGCTCTGGCTTCCTGTGCATCGACACATCTGGGATATGCGTTCACCTTCCAAACCCTCAACTTCAATCTGAATACCAGGGTAAATACAGAGCTCCATTGCGTGCAGTTGTTCATCCAACATACACGGCATCTAACAACTCGTATGCTTGAAAAAGTCCCGCATGGTGCTGAATATTGCCATGCGGTGCCTTCATCAGCAACAACTCTAGTTTCTGTCAGAAACACCCGGGTATTGCAGATGGCTCTGACGGCTCTGACGGCACCTCGTACCCTCTGACTGAGAATTACATGCTACCTGTCGCCCAGGCGAAGAATCGCGTTGCATACGTACTTCCATCACTTTGTGGTGACGTTTATGCACCATCAGAGGGACACATGTGTCTCACTCTTCGCAGGGGCTGCAATTATGCTGAAGCCGTTTACACAACGCCTGGCGATGTTAAATCATAGCTACTACTTATCATTAAACGAATTTCAAAACATATGCATTCAGTTTGTATTCTCATCTATGTATCTATATATCTATATAGCTACCTATCTACACACGGTATATCTGAACTGGCAGCACACGGTGATTGTCAGCAATTTGACGGGCGCCTGAAGATGACGATCGAGTGAACTCAGAGATACACTCCGAGGCCGTCATCGAGCAAGTTTGGAGAGGCAATTGATGACTGTGATTGAGTGGACTCAGAGATGCAGTGGGAGGCCGTGATGGAGCGAGGTAGGAGATGAACTTTGAGGCCGTGATCGAGCGAGGTTGGAAAGGCAATTGGAGACTGAGATTGAGTGAACTCGGAGATTCACTCCGAGCTGTGTTCGAGTGAGTTTTGAGATGCACTTACAGCAGGCTATGATCGAGGGAGATTAGAGGAGTACTCTATCTAGAGGCGGTCGATGGGAGGTGCGCCATGTGCTGAGACTCAATTCATCGGTTAGTTAACTCGAAACCGTGGGAATGTGACCAGGTGACTTTACAATTGAAGCTCTTATGGAGAACTGGCCGGTGGCAGGCAATCTGTAGGTAGGTACGCCGGATGCCAAAGTTACATTCAGGGGTCAAATCGAAATCGAGAGTATGAAGAGACGACAGACAATCTTAGGTGTATGCTGTACTTGGTGTATTCCGCACTCAGTGTTAACTCATGATGATGGCATGGAGAGATAGAGAGGGATAACTCAACTTTGTGTTCTTGCAATGATGGTAGAGATGTGGACAACGAAGAGAGAGATGGGGGATGAAGAGGAGAATGATACGCAGGATATTAGTGGACCAGAGATCTCAGGTGTACGACTTGCGTGATGGGGTTTGGATGACCTCGGATGGGTGTTATTACACACCGGATTGGGACTCGTACCTGCCATATCGGAGATGGTAAATTGACTTGCATACGAAATTCTCTGAAGTCCCAGTTTCTCATGATCCTATCCCCCATCTCCCCGGATCTCCCTCTTTCTTGTGCTCAACACTACCATCACCTAAGAACACGAAGTTGAGTCATCCCTCTCTGTCTCTTTGTGCCATAAGCATGAGTTAACACCGACTACAGCATACACCAAGTACAGCAGCATCCCAAGATCAACAGTCTCCCACTCCCAGCCAGTTTCTCATCTCTTTCTGGATGTTGTACTCAACTCTCTACATTCCCACAATTGCAAGTGAACCAATGAATAGAATCTCAGCTGCGGTTGCACCTCCCGCCCAATCGAGTGGCTCCAAGTACTCCTCCAATCTTGCTCGATCGTAGCCTGCAAGTGCATCTCCAAACTCGCTCGGTTACAGCCTCAGAGCACCTCTCTGAGTTCATGTCGATCTCGGCGTCCAAGTTTATATCCAAACTAGCTCGATCACAGCCACCAAGTGCATCTCTGAGTTCAAACCATACCGGCCTCGAAGTGCATCTCCAAACTAGCTCCATCATGGCCTCCAAGAATATTGTGAAGTAGCGACAGTGGGTGTACGGAGAGCCAGGGGTAACGGAGGTGGATTGAGAGACGGGGAGTATAGATTCGAGAGACCCTGGGGTAGATAGACAGCATCTCATTTTCATCTCATCTGGTCATACAACAAACATACTCATTCTGTCTTTCCCAACTTTTGGTCTCACTCGCTCTTTCCGCGATTTTGTGGATCCTCACAGCCGGGTAGTATCATATCTTCTCACCATCCTATGAGCTTCGAGCGAAATGTAGAAGGAATGCAAGGAGACATTTTCGCAGCGTCACCCATTGCATTGCAATCCCGATTCAAGCGTGTACCCAATGAACCCATTCCGACGTATGGTCACAGTTGGCCACAATGCCAGAGTGTTCATTCAAAAGAGGAGACCAACAGAGCGAGAAGACGCGGCGAAACAGCGATTGGAGGGCGATATGCCACGCGAAGCGTGGTATTGACACTGGGCGGGGTGTAATCCCCAACCGGGGTCTCTCTGACGGCTCAGACGGGGTGCGTCAACTCCGACGTAGCCATTCCGCCCGGACGGAAATGTGTTTTGCTTCTGTTGCATCTTGCGTATTATCGAGCAATGCTCTGAAGTCATTGATCATAGCGTCAGGGTGCTTTCCAACACGGCGGTGTTGGAGTCCCATGAGTTCGGGCTACGCATATGACTGGGAGCTCAGGGGGGCAGCCAGATCAGCAGTGGACAGGAGGACTTTGCAGGCCGCAGCGCTGTTCTCCCAACGCTGAGCGAGGGCTCTGGGATTGAGCCCTCTCATTTCGACACGGAGAATGCTACGCTGAAAGGTGAATCCATCTGGCAGGTAGTTGAGATTGTGATTGGAGTTGTTCTAACTGTCCTTGAGGTTTGTTTTGTGTGCATGTTCATGTCTCTCAGCAGAATACTGTTGAACGGCTGCATATCGACGAAGCTGATCGACCCAATGAGACATCAAGTCGATCTTTGGTATGGTGAAATCGGCATCTAACCGCTTGGAAACATCTATCTCGTGGCTAATATATTCCCGCCAGATGATCATTTCATGCCGCGTCTTGGACGCTGTCCATGTTTCGGCATTTGTTTCCTCGTCTACTTTTCACTTCTTCTCGAGTTGTGTTCACAGCGCAGTGGCTTTGGCCTTTCCCTCTTTGCCTGCTCGGCCGAGTATGAAAACATCATCGGAGGTGTGAAAACGATGCAAGGCGTCCTCCATGTAGCTCAAAGTTGTATCATCGTGAGATTTATATTGCGCATACATATAGAAGTCTAACAATGCCCGTGTGAACTCAATTGCGCGATTGAATATGGGACGCTGAGTGGTGATTCCGCCTCGTAGAGACTGGGTTACAACGCCAAGCAGGTAACTGCTCATTCCCTTCATCTCCTTCCCATTCCATTGAGAAACTGCCTCATATGACTTATTTTTTGGAGTGAGGTCGTGGTAAGCAGGCACGGATAACCAGATTGCATTGTATGTGTCGAGCCATTCGTGCATCTTCACGAAGTGGACAATCCACTTCTGGAGGTGGTGAAGCATGCTGATCAGCATTGTATGGAGGAGGTCGGGCTTGGGAGGTCGCTCACAATACAGGGAATGTGTCGAAAGACGTTAAATCCCTAGTCATCATGGAGCGAAGAGAGTTCGGCATCAGCTTCCTTAGTGTTGGCATTGCTGAGGGTTCTATATACGTTGTGATCCCGCCGGGGGTTGTGCTTCCAGGAGGGACATAATCTCCAAGTTCGTTCTTTGGACACCCGCTGCAAAAACAGACATGCTGCTCGAGATGAAGTTGGTCGCTATACTCTGGGAAAAGTGCAAGCCATGCTGCTAAAACCGATTTCCGATGACTGAAGTTGCCTTCTGCACAGAGAACATTGAAATACCTGCTCTCAGCGCTGGGATTTTGTTCAAACATGAGAGGCGGGAGTACCTGCCAGAGTACTTGATTCAGCACCTTTCGGTTTGTTTGCCGCTGCACATCAGGCCGCTTATGAGGAATATTGTGTTTCTTGATTGGAATCGACTAGAGAGCAACCATTACAATGCTGTGCATTGAGGGCATCCGGTGGATCTTCGAAGATAGATTGCCAATTGTCATATATACAGGCCACTGTTTCTTGTCGCCAGCAAAATTCAAAAGATGTGTTCCGTCGGACATGAACATCAAGGGAACCAGTGTATCCCCCACTCTGAGCATTGACTTAATTTTCATTAGCATGAGATTATCCTGAAGTATTTCTCCTTATCTGTGTCTCCCACCCCCAGTCCGCAGTGTGCATATCTGTATCGAGGCGTTTCGGTGGCGTAACGCTGTTAATGCAAAGCTGAGGGATGTAAACGAGATGCTCCACGTAGGCTGACTGCTGCATCAACCATCTCATGCTTCTGATGATGTCTCGACTCCAGTATATCATGGGGCATTGTGGATTGTCATTCCATCTTATATCCTCACGAGGGTGCAGTTCCCACTCCCCGAGAAGCTGATCATCTCGCATGCTAGCCACGAGGTTTTGGATGCAATCCCCCTTATTGAAGTTTGGGAAACCCGGAGCGGTGTTTCCCTCCTTCAGAATGTTGTCATAGTACGTCTTCATGCCCTTCTTCTCGATACCACACTGGATATATGCGTACTCTCCAAGCGTTGCAAATGGGTAGTAGGGATTGTTTTGTAGGTTCGTCTCAAGGCAACACTGAGCATCACGTTCCCATGGCTCAGCAATGTTATCGCTCAACGGAGCTCCAGCACTGGGGTATGTTTCTGTCCGCGGTAAAGGAGATAGCGGTGGTTGAGACCCCGAGTATGTGATGTTTTCGACGTGTTCGAGGTAGGGAAACCCGTCGAAGTGTTCAACTGAATCTTTGTTAGCGTTCAATTCACAACGCGGAGCGGATTCAAAGTGTCGGGGCGCGCTGTGAATATTCAGATTCTCTGGCGTTCAACTTGAAGGTGTTCAAGATGGTGTAATTTGATTTGTTTAAGTTACCAGCTGTCTGAGGTGAACTTCTTTCAGTATGAAAATTCAGGGCAATGTAAAGGGGTCTGCTCTGGCATTGTTGACAACACGCGAGGAATGGAGTATGCACTGAAGCTAGGGACGACAGTTGGTGCTGGGCCCGAGCAGCCTGGTGGGTGTAAGCTCACAATACATTCAGCTAACTTGAGAGATTTATTGAGCCTCAACACCGTCACAAGGAGGTTCCTTGCACGCCAGGAGTTGCAAAAACACTGCATGTGCTATGTCCCATAGTACTATGAATAGAATACAACCAATACAAAACCCATAGAGAAAATCAACCCTGAGCGATTCAAAAACCTCACGATGCGTGTAATGATCAATGCCTGAGATAAATCGATAAGAACAAACGAAATGAACAACACAAGAACCCAAGCCAAACTCGTGCGCAATGACCATCGCCTCCTCTGCATCACGAGCAGTGGTTCACTTCTCGCTTACTAAGCCATCCAGGTGCGCCCCAGGGAGAGGGATATCATGGAGAGGGACATTGGGGAGAGGGACATCTGGCAGAGGGACATGGTGGAGAGGGACATCGGCGAGACTGTGACCACCTGCCAATCCGGCAAGCAGCTGCTGATCCACATCCTCATCCGAGGTGTTTCCGGCTGCCCCCGCTTCTCGCAGGGTTGGCACCGCTGGGCGATGGTTTTGCGGCGTCACAATCCATGAAAACTCCAGACCACAGAGGGGATCTGTCTCCGGAGGTCGTGGACGTGAGCTAGGCTCTGGGGTTTGTGTCCGTGGGGCAGGTGCCGGAGGTTTCGGCTGTGGGGTATGCTCGCGCATCTCCTGGCCCTGCTGAGGTAGCACAATTGGCTGGTTGTCTACCATGGTATCTACATAGCCAGCCGATGTATTTAACGTCTCTCCCTGGCCAATCGTTCAAGGTTCTTTGCCATCATACTCATCATCATCCTGCTCCTCATCCTCATCCTCCTTCTCTTCATCTTCCTCCTCTTCATCTTCCGCCTCTTCCTTGTGACCGTCCCTGTCCATATCCACATCGCCGTCTAAATCAACGCCGGAAGGTGCGTCCACATCATCCTCCAAGTGAATATCCACATCTAAAAAGTGTTCAGAGTCGTATTTGCCGTCCGACTCCTCGGTAAAGTTGGCATCATCATCAGAGGAAATTGACACAGCAGGTGATACTTCCAGCTCTAAATATACCCGCTCTAGTTAGCCCTCTATGTCCTAGTCTGCCTCATACATTTCCTTCTGCAACTGCAATGCAATGGCACAAGATGTATCATCTACCCCTGGGGTTTGGTTGATAATACCTTTCCCTCTACCATTTCCGTTCCCCTTCCCCTTCCCTTCCTCCATTGCCTTCCCCTTCCCTTTCCCTTTCCCCTCCCAGTCCTCAGTCGCTGTCCCTTTCCCCTTTCCATCTTTTGTTTTCTTCCCTTTCCCGGGCCATTTCTCATTGACCTGGGAACCAGTGATGTCGAAGGGAATGAGGACGAGTATGGCGACAATGCGGATGCGGATGAGGAGGACGAAGCATCGCAAGCTGATGATGGATCAACGCAGAATGTGGAGTACTGATGGCATAGTACTACAGAGTGTGAAGGTTGGACAGTATATTCCAGACCTGTAAAATATGATAATGGCGAAGCAAATGCAACGGCAAGCGATGTATCCGAAGTGAAGACTGTAGTGTAATAATTGACAACATCTCAAAATTAAACATATTGGGGGAGAGTGCGGCATCCGATATATAGGAATTGCGGAGAGAAGAAATGTGGCACTCGGCCGGAGAAACGCATAAACATCGCCAGGCTCTTTGTAAGCAGCTTCAGCATAACTGCAGCCCCTGCGAAGAGTGTAACACACGTGTCATTCTGATGGTGCATATACGTCACCACAAAGAAAAGGAGGTACGTATGCAATGCGACCCGTCACCTGGGCGAAGGGTAGCATGTAATTCTCCATCAGAGTCTACGAAGTTCCATCACAGTCGTCAGAGCCGTTGGGAACACCCGGGTGTTTCTGCCGGAAACTAGGGTCGCTGCTGATGAAGAGTTGTTTAACACTGACATATTATTTCAAAAATTGGGATTTGCCTATCTGTTACTCCAGCTACGCAGGAGCCGTTACCATTTGTTCGTACAAATTTGATTTCTATATGGTAATTACCTGGGGAGGCAATGTGCAGGGGTAAAAGCTAATGGGTTATTCCGGCTTCGCGGTCTGATTATGTCATGAATTGGGCTTCTCTTCGGGCGGAAGACACACGATGCATTTGTCCGACAGTGGCTCCCCGGAACCTGGCCTCATACGACTGCTGCCTGGTCAAGAAGTCGCTGGCGGCATTTGCAATTTTCTGGGGATGCAATCAAGATACTCTATAAACTCTCCAAATATTGTAGGTGCATGTGTAGCTGCAACATCATCCGTTTGCGGTTTGACGACTACCCGAACCCGCATTTCAGTGATGCTGTACTTCTCATCTCTTTGACGCAAGTAGTCAGTTGTGTCCCCCCAACCCGCTTGTTCGAATTCATCACGCTTCATCTGCTTCTGCTGCATCCTCTCCAAGTGCTGCAGTCCCGTTTGGCAGATTGTGCCCATCACCCTGCCGGGTTCGTCATCTTCGCTCAGCTTGCCCAGCTCGGTATCTTTATCTTCCATGTCTTCCCCAACCTCCTCAATCAAGGAACGTGCAAGATCGCTCAGACTGTCTCTGATAGCAACCATCTTCTCCTGAAACATATTTTCAGGCCCTCTGGTTGTCAATCCCGCCTTTTCTCCTGTCCTGATATCTTCCTGCTCCTGCATAATCACTGTCTTGGCATCTTCAACTCACTTTCTCGCGACTGTGGCTTTTCTCTCAACATAATCCTTGATTCATGTCTCTTTCTCTTCATTGCTTAACAAGTGCGTGACTCGTAGTTTCTCCACTGCTAGCTTCTTCTTGGATCTCGAGATGTGCAATTTCCCAAAAGGTCGGACTCTTTCCACTTGTAACCCACCCTTGCCTTCAGTCGTTTGAGGATTTCATCATGTGAAATGCTTTGTCGATATTCCGTATTTCCCGTCCCGAAGTGCCAAAATTTCAATTTCGGAGCATTGATCATTCTATGTTGCATTGACTTTGTTGTGGGGCGACATGTTGGATGTTTCAAGATTTCGACCATGTGGAGACAAGCTGGGTTCATTATGTCAATGTTGGTATGTTTGATCAACTTGAACAAAGCAAAATCAGTGTTTTGTCTGTGACAAAAAGGGGAATAGTGATTCCTACCGTACAACATGACTAAATAGTTATCGTCAGTTTCATGTCATATCCCGGAGATTTTTCGAGACTAACATATCCAGACATCCAATCCCACGAAGCATGTCCAGTTTATATCTGACAATGGTGAGATTTTGGCTGTCATACACCACAATTTATACATGTAAACAAACACACAACATTGGGCGGACTTACTGTAAATTGTGTGATTGTGGGAAACTCCTGCAACTTGCAGCTATATGCAGCAGCATTCATCTTGAGTAGAACGTGCAAGTTGGCTGTTACTTATTCCATTCTGACTTGAAGCTAAGTATATCTGCCTCAGGACTTCCCAATTCTTTTCGTTATCTTCTTCCTCTTCTATTCCACACCAGCCTATCATGGCTAAACATACACCGCAGCCAGGTGAGTGCAGATCATGATCGAGCCAATCAATGGTCGCTTCATCCAATGTGTCACTCGCTGGCACACAACAACAACTCAGACACCAGTTAGTCCACCGCAATGCTGCCAATGCAGCCACTGAAAATATGACCCAGGATGCATATTTAAAAATCATCCGTTATATTGGAAGCAGCAAGAACAAGATGAAGCACGCAATAGGATGTGAGTATACTCATATTGCAATAAATGTCCTTCAACTAACTGTATTACATACAGGGGGTATATGTAGAGAGCAACATGACCAATCTATAGCTGCCTGGTATGGGAAACCTCCATGATCGACCAAAGCATTTCCCCAGAGTGTCTGCAAAATCAAACATCATGATGTCGTCAACTCTGGGATTTCTGGGGATGCATCTCATGATAGGCGTCCCCGAGAGTGGACGAAACAGTCTTAAATCCCCTCAGGGGAGGCTACGGAAGCTTACATGGTTCAGGTAGTTGCCATATCTTATTGTTAGTCACAACCACTAATTTTTTGTAAGTTCCCATCATGTCTGCTATCATGGCAAGGCAAGGTGGTCGTGTACAGCTGGAATAGTCCGACATGCTCCTGTCCTTGAATGTGGCCAAAACCGCCAAAGGAGGGTTTTCGCGCACTGCAACAGAAGAAATGCAATATGTGATCAAGAATCCTTGCACTGAAGTCCGAGAAGAGAAGAAGCGGGTAATTGCGTTTCCTGGGCATAGTACAGTAAAGGCTGAGATAGCAAGACAACCAGCTATGCTTGGTCAAAATCTCACAGACAGCTGCCTTCCGTGCCAAACAGCACCGCAAAGAATCCGCCGACATGCTGGAGGGCAAAGGACAGAGTGCACCTCCACCCAACCAACACAGACATCTTACATGTGAACCGACACCCCCTCTGCCCAGAAAGCCACCTGCCCCCCCTGGTGACAATGAGGGAGCTCAAAGTTCCCAAATCGACAATTTGTCACCTAGATATATTCATACACATGCTCCTATTCCCAGTGCGAGATGTTTCAATCTTGATGCATATGCCTAGGATAGCCATCACGATAAGGATTTCAATCCAGACATGCCAACTGATGAAGGAACATCCACTGGTTAGTACACTATCTGCTGTGTGGCAATGCAGCTAACATTCAGTTTGCAGACAAGAGCAGCCCATTGAGTGAACCTACAAGCAAGGGTGAGCATTGATCGAAAGTAACAGGATGTTTCAGTGTATTATTATCCACAATTAGCGGATACTATGAAGTATATTTTGAAAGATATATTTATACGTATTATTAAAGAACAATGTAGTGATCAAGGAGAAAGTAAATGAAAATGCAAGAAAGGCTCCCAAAACAATCTGAATGATATACTATGCCAAATCAAATGATGGCATATTGTGGATATGCCTGTGGCGAAATGAGCATCAATGGAGCATAAACAATTTTAGCTCTTGTAAGTAACCAAATTAAAAATTGATTTGGTTGTGGTAATACATAATCAAAGTATTCGCCACCTATATAGACAAAAATTACGTTGACAAGCTCCATCCGACATCCTGAAAATGAGCATCAATGGAGAGTGAATGATTTTTCGTCTGGCATCCTGGGCAATCTGACGTGCGATAGGTTGCAGATATTCATAAACAAATTATTGGCCACCTTTATAGGAAGAAGAGATAGCGATACCCTCCCAACCCCACCGTAGAAATGAGCATCAACGGAGCGGCCATGAATGTCGGTCTTGCATCTTCGATGATATGAGTAGTGCTTGATCACAAGCATCCATAAAGAAGGACACGGCAGCATTTATAGGCAGATAAGCGAGGGATATTCCTGCAACAGCCTCTGGGACAGTAACAACTTATTTCATTTACAAAGCAACCACTAAGTGTTAATGAGCCTTTTAGAGTACAAAAACACTCAAAACAATGTATATAAACAATAACGGCCACATTGTGCGGTGATTAATCATGATGCAAGGCCAACAATTGTTGATGCTCCATTGACACTCATTTTCAAGATACGGCAGGGAGCGTTTCCCTTTCTCTTTTTCCTATATGGGCAGCCAATACTTCATTTATGACTATCTGTAACCTATCACCCCCTAGCTGACCCAGGATACATGACCAACAATTGTTGACGTTCCGTTGACCCTCATTTTCAGGATGGCACAGGGAGCATGTCGCTGTTTGTCTTGATCATCAAGGCAGCCAATCCATCAAAAGACGACAAAGACGTACCAATGTCAATTTTTTGAGATTCACTGTAGCATGTCTGAATGCGATGATAAATAGTGAAATTTGAAACACAGGACTGGAGATTGGAACTGACGCATGAAGCCAAGCCCTGCATAACCCAGTGGTCAATGGGTATGGGTAGAGGTTTGGCCCGCCACAAGGCAGCAGTTCGGGTTGTTGAACGGGTCTGGTACCAAAATGACCTGTTTTTGCCGTCCAACCCCGGACCTCTCGCAGGTTACCCAGACCCATTGCTAACACTCTTTATACATCAAGTTCAGAAGTTTGAAATTGGTTGCATTTGTCATCCCATCAATGACACTATTCAATGGCTCTCCAACTCTGGGCATTGTAACAACTAGCAATGGTTCATAGGTTGATATATGTGCTGGATGCTCTAGCGGTGGAGTTGCCTAGATCTCTAGAAAGAGGTGGTGTACTGGATTGAGTCTCCACGATGGATACCTCTCTCATGATTTACACATAATACTACTTTAGAGGATCTGTACCACATTGACTTTTTTGGCATGGGTATTCCCCTACAAAACTGACTGCAGCAACTCTACTACACTGTTCTCAGTCAACAAATTGCATACCATGGCTGCTGCTTTGGAGGTAAACATCTTGCCAAGATCTATTTCATGTGCCACCAGCGCTCCTGGCATATCCATATCTCAAACCCATCTACTCACTATGCACCATAATGACAATATCTGGTGTGCCATAAACATTGTATGAGGAAGGCATGCAATTGAACACTTCCTGCAAGGTACTTGGTCATGTTGCGATTGGCATTCAGAATAGACATTGTACACCCTAACGGGCTCATCAAGATACTCATGTTCGGATGGGATGTTAATTGTACTGGGAACTGTATTCACTACTGAACCGCTATTATTGGTGTCGAGGATCTCCTTGACATCCACCTGCTCATGAACCTCCTGTGCACATTTTGATGTTTACTTTTCATCCTCAATGGTCACTGTTAGTTGCACCAAGGTAAATTGGGCTGATGAGCTCATTCTCAGGTGCTATTGAAATTCATCCAGCTGTTAGATATTTCTCAGAGAAGCATTGGAACAAATATATATGTGTGGAATATAATCAATTCTATTCTTTCAATCAGAACTTACATTAATACTAGTACCCAATTCTTTTCCACCATCCCCCTCACCCTCCACTCTTTTTTCTCCTTAGTACATACCAAAGTCTACATTTTATGATTCACAGTTGGGCATATCTAGCCTGTTCATGACTAGAAGGGATTACCTTCCACAGTCTAATTACATGCTTCACATCATCGTTATCTGTAGCTACCCTTGTTGCTAACAAAAATAACTACAACTTGTATCTCAATTTCAAATTGAAAGTATTTGAGATGCAACTGTATTACAAAATCTGCTCATGGATGGCGTCATTCATCAGTTCCCTGCATGTATGTGACTCCATATAGTCTTCGTCCAAAACACCCTGCTCCAAGGTGTACTATAAGGTTGCTGTTACACAGTATGGTTCGTTCAGACCTGCATATGTTTCAATAAAATCAATATGCTCCTCCACGGACCTCACAGCTTTATATGAGACTTGGAGTTGTTTGGAAGATGTATGGTCATAGTTCAGCATGCGGGGAATCACAACCAGGAAAGTTGAATTTGGCAGCTCTGGAAGGTTACTTATTGCTATTTTGCACAGGCACTCTTCCAAATTTATCACTGGTGACTGGTTACCTCACCTTCCAGTCTTCCTTACCTCACCAACCTCGCTTCCACATTTGTTGAACACCATCTACGTCAGCAAAAGTGGAAACTGACAATGGACTACACTATGTATTCACATACACACAGGCAGCTTGTAGCAAGCTTGTTATGGACTCGTATGTGATGTGCACTGTATAGACATCCATGGGCTGTTCATTGACAACTGCGTGAGGGACTTAGAGACTATATATAACTGGCAGTTGACAAATCTCAGCCAGTCTTGAATGCTAATATGCTTCCCTGCTGAGAACACTCTCCTCAAGAGAATCTTGAGTGGTTGCTTGGGAGCCCGATTGCGGGCCTGATTGAGAGCCTACTTGAGAGCCTGCTTCAGAGCCTGCTTCAGATCCTGCTTCTGGGTCGGCTTCAGAGACTTACTTCAGAGAGCTGAGTTGCGGAAGGAGTGGTGTTTCCAGAGAAATCATTCAGCCGATTGAACTCTGAGTTTGTTGAAGCTTTGGCCTATAGAAGACTGATGCCTATTGAAGCTGGACAATGACATTGATGTGGCCAACCAACTTGACTCAGTGCTTTTGGTACCATCACCATCAGTGTCATTATCACCAGTACCATCACCATCATCAACATCACAATCACCACCATCACCATCATCATGTTCAACTCGTGACCAAATGTGTATGTACGCAGATACCCAAACTTGCTGGGAAGCTGGATCCGGATTGCACTCAGAAAACTGAGTTCGAGATCTGCTCTCCCCAGAATCCAATTGCCTACCATTCATTCAGAATCTAAGGTTGCAATTGTGAACTCTTTGACCATGAAGCATCAAGAGATTGTGTCCTGGTGGCCATGCTCTAGCCAAGGTTCAAACTACCAGATTAATTGATATCATGATTTTGGCCAACTTATGCTTCCTGCCAACTGCCACACTCCACACGCCACATGCTGCCCGCTGTCTGCCAAACACTGCACACTACTTACCTCCAGACTCATGTATTGTGGTACCCGGCATCGGCAAGTCAGTAACTCTGTGGATCTGGCACGTAGGAGCATACATGGAAGCATATTGTCAAGTGAGTTTGGGAGTGTCTTGCCACTTGAGAGTATACTTGGGAGCATCAGGCGAAGTAGACTAGGAGTGTGGCGTTGAGTGCAATTGGGAGTGTACAGGAGAGCATTCTCTGCAGCATACTTTAGAGCGTCCTGAGAGCTTGCTTGGGAGAATACAGTCAACCAGGCTGGCAGTGTGCCATCGAGTGCAATTGACAGTATCCTTGAAAGCATGTTTGTTTGTGTGCTTGAGAAAGTATTCGATGCAATCAGGAGTGTCCTTGGAGTGTGTTTTAGCAAGTCTTGAGACCTGTCTTGGGACCATACAGTCCAGCAGGCTGGGAGTGTAGCATCGAGTTCAGCTGTGAACGTCATTGAGAGCATCCCTGGGAGTATACATGAAATGGTACTCAGATGTGTACTTGGGAGCATACTTGGCACAGATATGGGAATGTCTTGAGAGCATACTTACGAGCATCTAGTCCCGCATGCTAGAAGTGTACCATCTAGTGCAATTAGTCGTATTCTTATAAGCATGCCCCTGTGTGAACCTGACAATGTACTCAGGGGTATCCACCAGAGTGGACTTGGTGTGTATGTCAGAGAGTCTTGCAAGCATACTTGGGAGCATTGAGTCAAGCAGACTGGGAGTGTGTCATTGAGTGAAATTGGGAGAGTCCTTGAGAGCATGCATGGGAGTGTACTTGTTAACACTCTGGAAGGCGTACTTGGGAGCATCTTGAGGGTTTTCTTGGGAGTGTATTACAAGCAGGCTGGGAGTGTACACTCAAGTGCACTCAGGATGTTGAAATGGTGATGATTGAGAAGCTTGATTGTATTCTATCTAAGAGGGCCACAAGGCAAGAATAAATATGAAAGTACAAGTACGGCTGAATGCCATCAGCTCGTACCAGACTCAACAGTCATCTCCGGCCATATGGGACATTACTGTCTCCGGTTGTACAAGTCATCTCCATCTCCGGCCATACAAGACATCTCTGGCTCCGGCAATATGAGACATCTCCGTCTCCACCCGTGCAAGACATCTCCGTCTCTGGCCATATGAGCCATCTCCGTCTCCGGCCATACAGGACATCTCTGTCTGAGATCTGTATGTGCAATGTTCCCCCTCTTGTTGTACACTGTAGAGTAAGAAACAAATGAAACAATTAAACAAAGTGATTCCCATAGCAGCCTCCTTAAAACCCTGCAAAAGTGAGCAGGGAAATAGTACTACCACAGCCTGAGGATGGCCATCCATAAAGATACAAATAAATCCACATGCCTAGAGGAAAACTGAAACAACCTTATATCCAACTGTAAATCGACCTCTATTACCAAAGCCCTGTCGCGTTGGTGAATTTCTTGTGCATATCCTTTGTCAAGGCCTTGGTTAGTATATCTGCCTCATTTTTGTGCATGTGTATATAGGAGTCATCAACTACTCTGCAGGCATAGAGATCTTCAATTGTGTGACAGCAGACGTCGATATGCATTGTGCGAGGTTTTATCGTCCAAGTTGTGATGTGACTATGTCTGCCCTGAATGTTGCAATTGATCGGGGGTGGTGATGTGTCTTTGCAGTGCATATCTCAGTGGAGCTGGAGCAGCCATTTCGCTTCACCAGAACCCTCAGAGCAGGCAATGTATTTGGCTTTGAGAGTTGACATAGCGATGAGATCTTGCTTTTGCGACTGCCACCAAACAGCTCCATTGCTGAGAAGGAAGACAATACCACCTGGAGATTTGCGGTCGGCACTATCATTGGCCCAACCTGAGTCCGTGTAGCCAGTGAGTTGATCATTGCTATCAATGCTGCTACTGCTGAAATGCAGTCAAAATCCGGCAGTGGATTTGAGATACTGCAGAACTCTTTTGCCGGCATTGAGATAGCTGGTGAAATGATCAGAATTGAATTGGCAAAGTGCAGAGACTGCAAATGAGATATCGGGCCTAGTTGCAAGTGCCGCATAAATCAATGAGCCTACAACTGGGTCATAGCCAGTGGTATCTGTCAGTTTCTTCTCGCCCCAATGCTCAGCCAGATTTCACTTCACATTATGATTCATTGGAGTTGATACATCGTAAGCATTCCGCATATTGAATCGTTTGAGACTCGCAATGATGAAGGCCATCTGACCAAGACTGACGCAGGAAGCATTTTCTTTGCGGTGGATTTCTATGCTGAGGAATTGGTGTGCCGTGCCGAGATTGGTTATCTTGCATTTTTCGGAGAGCCTGGCCTTATCTTCAATCGCAGCTTTGGTAGAATCTTTGGGGCACAACATTGAAATGTCTTCTACATACAAACCAATCAGAATACCATCACTGTGGAGATAAAGGATAGGGTTGGCCTGGGATTGTGTGAATTTGTGAGGGAGCAAGAAGGTGTGAATATCGTTGTGCCAAAGTTGTGCTGCATGTTTAAAACCATAAACTGCTTTCTTTAGTCGAACAACTATCATAGGTCAATTGAGGCCTTCTGGCCAGCGTTTGGGGAGGGTCATATACATATCATTGTCATTGACCTCGGGATTGAGAATAGATGTGGCCACATCCAACTGAAAGATGTTCCAGCCTCGTTGTCCAACCGGGGAGATGAGATACCCAAGGTTGGTGAGCTTTCTGACCGGGGTATACATTTCTCAGAAATCTGTTTGTTCATAGCCAATAATTACTAGGCATGCATTGTATTGTATCAAGATGTCAGGATTGTGTTTCATCTTCTAAACCGATTTGGAGCCAATTGGCTTGCCTTGCAACAGCCTTCCTTCCTGGGAGTTGATAGTCTTGAATGTGTTATTGAACAAGATCGATGTGCATTCCACTTCCATGGCTCATGTCCAGTGGTCTTCATCAGCAAAACGTAAATCGGTCCTGAAGTCACACACAAACCTCCCAGACACTCTGGTGGACCTCACCAGTGCTTCCAAGTACTTCCAGATGCTCCCAGGCCCCCCTGGAGCTAAGCAAAGTGCTATCACACTCTTCAGGAGCATACTCAGGTGCTCCGATATGTGACTGACAGGATAGTCATATTTTGCAGCAGCTGTGACCTCTATGCAGCTCTGCGGGAGACTTGGTTCTGTATTCTGGCAGTAGTGGATCTTAGTGTTCCATAACCACCAGGCATTTCGTCTATCATATTCATCTATGTTACAGTCCCAAGAGTCGCTGCATCTTATTATGGCATGTATTATCCAACTCACTTTAAATCTATACATACGGTGAATCTGGCTACAGACGGTACTCGAGCATAATCGGAGGAGCACATGGAGATGCCGATTGGGAGAACTTAGGGATGTACTTGGAGACTATTGTGGCTGGAAAATCTCTTTCTCGCCACCATCAGCATTGGGTTTGGCAGGGGGAAGCCGGCGGGGCACGTATGGAGATACTGGGATGACGGAAATGTAATGAGCACCGGGGAGTAAATATTGGGGAGATGCCAGGCTACATAGACATCATCTCATTATACAAAATACACAGTCTATCTTTCCCAGCTCCTGGTCGCATGCACTCATGGCAAGCCTTCATGGATCCACCCAATTTGTGTGGTTCCTCACAGCCGGGTACCCCTTCATATCCTATGACCCTTTTTCTATACTTCTTGAGCCAGAACTTCAGCAAAATTTATTTTAGTCACTGGAAGCCTCCAGGAGTGTCTGAGAGGATGCGGAGGGTAAACTTAGATGCGTCAATTGCAGGGGAGTATCAGACCCTAGGAGGGCATTCCGGCCGGCATTCGGAGTAACTGGAATCTCTGATGACTGGTACAGGGGTACCATGGGAGTGATTATGATAAATTTCAGAACACCTCAGAGCGCCGGTGAGAACTTTGAGTGTACCTGGGAGCACCAGGGAGCACCAGCTACAACCCTAGGAGTGGCGACGACGAGTCTGGGAGCGCCGACGAGTCTGAGAGCACCGACCACAAGCCAGGGAGCGCCGACCACAAGCCTGCGAGCGCCGACCATAAGCCTGGGAGCACCTCAAATCACTGTAAAGGAGTATGGGAAAAACGACATCGTCTTTGGGAATGTTGCTGGTGCGCCTGGAAATTATAGCTACTACTTATCGTTCAACGATTTTTAAAACTTATGTATTCATTTGTATTGTCATCTATATATCTATATAGCTACCCATCTACACCCAGTATATCTGGACTGGCTGCAGGCGGTGCTTGAGAGCAATTCAAGATGCACCTGAAAATGACAATCGAGCGAACCTAGAGATACACTCCGAGGACATGATCGAGCAAGTTTGGAGATACACTTGGAGGTGGTGATCGATCAAGCTTGGAGATACACTTGGAGGCCATAATCGAGCGAACTTCCTGGCCATAATCGAGCAAGGTTGGAGATGCACTTCAAGGCGGTAATTGAGTGTATTTGGTGATACATTTTGAGGCCGTGATTGAGTGAACATAGAGATGCACTCCCAGATGATGATTGAGCAAGTTTGGAAATGCACTTGGAGGCAGTAATCGAACATGTTTGGTGATACACTTTGTAGGCCATGATCCGGTGGGATTAGACAAGTACTTGGATGCAGTCAATGGAAGGCGTGCTGGGTGCTGAGACTCTATTCATCAGTTAGTTAACTCACGAACATGGAAATGTCACAAGGTGACTTTACCTCTGAGCTCTCATAGTGAGCTGTGGCTGATGGCAGTCAATCGTGTTAGGAGGCACACCGGAAGCTGAAGCAACATTCAGCGGTCAACTCATCATCATGAGAATGAAAGGAAGACAAACAATCATGGGTGGATGCTGTACTCGGTGTATGCTGTACTCAGTGTCAACTACTGATCATAGTATGGAGAAATAGAGAGGGATGACTTAACTTTGTATTCTGAAATGATGGTTGAGTTGTGGACAAGAAAGAGGGAGATGTGGGATGAAGATGAGAATGATGTGGAGGATCTGAGCTGATATGAGGAATCAGGGGTACAACTTGCCATATTGCATTGGGAAGACCTCGTTTCGGTGTGATGACACACTGGATCAGCACTCATATCTGCCATATCAGGGATGGTTAATTGACTCGCAAAAGAAATTCTCTAAGTCCCAGTTTCTCATGATGATTTGCCCCATCTTATCTCATCTCTCTCCTTCTCGTCCTCAACTCTACCGTTACCTAACAACACGAAGTTAGGTCATCCCTCTCTATCTCTCCATGCCATGATCAAGAGTTCACACCAAGTACAAGCATACACCGAATACAGCATACACTGACTACAGCATACACTGAGTACACCATACACCAAGTACAGCATACACCAAGTACAGCATACACTGAGTACTGTATACACCGCGTACTGCATCATCCCAAGATTGACTGTCTCCCACTCCCAGCCAGTCTCTCAACTCTCAGCGGACCTTGTTGTAATCAATCCTCCACATTCCCACAATTTGAATTAACCAATGAATAGAGTCTCAGCTTCCATCACACATGCCTCCCGATCTACTGCCTCCAGATTGACTGCCTCCAGATTGACTGCCTCCAGATTGCCTGCCTCCAGATTGACTGCCTCCAGATTGACTGCCTTCAGATCAATCGCCTCCAGATCAATCACCTCCAGATCAACCGCCTCCAAGTACTTCTCCAATCTTGATCGATCATGGCCTCCAAGTGTATCTCCCACAGGCTCAATTACAGCTTCCAAGTGCATCTCTGAGTTCACTCGATCTCGGCCTCCAAGTGCATCTCCAAACTCGCTCGATCCCGGCCTCCAAGTGCATCTCTGAGTTCACTCGATCTCAGTCTCCAAGTCCATCTCAAACACTCTCGATCAAGTGCATCTTCAAGGAGCGACGGCGGTTGTACGGAGATACAGGGGTAACGGAGGTGGACAGAGTGACGGGGAGAATATATTCGGCTGTCTCCGGAGTAGATAGATATCATCTCATTTCCATCTCTTCTTATCATACAATGAAAATACACACTCTATCTTTCCCAACTCTTGGTCTCACTCGCTCTGTCCGAGATCTCGTGGATCCTCAACGCCGGGTAGTATCATATATTCTCACCCGATTCCTACACTCCTCAAACCAGCACCGCTGTGTCTTATGAATTCCGTTTGGATGTCGCGAGAGGTGCGGCGGAGTGTTGATGGTGGGCTTCTCTGCCTTCTAGCTCCATCGTTTCACCAGAATGGCCTCCAAGTGGTGCATCGCTAAGTTCTCTCAATGGGCGTGTCCAGGTGCTCCTCCGATTATGCTCGAGTACCATCTGCGGCCAGATTGACCGTATGTATATGCATAGAGACTTGAATAATGCATGCCATATTATGATGTAGCGAATCTTGTGACTGTAACAAACAAATATGATAAGACGAAATGCCTTGTGGTTATGTAGGAACCACTGCTGTGATAATACGGCACCAAGTCTCCCGCAGAGCTGTGCAGCAGTCTCGGCTGCTCTCGAAGTATCCCGCAGAGCTGCGCAGCGGTCTCACCTTCTCTCGAAGTCTCCCGCAGATCTGTGCAGAGGTCTCAGGAGCTCCAAAATTTGACTATTCTATAAGTCAAATCTCGTAGCATCCTATATGCACCTCCATAACTGCAGGTGCTTTCAGGAGCACCTGAGAATGCTCTTGCAGAGTCTGAGAGCACTTTGCTTAGCTCCAGGGGGGTCTGGGAGCATCTAGAAGTACTTAGAAGCACTGGTGAGGTCACCCGGAGTGTCTGGGAGGATTGCTTATTGCTTCCGGACCGATTTACATTTTGCTGATGAACCGCTCATTCTAAGGAGTTCCCTTCGGATGCCGTGAGAGCTCCGCCGTTTCATCACACGGTGATTGTGTGAACTTAGAGATGTACTTGGAGGCCGTGATCGAGCGAGTTTCGAGATGGACTTGGAGGCGGAGATTGAGTGAACTCAGGGATGCACTTCGAGGCCGTAATCGAGCGACTTTGGAGGCCATGATCGTGCGAACTTGGAGGCCGTGATCGAGCGAGTTTGGAGATGCATTTGAAGACGGTCATCGTGCGAACATGGAGGGTGTGATCGAGCGAGTTTGGAGATGCACTTGGAGGCCAAGATCGAGTGAACTCAGAGATGCATTTGGAGGCCGTGATCGAGCGAGTTTGGAGATGCACTTTGAGGCCGAGATCGAGTGAACTCAGATATGCATTTGGAGGCCTTGATCGAGCGAGTTTGGAGATGCACTTGGAGGCCGTGATCGAGCGAGTTTGGAGATCCACTCGGAGGCCATGATCGATCCAGATTGGAGGAGTACTTGGATGCAGTCGATCTGGAGGCGGTAGATTGAGAAGGAGGCGCGACGGGAGCTGAGACTCTATTCAATGGTTAACTCATAATTGTGGGAATGTAGAGAATTGAGTACAACAAGGTCCGCCGAGAGATGAGAGATCAGAGACTGGCTGGGAGCGGGAGACATTCAATCTTCGGATGATGCAGTACTCAGTGTATGCAGCACTCGGTGTATGCAGTACTCGGTGTATGCTGTACTCGGTGTTAACTCATGATCATGGCATGCAGAGATGGAGAGGGATGGCTTAACTTCGTGTTCTGAGGTGATGGTACAGTTCAGGATGAGAAAGAGATGGGAAATCATGATGAGAAACTGGGACTTAAGAGAATTTCGTATGGGAGTCAATTTACCATTCTTGATATGGCAGGTACGAGTCCCGATCCAGTGGGTATTTACGCTGATACAAGGTCTTCTCAATCCAATCAGGCAAGTTGTACCCCTGATTTCTCATATCCACTCGTATCCTCCATATTGTTCCCATATTCATCCCCCATCTATCTGTCTCGTCCACAACTCTACCATCATCGCAGAACATATATTTAAGTCATCTCTCTCTATCTCTCCATGCAATGATCATCACTTAACACTCAGTACAGCATACACGGAGTACAGCGTACGCTGAGTACAGCATACACCGAGTACAGCATCGACTCAACATTGTCCGTTTTCCCTTCACATCATCAAAATGTAAATCGGTCCAGAAGCAACATGCGATCCTCCCAGACACTCTAGGCGACCGCACCAGTGCTTCCAAGTACTTCCAGATGCTCACTGTCCCCTCTGGAGCTAAGCAAAGTGGTCTCAGACTGTGCAAGAGCATTCTCCGGTGCTCCTGAAAGCACCTCGAGTTATGGAGGTGCATACAGGCTGCTACGAGATTTGACTTATATGATAGTCAAAGCTTTGAGCTCCGGAGACTTCGAGAGCAGCTCTGCGGGAGACTTCAAGAGCAGCCAAGACCGCTGCGCAGCACTGCAGGAGACAAGGTGCCGTTTTCTTACAGCAGTGGTTCTGACTAGTGTTAGCACCGGGTCCGGGTAACCCGCAAGCCGTCCGGGACCGGACCGTAAAAATGGGTCGGTTCGGTTCTAGACCCAACCCAAAACCCGACCCACTGCCTCTTGGCAGGCCAAACCCCAACCCATACCCATCAACCCACAGGTTATGGCGGGTTTGGCTAGACCTGTCGGTTCCAATCTCCGGTTCTGCGTTTCGCGTTTCTCTATTTATGGTTGCACTCAGATATCCTGCTGTGAATTGCAAAATATTGACTATGGCACGGCATAGTCATTTTCTGATGTATTGACATCCTTTATATAGGAAACAAGTAGAGAGACGCTCCCTGCCCCATTCTGAAAATGAGCGTCAATGGAGCGTCAAGAATTGATGGTCTTGCATTGTGGGTAATCTAAGTGGCGCTTAATCGCATGTATCTATAAATAAGTGGTTGGCAGCCTTTATAAGCAGATAAGCAAGTGATATTCCCGCGATAGCCTTCTGAACAGAAACAACGTATTTCATTTACAAAGGTGCAATGAAGTGTTCACAAGCGTTTTAGACTACCAAAATGGCCAACACTGAGTATAAGGACTGTAACAGTCACAGGGTGCTTGGATGAACCATGATCGAAGGCCCAAGATCATTGACACTCCATTGACACACATTTTCAAGATGGGGCAGGGAATGTGTCGCTTTCTGTTTTGCCTATAAAGGATGGCAATACTTCCATGATGTGTAATCACTACCAAATCGCGTTTTTATTACCCGACTGACATGACCAAAAATCGTTGATGCTCCGTTGACGCCCATTTTCAAGATGGGGCAGGGAGTGTCTCGCTTTTTATTTGGCCTATAAAGGATGGCAACACTTCCATTATGTGTAATTACTACCAAGTTGCGTTTTTATTACCCGACTTACAGGACGAAAAATCGTTGACGCCCATTTTCAAGATGGGGCAGGGACCATATCGCTTTCTTCTTTGCCTATAAAGGTTGTCAATGCTGCCGTTCTGTATAACCACTACAATATTACTTCTTAATTCCCAGACTAACAAGACCTAAAATCCTTGATGCTCTGTTGACGCTCACTTTCAAGATGGGGCAGGGAGCGTGTTGCTTTCTCTTTTGCCTGTAAAGGATGGCAACACTTCCATTATGTGTATTCCCAACCAAATTGTGTTTGTATTATCCGACTTACAGAATCAAAAATTGTTGACCCTCTGTTGACGCTCATTTCCAAGATGGGGCAGGGATCCTCTCGCATTCTTTTTGCGTATACAGGATGGCAACACTTCCATTATGTGTCATTACTACCGAGTCGCATTTTCATTACCTGACTTATAGGTCCAAAAATCATTGACTCTCTGTTGACGCTCATTTTGCCACAGGCATATCCACAATATACCATCATTTCATTTGGCAGAATATATCATTAATGTTGTTTTGACAGCCTTTCTATTGTCTTTATGTATTATCTTCTTCATCACTACATAGTTCTTTAATAATACATATAAATAGATCCTTTAAAACATACTATAGAGTGTCCGGTAATTGTTGATAATACTACACTCAACAATCACATTCCTTACGAACCATGTTCGTTTCCACTTGCAGTTTCCCCTCAATGGGCTGCTGTCGTCTGCAAAATGGATGTTAGCTGTATTACCATGCAGCAGATAGTGTACTAACCAGTGGATGGTCCGTCATCAGTCCGCAAACCTGGAATAAACTCTTCATCATGGTCGCTATCCTCGGTAGATGCATCCTGATTGAGGAATTCAGTGGTCCGAAGACAAGCAGGTATGTATACATATCCGGCAGGCAGATTTGGGATTTGGGAACTTTGAGTGACATGATTGTCACCGGGTGGCGCAGGTGGCGTTCCGTGTGGAGGTGGCGATCGTTCTGGTGTCGGCTGTTTGTGTCAGCCTTGAGCAGATGCACCCGTTCCTTTGCGCCTCCAGTGTGTCTGTCGATTCTTCGCTGTGCCATTTTGGCAAGGAAGGTAGCTGTCAGCTCGATTTTCATAAACCATTGCTGGGTGTCGTTCCATTGCAGCTTTCACCTTTCTATGACCAGGAAATTCAACACCCCGCTTCTTCTCTTCTCGGACTTCTGTGCGCGATTTCTTGATCAGGTATTGCGTTTTCTCTATCGTGGCGCGCGAAAACCCTCATTTGGCCATCCTGGCCATATTCAAGGCAAGGTGCATGTCTGTCTGTTCTAGCTGTACCCGACCTCCTTGCCTTGCCATAGTAGCAGACATGTTGAAAACCTACAAGAAATTAGACGCAGCTTCTGAAAGTGAGAATCGGCAATTACCTCCACTACATACGCTTCCGTAGCCTCCTCAAAGGTGTTTAAATCCTTTTTTGTCCATTGTTGGGGATGCATATCACGAAACATGTCCGCGACAATGCATGAGCTGACAACATCGTGATGATCAATTTCCTTGACTGTTTGGACAAAGGCCTTCGTTGACCTTGGGGGTTTCCCGTTACAGGCAGCGATATTCTTGACACTCAGCTCCCTCCATATACCCACTGTTTATTATGCGATCAATTAACAGCCATCTACCATTATATGGACATACTCACATCCTATTGCATGCTGCATCTTGTTCGTGCTGCTTCTGGTTGTACGGATAATTTCTAAATGTGCATCTAGGGTCATATTTCCGGTAGCTACATTGGCTGCTTCGGGGTGGACTAACTGCTGTTCGAGTTCTTGCTGCGTCTCTTCAAGTTACTCATTGTATGAAGCGCCCGTCGTTTCCCTCGATTCGGATCTGCTCTCACCTGTCTGAGGTGTTTGTGTAGCCATCAATTGCTGGTGTGGAAATGGAGAGGAAGATGATAACCAAAAGAAGTGGGAAGTTCTGAGGAATATATAGTTAGCTTCAATTCAAAGTAGACTGAGTGACCACCAATTTGGACGTTCTACTCATGATGAATCTGCCTGCATCAAGCTGCAGGTTGCAGGGGTTTCCGACAGTCCGGCGATTTGCAGAGAGTCGGTCTGATGTTGTATGTTTGTTTACAGGGATAAATTGAATTGTATGACAGCCGAAATTTCATTAATGTTACATTCAAACAGGACATTCTTCCATGGAAAGGATGTCTGGTGATGTTTGTCTCAGGAGATCACCGGGATCGTACATGAAACTGACACTGAAGCTCGAGTCATCTTGTACGGTTATCATGACTATTCCCGATCTAGTGACAGTCAAAACACAGAATTTGCTTCGTTCACGTTGATCAAGTATACCAACCTTGACATAAAAGACCCAGCCTGCCTCCGTATGGTCCATATCTTGCAACATCCAACATCTCTCCCAATAACAGTCAACACGAAATACAATGGTCAATGCTCCAAAAATGACCCTTTCCGCTCTCCCGGCAGGCAAATATGGCAAATCAACAAAGCAGTCCACACGACAATGTCATCAAGCGAATGAAGGGAAGAGCGGGTTGGAGGTAGAACGAGTCCGAGCCCTTGGAGCATTGTGTAGCTTGGGATCTAAAAAGAAGCTTGCGGCGGAGATAGTACGAGAAACACACTCTCTGAGCAATGAAGCGAAAGAGCCATGGATTGAGGATTATGTGGAGAGAGAGTCTGCGGTGGCAAGAAAGCGAGTTGAAGACGCAGAGACAGCGATTAAGCAGAAGCAGGAAGATATGAGCAATGTTGACAAGGCGGAATTGACCACCAGAAAGCCTGAAAAGACATTTGAAGAGATGCTGAATGCTATCGGAGACAGTCTGAGTGATCTTGCAAGTTCCAACAATGAGGCGGACCCAGAAGATGAGGAAGAAGACGAAGATACAGGGCAAGGAAAGCTGAGCAAAGATGACGAACCCGGCAGGGTGATGGGCATGATCTCCAAAATGGCCCAATGCCGCCTGGAGAGGTTTTGGCCGAAGCAGATGAAGCTTGACGGATTGACACAACCGGGATGGGGGGACGCGGCCGACTACTTGTGCGAAAAAGATACGAAGTAAGGAACGACTGAATTCAAGGTCCCAGCAGTCTTTGAGTCTCAAACGGAACAAGTTGCAGTAGCACCTCCCCCGACATCATTTGGAGAGTTTAAAGAGACTGTTGATATGGTCCCCGGAATATCGCGAATGCCACAAGATACATCCCAACCGGGAAGTAGCCATATGAGACTAGGTTCAAGGGAACCACAGTCACCCAAACGCATATCGTCTTTCCCGACTGGTGCGGCATCCAATTTGTCGCAGATCAAGTATGCGACACTGGTTGAACCTCTAAGATTTTACCACTGCATATTGCCTCATAAGCTAATTACCAAATAGAAATCGGATTCGGACGAAGAAATGGTAACAGCTCCTGCGTCTGCGGTGGTATAGCTAGGCAAATTGATAGTTTTGACGATGCATAGCTGGGAAAAGCAATTTGCATTCCTATTTTGCTATGTGTCAGCTTTGTTCTGATTTCCGTGACTAAATTGTGAGAAATGATAATTGATCTGTGCATGTGCAAGGGTTGTACGCACCATTCGAACACGGTCAATTCCAAATCACGCCATTAGACGACCAATAAGGCAGTTATCCTCATCCCAGTTACTGTTAAGAGCGAAAGCAAAATCTGAATTAGTGATGAAATTTACCAACAACTTTTAAGTAAGTGATGTCATACAAGTCATTGAAGGAGCGGTCAAAGTGCAATATAAACTTGTATGCATGACAACCGTCATGCTGCATTCTTCCATGCATTCAACTACATAACTCTCCGCTTAGCTCTGGTCCACATGGTCAAGATTTTGAAAATTGCTTATGGTAGGTCATGGAAATCAAGGAGAAGGAGCTGGATCAGGAATGGTGGGACACTCAGGCGATATTAATCAAAAGAGAGTGGTTGGATCTGCATGCCGCAAATTGCCAGCCGAAAGCACTGGACCATGATATTGCTACCTTATTTATCGCTCATATCACGCGTGTAGTAGTGAATCAGATAGCGAGGGATGACACAGCATCTGGATGCAAATAATAACACGCAGAAAGCATATATTGGTTGTCAACAATGCAAATATACATTTGGACTACAATGATTGAGCTTACAACGACTGTTAGACTGTGTGGAATGTGAGCGTCAATAGAGCGTCAATGATTTATAGTCTTTCACTTTCGGCAATCAAACAGCCACATAGTCACATCCTGACAAATTGATTGTATTCGACGTTTTGATAGTTAAAAGGACACGGTAAACGCTCGTTGCCGCACCTCAGAAATGTGCATCAACCGAGCATCAACGATTTTTCATCTTGCATCTTCAATAATCCAAATGCTGGGCAATAACTCTCACTCATGATCAGAGTATTGGTTGCCTTTCTACACAAATATGCTAGCAAAGGCATCGCTAATTTCTCCTAGAAATGAGCGTCATTCGAGAGTCAACAAGGTTGAGTCTTTCACTTTTGGCAATTGAAAGGCGGCATAGTCGAGGCTTTGAAAAGTGAGTTTTTTGATTGTCGTCACATGCCAAATGGAAAGATACACGCTGGTTACCCCATTCTAGAAATGAGCATCAACGGAGCATTAACAATTTGTGGTCATGCATTTTGGATAATCCAAGGGCTGTTCAACGATATTTGCCCACATTTGAGGTATCGGCCACTTCTCAACCCGAAAATGCTAACAACGCCATTGCGACTATCTCCTAAAATTGAGCGTTAACAGAGCGTCAACAATTTTTGGTCTTGCATCTTGCATAATCAAACAGCTGTGCAACGACATTTATCCATATTCCATGTATCGGCTGCCTTTCACCAGAAAAATGCTAGCAAAGACATTGCGACTATCTTCTAAAAATGAGCGTCAAAGGAGCATCAACGATTTCTGGTCTTGCATCTTGCATAATCTAAGGGTTTGGCAATGATCTGTACCTATAATCAATGTATTGGCCACCTTTATAGGGAAAAATGCTATGCCCGAACTTTCAAACACCTCCGAAAAATTAGCGTCAATGGAGCATCCACCATTTTTTGTCTTGCATCCTGCATAATCAACAGGCTTTGCGTTGGCTTTGATCCGTAACAGATGTATTGGCTGCCTTTATAGGCAACAATGCTACTTATGATATTGCTACTTTCTCCTAAGAATGAGCGTCAACAGAGCGTCAACAGTTTTTGTGCTGGGGCAATAACCTACACAGCAACGAAGTGCATTGCATTGTACCTAAATTGCATTTTTAACCATCAGTCTTTTCAATACATCCTTGTATACAACTTCACAACTATGCATGCAATGTCTCACAGGGCTTACTTTTTTGTTGCTTGTAGCTCTAGAGTCAATATTTAAGAACCAGCGTTCTTCTCAACAATACCATACCTCTTGACATCCTTTCAAGTCCTGATATGCAGCTGTCAAATTCCTACCGCCATGTCTGATTCACAATCTGTAAATACCTCTTTGCTAGAGGTGATGATATCTTCCAAAAATGAACTTGTCTGTATTCATGATTTGAACGACCGTACATTACAAATCATATTCGATGCTTGGTGGGCTTCTATGAGTGTGGGCTTGAAGCGTTCTATTTGTTGGAAGAATTCTAGACATGCGCCTTCATGGCGGTTCTATTTGCATTGCGCAATTGAGGAGACCTGCTGCCCTGGCATCATATGTATCGTTTGTCATCAAGTTCTTCGCCATCCATCAGAACATGGGACCAGCTCAGTGGGCAAACACTTGCTGGCAAAAGCGCACATCACAAAGTGGAACGAATTGACAGAGTCGGAGGTTACTGAATTGACTAGTTCGACGGTCGATGAAACAGCACTGGCCATTCTGAAGAGGCAGGGAAGTCGAGGGATTACAATATTAAGTTCGCAAAGGAAATTCATTGTCGATATTGACTTCAAAGCTATATTGACTGTGTTACCAGACAAAACGCTCCAAACTGGCAGCTAAGGACTTTGCAACTGCCGAATTTCACCAAGACCCTTGGAATCGCTACCCCATGTTAGGATTTGTTTCAGCTCATATACCATGGAACGCTATTTCAAACCTTGAGCTAAGGCTGTCATATAACGCATTATGCAGTGAGCTGGTGCTACTGGCAGCCAGCACCCTTAGCCACATTTGTCGAAGGGAATACTCACTGACTGTGGATCCAATTAAGAAGCAGCTGCCAACAAGAAATGTAGTTCGTTTATCTTTGGATGAGTGGACATCAACAAACAAATTAGCAATAACGTCAGTAATTGCATACTATATGGATCAGAATTGGGCAATGTGGGAAGTGCAACTTGCTTTCGATGAGGTTAAACCCCCTGTTCTTTTTCTATTTTAACAGCTAATTGAGGATAATAGGTCAAGGGTCAACATACTGGAGCAAGGCTAGCCATACATTTGAAGCAAGTGCTGGATCGTTTTGAGCTAACTGACGGCCGCTTGCTTGGAATCACAACTGATAATGCCTCCTGAAATTACTTGATGATTCGGGAACTACAATCCACACTTGAGGCCTCAGCAATCGAGTCGCCTGCATTGAGAAACCACATACCATGCATAACGCATGTCATTCAGCTTGCTTTAGGTGCGTTTATGAGCAGTCTTGGTCTCAAAGGCCGTACAAAGTTGTGGGAAGCACACTAGCGCGATCAGCAATTCGGAGAGAATGAAAGCACAGATATTGGGAATAGTCAAAGAGTTCGAAAAGAGGGCAATGCTAGAAACAACAGGGTGTCTGCTATGAAACCAGGTTTGGCAAAGATAATTGAGAAAGTACGTATTTCAAGATATTTTGAAAATTCTGAAACTGACCGTGATATAACAGCAAATGTTAGCTGTGTTGATTACGTTGGCACCGGGTTGTTGAAACGAGTTCATTGACTGTCAAAAGAACAAAGTATGAATTGCAGTCCAACCTATTATGGATCTAAAAACACAGTGGAATGCGACACTGGAGTTCCTTGAGCAAGCCTACCAATTATGATAATTCACCCGCAGGTGGCTGAAGAATCCAATCTACTCTGATCACTGGTCACTCTACACAACGGAGGATGAATGGAGAATCATCAAGTACATGTTGGAAGTTTTAGGGCCATTCCGATAGTGGACTCTGTGGATGTCGAACAGGCATACGGTCACACTGCATCATGTTATCACCATCTATAGTGACATGTTCGATCATATGGATGGCATTTTGCAAGCTTTAGCTATGAAGAAAACTCAGTGGAAGGAAGATGTATACTTCGCTGTGAAGTTTGCATGACGAAAGCTGTCCAAATACTATGCTGAAGTCACTCAAACGATGGGTATGCTTCATATGTCAGCCAAAATCCTTGATTCCTTTCGGAAGTTGCGATCGTTTAGGAAATGGGACAATGGAATGCATATTAATCCTGAGGATGAGACTTCTCATACTACCCAATACCAAGAGGCATTGCTGCATTATGTGGAGAACGAATACTGCGCCAAACACAGACGATTGTCGGTCACTAAACATGAGACACTGCGGAGCAATGACTTCATCCCTTCTGCAATGGCTTCTCAATCTGGTCAATCATCTTTTGATCCATATGATTTGTCCAGTGATGATGAAGAATCCTTAACGCCTTGAAATGTGGTTAAAATGACACCCGGACGAAGCAATCGTGCAGCACACAAACTGACACCCACAAGGCTCTATTTAAAATCGCCACCTGAATCCCCAAAGAACTGGGGGCAGGTCAATCTGAATCTCGATGATTACCACTCCGACCCGATGGAAATTAGCAGTACATTTTGGTCACCGGATATCATGGAATGGTGGCATCAGCAAGAGGGAACCCACTCAAAGTACGCCGATCTCTCCAATGTGGCCCGCGACATAATCTCAATCATACCACATGGTCTGGGAGTGGAGGCCAGTTTTTCCCTTGGGCGGGACGTTATCTGCTGGAGGCAGTCAAAAACCACAGGCAAGACCCTTCCAGAACAGGTTGTTGGAAGGCAGTATGCTCGAGCCAATAATGGGATATGGGAAGGAGCAGATCCTGCATTACATAAGTCAGAAACCGATAACGACTTGGAATTGAAGAGAGAGACGGAGGTTAGAAAATTGCATAGAATGGCCAAAGTCGACGACTTTTTGGAGATGTGGCAGGGCAGCCAAAACCTTCCTACTACACAGAAGGAATCATGCGCTCAAAACAAGCAAATGGCAGCCGTAGAATACATTTCAGATACGGAAGAAAGTGTCAAAGCATCCTGGTCACTCTTTCCACATGATGGTGAGGCTGCATTTAAATTGTTGGAAAGATCACTGTTGCCACCAGCTTTGTCTACAAAGAAACTCGCTGGAGGACGAACTCAAGTATTGAATGTTCGCCAAATAAGGCAAATCGACCATCATCCAGCGGAAATTGATGAGGACAGTGCACCCGCAAGCATTTCCGACACTGGATATTGGCTCAACCAGAATGGTGACTTGGATGATCCAAACGAGAGCGAAGACGACTGTGAGGCAGACAACGAATCCGATGTAGAGCTAGACAATTGCTTCGAAGATCTGGAATGCCCTGAGCAGCGGGATGTGTGTGCCACTCCAAATGTGCCCGGATCAATTCGGCCAACATGAAGGTTAAGGACAAAGACTGACAAAGTGTCAGTAACGGTCAACGCTACTGAAAGAAGGAGGATCAGGGGAAACAGAAAAAAGTAGTACAGAATGGGACAATATGTTTTTAGCAGGTGCTTTATGTTGCTTGACCGAGAATTTTACTTGGAGTAATATGATGGGAGAATATTGACCAGTGATGTCTGAATGTTAGGATATGAACAGAAGCATAGCAGGCGAAATGTGTCATTCAACGTGATATATAACTTTTGATAGAATGAGAGCAACCCGTGCAAGAATATCACTAGGGCCACAGGATCCAGCCTTAATCAGCCCGAAAGGCATCCAATATGTTTAAATAATCATCCTTAGAATTATCGATGGCAGCAGATGTTGAGTAGACAATACATTAAAATGAACGTCAACGGAGTGTCAAAGATTTTTGGTTGTGTAACTAAGGTAATCGAATATTGATTCGATAACTGACATGCTAAACCAACCTGTTGGCGGTCTTAATAGGCAAAACAGATGGCGATGCGGGTAGTTCCCCATTCTGACAATCAGAGTCAACGGAGCGTCAACGAATTGTGGTCAGGTATGTAAGGTAATTACAAATCGATTTGGTCGCTGATTCACATAACCAACGTATTGGCAGCCTATATAGGGAAGGAAGAAAGTGACACGGTCACTGCCCCATTCTGAGATTGAGCGTCAACGGAGCGTCAACAAATTTCGGTCATGTATGTAAGGTAATAACTAATCAATTTGGTCACTGATTCACATACCCAACGTATAGCCAGCCTTTATAGGCAAAAAACACAGTGACATGGTCACTGCCCAATCCTGAAAGTGAGCGTCAATGGAGTGTCAATGATTGTTGGTCTCTTAAATATGGTAATTAGAGATTGGTCTGGTCAAAATTATTCATAATCAACACATTGGCAGCCTTTGTAGGCAAAAGAGACAGTGACACAGTCACTGACCCATTCTGAAAATCAGCATCAACCCAGCGTCAACGATTTCTGACTTTCCATCTTGGGCAATCTAAGTGGAGACGGGTCAAAAATCAACATAAATGAAGTATTAGCAGCCTTCTGTGCGAAAAACCAAAGAAACACACTCCCTGCCCCAGCCTGAAAATGAGTGTCAATGGAGCGTCAATGGTTTTTGGTCTTGCATCTTGGTTAATCTAAAGGTCGCTGGGTGGCCCAAATTCATATGCGAAGTAATGGCCGCCTTTTCAGCCAAAATAGTACACGATATCTTTGTTCCCCCATCATGCAAAGGCTGTCACTAGAGCCTGATCAATATTTCGTCTTGCATATTGGGTAATCTGGGTACCGCGCAGATTCTAGTGCTCATAACAGAAATATTGACAGCCCTGTAACTCAAAAACATAAAACAGACATTGAAAAATACTGATTCCAAAATAATCAATGGTGCAATCTCCTAAACATGCAAAATGTCAATATTGGATGTTGAAAATACAAATTTGATATGATACTATTATGAAATAGCAAAAACATGAGCATTATATGAATCTACAGATGGACCTGCTGGACAACCCGCTGGCAACCCGCCCAATTCAGATGAGTTGTGAGATGTCAATCGAACCATACCCAAATTGATCGTTCGGCTGTATCGACGACACGGACCGCCGATTTGGAAAGGGGTCGGTTCCGACCCCGACCCGCACTCGAAGCGCCGGTCCGGAACCGTTGCTCACACTAGTTCGTACATAACCACAAGGTATTTCGTCTTATCATATTCTTCTTTGTTATTGTCACAAGATTCGCTATATCATAATGTGGCAGGCATTATCTAAGTATCTCAATATATATATATACAGTCAATCTGGCCTCAGATGGTAGTCGAGCATAATCAGAGGAGGACCTGTACACGCCCATTGAGCAAGGTAGGAATTGGGTGAGAAGATATAATACTACCCGGGGTTGAGGATCCACGCAATTGCCCGGATCCACAACATCTCGGACAGAGCGAGTCAGATCAAAGTTGAGAAAGATGGAGTGTGTATTTGCATTGTATGACAAGATGAGATGGAAATGAGATGACGTCTATCTACTACGGGGTGTGCCAAATATACACTCCCCATCACTCTATCTACACCCGTTACCCCTCCCTGTATCTCCGTACTCCCGCGGTCGCTCCATGCAAGTGTTGGCAATGAGTCCGGTCAACCTGCCAGCGGTCCGGCTTTTGGCCGGCGGTTCGGTTCGGTTTGGGTCGTTACCCGGCCAAAAACCCGAACCGCTATGTCTTGGCAGGTATGTTACCCAGACCGAACCAAAACCGCGTGTTTTATTGCCGGGTAGGAACCGGACCGCGTGTCCATGTTGCGTTTCCTAGATTTTTGGCTCCTATTAAGTATTTGAGTTCTGATCGTATCATGACATGATGTATATGTAGAGTGTGCAGTTTAAGCCGATCTTTCACCTCCCGCTTTTAGAATTGAGATCCAACTAATATTCGTTGAGTGGCTGTCAAATAAGCGTAGATTTTCACCGAAATTCGCGGGTTTTCGACAGCGACTCAACGATTATTGGTCGGATCACAAATCTGGAAGCGGGAGGTGAAAGAGCGGCTAAAACTGAACAATCTGCATATACATCATGTCATGATACGATCGGAACTCAAATACTTAATTGGAGCGAAACATCTGGGCTTGCAAAGGCCGGGTTTTGAGGTGGAAACCGGCCCAAATGCCAACGGTCCGGGTTTTTCATGTGCTAAAACCGTTCTAGCGGGTTGGAACCGTTGCTAACACTACTCCATACACATGGACTTGGAGGCTGTGACCGAGCGAGTTTGAAGATGCACTTGGAGACTGACATCGAGTGAACTGAGATGCACTGGGAGGCCGAGATCGCGCGAGTTTGGAGTTGCACCTGGAGGCCGAGATCAAGTGAACTCAGCGATGCACTTGGAGGCCGTGATCGAGCGAGTTTGGAGATGCACTTGGAGACTGAGATGGAGTGAACTAAGAGATGCAGTTGGACGCTATGATCGAGTGAGTTTGGATATGGACTTGGAGGCCGAGATCCTGTGAATTCAGAGATGCACTTGGAAGCCATAATTGAGCATGTTGCAAGATGCACTTGGAGGCCATGATCGATCACAATTGGAGGAGGACTTGGAGGTGGTTGATCTGGAGGCGATTGATCGGAAGGCAGTCAATCTGGAGGCAGTCAAGCTGGAGGCAGTGAATCTGGAGGCGGTAGATCGGGAGGCATGTGCAATGGAAGCTGAGACTCTATTCATTGGTTAACTCGGATTTGTGGGAATGTAGAGAATTCAGTACGACAAGGTCCGCTGAGAGCTGAGAGACTATCTGGGAGCGGGAGACAGTCGATCTTTGGATGATGCAGTACTCAGAGTATTCTGTACTCTGTGTTAACTCATGATCATGGCATGGAGAGATAGTGATTGATGACTTAACTTCGTGTTCTTAGTTGATGGTAGAGTTGAGGACAAGAAAGAGAGAGATGAGAGGAGATGGGGGAAATCATCATGAGAAACAGGGACTTGAGATAAATTCGTGTGCAAGTCGATTTGCCATCCCCTGTATGGCAGGTACGAGTCCCGATCCAGCGGGTAATATCACCGATACGTGGTCCTCTAAACCCAATCATGCAAGTTGTACTCTTGATTCCTCATATCCAGTCATATCCTCCACATCGTGCTCATCTTCCCCCATCTCTCTCTTTCTCGTCCACAACACTACCATCATTGCAGAACAAAGTTAAGTCATTCCCCTCTATCTCTCCATGCCCTACTCAGGAGTTAACACTGAGTACAGCTTTACACCAAGTGCAGCATACACTGAGTACAGCATTACACCAAGTGCAGCATACACCGAGTACAGCATATACGTAAGATTGTCTGTCGTCCGTTCATTCTCACTATTACAAGTTGACCCCTCAATGCAGCTTCAGCATCTGGCGTGCCTCACTACAGATCGACCGCCACCAGCCAGCTCTCCATAAAATCTTCAAAAGTAAAGTCACCTCGTGACATTCCCACGGTTGTGAGTTAACTCCCCGTTGAGTAGAGTCTCAGCACCCAGCACGCCTCCCATCAACTGCCTCCATCTCGACCACCTCCAGATTGACCACCTCGAAGTTCTCCTCCAATCTAGCTCGATAATAGACTGGATGTCCATCTCCAAACTCACTCGATTACAGCCTCGGAGTGCATCTCTATGATCACTCGATCACGGCCTCCAAGTGTATCTTCAAGATCCCACGATCACGGCCTCCAAGCGCATCTCCAAGTTCACTCGATCAGAGCCCCCAAGGGGAGCTCCAAACTCAGTCAATCACAGCCTCGGAGTGTATATCTGAGTACACACGATTGTCATCTCCAGGTGCACCTCGAATTGCTCTCAAGCACCTGCTGCAGCTAGTCCAGATATACCGTGTGTAGATGGGTAGCTATATAGATACTTCGATACATAGATGAGAATACAAACTGATTACATGAGTTTCAAAAATCGTTGAACAATAAGCTGTAGCTATGATTTCCAGGCGCACCTCAGTTTTCCCAAAGAAGATGATGTTTTCCCAGACTGCTCTACAGTGATTCGACGTGCTCCCAGGCTTGTGGTCGGTGCTCCCAGGCTAGTGGTCGGCGCTCCCAGGTGCACCCAGGCTTGTCGTCAGCACTCCCAGGTGCACGTGAAGGCCACTGCATCGGTCCAGTATACTCTGGGATGTGATCACCCTGGGATTCCGGTCCGACAACTCTCAGACACTTCCAGAGGCTCCCAGACACCAAGATACATCATGCTGATGCATTCTCACGATTACGAGTTCACCCGTGAATGTAGCTTCAGCTTCTGGCTTGGCTCCCTACATGATCGACCGCCACCAGCCAGCTCTCCATGAGAGCTCAAAGATAAAGTCACCTCGTCACATTCCCACGGTTAGGAGTTAACTAACCGATGAATAGAGTCTACCCGGCACGCCTCCCATCGACCGCCTCCATGTTCTCCTCCAACCTCGCTCGATCATAGCCTCCAAGTGCATCTCCACCCTCGCTCGATCATCGCCTTGGAGTGCATCTCTACGTTCAGTCGATCATGGCGTCCAAGTGCATCTCCCAACTCGCCCGAGCACGGCCTCGGAGTGCATCTCTAAGTTCACTCGATCACGGCTTCCAAGTTTGCACAATCATGGCCTCCATGTGAATCTCCAAACTCGCTTGATCACCGCCTCCAAGTGCATCTCTGAGTTCACTCGATTGATATCTTCAGTCGGACCTCGCATTGCTCTGAAGCACTGCCTGCAGCCAGTCCTGATATTCCGTGTGTAGATGGGTAGCTATATAGATACAGAGATACATAGATCTGAGTACGAACTGAATACATGAGTTTAAAAATCGTTGAACGATAAGTAGTAGCTATGATTTCCAGGCGCAGCAGCAGCGTTCCCAAAGAAGATGTTGTTTTTCCCAGACTGCTCTACTGTGATTCGCGGTGCTCCCAGGCTTGTCGCCTGCGCTCCAGGGCTTGTCGTCGGCGCTCCCAGGTGCACCTGATGGCCACTGCATCGGTCCAGTGAACTCTGGGATTTGACCACCCTGGGATTCTGGTCCGACAACTCCCAGACACTCCCAGAGGCTCCCTGTGACAAAAATACATTTTGCTGATGTTGTTGAAGGCTGTCCATAGTCTCCGCATATGTGAATGGATCACTGTTGAAGGATATCGATGCGAGAGCCATAGTGATGATGATTAGTGCATTTGCGGAGATTTCTACCGGACTTCTTGTAATACGATTCATGCCTGGTGTTGGTGGTTGACATGACTCCTTGGTCATGGAAACCGCTCTGCAGTCTTGGTCATTTTCGCAACGGAGATATCGATCGTCAACCACAGATTCTCTGGACACTGGTGGTGCATCTGTTGCGTCAGGAGGGCGTGATCTCACACCAGTACTTGCATGGAGAGTTTGACGGTTGTCAGCGCCGGGCAGATTGTGGTCGGTATCATTGTCAGTAAGGTGATGATTACCACTTCCATGGCCTTCACCTGTGCGACTGGTTCGGGCGTGGTCATGGAGAAGGCCATCTCCAACCATTTCAATTTCATCTACACGTTCCGTCTCATCTGGTTGCTCCAATTCATCAGTTTCGGTTATGTGTAGGCATAAAGCATGGGCATTCTTTTTGTCATTGAAAATGACATCCGACTGTGATCTTACTCCGTGCAATGCTGTGTCCCATATCCTCTAAAGTGTAGTCGAATCGTGCACATAAGCGCCCATTTGACATGGCTTGGATCTTCGGCGGAATTTTCCATTGCATTGCGGCTCGGGGATAAGTCGACTGGCGTAGCAGCCAAATTGCCGCATCTAGTGGAGAGAATCTGTGTATGAGATTTTATTGCTGTCATTGTCGTAAGAGGGCTTGCCAAACACGTGCAACATCTGATATAGAGTTAGATATGATGCTTGATAGCTGTTGATGTCATCTATTGTCATTCACCCTCCATGTGGGGTTCGCTGGTGGATAGTGTTACTAACGGTTCCATTTTTGGACTGTTACAAGAGTAACGGTTTCAAGACCCCCCCCAAACCAGCTGGTTCGGTTCTGGTTGTTGCCAAAAGGTTCCCGCAATTACGTCCACCAATATTGATCAGAAATTTTCGAGCTTGGTATGAGAAATATACAGCTTTCCATGATGCATCTTTGGTGGTCTCCAATGTTCGATATCTTTAAAACTCAGCAAGTGGCTTTGAAAACACAGACATTTTGGGTCCAAAAACAGTGTTTTTGCACCACCGCTTGCTGAGTTTTGATGATAACAAAAATCGGCAACCACCAAAGCTGCACCATGCAAAGGTGCATATTTCACATACCAAGCTCTAAATTGTCTGATGAATATTGGTGGACTTAATTGGGCAGTTCACTTAAAAATCATCAATTTTTGATGTGGTAAGGCCGTTGCCACGCAGACCTATAAAACCGGCCGGTTCCAAATATGGAACCATTGCCAACACTATTGTGGAGGTAGACCATGGTATTGACTTCTTCTCACCGAAACACAAGTGGTGCCTGGGAGTCAATCATCATAGATTGTGCATTCGCCGTGATGTTCAGAATCATGCATTCGGCAACCCCATCCTTATGGTGAATGTTGCGAGGGCATCGTTTGGATGATGTACCACAAGCAGTGTGCACCAGCCGGAAGGTCTCGTTGTCAGATTCTACACCTCCATTATCGCACCAAAATCGGTTTACTTTGTATCCCATGGAGTCAATGCGGGCCTGAAATGGTTGGTAGGCTGAGGTGCATGTTTTTGACTTCCTATCTGGGAGGACCCAAATGGAGGTGTAGCATGTGTAATCAATGATGAATAGGGTATAGTAGCGATGGCCAGCAGGGGTAGGCATCGAGAATTGTCCACACATGTCCCTCCGTATGAGTTCAGATGGGTTTGTAGTGTGCTTGGTCTTGGCTTTGATGGTCATCTCCTCGTGCTTGGCCTGAATGAATGCGGTGCACACTGAGTTATCTTTTGTATATCCATTGATGGGAGATCGTCGGGCAGTGGGATGAATGTGGGCTAGGTAGCGTTTCCACAGTCGTGATTCTGAGATTGTGATTGGCTTTTGAGTAGGATTTGGATATCCAGTGGTAGGTGGACATTGAGGTACGGTGGTATGTGTGCTCGATGATGCTACTTCGCCCTTCTTCATTCAACTACCAGTGGTGGACTTTGTAGACATACTGGTCGAAGTCAGTCCAGTCTCTGGAGATATGATTCCGAGATCGCTGACCCGATTGCTTGTGATTGTAATTGTTGCAGATGATCTGAAGCACTTGCCACATCCAAATCTGGATGTGTATTCAGCTGTGTCCAATTGATTGATGGAGAGAAGGGAGAGCCAGAACATAGGCATATCTGGAGAATTGACTTCGTATTCCTGTGGAACTGTGATAAGTCCAAGCTTGCTTACTGTAACTTTCTTATTGTCTCAGAGTTCAATGACTATTGGCTGATGAGGTTTCTTTATTGAGTTGAATCTGCTGTGGTCATTGCCCATATGGTAAGATGCTCCGGATTCGATGACCAATGCACCTGGAGCAGAGGCTGCGGTGAGTGCAGTTGCATGTTCAGCTAGTCAGATCAGGTTGCGACCTCCTGCTGTAGCAAGCGATGCAGATGCTGTGTCTTTGTCGACTTTGCTGACTTTGTTGCGTTGATCCTGGGCACATGTGAAGTGGATGCAGTCAGCCTTGAAGTGTCCTGGGAGACCCCAGCCTTAGCATATTCACTTGTCGTTACTGGAGGTGTTTGTATCGCTGGTGTTTGTGTTGATTTCAGTGCATTTTCTCTTTCTGCAAGCTTCGGTGGTATGATTGCCCATTTTGCAGTATGTGCATTTATACTTCTGGCGGCTGATTCCTCGTCGGTCTCCTGATCCGCCACTTCATCTGCCACGGGAGTATAGAGCCACTCTGGTGGATTGAGATCTGATTTCTTTGGTTAGGGTCATTCGCTCAGCATACTTGCGGATCGCATTCATACACTGCTGCGCCAGTGGGACGGGGATCCACTGTTCAAGGATTTGGATGGTCATTTCATATAACTTAGATAGTGTAGTGCATATGTGTGTCTTCATGGCATCATCAGTGATATTTTCGGTGGTGGCAATGAATTTCTTGTGAAAGGCAATTGGATTCGTAAAAGACTGGGTGACCTTTTTGACTGGTGAAGGTCGAGAGGCGGTGACCTTACGCAGAACTTGGGTGCGTTCGAGTATTGTTTGCACCATTGTCCAGTCAGTCCCAGAGTGCTTCCCACATCACAACGGGATTGTCAATCTGTTGGATGGGTGGAAGGTGTTCATCACAGCATCCGAGGTGTATCAACGCTATCTCCTTATTGGCTCCGTCATTCCAGTCTTCTTGCAGATCATGTTGGGCAACACTTTACTGTGGGGGAGGAGTTGGACACCGGTGACGATATTGTATGCATTCTTTGCGATGAGGACTCAGCAAACCTTTTGCTTCCTGATGTGGTAGTTTTGCTCAGCCAGCTTTAGCAAATTGCCAATACTGGTCTTAAATGTTTCGTTTGACATGTTGAGAGTGGAGGAGGTTAGGAAGGTGACGATGGAGGGTGATTGATGGTGATGGTGTTGCGGCTGATGAGCCGGGATAGTTGTGAGTGGGTAAGGGTTTTTGAGGCTCATAATCGTAAGATGTAAATAGTGTATTTGTAGTAAAGATTGTAGCAGGCACCGGGCTCATAACCTATTGAAATGGTTATGATTGAAAAGTTTGATTGTATTCTATCTGAGAGGGCCACAAGGCCAGTATATATATGAAAGTACAAGTACGGCTGAATGCCATCAGCTTGTACCAGAGTCGACAGTCATCTCTGGCCATATGAGACATCAACGGCTCCGGTTGAACAAGACATCTCCGTCACCAGCCATACGAAAGGTCTCTGTCTCCGGCCATACACGACATCTCTGTCCCCAGCCATGCAAGACATCTCCATCACTGCACATCCAAGAAATCACCGTCACCGGCCATAGAAGACATCTCTGTCTGTGATCTGTAGTATGAGCAATACAGGAGTGTACTTCAAAGCGTTGTTCAGAGTATACAATGACTTGGGAATAGAAAATAAAGCGCATTTCGTAGTTCGGTTTCAAGTTTGTTGAATGAAGCATACTGTATAGTATTAAGCAAACTTAATCACTTCTGTATCAACATACTCAAGTCAATTCCCAGGTGCGTAGGACCTCAGAGTACCACGCCTTAAATATAACCTTGATTACCATCCAATATTAGCTTCTGTATGAGTGGCACATTGCATATGGTCATTTTTCCCATTGTCAATTAACTGTTGCTGAATCCATTTGAAGTTATCAAAATTTTCCAACCGCAGCTAGTTCTCAAATGTCACCAAATCATCTTCAATGGTTGTCTCCCAATATAGGGGTCCATCGTCAAGTTGTTTCTCGTAGTTTAGCCCCTGCATAATGCCCCGATATGTTTTCTCCAGAATGCCAGCCACTTGTTCTTCCTAGCAACTATTGAATGTACTGTAGTTGAACTGCCCCATCCATCTTGCAAATTGCCACAAGGAGAATTTCGTTTACTTCAGGCTGATTTGAACATGACCTTCTACCCCACCCAAGTTTGAAGAACTATCGCTCTTTTCATCATCAAAATATTGATTGTAGGAAACCTCCAGAAAACCGGGCAATTACGCAATTACTATGATATCGGTATTCTACTCCTCCGCTGCTTGCTGGACCATTCTCTTTGGAATCCTTAGAAGGGGTCACCCATGTTCACCTGATGGAGGATCTTGAGGAGCAGAGCTGGACAACATCCACCGCATAACAGGTTTGTATCCCGGGAGTGTTGGAGGCATTCAATGTGCACCTGCAGATGATAGCTGATATCCAGACAAATGTAAATGGGGGAACCTTTGAGATCCACCATAACTGCCATGGGGGATTTCATATCTTTGCCACTGTAGGCTATAGCATGTGGAATCTCCGCTTACAGGCTGGCATTTGGTTACAAGCTCGGTGTGAGGTTGAATGGAGAATGATGGTAGACCTGGGGAGCATCTTGAATTGAATGCTGGGAAAGAGAATAACCAGACCCAGACAGTGGATGAAAGTAATTGGTGTGTGTCCCAAATGACAGTCTTAGCAGGAGGCATTGTGAGAACTATTAGCTGATTATCTGAAATGGTTGTTAGCGTGATGTTGTAAGCAGAATAAACCTCCCAGTGGAGGCATGGTCACTATCTTTGGTCGACAATTGTGTGTCGATATCCTTCTGTGAATACAATATAACTGTAAATGAATACGTAAGTGATATATGGTTCAGGATGCATCAGATGCAAGATTGAGTTCATAGAGTATTGGAAGTATCCTTTGGGACATTGAACGCCTCTAATATCCCATTCTGTTGTGATGAACTATGGTATTTAACTGCTCCATTGATCCATTAAACCTGGCGGAGCATAAGAAATCCTAATCACACACCCCATCTTTCTTTGATATATACTCAAATTGATATACCAGGATCTTGAAAAGATGCCTACTTTATTATGGTCCATCACTGTAATTGTCAAAGAAATAAAGTGATATGATATCTCCAGGAACCCAATAACAACTGTATTGAGTTTCAAGGTTACCACAACTAGAGATTTTGCACTTATAATGTATATGTATGACCATCCAACTTCATGCAATAGGAGACCTGTAAGTCAAGCAGCAACAGTGATTGTTACCTAGTGAGCTTCTATGGAGACTTCCTTGTACTCCTCAGGATCCACCCACCAGTTAGGATTTGTTACTAGAGCAAACATCCTACAACCCAATCACTTCTTGTTGATTTTTGAGTTGGCATACAGCTACCTATGATACTCACTTATTCTTTGTATTAATATAATCTCTGTTCAATATCTGCCACTAGGAGGTTCGAGTGTTACAACAACTCACAATGCTATAACAATGAAGGTCCATGGAGGTTATTACCAAAGTACCTAATGAAGAACAAAAAAGTTGATTACAGTGAATGACAAAAGAAATCTTCACATCTCTTTGACAAATTTTCAGCCGATAATGTGCATGAGTATTGTGCAGATTTTGATATACGCGATCATGATTATTAAGAAAACTCATCATGAAGTGACTTTATTGTTTTACCTCTCCCCCACATTTGGTGGGGTGCAATGCAACTGTCACATTGACATGCCATCATGAGTTTACTCACTTTTAAACAAATATTCCTGATCATTCATCCAGCAAAGAATGATCACAACATGTTGAAATGATCCATATTCATCGAAATATGTAGACTCACCATTTCTCTAATGTCATTATCGTTCACTAGAACCATGATTGATCCATTCTCTCCCAGACAGTATTTCTCAATAAGAGCCAACTGGAGGCTGAGAAGTAACAATATTAGCCAACTGCAATACATGAAGGGCGATTACCCAGTGGGATGTTACCACCTGCAAGCTGGGATCGATTCAAGCCACCAGATTTTGACTGTAATAAGTTTACATACAGGACAATTGATGAGTAATTTATCTAACTATCTGCCCATAGTTAGTGTACCTGGTATACCACCCTCCTAAGATACTCTCAATGAACAAACAATTGACCCCCAGAAGCCAGATCTCACTTGTACATCCAATTCAACAATGACAAAGTCACATATAATTGTAGTTGGAGTGGAATATGCAGGAGTGAAAGTGTATTGTAAAGCAACTGGATTATACAACAAGCATCACAAGTACTCAACACTTTGGAATCTATGGCATCGATCTTGGTCCACTTATGACTTTCAGCATGCTCAATCATTAAGCTAGCAAATGATAATATGAATAAACCAATTTTCACCGTGAGGACTGGACAACTTTAAGAACTGAAGCCTTCCAATCACCAGCTGTGCTGTGATACCGTCTCTCTAAAGTTGATTTCGGCCTTAGTGAGAATAGTTTGATTGAAGATGATTCAGACATCTTCAGAAGAGTATATTACAGCAAAAGTTTCAACTGTATTGAGTATCAGGTAGAGCATCTCCCATACCGCAGCAAAATGTAAAATGGTTTGGAAGTCATAACCGAACAACTCAGTAACTCTGAACAGCCACACTGATCCTTCCAGATGCTCCCAGATGCTCCCAGATAGGCTGAATGCAAAGCGATGTGCTCTCAGGTGCTCCGAAACTACTTCACCGGTGCTCCTGAATTCTCTGGAAGTTGTGGAACAGAATCCAATATCATCCTGAAGAGTGTATAGTTGTATTCTAAATGCTTCCAAATCAAACAATTAGGATGTGCAAAGTTCAGAGCTATTGGGAGTATTGGCCGCATCTCCGAGAGTATTCCGGTGCACCTCGAACCTGGAGCCATACTCTCTGGGAGTGACTATTATGATATCTACATCAAATAGTACAATTCAATTAACTATCTTCTGCACACCTTGATTCAGGCATTGTAACTTTAATACACTGTCCAGTAGGTATCTAAATCCACAAGATTATTTACAAGCCATACGCTATCGATTCTATCTGATGCAGCATTATTCTCTCGCGCCATATGTGCAGGTCCAACAATTGCTCCGACAGGTACAATATGCATCTAATCAGTCTGTTTCACAACACGGATGAACCCGTCAACACAATCAGCCCAACGATGCGGATCCTTGTACTTTGTTGGAATCACCACCGCATATTCTCGAGATTGAGGACGTAATATCCATTGTTGGGTGTTCTTGCACCTCCCAGAGAAGGTGGATATTGATTTTCCGGTGGGCGGGCGCTTTTGAAATTGGAGGATCTTATTCGGTGGAGTCCAGCTGAAGTATAATACAGGAAAAGAAGGAACTTGGCCTTGGAAGGTGTTATCGAGGTCACTGTCTGTATATTGGACCCAGATGTTATGAGATTCAGGCATGATCTCTCGGTTGGCATCCGTATATTCTACCTTGCAGTCATGTCCCAGACGCTCAACAGATGAAAGGCAGTGAAATGGTTGACCGTAGTACAACAGCCCATTCTGATGTTCAATACATACACTGTCAATGAGTATATTCTGATCATATCCGAGCACCAGTCCACTATCTTCATGTCCCCAGCTGTCTTCAATTTGTGTAAGGAATAGCTCTCCAAATTTGGGAATTCCGAAATCTACTGATGCATTTCTGAGTGAGGTTAATTTGATACTTCTGCACACGCTGTGGACATGAGGTTCTCTCGATTGATGTACCTGCTGGGATACGGGGTGGAATAATGGCTCCTTCTGACAATTGTGGAGGCATCAATGATGGGCTCGGCGCATATTTCGCCGTTTATCGGCGGCTGATAGTCGGTTGACAACTTTCAATGCATCAATATCATACCAGCATTGAAGGGCATGATATGACAGTGTCTCCTCCATATAGTCAAGACCGGTACACCGGTCATTGTGCTTGAGATTCTGTTCAATATAATTGACTTTGTAGGTAGATCGATATGCCTCTTTCACATTGCCAATATGTAGCCATTCAGAAATATCGGTAGTGAAATTGTCGCTGGAACCCATTTGCAGAATTCACTCTGGTATATTGCTCACAAGATACATCTTGGGATATCCGAAATGGATTACACGCTGTTCGATGGTTTTCCGGAGCTTCCGAATACCGATTGCCTGCCAACAAGCTTCAAACTCGACCAAGCGGATGGAGAATTCCATCGTGAACCGCATCTGGTCTTTCAAAGTGTTACCATAAATCTCTCTCTCGAGCTGATTCACAACGCAGTCCGTATCAGTGACACCCCAGGTGGTGGCTTCAATTCCAGCATCGGATAGACAGACCTGAAATTGCACATGCTTGTCCGTGGTCATGTTTACTGCCCTGTAAACCGCTTCTTCTGCAGCAGTCTTCATTTGAGCAAGTTTTTGGGCGAATATGCTTCTGGGACCAGTTGCATTAGTCCCACCTTCCTGCAATAGTTGTCGCTCATGATGTTGGAATACTTCATCGAATAGCTTGGGTTTAGCAGGTGTTACCTGATGCATTTTGCGCTCCAATCGCTCAATTGCCCTCTGCTGATCAGCATCTGACCATATGGTTGACACTTGATGGGCTCTATTCAGGCGCACCTGTAATTGCCTTCGTTTTGATGTAGTAACCTTTTCAGCCACATACAGCTGAACCTCCATTGCAGCACAGATTCTATGAATCTTTTGTTCTTCTAAATGATGGGATTCTCTTGCCAATGGTTCATCCAGTTTGGTCTTCGCAGCCTTCGACATTTTCTGATCTCGAAAGGCACCCTTCTGCTCAGAAAATTGCTTCAGTGCATCGTCTACTGTTGCGAGGGATAAATCAGTGTGATTTTGTTGGCTCACAAGTAGAGAGAATTCACATAATGCCCGTGCTGCTCTCATTACCATTACATCAGAGGCTATTTCCGCAGCAGTTTTCCAGGCATCCTGGGAGCAGCCAAGAATTGGTGCGCAATTCACTGCGAGTTTTCTGATCATGCCCCGGATTTCTTGTCCCTGCCAGAAGCCCCTTTTCGGCAAATCAAATGGTTCAGAGCCACGCTGGAGGCCTGGATATTGTGGTACTGATGTGAATCGATTGTCAAATTGATCCTTGACATTTCTAGCTTTCAGGTATTTGAGCAGCCAGTGCAATCAGTCTTCAACTAAAACCAGATGCAGCTGATGCAATTCATCAGGCTGCCAAAGGCGATAGACATTGCAGAGAGGGTATCGGCAAAACTGGTTGTGGATTGGATGAACACGAGGATTGCACAGAACATCGATATTAGTTTCGTCCAGAAGCTCCAAGTGTACATGCTGATCTTGTGGGTTAACAAGCGGTCCAAAAGTTGACTGCCCCATCGGCGCACAGTTAGGAATTTCACACATCCGGCATGAGCCATATGAGAATTGAGCAACCATGACTTGTTCTGGACAATCCCCGACCCAGGCAGCCAAAAGAGGATAACATTGTCTCTGGAATCCATCAGCACAATCTCATTTCAAGCCTGGGCCAGTGATGTCAAGATTCCAGAGTGGGGACATCACTGTTCCATCCTCTGAATGCCATGCCTAGTCAGTATTTTGGGCACCTTTCGGAGGGCATGGGATCAGCCCAACACGGGTCCCAGTGCGCTTTTGAGGTGTACGGCGGATATTGTTTCAAATATTACTGATCGTTAGATACAGCGGGAGGGCATGCTGGTCGCCTGAACAATTGGGCAAGTGGGTCTTGTTGGATGCACAAATGACTGGCACAATCATCGCTCCAGCAGGAAGCTGATCTTGCGTATCCCACTACCACTCCCCTGTGTTCATCTAGCTGTATATTCTGCGACTTGCCGAGTATGCAAGGCGCACCTGTTGAAAATTGAGGTGCGCCTGAACCGGGAGATGTGCCAAAAGGAACAGCATACATTTGAAAATATCAATGTAGTATAATGTACCAATGATGTGCAAATGATGTTCAATCCAACTTGTATTGCCAAGCGCGATATCGAGTTGAGAGAGGAGGTTTCGTGCAGCATCTGCTGATTGAAATGATTCGATGTTGAAGTTGTCCAGTCCACACCTCAGTTGTTGATCTATCCACGTTTTTGTTTGCTGGGTAAATGATTGAGCCTGTTGAAAGTTGTATGCTGACTGAATAGGATGCCATGGATTCCATTGTTCTGAGTACTTGCGATGTTTGTTGTACAATCCAGTTGCTTTGACATATGCTTTCCCCCCCGTGTGCTCCACTCCAACTACCTGCCTCTGAGCCCTCGTCCTCGTTGGATCAGGGGTACAAGTCAGATCAGGCGTCTGGGGGTCCATCGTTTCCTCGTCGGGAGTATCTTCAGGTGGGGGTGGTGCAACAGGTACAACCTCTATGGGTAGATGAATCAGATGACTATGCGCATCGATGGCCATTCAGGTGCACCAACTCAAGTCGAACGATGATGGCTCGGGTCGATCCCAGCCTGCAGGTGGTAAAATCCCATCAGGTAATAGCCCTTCATTCATTGATATTCGGTGATAATGTTGATAGTGAGCCTCAAGTCGGTTCTCGTCGAATAATGTCCTTTTGCAGATTAAGCACTGGACATGTTTTTGGCGAGTGTTGACCACATTCGAGACATGGTCACTGAACACGTATTCAGATCAATTTTGATGATGCTTCAGGGGGTGATATAGATCCTCAGCGATATTGGTTTGAAAGCGAGCTAACTCAGGTCAGCGTAACACATTCACAGCAGCATCAAACCCTGCCAAATGCGGGGGGGAGGTTTCGTTTGTCATCACTGCAATCACCACAATGGGGCCGTATATTACGTCATTGTGAGTTGTACCAACACTCGAGCCTCCGAGCGGATGATAATGAAGGTAGATTCTCATAATACACTGACTAGGTGAGTTTCCTAGCTAGCTGGATGTCCGGGAATTGATCATCGAGAACTGATAAGGCTGGTACAATGTTCACTTCAGTAACGATCTTTGAGTGGAGTGTGGATCATGAGGAGAACAACGATGTATAGGGAAGGAGCTCAATAGGAAGCAATCACTGTTGCTGCTCGACTCACATGCCTCCCATTGAATGAGGTTGCAAGGTCGTACATGCACAACTTATGTGTAATATCCCTAGTTGTCCTAACCTTCATACTGGATATAGCTCTTGTTGGGTTCCTGGAGATATCATATCATATCCCTTCTATGACCTGTAAAGTCATCGATGCGTACAAAGGTGAGCACCTATCCAATATCATAGTATACAAATTTGAGCATATAATGAAGAAAGGCGGGATGTGTGTGATTAAGGCATCATTTTCTCAATGCCCGGGTTGGTTCCATGGATCAAAGGTGCAGTGAAACCCCACAGATCGTGACAACAGAATGGGATATATGAAGCCCTTCATTCCGCCGAAGGTCACTGCTCCCTGCAATATACTCAAACATACTCTGATTGATTCTATATCTCATCTCCCATCTATAGTAGTTTACCACAATCTTTGTTTAACAGAGCATGTCGACGAAAGGATCTCCACTGAAGATAGTGAATATGGCTCCACCTGGTGGCCTTTTGGGCTCGCAACAATGGGGTGACGATAATTCAGAATCACCAGATAAAAGTTCATGACATCCCACTCACAAAGACAGTCAACTTGGAAAACACACCAATCAATATCATCTGCCACAATGGTACGGTTACCCTCCTTCACAGCAGCCATTTCCAGGCGCTCGGCAGTTTTATCACCAGTCTCCATTCAAAATGGCACACAGTTCACAACCTACCAGCAGCGCAAGCCAAAGATATCCAACTTATGGGCCACCATGGCAAGGATATGACCTGCACCAAGGTGGTTATGGCGGGTCTCAAATGGTCCCCCCTCCGCAGTACCCAGGACAAGGGCCGTCATCTCCGGGTGCACTGAGAGTGCCTCCAGGACCGCCGGGAAATCATCCAGCCAATCAGCCAACATCATCCAGCTCGACTCCTACACCTCGACCTCCTTCCGGTGCACCTGGGGGACACCCCATAAGCCTCCCCTCAAAAAAACATGCCAGCCGCCAGCGGAACCGCGGAAAACAGATGTTGCAGGGATTGCGGACTTGCCCCAATTGCAGGGGATGTCCTACAATGAATATGATGCAGCTGATGAGAGCGACGATTTGTCGGACTTGGGCGGTGTAGAATGCAAACCCCCAATTAGCCTGAAGCAAACTCAGTTCTCCTTGAAGCAATTTGCCAAAAGGATGGGGCAGGCCAACTACAGTGCATTCAACAAGTGGAAGTAAGTATGGGTGGCAGGGTTTCTTGAGAAGAAGCATCGGTCCATTATGAGGGGGCAGATCCGATTGAAACATGTTCAAGATGGACCCCTGCACTGGGAGACGGCGGTCGCAGATTGTTTGGTGGCATTCGAGAACTGGTTGCTGTTGGTTAATTTCCATAATGCTCAATCGATTCGTTGGCAGTGGGTGGAGAATTTTTTGAAGAAATTTGCAAGCGAAATTCGAGAGGTTAGGAAAGAGGGAGGGCGTGGCAACAAGCGACCGGCGACGGATTTGGGAGAGCGCGCAGTCAAAGAGGCGAGAAGTAACATCCCTGAGTTGCCAAATACAACGTTCGCGGTTATAATTCACTGGGTGTCGAATGGCAAGGATATGGTTCTAGCCCCCAAACAACTCCAAGCCCCGTATACAGATGAGAGGCATGGGGAGGTGTTGGTTGATTTCATTGACAAAAACGGCGGCCCGAAAAAGCCATACATTCTCAAATCAAGGTTCAAGTGCACGTTGGAGCTAGACAAATTGGAAGAAGAGTATATGGGAATATACAAACACGGCAAAATGATCAAACACCCCATATATGGCCAGATTTCGTGCAACTGTTGCCTTTCAAATGCTATCAAGTTGAAACTTGGACATAATGTAAAGATAATTGTGGTAGAAATGATGAGAGCGCCAGGGGAGGAGATTGCCGAACACAGAATTAGGCCGACAAATGTAATCCACACTAGCCCTGTTAAGGCTAGACGTGAGCAACTGCTAATCATTATACATAGACTTTGGAAGGTTCTGAGGAGGGTGGAGGAGAGGGAGAAGAGACAGGAGAGGTGGATGGTGGGCACGAAAATGATACTTGTATTAATGTACGTTCTGATTGAAAGAATAGAATTGATTATAGTCTATCCACATGTATTGGTTCAAATGGTTGCTTCTGTGTGAAATACCTAACATAGAGATGAAGTTCAGGAGCACCGGAATATGAGCTTATCTGCCCACCGTATATCCGAGCAACTGAAAGAGATCATTTAGGAAGATTAGATCATGGACAAAAGTGCAAAGGCGGTTCAGGCGCATGTGGTGGATGCTGAGGAGGTCCTCGATCCAAAAAATACAAGCTCACTACTGAATACGGTTAACAATAAAATCAACAATGAATTTGAACACGAGTGTCTTGATGAAGGAGCCAGGCAGCTGAATGTGAGTCCTATTCTCCAATCAACAGATGACTGTGTTCCAGGCTGCAAGTATTCAATTCCAGGCCTGCCTGGAACTAAGTTTTTGGCGCACGAGGTTTAGGCCTTCTGGTTCATCGTGAGGGGATAGGTTAGGGATGCAGATATGCCAGGATCACTGGTCGCGGATGAAATGGGTCTTGGAAAAACTTTCACCTCGGTTGCAGCAGCAATGCTTTGCAAATTGGTGACTGAGAAAGTTGTAATGGGGTTGCCACTGTCCATTTTATGGGGGAAAACCCTTGAAGAGTGGGTGATTTTGGCGCAAAACTAGTTTCCCAGCATTGTTGGTGAAGAGGGCGAGTGGTATCCGCTCCAGAGATTGAATTCTGTGCCCCGCCACCTGTTGGAGATCTAGTCAACACCACCCCAACGGGATCCAGCACTGATCCCAGCCCATGAACCAATCCTGGTGATAACAATGCCCAGAGTGGCTGAGATCTTCAACAGTGTAATGGACCAGATGACACATGGAACCGATTTCAAACTCGTCAAACTTACTGCATGCCACAAATGCAAATCTCACCCACGAGGATCTCAACACCAGTATTGACAAGCCAGACAACCGATGGAATATCCACCTTGTGTCGTGTGATACCTTAACATCCAGAGCAAAACCATCAAGTAATGGCCAACGCTCCTACATTGCATGGTGTTGTGGGATTTTTGATGAGTCCCATCAGTACAGGACGAAAAACAGTGTGGGCTGGCACATTGCGACAATGCAAACATTGGATTCAAACTTCAAGTCATAGATACACTGGGATTCCATTCACTCTATGACTGGTGTTTTCAGACGATGTGGCTGTTTTCAGGTGCGCCTGAAGATCCAGAGAAGAATACTGTGATGGAAAAGCTTGGTGCTGAGGCATTGTATTCCGCTGTGAAGAGATTGATGAATGCTATCCGGACTATTGCGGAAGAGGTTCAACAGGATGCGGCGCGCCAGATGATTCAGATTGCAATGCCATGGACAAGCTGTTGGATGTCAGAATCGAAACTCGCCAATGGAAAACCACTCGTCAGGATACCAAAGGAGAATGCACACGTCATCGATCTTGAGTGGACTGAGGAAGAGCAAGCACATCTGCTGACCCTGGTGGAGAGGTACACTTCGCAGGGTGCTTATGGAGCATGGAGGGTTCATTGATGGCAGCTAGTATGTTTCTCGTTAGTTTTGGGTGATACCAAGGATTGCAAGGATGTGTCTGGACAATGGCACAATGAATGGCCACTCGATACTTGGGTGGAATCTCCGATTTTCCGAAGGCTGAGTGAGACATTTTTGCCAATGCTTGTCAAGGAACCTGCAGAGTATCCCGAACCTGACCAAGACTACCCATGAAGAGAGACGTTCCTTCCAGAAGAGAGAAACGAAAATGCACCGCCCAGTGCACCTCCTCCACAAAAGGCAGTGCTTTTTTGTCCTCTTCCTGGCCATGTTCAGCATTTGAAGTGGTGGCTAACGAAGTTTGTTGCAGATAATGTGGATATATTCCACATGTATGCCAAAATGGGCAATGGTGAACGCACAGAAATGCAGCTCAAATACCAGGATTCACGAAATCCCTCTGTATTCATAACCACATTCAATGTGGGCAGGACCGGCCTAAATTTTACAGCTGCAAATCATGCTGTAATAACTCAGGAATTTTGGGTAGTGAATAAGCAGCAGCAGGCATTTGTTCGAGTTGTCTGGCTAGGGCAAAACCGAGTCCCACACACATAGTTACTGAATATAGGTCCTGGTGGCTACAATAACCACGTGACTGATCTCCACCAACACTTTGAAGTTGCGCAAATGAGAGTCCTGCATGGCTTGATGAGTTGACCTAACATCACGATGTCGATGATGTACCGGATTGTGGAGGCTCGTGCGGACCATACAAAGCGGCTGACAGACAATGGAGACAGGTTGCAGTCTGATGAACGATTAATCTTGGAGTGTTAGACGCTTCATCATAGTATGCCTCTTTAGACATCCAAGCAACATAATCTTCCTAACTGATACAAATAGTCAAAAAGGTCGTTTGTAAGGGACACTATTCTGGAGCGATGAATCTTTCTCTCTTCAATGTTGAAGAGAATGAAAGTTCTGATGTTGGAATTTTGGTATCTTGAATTAGATATGGCTAGAGTGGGATTTCATCAGCGTTTCTGTTTATTATGAATGACCATCACCGGGAAAAATGACCTTACGCGACGCGTAACTCATAGAGAAGCTGTTTTTGGGCCGGTAATCCATAGCATATTTGACCCGTGGCACTATGAAGTCCTATGGAACTGCGAGTTGACTAGATTACTATGATACGGATGCGTTTATGAGCGCTTGATACTATACATCACGTTGGATACTATATATCACTCTGCATACAAATCTGAAAGCAAGCTGCCAGATGCATTTCATTGCACGCTCCCAAGTACGCTCTGAAGTACACTCCTGATTTCACTCAATTGCACAGTCCCAGCCTGCTTTACCATGCGCTCTGAATTGCTCTCGATGGCACACTCCCGGCCTGCTTGACTGTACGCTCTCAAGTATGCTCTCAAGACGCTCTCAGGCATACTCCCGAGCACGCTCCCAAATACACTCCCAATTGCACTCGATGACACTTCCGGCCTGCTTGACTTTACGCTCACCAGTAAGCTCTCAATACGCTCTCAATCACACTCCCGAGCACGCTCCCAAGTACACTCACAATTGCACTCGATGACACGCTCCCAGCCTGCTTAGCTATACGCTCCCAAGTAAGCTCTCAAGACGCTCTCAATCACACTCCCGAGCACGCTCTCAAGTACACTCCCAATTGCACTTGATGACACGCTCCCAGCCTGCTTGACTATACGCTCCCAAGTAAGCTCTCAAGACACTCCCAAGAACACCTCCGAGTACGCACCCAAGTACACCTCCGAGTCGCTCGCAAGTACACTCTTCATTGCACTCGGTGGCACACTCCCAGCCTACTTGGCTCTATGCTGCCAAATACACTCTCCAGAGGCAAGACACTCCCAATCTCAATTCACTATATGCTCCCATGTATGCTCCTGTGTGCTCGGTCCAGAGACTTGCTGAGTTGCAGGCGCCAGGCACCGGGAGGCGTGAAGCTGGTGGCGGGTGGTGGGTGGGCGGCGGCATATGTCGGCCGAAATCATGACTTCGGTCAATATCATAGTCTGAACCTTATCTTTAGCGCGGCCAGCGTGAAAGAATCTCACCATGCCTCACGCTCATGGTGTTGACAATTGAAGGCATTGATTCTGCAGGAAAGGTAGGCATTTGGATCTTGGGGAGAGCAGATCTCCGACTAAGATTTTCCAGCGGAATCCAGTGCCCACATCCCATCGATTGTGGGCATATGTGTGCGCATTCAGTCCGGGGCTGATGGAGATGATGGTGATGGCGATGGCGATGGCGATGGTGATGGTGATGGGATGGTGGTCATATACCAGAAGTAGTTAGGCAAGTAGGTTGGCTACGTCAACGTCAGCATCAAAGCTTCCACAGACTTAGAGTCTTCTACTAGCCAAAGCTTCCACAGACCTAGAGCCTTCCATTAGCCAAAGCTTCCACAAACTCAGAGTTTTCCTTCGGCCAAAAGCTTCCCGTGGAAAACTCTACACCTCCCGAACATGCTCGTGCATGCTCGATCCAGAGACTTGTTGTGTTGCAGATGCCAGGCACCGGGAGGCGTGATGCAGGTGGCATGTGGCATGTGGCAGGTGGCAGGTGGCAGGTGGCGGGTAGCGGTGGCAGGTGGCCGAAATCATGACGTCGGTGGATATCATAGTCTGAATCGTATTTTTAGCGCGGCCACCGCGACGAGATCTCACGATGCCTCACGGTCATGGTGTTGACAATTGCAGCCTGAGATGCTGCAGGAGAGGTAGACAATTGGATCTTGGGGAGAGCAGATCTCCGACTCAGATTTTCCAGTGGAATCTACCGCTCGCTTCCCACCGATTGTGGGCGTATGTGTGCGCATTCGGGGCTGATGGTGATGATGGCGATGGTGATGATGGCGATGCTGATGATGGCGATGGTGATGGTGTCGGTGATGGTGATCATAGTGCCAGAAGCACTTAGACAAGTAGGTTGGCTACGTCAACGTTAGCATCAAAGCTTCCCCAGACTTAGAGCCTTCTAGTAGCCAAAGCTTCCACAGACTTAGAGCCCTCTAGTAGCCAAAGCTTCCACAGACTTAGAGCCTTCTATTAGCCAAAGCTTCCACAAACTTAGGGTTTTCCATCGGCCAAAAGCTTCCCGTGGAAAACTCTACTCCTCCCAATGCGAGGCTCTCTCAAGAAGGCTCTCAAGCAGGCTTTCAAAGAGGCTTTCAAGCAGGCTCTCAAGCAGGCTCTCAAGTGGACTCTCAGCCATAGTGTACAGTACCGGTATAGCAGTGAAGACTCATAGATAGGTCCATCTCCGGCCGCCAGCTGTATATAGTTCCATAGGCCCACACGCACATCTCTATGAATCGACTATAGACGACTATAGGCTGCGCGTCGCGCAGGGGTCCACGGGAAGCTTGCTATGAGCTGTGCGTGTGTGGGTGTGCGCATAGAGCAGTCTATAGTCGATTTGCACTTTTGCCGATGATATGGGATGAAGTGAATTGATACGCAACATACGAATTTCCTCCATCTGACCTATTGCATGAAAAATGGCATGAGTTGAATTTTGAGAATGATGCAGCAAAGGGCTTCAATCAAACGTCAGTTGCGAATTTGAGGTGCACTGGAAGCCTGAAGCCACATACATACTTCAAATGAAAACGCAATATTCATCCACTTTCAGGTGCACCGGAGTCTCTTCTGCAAATGTCATATGATTCGTTATAACGGATCGAGCACTGCATATCTGCCAATCACATTTCGCAATAACACAGTCTAGGTGATATTGAAGTACTTATGTCTGAGTATGAGACACGGCTCGCTTATTTGTGGCAAAGCAGGAGCTTTTGTACCCATATAATCGATGGTCAGGTGCACCGGAACTTCAACCTTTGGCCAGCAAATGCTGCTGCTATGCCACGAATATTCTGACACAGGTACTCAATATTGCTTAGACTGTCTTCATGCCAGATGGGATAGGCAAATATGCAGTGATTGATCGGTCATAACGATATGTGCCCAGGACTCTCCGGTGCACTGGAGAATCCAGGGCTTATCATCAAGACTGATCATGCACAGCTTATTTGCCAATCTCATTTCTCAATTATAACAGGCTAGGCGATATTGAGTACCTGTGTCAGGATATTCGTGGCATAGCCGCACTGTTTGCTGGCCTATGGTTGAAGTTCAGGTGCACCAGAGAATCCTGGGTATATCTTCGTGACAGATCCAGCACTGCATATTCGCCAATCCCATTTGGCAATCATACCACACTAGGCAATATTGAGTACTTCTGTCATAGTATGAGACAGTGGCTCACTTATTCGTGACAAAGCCATGGCTTTTGCTGGCACATCATTGAAGTTCTGGCACTCCTCTGATCCACATCCCAGAGAGTTGGAAGCCGAGACATGGCTCGAGTATTCTTAGCTTCAATGACGCTTTTGCTGTCGTGGTCATCCTGGCCTATGATTGAAGATCATTCACAACTGAGATCTTCAATTCTGTCCAGAATGAGCTATCTGGATATGTATGAAGCCAACTTTGACAAGCTGTGAGTCATTATGGATGTTATCATTCCAGCCCAGGCACGCCTCAAGAGCGACAAATAAGCCACCAAAGCACATGTACTTGTAGTAGGTAGTGCACTTTGTATATTTTAGTTTGCTTCATTCTCCTCATGGTTTCTTCGACATTGAGTTAGTGGACCCAGTGCACACAGATCTATCAAGACACTTCACCTTTAGGTGCATGCGGCTCATCCTGCTCCGTGCCTGCTAAGATATGAATCTATGCTTGATCAGTATGTTCAAGGCCACCGCTAACATGCCTTGAATTGTCAGCTCCATGTCAACTGTCCATTGGAGGAAGGTTGCCACTGCGCAACTACACTATACATGCACAAGCCCGGCCAATTAGTAACCCCATTTAACTTGATATTCACTAAGTAGTATGTTTGGACCAATGCTTCCAAATCCTATAATAGCTTCTGCAAATTCGGGCTCTGTCAAATGTGCTGTGGAAGCTTAAGAGCGAGAATCTCAAAAGACTGATTCTGATCAGCAACTCTGCAAGATGGCCAGCAACTCCCGCTCACCTATGTACTGTACTTACTCAAAGAGGCCTAAGTTCTCAAATCTTTGAATCAAGACTTAACTGCAGTCTGACTAAATGTATGTTTGGGCCGCCATAAGTTGTATCCAAGGATAGATTATGTCGATCGAATTGCATTGACTGAAGCTCTGTGAGAGAGAATCTTGAAAGCTCGAGTTATGAGAAGACAGCTACAAAGAGTGCAATTAACTGTCAGAGTAAGGGGAGCCTGCAATCATCAGCCATTGAATCAAAGCATAACCATTTGAACTTCGGTGCACCTCAATTTCCCAGAACTGCATGCATGCAACCATCATTCCTCTGCCCGCTGTGACATGACATCTCACTACACATTCATCCTATTGTAGAATATAGCTTTCAACCACAATATTTATTTTAAGTCAACATTGTAGTTGTGAGATACATAGTGAATGTGTGATTTGACGGAGTGCAATTTAACGGTGTGCAATCCAGTGTTGTGCAATTTACTAGATATTAGGCACAACATCAGAAAGTGAGTGAGAATTTATTACCCATCTGTTAGCAATCTTGGCATTGATGAGTGCTTGAATTAATAAGATTACCCCTGAATCATCCATCATACATTACCATTCTTTCTCTACTCCTGTGTCTCTCCTTTGTGTACCAAATTCTCCCTCTTCCATTAACTACTGCAACATTTTTGTAAAGGCTATTCTGCAGACATGGCCCAGATGGACGCATGCGCAGGAAGTTATGCTTACGATATTGCCTGATTGACCGCCAACTTCGCTGCAGCATTCTAATATGATAGAATATCATGAAAATACATGTGTCCTTCTGGCAGATATACAACATATGGAGGTTCACATTTCTCCTCACTCGATATCAAACTCCAGTATGAACCCTGGCAACTCACCTGTCACTCCCAAGGTCCCAACCAAATCTATCGGGTTCTGCAGATTCTCAATGCTGCACCAATTTCTATGCTATGCGGTCACCGCAAATGCTCAAACTTTCACGCATAATGACTAACTTCAGAGGAGTCATATGCAGGGGCTCATGTTTTCATTCAGGTTCTCAGTGCTCAATTTGTGGCCAACACCAAGGGTTAGTTGATGTCACGAGTTATCTTCCGGTGCGTCTGGTTCTATTCTCTATGTGCGCTGACTTCAGCCAACCTCCAATTCTTCCATCCGTGCAGAGTGTTGTTCATAGAAGCAGCTAACATTCGGCATTAGGAATCCATCTATTCTGGCGCACCTGACAATATCCAAAATCGCGACACGCACTGCCATCCTCAATTTCAATATATACTGCTGAAGTCATCTCTCCATAACCTTTTGAGGGCGCGCCTCGAATTGCATCCTCCTCGACAATGTGCAAATTCTTGCACCCATTATTCCGTTATTGCATTGCACTTAATATTATATTTGTTGCTTTTACATTCTCTCCCGTATTCTCCAACTTTAAATCTTCATTACAGCAGATGGAACATACGCCCAGCCAGGTGAAGAATCACTATTTCCGGAATAATCAAGAAGCACACCTAGAGAGAGCACTCGCATTCAAGAAAGCAGCCAATCTTCATTGTCCATCAAGTGTTTGCCTTGCTATTATCTGCCTTCGTGCATCGTATTGTGGATGACTAATATCCCTGATTTCAATAATGTACCCGGATGACAAGACCTATCAGGAGATCGGTGATGACAACAGTGACACCGGAGAGTCTTCCATATCATCCAACATCAAAGAAGACGATTTGGATTGTCAACAGGTGGTCCTTCATCCAGATCAGGCGCCCGGGACAAGTCATTACGCACTACAAGGGTTCCACTGCCACAGAAACAGAGCCGTGCTGATAATGTCATTGGATGCCTTCTGCTTTCAAATTCCCGAAATCAACCTGCGGCAATGGCACCACCACTGCTCAAATGCCAAAAGTCATCCTGCCTCAACAAATTATCCGAGTCTGACTGTGCAGCATCCGCCTGGGCACTGGTGCTTCCCAACAAGTCTAGTGGAGACCAGAATATTTCACAACCCAAGGCCCTTAGCGATCAGAATATTCCCCAACACCAAAACGTTACTTTTGAGGTAGCGAAAAGGTTCATGGAGGCAATCGTATTCATGAAGACTCCTTTGCCAATATTATCCAATGACATATTCTCGATGGTTGACGAAGCTTGGAAACTTGCCATTGAAGCATAGGATCATGAGCGGGCATTAGCAGGTGCACCTGTAGCTACACCATCGGTCTGTCAATTGCCCGGTGGTCCATCACTCAATATAGATCTGCAAACACGAGAACCTGTAAGTCCTCAATTTTGTGTAATGCTCCTCTATCAGATTTACGGATATTGACTACCCCCAAAACTATGTATAGTCGAAACTGAAGATTGGTACCATTCGGGGACGGTTGGCAGATGAGGCATGTCGAACTGTTGGCCGTAGTTACCGGTTGGATGTGGGCTCTGAGACTGACCTTTGGATCAAGGTTAAGGAGCTCCTGTCTGATGATGCTTACCTCTCCAATGTCGTCGATGATAAGAAGTCATGGTTCACCCAAATGGAAGTGCTTGATCTCATTTACCACCAATTTTTCTTCACTGCCAATAGCTTGGGGCGCCAGCCAACAACATCCCAGTATTTCCAACCTCTTGCCTCTCAGACTTTTGTGCTGGCAGCTGCAGCTATTCATTGTGCGCCATCTGAATATGGCAGTGGAAAGAAGGCCACGGTTATGTTTTCTCAAGATGAATATCGAGGTACATTTGGCCCATCCCCTGTGATCAATTTCACTCTAGAAGCTACTACACAATCAATCACACATCACCGGCAGCACCACACCCCCGCCCCCCCCCCCTGGCGGCGTAACTCAACTAGAATTGGTGCTCCTCACTCCTCGTTGGAGCTCCTCAGCCTAGATTGAACCTCTTCTATTTCATTCTGCAATCAATTCCTCCTCTCAGCACTCCTCTCTCCCATTCCGCACTCTAGACCCCCCTATCCGTGCTCCCCAGGCCGGGATGGGAGCTGTTCATTTCCCACCTGCGCTCCTATGATGGATTCGAGACTCCTTACCCCACCCCTTGTCGGTGCTCCTTCTCTGGGATAGCACTCCTCAATCCCATCGGTGCTCCGCTCTGCCTGGATTGGCTCTCCTCTATCTCATTTCGCACTCCTGATGCCACCCTCTGTCGGCACTCCTCAATTTCATTCAGAACTCCTACATCCTCCCCTTTGGGTGCTCCTCAATTCCATTCTGCACTCCTCAACCCCTCCTCTTTCGACGCTCCTCAGCGTAAACTTGATGCTCCCCTTTCTCATTCCACGTATCTTGAACACCTTTCGTGGTACTCCTCTTTTCCACACAACACTCCCCATCTGGCGCTCCTCTTTTCCCCTGGTAGTTGTTCCCATTTTTCATCCAAATGTATCATATAGCCTCTCATATCCCCATTTAGGTTCGCAGCTAGCTAACACCTCATTACACCTGTGTTAGATATCACAAATCGAGCCAAACGACATTGGAACTCCATTTCATCCACTCGCCAGTAACGAATAATCAGCAAATACAAGTAGCGCCTCCAGCTTCTTTGCGCAGTTGATGAATTGTGTGTTCCTGCTTTCGTTGGCCCTGATTATATGGGAGATGAAGTGGATGATATCGACAACATGTTTGATTGATATTTTTCGATCGCTTAGTTGGGTTATTGTTTCGGGGTACCTGGGTATATGTTTGAATGTCTCGCTTTTTTCTCTCTTTCCCTTAATGTAGCGAGGCACAAATTACAATGTTGACGAAGATGACAGCTAGTATGATTCAGAAGTGATAATGAACAATAATCCATGCATCATATTCGCTGTTGGGGGAAGTTGATTGCTCGTGTACATCCCAAGAGTCTCAGATAACCCCTGCCGTCCTCCGAATGAATATGCATCAGAACCCAGCTATCTCTCAGAGTTTGTTTGTGATTCCTGAGTTGGCTCGGCGACACTCCCAGGTGCACCCAACGTTCTCTCCGGCGCTCTGATGTGCTCCCAAACTTATTACAATTCCTCCCATCATACTCCTGTATCAATCATCAGAGATCCCAGTTACTCCTGTACCTGTTGTCAGATATCCCAGTTACTCTGAAGGCCTGCCACAATACCCTCCTAGGGTCTGATACTCTCCTGAATTGACGCTTCTAAGTTTACACTCCACATTCTCTCAGACACTCCTGGAGCCTTCCAGAGACTAAAATACATTTTGCTGATGTATCAGACACACATCAATTTTGAACTGTTACACCTTGCAAACACTGAGAGTGCCAGTTAAATGTACAGTGTGATGCCTATTGGTAAGTGGGGGTGGGATATGCAGGTTCAACTTCCTGCTAGGGTGACGATTGTACAAGTCATCTGGGGATCTGACAAGACTCAATTGACCAATTTTTTGGGTCATCATCATGGTTGGCCACTCTATCTCACAATTGGTACTATTTGAAAAGATTTCCACCATACCCCCTGAAAGTGGGTCTGCATTCTAACTGGGCTGATTCCATATCCCGTGAAAGGTGCCACAAATACTGATAATGCATTCCATAATGCGGATGGAACAGTGCTGTCCCCACTCAGAAATCATGCCATATCTGGTTCCGGCTTGAAATGGCACTGTGCTGATGGATTCCTGAGGCAATTTTACCCCATGTTGGCTGCCAGGGTTGGGGATTATGTAGAACAAGTTATGGCAGTTCAAGTCCCATATGGCCCATACTGGATGTGTGAAATTTCTAAAGATGTCCCATTAGTGCATTCAACATTTTGCCCACTGACTAGCTCAACTGATCAGCATATCTACTTGGAGCTTCTGGATGAAACTAACATTAATACTCTGTACACTCTTGGTGTTCACCCAATCTATAACCAGTTCAGGCAATATCCTCTCTGGAAAGTCTATTGACTTTGGCAGGCTGACAAATTATATTAGCTGCGTCTGGAATTGGTTAAGGGCTTATTGAGCTATCTGGATGAATGCCTATCGAACTGTAACGGGTGGGGTCGGGCGTAGGTGATAATGTTAACAGTACTGTGATATCGTGATCGGGACAAGACGCTTTGAAGTTCGTATCGACAGAATCAGGACAGAACAAGAATCAAGGCTGGGTCAATGTCGTGCTTGCTTTGCTATACAAGAGAACGAGTAAAGAGAGAAGAAAAGGAAACCATCCAACACCAGACAAGCTCTCTTTATATACACTTCATCTGACACCCTCGAATCATTCCCCATGCTCCGATGTTCCTTCCAAATATCCAACCATGATGTTACACACAACCAACACAACTCTTCTCGATACAAACCATGCCACAACATCCGCTGTCGCAACACCTCAGACCACTTCCTTATCATAACATATTATACCGCCACCATCATTAAACATTGCTACGCCATCTCGGTGTCCACCCATGTCTCATTCTTTCCGTAACACCAAAACCTTCCGTTCACCCGGCACCATTCCTAAGTACCCAGTATTCCATCACTCACGGCTCGAGCCGTGACAGTATCCCGCTCCCAGGGTCGAGGTCCTCCGAGATCATTCTCCAAAGGCCCTGGCTACATAGTATAACGCTGATGGACCTCATCAACTGCTTGTAGCCCGTCCACAATCCTCGCTGGTTCCCACATCAAGGAATCATATCTGGTCCATGGTATAAGATACTGTAACTGACTCCGGTACATCCGACTATCCTCAACACCTAGGACCAGATACTCTTCCTCGCCATCAACTTCCACCGGAGGTGGTGGTTTAACTCGTTGTCCTTCCAGAGGATCATTCACCACCGGATCCAAATGGGAAACAGGTTGAACTCGATGAATTCGTAGTGATGCAGGTAGCTCAAGTTCTTATGCAAATGCGGATATTAGGCGAACGACCCCAAACGGGCCCAACTGCTTCCAATCTAATTTCCGTGTAGGCCTTGTAGTTCGTATATGTCGGGCACCCAGCCACACTTGGGAGCCCTCCTGAATAGTCGGAGTCGGTGTTCGTCAACAATTTGCTCCCTCCTCTAGTACGGCATGGCTCCGTCTCATTTCCACTTGGAGATGCTCATGAATTTTTTGCATCGTTGCTTGGACAATATCGGCACTCACGCGGTGTTGATCTCGCTTCTTCGTTGGTTCTCCCGCAAATGACATCTGGGGGTTCATACCGTGAACCGCGTAAAATGGGGTACACTGAGTTGTCTGAGATACTCAATTATTTGCGGCGAACTCTGCCAACAGAAGCCGGATAACCCAATTGTCATGTTGATGATTCACGAACACCCGAAGATAATGTTCCATACTGGCATTCATTTGTTCTGTTTGTCCATCTGTCTGCGGGTGAAAAGCTGTTGAAATCCTTTGGTCAATCCCCAACTGACCACGCACCTGACGCCAAAAAGTCAACGCAAACTGCGGACCTCGATCGCAAAGCATGGTTAACGGAAGTCGATGGAGATGTACCACTTCCAGCAGAAACAGCTCCGCAAACCCCAAAGCATCTATAGTCATATAGCAACGGATGAAATGTCGCATCTTTGAAAGCGTATCCACTACTACCCATATTGCATCAAACCCTTTACATTCTTGTAACCCCACAACAAAATCCATCGAAATATCTTCACATGGTTTTTCTGGTACAGGCAAAGGTCGCGAAACCCCAAAAGTGGAGTGTCAGGAACTTTGGGACCACTGGTAATCATGGCAATTCCGAACATACTGATCAACATCCTTACGCAGTTCCTTCCAATAATACTCTCGGTCAACCAGATCGAATGTGTTTGCCTATCCGGGATGTCCTGCATCAGCAACAACCCGAGTTTCCGCCTGAAACACCCGGGTGTGCCAGACGGCTCTGACGGCTCTGATGGAACCTCGTACCCTCTACCGGAGAATCACACGCTACCCGTCACCCAGGCGACAGGTCCCATTGCATACGTACCTCCTATACTTTGTTGTGACGTATACGCATCATCAGAATGACACGTGTGTTACACTCTTCGCAGGGGCTGCAGTTATGCTGAAGCACTCTACAGAACGCCTGGCGATGTTTATGCTTTTCTCCGGCCGAGTGCCACATTGTACCTCTCCGCATATTGCTATATATCGGATGCCGCACTCTCCCCATATATGTTTAGTTTTGATATGTTGTCACTTATTACAATACAGTTTACGCTTCGGATACATCGCTTGCCGTTGGATTTGCTTCGCCATTATCATATATTACAGGTCTGAAATATACTGACCAATCTTCACACTCTCTAGTATGATGCCCTCAGTCCTCCACATTCTGCGTTGATCCATCATCGGCTAGCGATGCATCTTCCTCCTCATCCGCATCCGCATCATCGCCATGTCCAATCATCACAATCTCTAGTACTATGCCCTCAGTCCTCCACATTCTGCGTTGATCCATCATCGGCTAGCAATGCTTCTTCCTCCTCATCTGCATCCGCATCATCGCCATGTCCAATCTTCACACTCTCTAGTACAAAGCCCTCAGTCCTCCACATTCTGCGTTGATCCATCATCGGCTAGCGATGCTTCTTTCTCCTCACCCGCATCCGCATCATCGCCATGTCCAACCTTGACACTCTCTAGTACTATGCCCTCAGTCCTCCACATTCTGCGTTGATCCATCATTGGCTAGCGATGCTTCTTCCTCCTCATCTGCATCCGCATCATCGCCATCGTCGCCCTCATACCCATCGACATCACTGGTTCCCTGGTCAAACCTCTCCAGTTCAGACGCAGGCCGTCGTTGCCGGCTGGCGGTGGGGATGGCACCATGCTCGTCGCTTTTGTCACCATCAACTTCATGATCCCCGCTGCCCCCTGGCATCCCGAAATGCAGTTCGTCATCCGTGCAATTGTTGTCTATCGGGATGTTTGGGTCAGTGCTTCCGATCTGAGGCTCCTCAAGCGCTACTTTGGAGGTCAAATAGTCAAGAAGAATTGCATTGTCAACATGCGCTGCTTCCACGCTGATGACCTCGGCAGGCGTTGGGTTCTCCACCGGTTGGATCTGACGCTTGACTGTTGCAAGAGTGTTTTTATACACCCTCTGTTGGTAGCTCTCCGGTAGTGTGTTCCAGGTATTCATCAAGAATGTATACGTGTCTGCAACGCCAGGCGAGGTTAACAACTTGCGACCCGTTGCAGCGTGAGCAGGATGCGTTCTTACCACCGTCACTCTTGTAGTTGAAGTAGTTCGAGCGATCAGGTCTGTCCGCTTTCAGCTTTGACTTCGACGCATTCGGATGGACACCTTTGTTCCTTTGCCACTCTATGAGAGCATGGTGCAACACAGGGCAGGTAAACATGATCAGTGGTGAGGGTATATGACCGTCCTTGTCATTGATCATGGAATTACAAAATCCCTCAGCATACTTACTGCGGTTAATCGCCCGATGATAGAATTTGATGTAGATAAACCACGGGAATGCTTCCGCCAGGAAGTAAAGTGGACGCTGGCCATTCGTTAGCAGCTATCGACTCTCTCTGCGTTGGGTTTGGACCGCGTACACCACCTTCCACACGCTCTGCCACAGGAAAATGATACTCATTGTCTGCCAGAAGGGAATCAATGAATTCCAAATGCTCTGTGGCGGATTCAAAGTGGTGGAGATCATAAAGCTCTACTATGTTGTCCCTTGCTGATTGAATAAGATGGGATTTAACCTTATTGACTTGTGCTCGAACCTGGTACTGGTTTGAGCGTGTAATATCCAACGTGGGCCGTTGCTTCAGCATACCTCTTTCAAGATCTTCTTTGTGCGCGCCTCAAATGCTATGGACCAAATGTTGTTTTGCTGCATAGCGGTGATCCAGTACTTCTCTATTATCTGCCAGTGTGGGCCTTCAGCTAATGCTTTCGCAACGTGTCGGGTTGCATACCTTACCATCTCCAAGTCGCTTGCACTCATAAACGGCCGTGTGTTCCACATGTAGAGCTCCAGGAGTCTGCCCGTTGCAAATACAAGACGCGTCATGTCTGAGTGACGAAATCGATGGATGCTGCGACTGCTGGAGACCATTGATTGAGGTGCAGATGCTGCCTGCGGTTGCAATTGCCACTGCCTCTGTCTCTGATTCTTTTGGGTAGCTGGCATTCGCAGTGGATGTGTAATGATCGCGCGGGCCCCAGGATTCGGGATGGGGGTAGGCAGGTTTTGAAGACTGCTGCGAGGAGTGGGAGTGCTAGCAATGATGGATGCGGGGCTGGATACAACGCGACGCGTTGAGTCTGTCTGTATTGTTCCGCAGGGAGCTGGTGTGTTACGACTGCTTGTACCCGGCGCGGCGGTTGGAGTAACTATTGACCGTCGCTGTGTAGCAGATGGGGTGGAAGTCACGCGTTGAGTGATATCTGCAAGGCGAGAATTGTTCAGCGAAGATGAGGGGGTGGAGTTCTGACCTTGGCTTGTAGAGGGTACAGAACTCCCTCCTTGAGAGGAATCCCTCTCGCCAGCCGGTACGGAAACACATCTCTTAGCAGGCAGAAGTTGAGAATTCCCCGAAGGCCCACACTTTTGTGGATTCTGACGATTAGCAAGACTTCGAACATTTCGTACGACCGGAGTCGTGGCAGGGTGAGGGCTGTGGGAAGGCATATTCCGATATAGATGTTCGACGTTAAGAAGGTACGAAGAATATCCTCTGCATGCATATGCAATGGCCGGCGAGGTAGACTCTCATCTGAGCGACCATGGACGGATTCGACAAAAAAGAGAGGTGCCGTGTAGACCACGCTGGACTCTAAACCCTGACAATACTCGGGGACGAGATCCCTTCAAAAGCATTCAACCATGGGGTTAACTGCCATCAGATTAAACTCAGATTAAACTGAGCATTGATATTCACTGTTACAGCAACATCTGAAGGTCCATTTGCACCGCTTGAAGGGTGTTTATGCCATCTTGGTGTGATTATCATCGTATTGCACTCGTGCCTGGCACAATACTTCGAACCCTCGATTGAGTATATTGTTAGCTTCCCGGAGGAAATCCCCCTTTGGCAGAGCCAAAAGCATCGCAAAGCAAACATTGACGTATTCTCTATCCTATGACATCAGTTTCATGTGCATTCTCCACTGCTAGGCGTTGGTAGCCATGTTGGATGGTTGCACAGTTGGGACAACTTGGGAACTACTCAGTTTGCGGCGAGATGCACGAGGTCTGAGCAGCCACAGTGGTATGTGATGCCAAAGCAACGCCCAGCGTGGCAAACTGTCCTCACCGCGAGTACTAAATCTCGTCTCGAGGCTCCTCATTCATGAAGGGCCTGGTGGTTGTGCACGATGAAGGCTGGGCCGTTTTGTGTTCATTAACCAACAAAACGCAGAATATGAACCAAATCACAGGAACCCAAGTATATATATCCCTTCTTCTCGCCTACACCTCGATTCTCTTTTCCTCCCATATTAAACACACCGCCAGCAATCAAACACACCACCAGCATCCTGAACTATCTCGACATCACGTGACTTGCACAAAACAACGCGTCTCGTTCCAAAACACACTCGATAACCTACACAACTTTGTATGTTCACTCTGGGCTTCCTTCCGCTATGTTCAACTGTATCATAATGCTAACGCCTCGGCTGTAGATTCATTTTTAACTCGCAGTGACGGCACCAAATGGCATCCTCAAAGAAAAATGGAAGGCAACTGCTAGGGCAAATCTGCCGACATCGGTTATAAATCGACACCTGTCGTTGTATCGGGACCGTATAAAGAAATTCATCTGGGAATACATCCGTGGACTCATACGGATATTCAATGTTTGCGGCGTCAAGGATGAGAGGGCCTGGGACCTCTTTTATGATATAATCTTTCTTGATCCAGTCACGACTCGCAACTTTTCACAATTCCAGCTGATGTGGCCCCACCGCAGGAGCAGGAGTTCACCTTTTTGGGAATGGTGGGCAGCGTTCCGCTCATATATGGGGCAAATGTTTGACAACACCCGTGATCAAATGAACAATTGGAGGTGGGACAACCCCCGTGCGTTCGGGAATCAAGTCGATCGCACTAATCCGCAGACAACCAGCTCAGGAAAGGTTAAACGCACCGCCGAGCGTTTCTCTTGGTACGGTAGCGATGATCTCAGGGCAAAGATTGAGCCACCAAGCTGTCGGCAGTACAAGCCAGGCGACTTCCTGGCCGTTAGACCACTGAATTGGGATGACATGATTGACGAGGATGATGATGATGAGAACTGGGTGGATCCCAGAGGGCCGAGCGGTGGAAGGAGCCGTCCTGGGAATGGCAATGACAATGACAATGGCGAGGGTGAGGAGGACACGCAGGGCGGTGAGAAAGGGACCGGGAAAGGGAAGGTAACAAAGTACGGGAAGGGGAAAGGGAAGGGAAAGGGGAAGGGAAACGGTAAAGGGAAAGGTATTGTTACACAAACCGCAGGGGGAGATGATATCTCTCATGCCGTTGCTTTGCACATGCGGAAGGAAAGGTATGAGGCAGACTCGGACACGGAGTGCTAACTAGAGCGGGTATATTCAGAGCCGGAAGCATCGCCCGCCGTGTCAATTTCCACAGATGATGATACCGACTATACCGGGAAGTCGGACGGCGAATATGACTCAGAACATGATTCTGATGTGGATATGCACATGGAGGATGATGTGGACTCACCGGACGGCGTTGATTTCAACGGTGATGTGGATATGGAATGGGATGGTGACGATGATGAGGAGGAAGATGGTGAGGAGGAAGATCAAGACAAGGAAGATGAGGAGGAGGTGGAGGAGGAGGATGAGGATGAGGAGGAGGATAAGGATGAGGATGATGGCAAAGAACCTCGGACGATTGGCCAGGGAGAGATGGTAAATACATCGGCTGACTATGCTGATACCATGGTAGACGATGAGCCAACCGTGCTACCTGAGCAAAGCCAGGAGATGCGGGAGCATACCCCATGGCCACAACCTCCGGCGCCTGCCCAACGGCCACAAACCCCGGTGTCTCCCCCACGACCACAAACTCCGGAGACTCATACCCTAAGTGGGCTGGAGTTTTTGGAGCTTGTGACGCCGCAAAAACCTCGCTCAGCGGGGCCAACTCTGCGAGAAGCTGAGGCAGCCGGAAACACCTTGCATGTCACTGTAGAGCAGCAGCTACTCGGCGAAACGGCAGGTGGCGACAGTCTTCCCGATGTCCATCTGCCGGATGTCCCTCTCTCGGAAGTCTCTCTCCCCGATGTCCCTCCCTCTGATGTCCCTCTCCCTCATGTCCCTCTCCCTGGGGCGCGCCCGGATGGCTCGGTAGGCGAGGAGTGAACCAGTCCTCACGTTGCAGAGGAGGTATGAGTTTGGGATAGAGTCGGGTTCTTGTCTTGTGAGTTTCCTTTGCTGTAATCTATGCATCTCAGGCAGTGATTAAGGCACGCGTGGAGATGTTTTGTTCGTTTGGGTTAGGGTTGTGGGCTTGTTCGTTTCCATTGTTCTGATCTATGTATCTCAGGTATTGATTATTACCCGCGTCGCGAGGTTTTTAGATTGCTCAGGGTGTATTCTTTATTTATTTGTAGTATTATGGGACATCGCACATGCAGTGTTTTTGCAACTCCTGGCGTGATGGTTTAGGCTCAATAAATCTCTCAAGTATTGTGAGCTTATACCCACACCAGACTGCTCAGGCCCAGCTCCAACTTTGGTCCCTTTCTACAGTGAATACTCCACTCCTCCCATGTCGTCGACAATGCCAGAGAAGACCCCATTCCGTTGCCCCGAATTTTCATGCCGAAAGAAGGTCACCTCAGACAGCTGGCAACTTAAACATATCAAATTACACCATCCTGACCAGCTTGAAGTTGCAAAGAATCTGACTGTTCGCTGTACGCTCCGACGGGTTAAACCCGCTCAGCGTCGTGGATTCAACGCAAACAAAGATTCAGTCGAAGACTTGGACACGTTTCCCTACCTCGAACACGTTGAAATCATGGCAGACTCGGAGTCTCAACCACTGCCACCTCCCCTGCCGCGGACGGACACATACCCCGGTGCCGGCGCTCCGCTGATCGATTACATTACTAAGCCATGGGAATGCGACGCTCAGCGTTGCCTTGATATGAACCTACAGAACAATCCCTACTACCCATTTGTGATGGGTGAAGAGTACAAATATATCCAGTGTGGGATCAAGAAGAAGGGTATGAAGACGTACGATGACAACATGCTGAAGGAAGAAAACACCGCTCTGCGTTTCCCAAGCTTCAAAAACGGGGAGGGCGTCCAGAAGCTGGTGGCTAGCATGCCAGATGATCAAGCTCTCGGGGAGTGGGAACTACACACTCTCGAGGATATGAGATGGAATGACAATCACCAATGGCCTATCAAATACTGGAGTCGAGACATCAGCAAAAGCATGAGATGGTTGATGCGGCAGCCAGCCTATGCCGAGTATCTCATTTATGCCCCTCAGCGTTGCTTTAACAGCGATTCGCCACCGAAACACCTCTATACTACACTGCACATTGCGGACTGGTGGTGGGAGACACAGGTAAGCAGAGATACTCAAGGATATTAACGTGCTGATCAAGGTTAAGGCAACGCTCAGAGTGGGGGATACACTGGTTCCCTTGATCTTCATGTCCGATGGAACACATCTCTCGAATTTTGCTGGCGACAAGAAAGAGTGGCCTGTGTATATGACAATTGGCAATCTATCTTCGAAAATCCGCCAGATGCCCTCAACGCACACCATCGTAATGGTTGCTCTCCTGCCGATTCCAATCAAGAACCGCAATATTCCTCAGAAGCGGCTGGATGAGCAGCGGCAAACAAACCATGAGGTGCTGGACAAAGTACGCCAGCGGGTATTCCAGCGTCTCACCTGTGAACAACATCCCAACCGCCGAGAGCGGGTATTACAACGTTCTCTGTGCGGATGGCAACTTCAGGCGTTGCAAACCGGTTCTAGCAGCATGGCGTGCAGATTGCCCTGAGTATAGCGACCTACATCATCTCGAGCGGCATGACTGTTTTTAGTGCAAATGTCCAAAGAACAAACTTGGGGATTATGTCCCTTCTGACAAGCAACACCCCCGGCGGGATCACAATGTATTTAGAACGCTCAATGATGCCAACGCCAAGGCAGCCGATGCCGAACTCTCATCGCGCCATGTCCACCGAGGATTCAACGTGTTTCGACATATTCCCGGTATCGTGAGCGACCTCCCGAAGCCCGACCTCCTCCATACAATGCAGATGGGCATGCTTCACCACCTCCAGAAGTGGATTTTCCACTTCAAGAAGACGCATGAACGGCTTGACAAGCACAATGCAATCTGGTTATCCGTGCCTGCTTACCACGACCTCACACCAAGAAATAAGTCACATGATGAAGTTTCTCAATGAAATGGGAAGGAGATGAAAGGAATGAGCCGGTACCTGCTTGGAGTTGTAACCAAGTCTCAACGAGGCGGAAGCCCCGCTCAGCATCCCGTATTCAATCGCGCAATTGAGTGCACACGGGGATTGTTAGAATTCTATATGTATGCTCGATATAAATCTCACGATGATGCAACTTTGAGCTACATGGAGGACACCTTGCATTGTTTTCAAGCCTTCAAAGATGTTTGCTTACTCGGGCGAGCCGGCAAAAAGGCGAAGGCCAAAGCCAATGCCCCGAGAACGGAACTCATGAAGTAGCGAAAGGTAGACGAGGAAACAAATGCTGAAACTTGGACGCCGTCCATGATGCGGCGCGAAATGAACTGCTTGCGGGATTATATCAGCCTCGAGATGGATGTTTCCAAGGAGTTGGATGCTGACTTCAAGTTTCCGAAGATCCACTTGATGTCTCATTGGGTTGAACAGATTCGTCGATACGGAGCCTTGCAACAGTATTCTGCCGTGAGTCATGAACAAGCACATCAACCGAACCTCAAGGACGGTTGCAACGCCTACAATCACAATCTCAACTACCTCCCACAAGTAATCACCTTTCAGCGTCGCATTCTCTGTTTCGAAATAACAGAGCTCAATCTCCAAGCCCTCGCTCAGCGTCGGGAGAACAGCGCTGCCGCCTGCAATGTCCTCCCTTCTGGTGCTGATCTGGCTGCCCCCCTGGGCTCCCAGTCATATGCGAAGCCCAAATTCATGGGGCCCCAAAACCGCCGTGATGGAAAGCATTGTGACGCTATGATTAAAGACTTCAGAGCATTACTCGACAATACACAAGACGCAACGCACCGCGTGGCAATATACAGCGGCACACGGGAGTTTATCAAGCATAAGAGTGATTACAAGACGTATATATCGGATGACCAACTGCACGCAATGGAGCTCTGTATTTACCATGGTATACAGGTTCAAGTTGAGCGTTTAGATAGTCAACGCATATCTCAGATGTGTCGATGCACAGGAAGCCGGAGCTGGTGCGGAGGGGATCGACGGAACGACTGCGTAGTGGTGAAGCAACGCCCGGGGAGGTGTTATGCCGCGCAGAATGGGCATCTCCCGTGGCAACTGCTACGACTATTCAAAATCAACCTCCTAAATGAGGATGGAGCTTTCGTTGAGTACTGGTTAGCCCTGGCGCTCACGACAATTTCTGAAAACTCGGGTAACTTGGATCAGGTCTCGAAATATGTACAACTGAGAAAAGCACCGGCAGCTGTTGCTTTGCAAGTTTTCAGCGTGGGAAATATTGTCGGCTGCGCACACGTCATTCCAGAGATAGCTAGTAGCAATAAGACAGGAGACCGACGGAACGAGCGATGGATTGTCAATAGCCACATAGATCTGGCCACTTGGAACGATGTGTATATTTAGTAAAGAGAGAATTGCATTTTGCGCGCAGGTAGAAGGAACGCGAGGAGAGATTTTTGCAGTGTCACCCTTCGCAATCCCATATAATTAGTATAGAGAGAACTGCATTTTGCGCGCGGGTAGAAGAAACGCGAGGAGAGATTTTCGCAGTGTCACCCATCGCATTGTAATCCTGATGCAAGCGCGTACCCAATGAACCCATTCCGACGTATGGTCACTGTTGGCCACAATGCCAGAGTGATTGTTTAAAATTGCAGACCGACAGAACGAGAAGACACGGTGAGACAGCGATCAGAGGGCGATATGGAATGCGACGCGTTGAATTGATGCCGGGCGCGGAGTAATCCGCCACCGGGGTGTCTCTGATGGCTCTGACGGAGCCCATCCACTCTGAGGGAGCCATTCCGCCCGGACGGAAATATTTTTTTGCTGATGTGCTACCGCTGTATCATGATATTCCTGTATAATGTGTAGGCATAACTCGTCATCATCCGGTACATATCAATGCCCTCTATTCCTTGCTAGTCCCCCATCATCTATGCACTCCGCAATGGTAATCTCCTGTAGCCCTGTCTTTGTCCAAATTGCATCCAATATTCTTCCTCGTAGCGGGTCAATTTCATATGCTTTTGTCATAAGATTGGAGATATAGAGACGGCCCTGGGCGGGTGGGCTGTCTGCCAACAAACACTATTGTTCCGGTAGGTTCTGCGGCTTTAGAACCACCTGTTTCATACTTGTTAATCTTTCATCCCCCCCCTCAGGGCGGTCTCCCGGCCTCCTCGTTTAACCATCTGCGTTTCCTTTCGATTTGCCTGGTCGGTAAACAATCTAGTAATCAAATGTGGACAAGAATTCTGACCACCGTGCCTGTGGTCGATTCAAGAGCTTCTTCGTCATAAAATACTCGAGGTTTGTATGGTCAGTTATCAACTTAAAGGGATATGCAGCGCCTTCACACTCTGGTCTCCATTCCTCGAGTGCCTTAATAATTGCCATAAGCTCTTTGTAATATATGTCAGAATTGCATTCAACTTGGGATTGTTTCTTCGAGAAATGTGCTACCGTGTGTAGCACTCCATCATCATCATACTGAGATAGGCCTCCTGCAGATACATAATCCGAAGCATCTGTCTCGATGATCACCTCTCTATCATGATCGAAATGCCGAAGTACTGAAGCTGTTGTAAAAGCGGTAACCATTGTTTTGAAGGCTAACTGTTGTTCTGCCTCCCACAGAAATGGTTCATCCTTCCTGGTTAGCCTTGTTAATGGTTCTGCTTTCCCAGAATACTTAGGGATGAATTGTTGATCATAATTGCAAAACCCAAGGAACTGTTGTACTTCGAAGGGATTATTCAGCCTGCCGTTCGTTGTCATCTTTTCTCAACTCGAATTCCGCACGGTTTCAACCTTATCCTCACCCATCGATATCCCATTTGTTGATATAATCAAACCCAAATACTGTACAGTTTCCTTTTAAAACTCACATTTTTCCGGCTCTAAGTATAAGCCTGCTTCCAAGAGACTTCGCATAACCCACTTCACATGTCCCACGTGCTCTTCCTCCGAATCACTATATATTAATCTATCATCCAAATATGCTGATGCACAATCTTCCAAAGCTTCCCATATGGTATTGGTAATAAATCCTTCGAAGTCTGCTGGGGCATTTGTCCTCCCGAACTGCATAACTGTTGGTTCAAACAATCCGTATCTCGTCCAGAAGGCTAACATATGTTCGTCTCCCTCATTAACCCGTAACAGATTATAAGCTCCACGGACATCAAGTTTTGTATAAATCCTTGCTTTCCGAAATAAATTCAAAGTCTCTCATATCAAGGGGAAGGGATATCGATTCTTAATAGTTTTACTGTCAATATCTTGATAATCGATGCAAAATCGAAACCCTCCATCTGGTTTCTTTGCAAACAGGCCTAGTGCCGCAAAGGGTGATAATGATTGACAAATAAATCCCTTTGACATATTCTCCTCTAACCATTCCTTGAGGACAACTAATTCGGCCCTTGTCTTTGAATAAAGGGGTCCCCATAGTGGTGTTTCCCCACCCTTCAGGCGTACTTCACGATCAATACCTGGTCGATGTGGTGGAAGGCGATCAGCGAAAACCATATTAAACAAGGGTAGAAACTAATGATACTGATCTGAGACAATTTGTTCAAAGGGTCGTTCCTTATGATCATTTGCTTCAATGGCCTTATTAATATCGCAATGGGATGCCTTAAACACCTTGACCTTCCCTTTCTGAACTGTTCGAAAGAATAACGACCCATTAAGCATCACAATATTTCCTGGGAATGGTCGTTGTGGACGTATCTGTGGCTCGAATACTCTTTCCTTCTGCACGTAAACTGGTTCCGGAGGGTCCTCTGATACTCCTTGTACTGTAATGGGTGCATCGTGCCCATTTGTCGTGCATTATTGGGTCCCAAAAGTAACGGTAATAAATGTAAACCATACTGCAACACCATGCAATCGTAACCAGGGCATTCAGAGGACGATCGGATAATACCCTAACCTCGTAACGAACATGGGTAATTGTTCGTTATGATCCTGAATCATCATTCCGACTTTAGTAATATGCATAATATCTCCTGATTCTATAGGTCTCCCGTCGACAACCTCGACCTGCCATTTTTCTTTTCATTCTTTCAGTGGTATTTGATGATGGCGAGCAAAATCTTGATCCAGAAATGCAATGCCTGTAGCTCCACAATTGATCAGCACATGTGTGGGTATCTCTTGGTTATTCATGGTCAATGTGCAGGTTATAACTAAATGTTTCCCTTCCATTGATCCTTCCAATACCTCCACCTTGCTAACTGATAATCGCAAATTTCCGAAACATTTCGAATCATTTAAAACGAAACTTTTTCCGTCAACTGAAGAGCTATCCTTCTTCAATTGACTTGCTCTTTTCCCGATCCCTCGGAACCTTCCCCGGTCACCATTTCCTTTACCTCTGCCCCAGCTGCCTTAGACATCTGAGCCTTCTTCCTTACCGCACACTCTGCAGCCCTGTGGTTGAACCCTCCACCGTATAAACATCTTCCATCTGTAAATCTCTTCGCCCTTTCCTCCCCCGAAATCCTCCTTCCTCCTCCGCTGAGATCCATAGGTGCCGGTCCCGTGTATCCAGCTACTGTTCCAGCAGGGGCTCTTGCGGGATCCTGAGGAGGTGTCAGCGGTTTGGGGGAAGAGGCAGAACCTGTCCCTTAACCCTTGATTTGTGCCGCCATTTCCGCACGTCGTTGTCGGATCTGATTGTCCCGCTTCTGACACACAGTTACAAACGCAGGAAGTTCTTCTGTCATATCGCTATATGTAAAGGAGCCCTTCATCTCTTCGGACAACCCCATCTGTAGGGCATTCCGCAAGGCCCACGGATTGCAATGAAAATCTGCAGCAATGACTTGGAACTCAGCTTAGTACTGAGAGAACTCGCGGATCATTTGTGTAATCTCCCGCATTTTCCATTCTGCGGTGGCTACTCTGTTGGGGTCCCCAAAGCTGCTACCAGGAGTTGTATAAAAGCTGGAAGGTTATCCAGCCCTATCTCCCCGTCTTCCCGGACATGTGGCAGAATCTGGCCTAAGACTTCTCCCTCAAGGCGGTTGAATGTGTACCGCATCATTGACTGTTTGTCATGAAAACTGGCGGGTTTGTGTCGTATGACCATCCGTAGTTGAGCAATCAAGCCTCTCAACTGAGTTCGAACCAATCCTGAAAGGTCGGTGGAGTCGGGACACTTCTGTCCTTGGTCTTCATATTGCTGGGGGGGAGTAGGGTCTACCCGTGCCGCAAAGGATAGCGCGTTGGCTAACAGCTTCTTCGAAGCTCAGACTTCTTCTCCCCATTGTATGGCGTCTTGTGTCATGTGGTCCAGGTCCTGTCGTGGGTTCTCGTCCGTTCCCACCGTTCTTGGGGTCCTCCTGCAGTCTTCCAACCCCTGCCTCAATGTCTCCAGCTGTTGCTCGAATGTTGAATGATCGCAATCCGGAGGCAGGAAGTGTTGTGATTGCAGGTCCGTAATCTGCATCTGTGATGCGATTATCTGTGCCGGGTGATCACACACCCTCTGTACCATGGCCGTGCATTCGGTAGACTGTGCCACCCTGCTCAGCACTTCCTGTGCTTCTTCCAGTACAGCCTGTCTCTCCACGAAGTTGATCTCCATCAGGTTTCTGTTGACAATTCCTCCTGTGATGGCCTGGTCGTCCGCGGACACCAGAGCCACCCGATCGTGCTGTTCTGATCCTGACATCGCAACGAATCGAGCACATCTACCAGTGCCAAGTATATGTGTCAACTTTGGAAGGAATCTGAGTCGGCGGTTGGATAACAATCAGAGGCTCCGGCGCAAGCTTTGCTGTTGCTGCTGTTGCGGGTGCGTGTCCTTCCGTCAAATGCGTTCCTACACAGTTATGTCCTTCGCACTCGCAAGGTTCCTCTGGATGACAGTTATTCCAAGCATAGGCTCCCCAATACTTAGTCCAACTATTTCCAAACACAGGATCGTCAAGTTCCAAGCCGCCTCCGTATGCGGCGGCTTCTGTCCAATAAATATTCCAAGCAGAGGGAACGTCTGACTGTTCTCAAAAGTAAGCATGCAAAGTGAGGTCGTCTACCTCAGTTTTCAACAATCCTTCGATACTCTCGAAAGCGTTCAAAGGTTCAGGTTCAGAAAGGGAACAACAAGTTCCAGCAAGATCAAACCAATTCGTTCAGGAAGTACAATCACTGTCGTACTTTTGCTTCGGAATATGGGGATCCATATGGGTATTGACGGATATCAAATCCGGTAAGTCGTGGTAACTCGTCAACGCAATCGTCGCAGACATGAATCCACCGATGCTTGGGTCCTGAAGATACCCAACAAGTAACAGAGCAAGGTTCGGAACAATAATTACAACCATTCGAAGGATGCAGGCACATACGAAGGCGTAAGGTCATGGCCACACAGGTAGGAAATCGAGATATGACTGTCAGTAACTTTGCAGTAGTACCAAACAAGATCAAAGCAAAGGGTCAAGCGGTATTGACAGTACATTCGATATCAGGTAGGTTGTGTGGGACTGATTCTAGTGTAACGGGTGAGGTCGCGTGTAGGTGCTATTGGTAACAGTAATGAGATATCATAATCAGGACAAGACACTTCGAAGTTCTTCTCGAGGGAATCAGGACAGAACAAGAATCAAGGCTGGGTCAAAGTCGTGCTTGCTTTGCTATACAAGAGAACGAGTAAAGAGAGAAGAAAAGGAAACCATCCAACTCCAAACAACCTCTCTTTATATACACTTCATCTGCCACCCTCGAATCATTCCCCATGCGCCAATATACCATCCAAATATCCAACCATGATCTTACACACCACCAACACAACTCTTATCAATACAAACCAGGCCACAACATCCGCTGTCGCAACACCTCTGACCACTTCCTTGTCATAACATATTATACCGCCACCATCTTTAAACATTCCTATGCCATCTCTGCGTCCACCCAGGTCTCTGCCTGTCCGTAACACCAAATCCTTCTATTTCCCTGGCACGATTCATCAGTACCCATTAATCCATCACTCGCAGCTCAAGCCGTGACACAAACAGAAATAGATATAATTGACTTGAGAATGGATTCACATTGGTATGTTGATATCCAGGCCTCCTGCACTTCACTAATCCATTCTACACATAGCAATGTAGCTCCAAGCGAGGAAAAGAATTTCATGGAATGATCAGAATACTGGCAGAGAACTGGGCTCCAGTACTCATCTACCCTACAAATGGCATAAAAACTGCTGCAGAAACAGCCTCTGATAAAATGGTAATTGGAGCAGTATAGGCAATATATGAATTCTCTGTACTTGTTAGCTAACAAAATCACTCCAATCTATCTCTCAAAGCACCAGACAACAAACAACAGCGATTTAAACTAGGAACAGGTGATATTCAAAAACCGAAAATGTTGAAGTCTGTGACAGCTCATGGGGACAAGTAGTAGGCAATAGAATCCCATCAGGTAAGAGAAAAATAATACATAACTTTTTGTACCACAATGGAGGTCTATGTATCTAGTGCTGTAAAGATTACTACAATAACATATAGGCAATTTCAAGAGCACCCGAACAGATTCTTACAAGCTGTATCCATGTGGGCAGATACAGATAGACAGAAGTGAAAAGAGGAATAGAAGCATGAAATTCATCTGGTGACACCGACTAAATGTAATCTTTTTGATACAGTATGTCAGTGTTACCAACAACAACTATTATAGAAGGTCTGGAGTGAGACAACTGGTCCCAAATGTAAATATATCGAAAATCTAAGCTGAGTGAATACACTGGCTGTGAAATATATTTCCAGGTCTACTGTTATGATGTCTGACAACAGTGTGGAATTACTCATTCATCTATTGGATACTGAATCAAAAGCTACCTCCTGATGAATTACTTCTAATGTCCATGTTACACACTGTCTGGAGAGAGAGATTTATCACTTCATCTCAAATCTGCAGAAGCTAGTCAAGAAGAAATCATACATCTACTTCATCTGATTTGATGTTTGGTGGGAGCCATTTGGTGTTCAGCCACTTTGGACAACCATTCAACAGTATATAATACACATTGGATATCTAAAGATACATAGTACGAGCTATATATAGTGTTAGCAATGGTTTGGGACCGTCACTTTGGGTCCGTGTCTGGGTCTAACCTGAACCGTTGCCAAATTGGCGGTCCTGGTTGTCATCAAACCCAAACTGTCAACTCGGGCACCGTTTGATGGTAAACTCCCAACACATCTGAATTGGGTGTGTTGTCAGCGGTTCGCCCAGCGGGTCCATCTATACATTCAATTAAGGCTCTTGCTTTTGGAGTATATGAATAGTATCTTATCAAAATCGCATTTTCAACAACCAAGGATATGTTTTGCATGCTTCGCAGCTTGCAATATCGATTAATTTGGAATCGGTATTGTATCTTTGATTCATTGTATTTTTGTCTATCACGGCGGTGAATAATCCTGTTATGAATGCAGAGATTAGCGTGATGCCTTGATTACCAAATATGCAACAACTAGAACTGTTGATGCTCCGTTGACGCTCATTTTCAGGATGTGGCAGGGAGCATGTCGCTGTTGTTTTTGCCAGTAAAGGTTGCCAATATTTGATAAATGGATGTCTGCACTCAATCAGAAAATAAATTACCCAAGATTCAGAGCTGAAAATCGTTGACGATCCATTGACGCTCATTCTCAGGATGCGGCAGCAAGCATGTCGCTGTAGTTTTTCCCAGTGAAGGCAGCCGATATCTGATAAATGGATATCTACAACCAATCGGAAAATGATTTACCCAAGATGCCAAGCTAAAAATCATTGACGCTCCGTTGACGCTGACTCTCAGGATGCGGCAGGGAGTATGCCGCAGTAGTTTTTCCCAGTAAAGGATGCCAATACCAGAAAAATAGATCTCTGCAACCAATCGGAACATAAATTACCCAAGATGCAAGCCTAAAAATCGTTCATGCTCCTTTGATGCTCATTCTCGGGATGCGGCAGGGAGCAGGTCACTGTAGTTTCTCTCAGTAAAGGCTGTCAATATCTGACAAATGGATATCAGGAACCAATCGGAACATAAATTACCCAAGATGCGAAGCTAAACATTGTTGACATGTCGTGGACACTCATTCTCAGGATGTGGCAGGGAGCATGACGCTGTAGTTTTTCCCAGTAAAGGCTGTCATTATCTGACAAATGGATGTCTACAACCAATGGGGACATAAATTACCCAAGATGCAAAGCTAAAAATGGTTGACGCTCTGTTGATGCTCATTCTCAGGATGAGGCAGGGAGCATGTCGCTGTCTCTTGTGCCTATAAAGGCTGCCAACATATCGTTTATGCATCACAGCGACCAAACAGTTGTTCAATTACCGGACTTAAAAAACCACACATCGTTGATGCTCTGTTGACGCTCATTTCAATGTATTGTCCATTCAACATCTGCTGCCATCAATAATAGATTTCATCATGATTTGAACGTATTGGTAGTCTTTCTGCCAGATTGAGACTTGGCCTTGTGACAAAGCCGAGCGCAGTAACATTCTTGCACAGTTCGCTCTCACACCACTAAAATTTGGGTATCTTGCCAACAGCTTGATTCTGCCTGCTACACATCTGTTTATCAACCGATATTGACAAGATACTGCTCACCATTCGCCCATAATATGTCACTAACTACAACTCTAGTTCAAGATTCATAAAGAAGCTGGTGAAACATTGACGCATTCTGTCTTACTATATTTCACTCCCTTGTTTCTCCTCGTTTAGATTGCATTGACCGTCATCAACACCTTGTCAGCCTGTCTCTATGACTTCCGTGTAGGCCGAATCAATCCGGGAACATTTGGCACGGCGCTTACATCCCACTTGTCTGGGCAGTCCAGATCCTCCATGCAATAGACTTGCTCTATGTCAGATTGAACATGCGCCCTGCAATCATCTTCGCTGTCATTTGGATTATCTAAGTCCCCATTTCTGTTAAGCCAATCTTCAGTGTCCAAAATGCTTTCAGGTTCCCTATCCACATCACTTTCGACTGGATGACAGTTGATTCTTCTGATTCAGCGGACAAACAATATTTGAGTTTGCCCTCCAGGGTGGTCCTTCGCAGACAAAGGTGGTGGCAATGGAGATCATTTTGACTATTTCAATGCACACCATCATGTTGAAAGAGTGACCAGGATGCATTGACGATCTCTTCCATGTCCGAAATGTATCCCATGGCGGTCATCTGCTTGTTTTGAGCGCGACATTCCTTTTGGGTAGCACGTAGGTTTTGGCTGCCCTGCCACATGTCCAAAAAGCCGTGAACCTTGGCCAATCTGTTCAATGTCCTGTCCTCCACCTCTTTCTACATTTCCGTGTCGTTTTCTGTGTTCATTGTATCCAATTCCAGTTCAGCGCCTGCCTGAATCTCATTATTAGCTCGAGCATACTGCCTTACAACAACGTCTTCGCGAAGAGTCTCTCCCGTGGTTTTTGACTGGCTCCAGCCAATAACATCCCGGCGTAGGGAAAAACTGGCCTCCACTCCAACACCATGTGGTATGATAGAGACTATGACGCGCGCCACATTAGAGAGATCGGCGTACTTGGAGTGCGTTTCCTCCTGTTGATGCCACCAGTTGGTTATGTCCGTTAACCAAAATGTACTGCTAATCTCCATTGGGTGAGAGTGGTAATCATTGAGATTTGGATTAATTTGCCCCCAGTTCTTTTGTGCTTCAGGCGGCGAATTCAAATAGATCCAAGCGGTGGTCAACACGCATGCTGTGCAATCGCTTCGTCCTGGTGCAGTCTCAGCCACATTGTTAGGCGTTAAGTATTCTTCATCATTGCTGGACAAATCATATTGATCAAAGGATGATTGACAGGATCCGAAAACAGTTTCGGAGGGGATAAGATTGCTCCTCGGTAAGCTTTCCTGTTTATTGATCGGCACATGTCGATGTTTGGCAAAGTATTCAATCTACATGTACTTCAGAAAGGCCTCTTGGTATTGGGTAGTATACGATGTCTCGTCCTCAGGATTAATATCCATTCCCTTGTCCCACTCTCTAAACAATCTCATCTTCCGGAAAGGATCAAGGATATGTGCAGAAATGAGAAGCATGTGCGTCTATGGAGTCCCTTTGGTGTAATATTTAGAAAGCTTCTGTCGAGCTAACTTCACGGCGAAGAAGAAGTCTTCCTTCCATGGAGTCTGTTTCTTAGCCAAAGCTCGCATCACGCCATCCATGTGATTGATCATATCATTGTACACTGTCATGACATGATGCAATGTTACTGTAGACCTCTTCAACATCCACAGTGTCCAATATCGGAATGGCCTCAACACTTCCATAACATACTTCACAATGGACCACTCCTCTTGACTTGTGAAGAGTGGCCGGTAATCGCTGTATGTTGGGTTTTTCAGCCACTCGGGTATGTATTCGCGTAATCGGAAGGTGCGCTCGAGGAAGTCCTGGGTCAAGTTCCAACGGGTCTTCACATCCATAATCGGAAGAACTGCAATGCGGACTTTGGCTTTTTGACAGTCAATGAACTCGTTTTGACGACCAGGTGTTAGCATAATCAATACACCAAACATTCTCTGCTATATGTAGGTCAGTTTCAGCACTTTCAAAATATCTTGAAATACGTACTTCCTCAATTATCTTTCCTCAACCTGGTTTCATGGCCGACACCTTATTGATTCCAGCGTTGCCCTCTTTTCGAAGCCTTGGACTCTTCCCAATGGGTATGCTTTCATTCTCTCCAAATTGCTGATTGCACTCATGGGCTTCCCAAGACTTGGTGCGGCCTTTGACACCGAGACTGCTCATGAATGCATGTAAAGCCAGCTGTATGACGCGCGCCATGCAAGGTGTGCGGTTCATCAATGCAGGCCACTCGATTCCAGGGGCCTCAAGTGTTGATTGCAGCACACGTGTCGTCGAGGAATTTGAGGAGGCATTATCAGTCTTAATTCCAAGCAACCGGCTGTCTGCAAGCTCAAAACGATCAAGAACGACCTTCCAATGTACGGCTAGCCTTGTTCCAGTATGTTGGCCCTTGACCTATCATCCTTGATTTGTATTCCAAATGTGAAAGGTACAGGTGATGAACACCATCGAACGCGAGTTCAACTTCACGCAATGCCCCATTTCGATCTATATAGTAACCAATGACAGACATTATGGCTAGTTTGTTTGTTGATCTCCATCCGTCCAGAGCTAAACTAACTGTATGTCATGACAGCAATTGCTTCTTAATTGCATCCATGGTCAGTGCATATTCCATCCCGCAAATGTTACTGAGGGTCGTAGGAGATGGCAGCACTAAGTCATCGCGTAACACCTTATACGACTGTCGTAGCTCTGTATTAGATATAGCGTTACATGGAATATGAGCCGAAAGGAATCCTAACATCAGGTAGCGAATCCATCTGTCTTGGTAAAATTCGGAAGTTTCAGAGTCCTTTGCTGCCAGTGTGGAATATTGTGTCTGTCATTTCTGTCAATATGGATCCACATGGATGTCAAATCTGCTCTTGCTCTGTGAACATACCATTGTGATTCCTCGACTTCCTTGCCTCTTTAGGATAGCCAAACCTGTTTCATTGACCGTCGAACTAGTCAATTCAGTGACCTCTGACCCAGTTAATTGGTTTAACTTTGCAATGTGAGCTTATGCCAGCAAGCGTTTCCCCATTGAACTAGACCCATGTTCTGATGGATGGCGAGGAACTTGATGACAAATGATACATATAATGCCAGGGCTGCCGGTCTCCTCAATTCCGCAGTGTAAATAATATCGCCACAAAGGCGCATGTCTAAAATCATTCCAAGCAATAGGCCGCTTCGTGTCAACATTCATTGACGCCCACTGAGTATTGAAGATGATTTGTAATGGAAGGTCGCCCAAATCACGAATAAAGACAGGTTCATTTTTGGAAGAGATCATAACCTCGAGCAATGAGAGGTTCAAAGATTTTGAATCCGACATGGCGGTAGCAATCAGACAGCTGGTTGATCTGCCTCGAAGGATTGCCGAATGTAACAATACAGCAAAGCAGACTGCGGGTTCTTAAATATTGACTCTACTGCTTCAACTGAAATAATCAGATCTGTAAGACATTGCATGCATATTTGTGAAGTTGTATACAAGGTTATATTGCAAAGACGGACCGCGTAAAACTCGATTTAGGAACAGCACAATGCAGTCCATTGCTGGGTAGCGTTCTGAGCCTCCACAAAAACTGTTGACGCACTACAGGCGCTCCAATGTAGAAGGCGGACACAATATGGTCACTAGCATTTTTGGCAATAAAGGCTGCCGATGAGTTCATTGTGGATTACCTACATTCCATTGCCATTAGATTATCCAAGATGCGAGATCAAAAATCGTTGATGCTCCATTGACGCTGTTCCTGGGACATGGTAACGATCTTGTCATAGGCATTTTCGCCTAGAGAGGCGGCCGATAGTTCGATTATGGATCAAAGTGGTCTCATAGCCGCTTGATATTCCACAATGCAAGGCCTAAAATCGTTGACAATCTGTTGTCGTTCATTTTTAGGGCATAGTGATGAGGTCGTCGAAAGCATTTTTACATAGAATGGCAGCCGATCGTTCGATTATGGATCAATGTAGTCTTATAGCCCCTTGATATTCCAAGATGCATGGCCTGAAATGGTTGACGCTCTGTGGATGCTGATTTCTAGGGCATAGTGACGAAGTCGTCGAACGCGTTTTTGCCTAGAAGGGTGGCCAATAGTTTGATTATGGCTTAATGTCACAGCACAGCCCTTGCATTGTCCAAGATGGAAGGCCAGAAGTCGTTGATGCTCCGTTGAGGCTCATTTTTAGGACATAGTAGCAATGTTGTCGCAATCATTATTTAATAGAAAGGCGGGCTACAGTTCGATTATGAATGACCGTTGCAGTGAAACCATCTGGATTTTCCATGATGCAATGCCCAAAATCGTTGTCACTCCGTTGACGCTCACCTTTGAGCTCATCTTAGAGACATACTAATAGTGATTGGGTACTCAACGATTGTACATAAAATCCATAAAGTCTTTTCTGGTAGCCAGTATACCGTTTCAATGTATTATCATTCGAATCCATAATCTTCCAGACATCCCAGTATCTGAGCCATGACTATACAGGTCCTTTCCGTGATGAATGACATAAGTCCATCGCATTTCAGCGCTTTCAGCCGGCAATTCACCGCATAAAAATCCATGCACTACTTTTAGATATTTATAGCCCGACATCCTCACCATTCCTTATCCAGCACAGTATCTTTGATTTCCATGTTGTACCATAAGCAATTCTTGATTTTCCGACCATATGCAGGAGGTCTGAGCGGAGAGTTATGGAGTTGGCTGCATGGATTATTGCAGACTGACAGCTGTCATTCATCCGGGTTTTGGGTGTGCTTTGACCCCTCCTTCAATTAGTCGTATGACATCACTGACTTAAACTTTGTTAGTAAACTTCGTCCCAAATTTAGGTCTTGTTTTATCATTTGACTGTAACAGGCAACACCATATACAGGTCATTGTTCGTCAATCTACTTGATTTGGTGTCTAGATCATTTGCATGGCCCGTACGACCCTTGCACACACACTGACGAAACATTTTGTTTCACAATTTGGTCACTGAAATCCAGAAACAGCTGACACATAACAACATTGGTACAAATTGCTTTTACTTGAGATATGCAGTCAAAAATACCAATTTTACTATCTATTGCTGCGGTGATGCAGGAGCCATCACCATGTCTTCATCCAAATCCGATTTCTATATGGTAATTAGCTAGCGATGCTATACGCTGGGGTAAATGCGCACGGGTTGAATGGGAGTCACAATCTCCCTCTGTGACGAATCGGCCACCTGGTCGGGCATGAGATATACTATGTGATTGTCTGCCTGAGGCTTCTCCAAACCGAGCCTCATTTGACTGTGTCACATTCCAGACGGCACCTGCAGCATTTGCGATTGTCCGGGGACCATATCAAGAACCTGCATAAACTCCCCTAATGTTATCGCTGATGGTGTGGCTGCTGTCATGTCTGTTTGGGGTTTCATAACCCCCACAACCTTCAGTTGAGTCATCCCATACTTCATATCTCTCTCACGGAACTAGTCGGCTGCGTCCCCCCATCCTGGTTGCGTCAGTTCGTCAAGCCTCATCTGCCTCTGCCGAATGCTGTCCATGCAGTGCTGTACCGTTTTGGACATTGTGCCCATCACCCAGCCAGGTTCATCATCTTGGCTCAGCTTGCCAAGCTCTGTATCTCCTTCATCATCATCCTCGTCTTCCCCATCCTCCTCATCTTCAGAACTTGCAAGATTGCTCAGACTGTCTCCGATAGCATTCAACACCACCTCAAATGTTGATTCAGGCTTTGTGGTTGTCGATCATGCCTTTTCAACATCCCTCATATGTTTCTGCTCTTGCATGATCGCTGTCTCTGCGTCTTGAACTTGCTTTCTTGCCAATGCGGTCTCTGCATCCACATAATCCTCAATCCATTTCTCTTTGTCTTCGTTGTTTAAAATAAGCGTTTCACATCGTTTCTCCACCTAAAGCTTCTTTTTAGATTGTAAGCTGCACAATGCTCCCAACGCTCGGACCCTTTCTGCCTCCAAGCCACTCTTGCCTGTATTCCCTTGATGACGTCGTCGTGTGGATTTCCTTGTCGATTTGCCGTATTTCCCGGCTGGGAGTGGGGAAAGGTTCTTTTTCGGAGAATTTACCATTGTATCTTGTGTTGACCTTGTTGTTGGGTGAGATGTTGGATGTTGCAAGATGTGGACCAAATGGAGGCAAGCTGCGTCTTTTATGTCAAGGTTGGTAGGTTTCATCGATTATCACAAAGCAAAATCAGCGTTTTGACCATCCCTTCATTGGGAATAGTCATGCTAACCGTGCATTATGACTTGATGGTTAGCGTGTAATTCATGTATGATCCCGGCGATGTCTTGAGACAAACATCACCAGATGTCCTTTCCGTCAAAGAATGGCCTGTTTATATCTATCAAGAATGGATATCAGCTATCATTCATCACGATATATCCCTGCACACAAACCAACAACTTCAGAAGGACTTTCTCCAAATCGCGGAACCGTTGGAATCCCCTGCAGCTAACCGCAGTGCAGCCATACGCAGCCGGATGCAGCTTGAATTGAAGGTGCAAGTTGGCTGTCACTCGTTCCATTTTGACTTGTAGCTAACTATATAGTCTTCAGGACTTCCCACTTCTTTTCATGATCATCTTCCTCACCATTCCATGACAGCAAGTCATGGCTCCAGAAATACTTCAACCAGGTGCACTTGAAGCTGAATCGAGCCGAACGACAGGCTCTTCAAACAATGCGCCACCCGGTGAGATACAGCAGCAACGCAGACACCAGTTAGTTCACCGCAATGCTGCAATTGTAGCCACCGAAATTATGACCCAGGACGCACATTTGAACATAGTACGTAAAACCGAGAGCAGCAAGAATAAGAAGCAGCATGCAATCAGATGTGAGTCAATCCATATCGATGTAGACGACGGTCTACTAACAGTATAATGCACATCTGGGGTACATAGAGCGCTACGTAACCATTTCATCGCTGCCCATAGCAGGAAACCTCCATGGTCGACCAAGGCATGTGTCCCGACAGTCCCCGAAATTGAACATCAGGATGTTCTCAGTTCTGGGATTTGTCCACACTAATTTGGTGATAAATTTCCCAGGGAATGGACAGAACAGGCTTTAAAGACCCTAGAGAAGGCTATGGAGTCGTATATGGTTGAGGTAACAGCCGAATCTCACTCTAGAAGCAGCAACTAATTTCTTGTAGGTTTTCAACTTGTCAGCTACTATGGCAAGACAAGGAGGTCAGGTACAGCTTGAACAGTCTGACATGAGTCTTGCCACTGATTACGGCCAAAATGGATAAAGCAGGGGTTTCGCGCGCTGCAATTGAGGAAACGCAACAACTAATCAGAAAATTACGCGCCGATTTTCGAGAAGAGAAGAAGCGGGGTGTTGTGTTACCCGGGCATAACATGGTGAAGGCTGCGATAGAAAGACACCCGGCAATGGTTCGGCAAAATCAAACTGACAGCTGTCTTCCTTGCCAAAAGGGCACACAAGAAATCCACAGCCTCGCTGGAGGCACAATGGCATGGGTGCACCTCCACCACGACCAGCACTAACGGGGCCTAGAACGCCACCTGCGCCCCCTGATGACAGTGAGAGAACTCAATGCTCCGAAACAGAAGGTGTGCCACCCAGATATGTGTATATACATACTCCACTGCCCAGCGCTCAATTTCTCAATGTTGATCCATATGTCAAGGATCACATGCGTGATAAAGATTGTATTCCAGATTTGCTGTCTGATTGAGGTCCACCCACAGGTTAGTACACTATCGGCTGTGTGGTAATGCAGCTGACAGCCATGTTGTAGACGACAGCAGCCTTTTGAGTGAACATGACAGCGAAGATGAGAGTTGACTGAACAGTTTTGGAGTATTATCATAATCTACAATTAGCAGACACTTCAAAGTATATTTTAAAGGGTATATTTATATGCATCATTAAAGAACAATGTAGTTAGAAAGGAGAATGTACATGAACAGCACACAATGGCTGCCACAAGACCATTATTGATATAGTATGCCAAAGTGAATGGTTCGTTATTGCCGTTATGCCCATGGCAAAATGAGCATCAACAGAGTTTCAACAATTTTAGGTGCTGCAAGTCGGGTAATAAAAATGCGATTTGGTAGTGAATACACATAATCGAAGTGGTGCCACCTTTTATAGACAAAAGAGAAAGCAACACGCTCCCTGCCCCATCTGGAAAATGAGCGTGAACAGAGCGTCAACGATTTTGGGTCTCGTTAGTCGTGTAATTATACAGTAATTTCGTAGTGGTTATACATAACAACAGCATTGACAACCTTTGGATGCAATAAAGAAAGCAAGACGATCCCTGCCCCATCTTGAATATGAGCGTCAACGGAGCGTGAACGATTTTTGGTCTTGTTAGTCTGGTAATTAAGAAGTAATTTTGTAGTGGTTATGCATAACAACAGTATTGACAACCTTTATACGCAAAAAAGAAAGCGAGAAGCTCAGTGTCCCATCCTGAAAATGAGCGTCAACAGAGTGTCAACCATTTTTGGTCCTGTAAGTCGGGTAATAAACACGCGATTCAGTAATGATTATACATAATAGAAGTGTTGCCATCCTTTATAGGCAAAATCAAAAGCAACACACTCCCTGCCCCATCTTGAAAATGAGCGTCAACAGAGTGTCAACAATTTTAGGTCTTGTTAGTCTGCTAATTATGAAGTAATTTTGTAGTGATTATACATAACAACAGTAGTGACTAGTGTTAGCAACGGTTCCGGACCGTCACTTCGGGTCCGGGTCCGGGTCCAAACCGAACCGTTGCCAAATTGGCGGTCCGGGTCGTCAATATTCCCGAACTGCCCACTCGCGTACGGTTCCATGGTAAACCCCCAACCCGTCTGATTTGGGCGGGTTGTCAGTGGGTCGCACAGCGGGTCCATCTATAGATTCATATAAGGCTCTTGTATTTGCAGTGTGTTAATAGTATCTTATCAAAATAAAGTTTTCAGCAACCATTAATGAGCTTTTGCTTGTTGAGCAGTTTGCAATATCGATTAATT
>Ga0307512_10000084_pt1 | contig 112065 bp, 107 predicted proteins | sample 14_EM_MG_FD_200267 | JGI IMG/M metagenome (GOLD analysis project Ga0307512, IMG submission 200267) | Populus trichocarpa ectomycorrhiza microbial communities from riparian zone in the Pacific Northwest, United States - 14_EM | ecosystem: Host-associated > Plants > Roots > Unclassified...
TAGGAGCTTCTATTTGTGAATTCTTGGGGCAGTGACAAATTCTGGGGTGCTGAGTTGCATATAAATAGCAGTAATTTGGAGATTGTGAGAGTACCATCCTCCAGCCCAGTGGCAACCACCTTCCCACTTCCCATCCACCTGGAAAAATGACCTTACGTGACGTGTAACTCATAGAGAAGCTGTTTCTGGGATGGTAGTCCATAGCATATTTGATGCGTTGGACTATGAGGTCCGATGGACCTGTGTGTTGACTAGATTACAATGATACACATGCGATTATGTGGGCTCGAAACTATACATTATGCTGCTTTCAACACAACTGCCAAATGCGCTTCATTGCACACTTCCAAGTAAGCACTCAAGATGCTCTCAAGTACACTCCCGACCATGCACTCAAGTAAACTTCCAATTACACTCGATGACTCACTCCCAGCCTCATTGACTATTTGCTCCCACGTAAGCTCTCAAAACGCTGCCAAGTACAGTCTGAGTACGAGGCACCCAAGTACACCGCCAAGTACGTTCTCATGTTCACTCCCGGGCATGCTCTTGAGGATGCTCCTAATTGCACTCAATGATACACTCCCAGCCTCCTTGACTATATGCTCCCAAGTCAGCTCTCAAGACGCTCTCAAGCACACCTCCAAGCATGCTCCCAAGTAACCTCTCCAGAGGCAAGACACTCCCAATCTTACTAGACTATATGCACCCATGTATGCTGCCGAGTGCTCGATCCAGAGCATTGCTGAGTGGCAGGGACCAGTCACCAAGAAACAAGAGCTGGGAGGTGGATTGCGGGAGGCAAGAGGCGGGAGTATCGTTAGCAATGGGTCCGGGGAACCCGTCAGCAGTCTGGGTTCAGACCGGTGACACGGTTCAGTTCAGTTCCGAATCCACCCAAAGACCTGACCAGCTCCATATTGGTGGGCCAACCCCAGACCCGTACCCGTCAACCCACGGGTTTTGCCGGAATTGGCTAGACCCGTCCGTTCCAATCGCTTGTTCCAGTTTTCAGGTTTTTCTATTTATGGTCGCATTCAGATATCCTATTGCTAATCGCAAAATATTGAGATTGGTATATTGCTGTCCTTTTCTGATGTATTGGCCGCCTTTATAATCAAAAACAAGTGAGACACACTCCCTGCCCCATCCTGAAAATGAGAGTCAACAGCGAGTCAATGATTTTTGGTCTTGCATCTTAGGTATTCTGAGTGGGAATTGGGTGCAGACATTCATAAATGAGGTATAGGCTGCATTTATAAGCAAAAGAGAAAGTGAGACACTACCCGCCCTTTTCTGAAAATGTGTGTCAACGTTGCGTCAATAATGTTTGGCTTTGCATCATGCTTACTATGCATGGCGATTGGTCGCAGACATTTCTAAATGACGTACAGACTGCCTTTATAGGCAAAATAGAAAGCGGTACGCTCCCTGCCCGATTCTGAAACTGAGCGTCAACAGAGCGTCAACCACGTGTGTTCTGGTAAGTGAGGTAATTGATCAGAGACTTGGCCGTTTTAATGCATCCTGAAAGTATTGGCCGCCATTATAGGCCAAACAGAATGCGACAAGCACCCTGCCCGATCATAAAAATGAACGTTCACAGAGCATCAACGATTCTTGGCTTGCATCATGGTCAATCAAAGCGTGATGCGGCTGGTAATGGCTAGATACAAGGTTGTGACCGGTTATATAGGTTAAAACGATCAGGATCACTTAGTCACAGCATTGAAAATGAAGTACATTCTGAATGTCCGGGAGGCTGTCGCGCAAACATCCCTTGCGTATCTGCCAATAAAGGCTGCCAATTTCCGGTATATAGATGTCTGCGATCATTCTCCAATTAGATTACCCAAGATGCAAGACCAGAAATAGTTGTCTCTCCATTGATGCTCAATGACAAGATGGGGCAGGGAGCGTGTAGCTCTCACTTTGCCTGTAAAGGCAGCCAATACTGTGATTATATATAACAACGACTAATTAACATGTCACTTACCAGACTTACACGACCAATAATCGTTGACGCTCCGTTGACGATCATTTTGCCACGGGCGTATCCGCAATATAGAACCATTCGCTTTGGTATAGTATATCAATAATGGGCTTGTGGCAGCCTTTCTGTATTGTTGATGTACATTCTCCTTTATCACTACATTGTTCTTTAATGATGCATATAAATATACCCTGTAAAATGTACTTTAAAGTGTCCGCTAAGTGTGGATAATGATGATACTCAACCATCTTGTGCCCTTCACTCAACTCTCTTCTTCGCTGTCATGTTCACTCAAAATGCTGCTGTCGTCTACAACATGGCAGTCAGCTGCATTACCACACAGCTGATAGTGTACTAAGCTGTGGATGGACCTTCATCAGTCAGCAAATCTGGAATGAAATTATTATTGCACATGCGGTCCTTGGCATATGGATCAAGATTGAAAAATCGAGCACAGGGATGCGGACTATGTATATACACATATCTGGGTGGCACACATTTTGTTTTGGAGCTGTGAGATCTCTCACTGTAATCAGGTGGCAAAGGTGGCATTCCGGGCCTAGGTGGCGCCGGTCGCGGTGGAGGTACACCCGTGCAACTGCGCCGCCAGCATGTCTGTGGATTCTCTGCCGTGCCATTTGGGCAAGGAAGGCAGCTGTCTGTTTGATTGTCATGAACTATTGCCAGGTGTCATTCTATCGCAGCCTTCACCCTGTTATGCCTGGGTACCACAACACCCCGCTTCTTGTCTTATCGGACTTCGGCACAAGGTTTCTCGATTAGTTGTTGTGTTTCCCCTAATGCGGCGCACGATAACCCTTCTTTGGCCATTTTGGCCATATTCAAGGCAAGACGCATGTTGGACTGTTCACACTGTACCCGATCCCTTTCTCTTACCATAGTAGCTGACATGCTGAAAACCTACAAGAAATTGGTTGCTGCTTCTGAAGTGTGATTCGGCTATTACTTCCACCACTTATGACTCCGTCGGCTCTTCTAAGGCCTTTTGAGCCAGATTCGTCCATTGCCAGGGACAATAATTACGATATTTGTCTGTGAAATTCAGAGAACTTACAACCTTGTGATGTTCAATTTACGTACTGTGCGGATAGATGCCTTGGTCGACCATGGAGGTTTCCCGTTACTGGCAGCAATAAATTTGTCACGTAGCTCTGTACGTACCCCAGCTGTGTGTCATCTTTCTAGTGGCCCGACGGCTACATTGAGATGCATTGACTCACATCCGATTGCATGCTGTTTCATATTCATGCTGCTTCCTGGTTTACCTACCGTTTTTGAATGGGAGTCCTGGGTCATATTATCGGTGGCTGCAATTGCAGCGTCGCGGTGGACTAACTGGTGTCTGCTTCGCTGCAGTCTCTCACCAGGTGGCGCATTGGTTGAAGCGCCTGTCGTTCGGCTTGATTTGGCTCCAATCCCAACTGGTTGAACTGTTTGTGGAGCCATGACTTGCTGTTGTGGAAAGGTGGGGAAGATGATCATGAAAAGAAGTGGGAAGTCCCGAAGATTATATAGTTAGCTACAAGTCATAATGGAATGAGTAACAGCCAACTTCCATGATCAATTCAAGCTGAATCCTGCTGCGTATACCTGCAATGCGTATAGCTGCAGGGGATTCCAACAGTCCCGCGGTTTGCAGTAAGTCAGTCCGATGTTGTGTGTTTGTTTACAGGGATACATCCTGATCAATGACAGCTGATATCTCATGTCTGATAGATATAAAAAGGACAGTAATCGACGGAAAGGATGTCTGGTGATATCTGTCTCAAGATATCTCCGGGATCGTACATCAATCCCATGCTAACCATCAAGACATAATGTACGATTAGCATGACTATTCCCCATGAAGTGACAGTCAAAATGCTGATTTTGCTTTGTTCAAATTGATCAAACCTACCAACCTTGATATAAAAGACGCAGCCTGCCTCCATGTGGTCCATATCTTGCAACATCGAACATCTCTCTGAACAAGGTGAATACAAGATACAATGGTCAATGCTCGGAAAAAGAACCTTTCGCCACTTCCGGCAGGCGAGTATGGCAAATCAATGAAGCAATCCACACCACAACATCATCAAGCGAATAATGGCAAGAGAGGTCTGGAAGCAGGCAGGGTCCGAGCATTGAGAGTATTGGGCAGCATATGATCTAAAAAACAGCATTCAGCGGAGAAAAGTTGGGAAACCCACTTTACCAGCAAAGCACTGAAAGAGAAATCGATCAAGGATTATCTGGATAGATAGACTGCTGTGGCAAGAATGCGAGTTCAAGAAGCAGAGTCAGTGATTATGCAAGAGCAGGAACATATGAGAAATGTTCAAAAGGCACGATCGACAACCACAAAGCCTGAACCAACATTTGAGCTGATGCTGAATGCTATCGTAGACAGTCTGAGTGATGTCGCAAGTCCCGAAGATGAGGAGGATGGCGAAGACTTGGATGATGATGAACAAGATACAATACTTGGCAAGCTTAGCGAAGATGACGAACCCGGCTGGGTGATGGGTACAATCTCCAAAATGGTACAGCACCCCATGGAGAGCTTTCGACAGAACCAGATGAGGCTTGACGAACTGACGCAACCGGGATGGGGGGACACGGCCAACTACTTCCGCAAGAGAGACATGAAGTACAGGACAACTGAATTAAAGGTTCTGGCAGTTGTAAAGCACCAAACAGACACAACTGCAGCCACACCATCACCGACAACATTTGGAGAGCTTATGCAGGGTCTTGATATCGTCCCTGGACAATTATGACTGGTGCAAGTGATGTCGCAACTGAGAAGTAGTCAAATGTGGCTGGGTTCGGGGAACCCTTAGGTAGACTATCACATAGTATATCCCATGCCCGACGCGGTGCCCGATGCATCACAGATGGTGATTGCGAAGCCAGATCATCCCATAAGTGTTTTCCCTGCGTGTGGCGTCCCGAGCCAATTACCGTATAGAAATGGGATTCGCACGGAGACATGGTGACGGCTCCAGTGCCACCTGACGAGTAGATAATAAAATTGGTATTTTTGACGACATAACTCAAGTTAAAGCAGATTGTGTACCTACTTTGTTACATGTCAGCTTTTTCTGGATTGTAATGACCAAATTGTGAGACAGGATTTTTCGTCAGTGTGTGTGCAAGGGTCGTACAGGCCATGTGGATGTTGTAGACTCCAAATCATGGTGATTGACGCACAACGAACTGTATGTGGTGTTGCCTGTTACGGTTAAATGCTAAAGCAAAACCTTAATTTGAGACCAAATTTACTGACACAGTTTAAATCAGTGATGTCAAACGGCTCATACAAGGAGGGTTGAAAGCACATCCGAAACTTTGATCAATGACAGCCATCAGGTGGTATTAATCCATGCAGCCAACCGCATAACTCTCCGCTCAGACCTTGTGCACATGGTCCAGAAATTGAATATTGCTTATGGGACATCATGGAAATTGAGGAGAATGAGCTGGATAAGGAATGGTGAGGACGTCAGGCTGTAAATATCTAAAACTATTGCATGGATTTCTATGCCGTAAATTGCCGGCCGAAAGTGCTGAAATGCTACGGACCTACGTCATTCATCATTCAAAAGACGTTTATAGAGATGGCTCGGGAACTGAGATGTCTTGAAGATCTTGGAATGAAATGATATTACATAGAACTGGTATACTGGCTGCCAATAAAGACTCTTTGCCTTTTTTGTACAATTGTTGAGCACCCAATGACTGATAGTATGACTCTGAGGTGAGCTCAAAGGTGAGCATCAATGGAGCATCAATGATTTATAGTCTTACCCATTCAGCAATCACACAGCTGCATAGTTGCATCCATCCAAACGAGATGTATTGGCAATCTTAATAGGTAAAATGGCAAGCGACATGCTCCTCGCCCCTTGATAGAATTGGGCATCAACGGAGCACCAACAATTTCTGGTCTTGCATCCTGGATATTCACTGGGCTTTGGAACGGCATTTGGCCATAATCATAATATTGGCGGCCATTATGGGCAAAAATGCTAGAGACGATATTGTTACTACCTGCTACAAATGAACATCAACGGAGTGTCAACTGAGCATCAACAATTCTTGGTCTTGCATCTTGGGTAATCTCAGGGTAGTGGAACGATGATAACCCATAATCATTGTATCGACCGCCTTTATGGGCCCAAATTCTAAGAAAGATATCGCTTGTACCTCCAAGAAATGAAGTGACCACGGAGCATCAATGATTGTTGGCTTTGCATCATGGGAAATCCGGAGGGTTTCGCTGCATCATCAACTGATAATCGAACTATCGCCCGCCTTCCAAGTCAAAATTGGTCACGACAACATCGCTACTATGTCCAAAATATGAGCGTCAAAGGAGCATCAACGCCATTTGGCCTTGCATCATGGAAAATGGAAGCCCTGTGCGGCGACATTAAGTTATAATCGAACAATCGGCCCCCTTTCTAGGCGAAAATGGTTGTGATAACATTGCTATTGTGCCCTAAAGATGAGCGCTAACATAGCGTCAACAATTTTAGGCCTTGCATCTTGGAAAATGCAAGGGTTGAGCGGCGACATTGAACCATAATTGAACTATCAGGCACCATTCTAAGCAAGAATGCTTTCGACAATGTCGTCATTAGGCCCTAACAATGAGCATCAATTGAGCTTCAACCATTTTAGGCCTTGCATCTTGGACAATCAAGGGGCTATTTGAATACGTTGATCGACAATCAAACTTGCGGCGGCCGTTCTAGGCAAAAATGCTTACGACAAGATCATTACCATGTCCCAAAATCAGTGTCAACAGAGCGTCAACAGAGCGTCAACGATGTTTGATCGTGCATTTGGGATATTCCAATGGCAATGGAACGCAGATAAGCCATTATGAACCAATCAACAGCCTTTAATGGCAAAAATGCCAGTGACGATATCGCATCCGCGTCCTACAATTGAGTACTCACAGACCGTCAACAGCTTTTGTGCAGGCTCAGAATGGTACACCGCAATGAACTGTGTTGTGATGTTCCTAAGTCGAGTTCTACGCAGTCAGTCTTTGCAATCTGTTCTTGTATACAACTTCACAAATATGCATGCAATGTCTTAGAGATCTGATTGTTTTAGTTCTAGCTATAGAGGCAATATTCAAGTACCCGCAGTCTGCATTACTATATCGCGACTTTCAGGAGTCTGTCAAATCCGATTACCCAGCTTCGTAATTCGTGCCGCCCTGTCAGATTCAAAATCTTTGAACTGCCCATTGCTCGAGGTTTTGATCTGTTCCAAAAATGAATGTGTCTTTATTCGTGATTTGAGCCACCATACTTTCCAAATCATCTTAAATGCTTGGTTGGTTTCAATGAATGTTGGCTTGAAGCGGCCCATTGCTTGGAAGAATTCTAGACATGCGCCTCCTTGGCGATTGTATTTACAATGCGGAATCGAGGAGATGGGAAGCCCTGGCATCATATGTATCGTTTGTCATCAAGTTCTTCCCCATTTAGTAGAACATGGGACCAGCTCAATGGGGAAACACTTGCTAGCAGCAGCTCACATCGCAAAGTTAGCCAAATTAACAGAGTCAGAGGTTATGGAATTGACTAGTTTGACGGTCAATGAAACGGCTTAGGCCATTCTGAATTGGCATAGAAGTCGAGGAATCACAAAAGTAAGTTCACAGAGGAAAATCATATGTGACATCCAGATTGATCCATATTGACCGAAACGATGGATGAAACAGTCCAAAATGGCTGCTAAGGACTTCAACACATCCGAATTTCCCGAAGACAATTGGAATCGCTACTTTGTATTACGATTTGTTTCGGCTCATATTGCACGGAAAGCTACCTCAAATCTGAAGCTAGGAAGGTGATATAAGGCAATACGCAATGACCAAGTGTGGCCGTCTGCTACGACACTTAGCAACATTTGCTTCAGGGAATATGCATTGACCGTGGATGCAATTAAGAAGCAATTTCCATCACAAAATCAAGTTAGTTTAGCTTTGGACAGATGGACATCAACAACTACATTAGTCATAACGTCGGTCATTGCTTACTATATGGATTGGAATTGGGCATTGGGTGAAGTTCAACTCGCTTTCAATGAGGTCGATACCCTGTGCTTTTACCATTTCGAAAGCTAATTCACAATGATAGGTCAAGGGCCAACATACTGGAGCAAGGCTAACCATACATTTGAAGGACATGCTTGATCGTTTTGAGCCTACCGACAGTCGTTAGCTTTGTATTAGATCTGATAATGCTTCCTCAATTTACTCGATGACACGCAAGCCGCAATCAACACATGAGGCCTGTGGAATGGAATGACCTGCATCAAGGAACCACATACCGTGCATGGCGCACGGTATACAGCTGGCTATGGGTTCATTTCGGAGCAGTCTTGGTGTAAAAGGCCGCACCAAGTCTTGGGAAGCCCATGAGCATGATCAGCAATTTGGAGAGAATGAAAGCACCGACATTGGGAAGAGTCAAAGAATTCGAAAAGAGGGCAATGCTAGAACCAATAATGTGTTGGCCATGAGCCCAGGTTTAGCAAAGATAATTGAAAAAGAGTGTATTACATAATATTTAGAAAGTCCTGAAATTGACCTTGATATAGCAAAGAATGCTTGCAGTATTGATTACTCTGACATCTGGTCGTCGAAACGAGTTCATTGATTGTCAAAAGGCCAAAGTCCGCATCTCTGTACTTCTGATTATGGATGTGAAGAAACATTGGAACTCTACACTGGAGTTGCTCAAGCACGCCTACCAATTATGGGGATTCACATGCAAGTGCCTTCAAAATACAACATACAGTGAAAACTGGCCACTCTTTATAACACAGGATGAATGGACCATTGTGAAGTATATCACGGAAGGATTGAGGCCATTCTGATATTGGACCCTGTGGATGTCGAAGAGGCATACAGTCAAATAGCATCACATTATTGCAGTGTACAATGACATGGTGGATCATATGGATGGTGTGATGCGAGCGTATGCCAAGCAGAAGACTCAATAGAAGGAAGACTTGTTCTTCGCCCTGAAGTTAGCTTGACAGAAGCTGTCCAAATATTCCGCTGAAGTGACTCCAAAGATGGGTATGCTTCTCATTTCTGCACATATCGTTCATCCTTTCTGGAAGTTGCAATCGTTTAGAACGTGGGACAATGGAATGGATATTAATCCTGAGGATGAGATATTCTATACTACCCCATACCAAGAGGCCATTCTGAAGTATGTGGAGAATGGATACTGTGCCAAACATCGACGTGTGCTGCTCAAAATACACCACAGCTTTCCGAGCAGCAATCTCATCCCGTCTGCAATCGCTTCAGGAGCCTGTCAATCATCCTTTGATCCATATGATATGTCCAGTGATGATAAAAAATACTGAACGACTAACAATGTGGCTGCATTGACACCCGGACGAAGTGATCTCTCAGCACGCATATTGACCGCCACCAGGCTGAATGTGAATTTGCCGCCTGCAGCACCAAACAACTGGGGGCAAGTCAACCCAAATCTCAATGATTACCACTCCAACCCAATGGAGATTAGCAGTACATTTTGGTTACCAGACATAACAGACTGGTGGCGCCAACCAGAGGAAACGCAGTCACAGTATGCTGATCTCTGCAATGTGGCACCTGACATATTCTCTACCATACCATATCGTGTCGGAGTGGAGGCCAGTTTTTCCCTTGGCCAAGATGTTAGCAGCTGGAGGCGGTCAAAAACCACAGGCGAGATCTTTCGCGAAGAAGTGGTTGTAAGTCAGTTTGCTCGAGCCGAGAACGGCATTCTGGCAGGCTTTGACCCAGCATTTGATTCAACAAACACAGAAAATGACTAGGAAATGAAAAAGAGGCGGAGGAAAGGAAATTGCACAGAATGGCTAAGATTCACGACTGTTGAAGATGTGTCAGGGTAGCCAAAACCTACGTACTAGCTAGAAGAAATCTCGAGCTGAAAACAACCAGACGACCTCCATGGGATACATTTCGGACACGCATGAGATTGTCAAAGCACCCTGGTCACTCTTTCCACAAGCTGGTGTGGCGGCATTTGACTTTTGAGAAAGATCTCCTTTGGCACCACATTTTTGGCAAAGGACCTCTCTGGAGGACGAACTCAAATTTTAAATGTCCGCCAAATCTGAAGAATCAACCGTCATCCAGTCGGATGTGATGAGAAAAGCGCACCTGAAAGCGATTCGGACACTGAGGATTGGCTAAACTGGAATGGTGACTCAGATGATCCACATGACAGCAGAGACAATTGCTCCGTGGACGTTGAATCAGATATCGAGCAAGACGATAGCATTGGGGATCCAAACAGCCCTGCACAGTGGGATGTGAGCGCCGCTCCAAATGTTCCCGGAGTGATCCGGCCTACACGGCAGTCAAAGAGACAGGCTGAAAAGGTGTTGATGACAGTCGATGCAATCAAAACAGGCAGGAACATGGGAGTGGAGAAAAAGTAGGACCGAATGCATCAATGTTTCACCAGCTTCGTTATGTATCAAGACCGGGAGTTTAAGTTAGAGACATATCATGGGGGAATGGTGAGTAGTAGCTTGTGAGTATCGGTTGAAAAGCAGATGTATAGCTGGCGCAATGAAGCTTTTAGCAAGATACATAAATTTTAGTTGTGTGAGAGTGAACAGTGCAAGAATGTTACAGAGCTCGGCTATGCCACAGGGCCAAGTCTCAATTAGTGCTAGCAATGAGTCCAAATTCCCAGCTTGGTTCCGGGTCCGGTTCCAACCCGGAACCGAACCGTTGCAAAGGGTTTCCACACATAACCCGCTCCTCAAATGTCAACATTTCTTGCTCCAATTAAGTATTTGAGTTCTGATCGTATCACAACAAGAACAATACGTAAATTGTCCAGATTTAGTTGCTCCTTCACCTCCCGCTTTCAGATTTGCGATCCGACAAGTATTCGTTGAGTCGCGATCGAAAACCCGCCAATTTCGCTTCAATTCACCTTTTAATTTACAGCCACTCATTGAATATCAGTCGGATCGCAAATCTGAAAGCGGGAGGTGAAAGACCGACTAATGCTGCACAATTTACGTACTGATCATGTCATGATATGATCAGAACTCAAATACTCAATTGGGGCCAAAGTTGTAGGAACCGTGAAATGGAACTGCGGTCCTGTTCGAACCCGTCCCCGAACCCGGTGGGTACCCCTGTTTCCCGGGTAACAACCCGGACTGGACCATCCGGTGCAGTTCCAAACCCGGACCACAGTCGGGTAACCCGGAGCCGTTGCTAACACTAGTCTCAATCTGTCAGAATGACTACCAATGAGTTGAAATCATAATGGAAACTATTATCGACGGTAGCAGTTGTTGAATGGACAATACATTACAATGAGCGTCAACAGAGCTTCAACCATTTGTGGTTTTGTAAGTACGATAATTAAACAGTTATTTGGTCACTGTCGTGCATAACCATGCATTGGCAGCTTTTATAGGCAAAAGAGAAAGCAACACGGTCACTGCCCCATTCTGAGAATGAGTGTCAACGGAGGGTCAATGATTGTGAGCTTCACATCTTGGATAATTCATGTTCCGATTGGTTGTAGACATCCATTTGTCAGATATTGGCTGCCCTTACTGGGAAAGACTACAGCAACATGCTCCTTGCTGCATCCTGAGAATGAGCATCAACGGAGTGTCATCGATTTTCAGCTTTGCATCTTGGGTAATTTATGTTCTAATTGGTTGGAGACATCCATTTATCAAATATTGCCTGCCTTTACTGGCAAGAACAACAGCGACCTGCTCCCTGCCGCATCCTGAAAGTGAGCGTCAACGGAGAGTCAACAGTTTCAGTAGTTGCATATTCATTCATCAAGGCATTGCGCAGATCATCACCTACATAACGGACTTACCGACCACCCTGACAGGCAAAAGTACAATATATCAAAGGTACAACAGCGATTCCAAATCAATCGATATTGCAAGCTGCAAAGCATGCACCAACATATTATTGGTTGTTGAATACACGATTTCGATAAGATACTATTAACAAACTCCAAAAACAAGAGCCTTATATTAATCTATTGATGGACCCACTGGGCGACCCGCTGGCAACCAGCGCAATTCAGACGGGTTCGAAGTTTACCATTGAACCTTACCCGAGTTTTCAGTTTGGGTTTATTGACGACCCGGACGGCTCGTTAGGGAACTGTTCAGTTTGGACCTGGACCCAGACCCAATGTGACGGTCCGGAACCATTGCTAACACTAGGCGGGTGGCGGCGGCCAAAATCATGTTGTCGGTTGAGATCATTGTCGAAACCTTCTTCTTAGCACCGCCGCTGCCACGAGATCTCATGATGCCTCACAGTATTGGTGTTGACAATTGTAGCTCTACATCCTGCAGGAAAGGTATACAATTGGATCTTGGGGAGAGCAAATCTGCGACTCAGATTTTCCAGTGGAATCTGTTCCCCTCTTCCTACGAACTGTTGGTGTACGTGTGCATATTCGGTCCGGGGCTGCTGGTGATGATGGCGATGGCGATGATGGCGACGTAGATGATGGCGATGGAGATGCTGTCGGTGATCATGGTCCGATCTCCAGAAGTACTTAGTGTAACGGGCGGGGTCAGACCTAGGTGATATTGGTAAGAAGAATGCAATCTCGTAATCGGGACAAACGGCTTCGAAGTTCGTATCAAGGAAATCGAGACAATGCAAGAATCAGAGCTGTTTCAAAGTCGTAATTGCTTTGGTATACAAGAGAATGAGTAAAGAGAGAAGAAAAGGAAATCCTCCACCACCAAACAACCTCTCTTTGTATACACTTTGTCTGCCACCCTCGAATCATCCCTTATGCTCTGATGTACCATCCAAATATCCACCCATGATTTACACACCACCAACACAACTCTTATCAGCACAACCATGCCACAACATGTGACATCGCAACACCTCAGACCACTTCCTCATCATAACTAAATATACTGCCACCGTCTTACCATATTCCCACGCCGTCTGCACGTTTATTCGCGTCTCCACCTTTCTGTAACACCAATTCCTTCCATCCGTCCGATACTATTCCCAAGTACCCTGTCATCTATCACTCGCAACTCTAGCCATGACAGTATCCTCTTCCTAGGTTCGAGGTCCTCTGGGAACATTTTCCAACAGCCCTGGCTCCATAGGATATTGTTGATGAACTTACCCGACTGCTTGCAGCCCATCCACAAACTTCGTGGGTTCCCATGTCAAAGAATCATACCCTGTCCACTGTACGAGATTCTGTGACTGATTGTGATATATCCGACTATCCTTGACACTCGAAATCTCGTATTCTTCTTCACCATCAACTTCCACCGAAGATGGCGGTTTAACTAGTTGTCGCTCAAGGGGATCATCCACCACCGCATCCAGAAGTGACACGGGTTGCACTTGATGAATCCGAATTAACGCAGGTTGCTCAACCTCATACCCTTATGTGGATTCTCGACGGACAACCGTAAAAGGGCCCAATTGTTTCCAATCCAGTTTACATGTGGGTCTCGTAGTTCGAACGTGTCGAGCGTCCAACCACACTTGGCAGCCCTCATGAACATCCGGAGCCGGAATTGGTCCACGATTTGCTCTCTCCTCCTCTACTGCTTGACTCCGTCTCATCTCCACTCGGAGGTGGTCATGAATTTGTTGCATCGTTGCCTGAACCCTATCGGCATCTATACGTCGTTGATCCTTGGCCCTTGTTGGTTCTTCTACAAACGACATCTTGGGGTCCGTACCCTGAGCCGCATGAAACGGTCAACACTTTGTGGTCTCGGACCCTCTGTTATTTGCAGCAAACTCAGTCTGCGGAAGCCACTTGACCGAATCATCATGCAGATCGTTCACAAACACCGGGAGGTACTGTTCCATACTAGCATTCATTCATTCCGTCTGTCTGTCTGTCTGTGGATGAAATGCTGTCAACATCCTTCGATCAATCCCCACCACCTGCACACTTGTTGCCAGAAGATTGATTCAAACTGCGGGCCTCAATCTGAAACAACAGTCAATGGACGTCCATTAAGGCCTACCACTTCCGGCAGGAACAACACCGCCAAACCCAAAGCATCTCTCGTCGGATGGCAAGGGATGAAGTGTCGCACTTTCGAAAGCCGATCCGCCACTACCCATAATGCATCAAACCTTTTGCAGTGTGGTAATATCACGACAAAATCCATCGGAATGTCTTCCCATGGTATATCCGGTAAAGATAGAGGCCGAAAGACCCCAAGAGTTCAATGTCGTGAGCTCCAGGACCGCTTGCAATCATGGCAATTCCAAACGTACCGGTCAACATCCTTACGCATTCCCTTGCAGTAATATCCGCAATCATGCAGGTCAAATATCTTTGCCCGTCTCAGATGTCCTGCTAACGCTGTATCATGATGTTCCTGTAAAATATGTACGCATAACTCATTGCTCTCTGGTATGGATTCATTCCCTCTATATCTTATCCGTCCACCATTCTCTATGCAGTCTGCAATGGTAATCTGCTGTAACCCATTCTTCGTCCGAATTGCTTCCAGTATTTTGCCTGGTAGTGGGTCAGTCTTATATGCTTCTGTCATAAGATCGGTGATAGAGGGACAGCCCTGGGCAGGCAGGCTGTCTGCCAACAAACGCAATTGTTTCGGTAGGTTCTGCGGCTTGAGAACCACCTGCTCCATATTTTTGAATCTTTCATCCCCCCGCTCAGGGAGGTCTCCTGGCCTCCTCGTCAAAGCATCCGCTTTTCCATTCATTTTACCTGGTCTATAGACTATCTCATAATCGAATCTGGTTGAAAATTCGGACCATCGTGCCTGTCTCTGATTCAAAAGCTTCTTTGTCATAAAATATTTCAGGTTCTTATAATCAGATATCAATTTAAGGGGATACGTGGCCTCTGCACATTCCAGCCTCCATTTCTCAAGTGCCTTAATGATTGCCATAAGCTCCTTATCATATATATCATAATGGCATTCGGCTGGTGAATGTTTCTTCGAGAAATAAGCTACTGGATGTTACACCCCATCATTATCATGCTGGGATAAAACTGATGCAGATACATGATCGGAGGCATCCGTTTCAATAATCACCTCTCTACCCTGGTTAAAATGTCGAAGTACTGGAGCTGTTGTAAAGGCGGTCACCATTGTCTCAAAAGCTAACTGTTGTTCCGCCTCCTATAGAAATGGTTCATCTTTCTCGGTTAGCCTTGTCAGTGGAACTGCGTTCTCAGGATATTCAGGGATACATTGTCGATAATAATTGCAAAACTCGAGGAATTGTTGTACTTCAAAGAGATTATTCAGCCTGCCGTTCTTTGTCTTCTTCTCTCGACCCCAATTTCTCACAGTCTCAACTTCATCCTCATCCATTGATATCCCCCTTGTTGATATAATCAGACCCAGATACTGCACAGTTTCCTTATGAAACTCGCACTTTTCCGGCTCCAAATATAAGCCCACTTCCAAAAGGCATTGCATAACCCACCTCACATGCTCCACATGTTCTTCCTCCTAATCGCTATATATCAATATGTTATCCAGATATGTTGACGCAAAATCATCCAAAGCCTCCCTTAAGGTATTATTAATGTACCCTGAACTATCTGGGGAGGCATTCCTTGTGCCAAACTGCATAACTGTCGGTTCGAATAATTCATATCTTGTTCAGAAGGCTAACTTATGTTCATCCCATTCATTAACTCGTAACAGGTTATAAGCTCCGCGGACATCCAGCTGTGTATATATTCTAGCTCTCCGCAGCAGGTTGAGAGTCTCCCGTATGAAGGGAAGGGGAGATCGATTCTTAATCGTTTTACTATTGATATCTCAATAATGAATGCAAAATCACTACCCGCCATCTGGTTTATTCACAAAGAGGACTGGTGCAGCAAAAGGTGATGATGATTGACAAATAAACCCCTTTGACATATTTTCTTCCAGCCACTCCTTAAGAGTAACCAACTCAGCCCTAGTCATTGAATAAAGGGGTCCCCAGGTTGGTGTCTCGCCTTCCTTTAGGCGTACTTCATGATCAATGCCTGGTTGATGTGGTGGGCGGCAGTCAGCTAGAACCTTATTAATTAGAGGTAGAAACTCATGATACTGTTCCGGAACAATCTCCTCCAGTGGTCTGTCCATAAGATCCTTTGCCTCAATGACTTTATCAATATCGTGAAGGGATGCTTTAAAAACCTTAAGATTCTCCTTCTGAACTGTCCGGAAAAACAAACATCCATTAAGCTTAACAATGTTCCCTCGAAATGATCATTGTGGATGTATCTGTCGTTCGAATATTGCCACCTTTTGGAGATGAACTTGTTCTGGAGACTCTTCTGTAACTTCTTGTACTGTAACAGGTGCATCATGGCAATGCCTCATGCAGTATTGGGACCCAAAAGTAACGGTATTGGACGCAAACGGTACAGCAACATCGTGCAATCGTAGCCAAGGGATTCTGAGGACAATTGGGTAATGCCCTAATTTAGTGATAAACATAGGTAGCTGTTCCTTCTGATCCTGAACCATCATTCCTACTTTGCCAACATGTGTAATATCTCCTGACTCTATGGGTCTTCCGTCGATAACCTCGACCTGTCGTTTCCCCATCTGTGCTTGGAGTGGTATTCGATGATGGCGAGCAATATCTTGAGCCATAAATGCAATGCCTGTAGCACCGCAATCAATCAGCGCATGTGTAGGTATCTCTTGGTTATTCACAGTCAATGTACAGGTTATAACTATATGTTTCCCTTCCATTGATCATTCCAATACCGCCACCTTGCTAACTGATAATCGCAAAATTCCAAAACATTTCAAAGCATTTAAAACGAAACCGTTTGCATCAACTGAAGAGCCATCCTTCTTCAATTGACTTGCTCTTTTCCCGATTCCTCGGAGCCTGTCCCGGTTCCCACTTCCTTAACCTCTTCTCCAGCCACCTTGAATGTCAGAGCCTTCTTCCTTGCCGCACACTCCGCAGCCCTGTGGTTGAACCCTCCACAATATCAACATCTCCCATCTGTAAACATCTTTGCCCTTTCCTCTGCAGAGATTCTTCTTGTGCCTGCGCTAAGATCCATGGGTGCAGGTCCAGTATATCCAGCCACTGTTCCAGCGCGAGCTTCTGCTGGATCCTTTGGGGGAGCTGGAGGCCTGGGGTAAGAGGCAAAACCTGGCCCTCCTCCCTTATTCTGTGCTGCCGTCTCTGCCCGTCGTTATTGGATCTCATTATTCCGCGTCTGACATACCGTCGCGAAGATAAGAAGTTCCTCCGGCATATCACTATTCGTAAATGAGTCCTTCATTTCGTCCGACAGCCCCATTCGCAAAGCTTTTCGTAGGGCCAATGGATTGCAGTCCAGATTGGCAGCAATAACTTTGTACTGAGCATTGTACTGACAGAACTCACAGTTCTTTTGTTTGATCTCCCGCATTTTCCGTTCTGCAGCGGTCACTTGGTTGGGATCCCCAAAAGCTGCTTCCAGAAGTTGTATAAAAGCTGGTAGACCTTCCAGCCCTATCTCCCTGGCCTCCCGGATGTGTGGCAAAATCTGGCCCAAGGCCACTCCCGTCACAGAGTTGACTGCAAACTGCATCTTCGACTGTTCGTCGGGAGAGCTGGTGGGCTTCTGTTGTATGATCATCCAGACCTGAGCAGTCCAGCCTCTGAACTGAGTTCGATCCGACCTTGGAAAGTCCGGGGAGTTGGGAAACTTCTGTCCTCGGTCTTCGGGTTGCTGGGAAGTCGGAGCTGCTCTGTCCGCTAATGATAGCTCATTTACAAACAGCGTCCCGAAAGCTCCGACTTCCTCTCCCGATCGTTGTGTGTCCCGAGTCATATCATCCAACTCCTGTCATAGCTCTTCGTCTGTTCCTGCCACTCTCGGAGTTCTCCAGGCTTCCTCCAGCTCCTGTCTCAGCTTTTGTAACTGTTGTTCGAACGTCGAATGGTTGCACTGCGGGGGCAGGAACTGTTGTGATTGCCTGCAATTTGACGAACGGCACACCTAGAGCCGGGCCCGGGGCAGCGATTGGCGAAGCCGATTGATCGGAGAGCACGGGCTCTCGTCGCCCACGGCATCGGAACCGAGATTCACTGGGTCCCGGGACAATCCGGTGTCCCCGGCAATGAAGAGGCCGACCACCAGTCAAACCTGGCCCGAGACGCCAGCGGAGAAATGGTGAGAGAATAGCTATACACCTCGGCCTTGAATAGAGCTAGACGAATCTCCGATGGAAGGTCAGCAGCCAAGGCAAATTGGGAGGCCGACAAGTGCAGCAAGCACTTCAGCTACAGACTCAAGGGCACGACAGGGACCAACAGACCTGTTCCAACGACAAGTGTGAAGTCACTGGCTGAGGGGTTCTACAGACTACAGTGCAGGCATTCACCCACTGGAGTCTACCTGAAACGGTTCAGCCACTGAGGGGACGACAAATGCTGGTGGTGGGGCGGCAGAGGCAGAACAGGGGCTCAGACCCAGGAACACCTCCTCTGCCACTGCAGCCGGTGGAGAGACCAGCAATGGACACTGTGCGAGGCGGTGGGAAAGGCGATGGGCAGGAAAGCAGGCAGATGCAGACAGGTGCAGATCTCGGAACTGTTTTCCGTGGAAGAATGCGACCAAGCAGTGGTCGACTTCCTGGCGGCTTCTGAACTTGTGAAGTTCCTGCCCAGATGAATGACGGTATGGAGGTGACCCAGAGGCTGACTCAGGTCCAGGGGGCAGCGGCGATGGGGGTATATATCCGTTCCTTTTTGTTCCTTTCCTTTTCTCTCTTTGTGTTCAGTTTAGTTTTGCTGTTGTTCAATCTCTTAAATTTCATATATATATATCACCGGGGATGAAACAGTAGCGTGGGGGGAGCTCCGCCATCTAGCCGGCTCGCCTGGAGGCGGAGGCTGTACTCGGTCCTGTCATACTCTAATTAGAGTGCATACAGTATGAATAAACAACAACAACTGTAGTGATTACAGGTCCGTGATCTGCTTCTGTAACCCGAATATCTGTGCCGGGTGGTCGCATTCCCTTTGTATCATGGCCACGGGTTCGGTGTACTCCGCTACTCTCCTCAGCACCTGCGGTGCTTCTTCTAACATTGTCTGTCTCTCCCCGAAGTCGATCTCCAGCAGGTTCCTCTTGACGATTTCTCCCCTGATGGCCTGGTCGTCCGCGGACACCAGAGCCACCCGATTGTGCTGTTCTGATCCTGACATTGCAAAAATTCAAGCACATCTACTTGTGCCAATTACATGCGTCAATTTCTGACGGGGTCGGGGTCGGAGGCTCAATAACAATCAAAGGCACCGGTGCAGGCTGTATTGTTGCTGTTACTGCTGCTGGTGCGTGTCCTTCTGTTGAATGCTTTCCTGGACAGTTATGTCCTTCACACTCAGAAGGTAATTCCGGGTCACAATCGAATGAAGCGTGGGCTCACCAATACATAGTCCTGTTGCTTCCAAACACTGGGTCGTCCAATTCCAAACCTTCTCCGGATGCGGCGGCTGCTGTCCAATAAATATTCCAGGGGGAGGGAACGTCTGACTGTTCCCAGAAGTAAGCAGGCAAGGTGAGGTTGTCTACCTTAGTATTCAACAATCCTTCAATGCTTTCGAAGGCGTTCAATGGTTCGGGTTTAGACAGGAAACAATAGGTTCCAGCAAGATCAAACCAATTCGTTCGGAAGGTACAGTGACTGTTGTACTCTCGCATTCGAATATGGGGATTTGTGTGGGTACCAATGGATATCAAATCCGGTAAGTCGGAGTAACTCGTCAATGCAATGATCGCAAACATGAATCCAGTGATGGTTGGATACTAAATTTACCCAACAACTGATGGAGCAAGGTTCAGAACAACAGTTACACCCATTTGAATGATGTAGGCACAATCAAAATTATAAGGTTTTAGCTACACAGGTAGCAAATCGAGATATAACTGTCGGTAACTTCGCAGTAGTACCAAACAAGATCAAAGCAAGTGGTCGAACAATATTGAAAGTTCTTACAATATCTGGTACGTTATATGGGACTCGTTCTAGTGTAACGAGCGGGGTTGGATGTAGGTGATATTCGTAAAAAGAATGTAATGTCATAATCGGGACAAATGGCTTCGAAATTCGCATTGAGGAAATCAAGACAAAACAAGACTCAGAGCAATTTCGAAGTCACACTTGCTTTGCTATACAAGAGCACGAGTAGTGAGAAAAGAAAAGGAAATCCTCCAACACCAATCAACCTCTCTTTATATACACTTTGTCTGCCACCCTCGAATCAACCCTCATGCTCCAATGTACCATCCGAATATCCAACCATGATCATACACACCACCAACACAACTCTTATCAGCACAACCATGCCATAGCATCCGACGTTGCAACACCACAGACCACTTCCTCATCATAACAAATTATACCGCCACAATCTTACCATATTCCCACACTGTCTCCATATCAATCCACGTCTCCACCTTTCTGTAACACCAATTCCTGCCATCCACCCGATACTATTCCTAAGTACCCTCAAATCGATCAGTAGCACCTCGAGCCGTGACACTTAGACAAGTAGATTGGCTATGTCAACGTTAGCATCAAAGCTCCCACAGACACAGAGGCTTCATATTAGTCAAAGCTTCCATAGACTTAGGGTCTTCTATTAGCCAAAGCTTCCACAAACTCAGAGTTTGCCATCGGCCAAAAGTTTCCCATGGAAAACACTACTGCTCTCGAAGCGCTGCTCTCTCAAGCAGGCTATCAAGCAGGCTATCAAGCAGGCTGTAGAGCAAGCTGTGGAGCAGGGTATCAATTGCCAGCAGGCTCTCATGCAGACTCGCAGCGGTAGTGGGTATAGTACCACTATCAATGCGACCACCGTGGGCACTATTGACTGGTACAGGTCCATCTCTGGCCGGCAGCCGTATATATTTCCTTAGGCCCTTGCACACATCTCTATGAGTTGCCTATAGATGACTATAGGCTACATGTCGCACAGAGGTCCACGAAAAGCTTGCTATGAGCTGCAGATGTGCATGTGCGCACAGCGCAGCTTATGGTCGATTTGCACTTTGGCCGATGACCACAACAACCGTGAGCAGAGAAGCCCACAGACCTTGGAATCTTAATGTCAACTACCTACTCCCACTACTTATACTCCCAACTCCACTATCTTCACCAAAGTTTCTGAAAAGATAGAGTGCCAAGTACTATATCACGAACAATTACTATGATTCACAGTACACCTTTCCCAGAGTGCCGTCACTTCCAACCATGGTTCAGCGCTTAATAATTACTATACTTGTTGTTGCTTCAAATAATATTGAATCTCCATCAGTATTTCTGAATATTATTGATAACAAAAAATTCTTACATAAAGGATATAATGAGCCAGCTTAGTTGATCATGGCTGATTACTCAACCACGGAGTATAAGAATTGATTGTATGTATATACTATTTCCCTGACTGATAGCTTATAGGCTGTAGCTAAGCTGATGAAAATTTTCATTTTATAATAGTAATAGTGATTCCTGGTATAGCTGCAGTTGCCAGCTAAGTATATATGTATACATAGAATGTATACCTTAAATACTGTACATACACCCACAACACTGTCCTGCAGTCAATCATATACAAGCATTTAGCAATTTTTAGTTTTGACAGATTGTAAGCCCAGTTATTGCTGCAATCTACATTCTCATCATCTTTCCTACAATTTCTTTCACGATTTCCAACAGCATCTCAAAATCACTAAATCATATAACTATAGCAACAGCTATTACAGTAGTACTAAAAACCAAACCCAACTAAAAGTCATCACCACAATTTCAAAATCACTGTTTTCATTACTTTCTACTCACCAACCTTGAATAAAATCAGTTGGGGCAACATCTTGGAGCTTATATACCCCAACAACAATGAATTGCAAGATCATATAATCCATATTATATCAGTTATACAAGCATATTCCATTATCACTGCAGATACTTCTATACAACAACATTCTGAGTTTAATTTTAATAATAGAAACAATTATTTGATAGTCAATAATGTCAAGACAGTATTTATAACTCCACTTTTCTATTCCTCTGAAGTACAGCTCATCATCAGAGGTATAAGAAATTTTCGTAAGGTATGAAACATGGTAGCGGCTATCCTAGACATAGCTGAATTATATATTTGTTAATAGGAAATTCTCCACCAGTATGATACTTGCTAACCCAGATTGGATGGATTATCTTACATATATTTTACACAGCTTAATACGTACCACACACAACTAGACTATGCAGATAATGCATCCACAAATTGTAATCTCTACATGCTAACATTAATACAAGAGGAATCACCTTTATACCTCAGCAAAACGTACTGCAGTTACTTGGAGCCTCTAGGTGTCTGTGAGAGAATGTGGAGTGTAAACTGCAGAGGATCAAGTGTAGAATAGAATCAGACACTCGGAGGGCATTCCAGCTAGCCTCCAGACACACTTGGATATCTGATAACTTGTACAGGAGTAATATAGGAGCGATTGTAAAAGGTATGGGAACAAGCCAGAGCGCCAGAGAAAACTTTGGGAGCACCTGAGAGTGTCGCCCAACAATTGCAGGAATCCAAAACAAACTCTCAGAGATGTCACGGTTCTTATGGATATTCATTCAGAGGACTGCAGGCACTATCTAAGACCCTCCAGATGTATACAATGAATGTATTACCCTGAACAGTAAATATGACACATTGATTATATTTCATTATTACTTCTAGGTCATACTTATACTAGCTAACAATATCCCCTTCAACATTCTATTTTTTGCATCATTACTATACGGAACTAATGAACAACTTGACAGATTCCAGATTAAAACTAGGTATACTGAAATAATATCCCAAGTAAGCAATCAAATGATATCATTCCAAGATGGTGTCTATGTCATCCACTACATCTCTCATCACATCAGGGTGGACGAATGCAGATACACCGATTTCAGCAATGGCACCCAGATGCTGGATGCCCTGCATGTGTTTGCTGCTAATGTATACTTAGTGAGCTGGTGAAATTGAATTTGATGGTCATTGCACTCAAATTGGGATATCTAACAAAGGTGTAATGAGATGTTGGCTAGCGGCAACTCAAAAGGGTATTTCAAAGGCAATATGATATATTGGAAAGAATAAGAGAAGCAAGTATCAGGAAAACAGAAGGGTCTGATAGTGTTATGAATGGGTCCGAGTAACCTGCCAGTGATCTGGGTTCGAACCACAATCATGAGTTGGTTCAGTTCCAGACCCATCCAAAAACCTGACCAGCTGCTTCTTGGCGGGCCAACCCCGGACCCATACCCATTGACCTGCAGGTTTTACTGCGTTTGGCTAGACCCGTCGGGTCCAATCTCTGGTTCTGCTTTAAAGGTTCTTCTATTTATGGTCACATTCAGATATCCCACTGTTAATTGCAAAATATTAAGGATGGTACATCATTGTCTGTTTTGGATTTATCGGCCGCCTTTACAATCAAAAAGAGGAGAGATACACACCCTGCCGTATCCAGGAAATGAGCGTCAATGGAGCATAAACGATTTTTTGTCTTGCACCTTGGTTAATCTGAGTGGCGATTGGTTGCAGCCTGTCATAAATGGGGTATTGGCCACCTCTAGAGGTAAAAGAGGAAGCAACACACTCCCTGCCCCAGCCTGAAAATGAGTGTCAACTGAGCGTGAGCAATTTTTGGTCTCACGTCTTAGGTAATCAATGTGGTGTTTGATCGCAGACCCCTATTAAGGAGAACTGGGCAGCCTCTCTAGGCAGATGAGCAAGAGACCTTCCTGCGACAGCTTCCTGCGACAGTGACAACCGATGTCTTTTACAATGCTGCAACTCAGAGTGCACGACTGTTTTAGCCTATAGAAATGGTAAAAACTTCATACATAGACACTAATGGCCACATCGCACTGGGATTACCCATGATGAAAGTCCAAAAATAATTGATGCTCTGTTAAAGCTCAGTTTCATGATGGGGCTGGGAGAATGTGGCTTTCTCTTTTGCCTATAGAGGCGGCCTATACCCCATTTATAACTGTCTGCAACCAATCGCCACTCACATTACCCAAGATGTAAGACCCACAATTGTTGACACTCTGTTGATGCTCATTTTGAGAATGGGGCAGGGAGCATGTCGCACACTCTTTTGCCTTTAAAGGCGGCCATTCCATCATTTCTGAATGGCCGCAACCAATTGCTACTCAGATTATGCAAGATGCAAAACCAAAAATTGTTGCCACTCTGTTGACGTTCATTTTGCCAGGGGCGTATCTGCAATATGTTATCATTTCATTTGGCATATTACATTATCAATGCAGTTTTGGCAGCCGTTCTATCATCTTCATGTACTTTCTGCATCATCACTACATTGTTCTTTAATAATACATATAAATATATCCTTGGAAATATACTTTAAAGTGTCCAGTAATTATAGACAATAATACACTCCAAAATCCCGTTCCTTTCTATCAATGCTCATGTTCACTTGCAGGTTCGCTCAATAGGCCGCTGTCGTCTGCAAAATGGATGTCAGCTGCAGTATCACACAGCAGATAGTGTAATAATTTGTGGATGTTCCTTCATCAGTCAGCAGATCTGGAATAAAATCTTCATCGTGCTTGTGATCCTTGGCATATGCATCAAGATTGAAAAATTGAGCACTGGGAAGTGGAGGATGTATATACACATGTCCAGGTGGCACACCTTCGATTTCGGGAGCGTGGGCTCCCTCAGTGTCACCAGGTGGTACAGGTGGCATTCCGGATGGATGTGGCGTCGGTTCTGGTGTCAGCTGCCTGAGTCAGTCTCGTCGAGGTGCACCCATGCCTTTGCACCTTCAGCGTTGCTGCAGATACTATACTGTGCCATTTGGTCAAGGAAGGCAGGCATCCATTTGAGTTTCACCAACCATAACTGGCTGTCTTTCCTTCGCAACCTTCACATTTTCATACCCTGGAAACCAAGTCCCCACTTCTTTTCTTCTCGGACATGAGTGTTAGGTTTTTCCATGAGGTACTCCATTTCTTCTATTGCAGCACAGGATGACCCTCCTTTGGCCATTTTGGCCATATTCAGGGCAAGGCACATGTCGGACTGTTCTAGCTGTACCCAACCTCATTGCCTTGTCATAGTAGCTGACATGTTGAAAACCTACAAGATAGTAATTGCTGCTTCTATATATGAGATTTGGGTATTACCTCTGCCATATACACTTCGGTAGCATCCTCGGAAGTGATTAATGCCTGTTTTGTCTACTCTCGAGGAGGCTTATCACCAAATCCTCCACAAAAATCCCAGATCTGGCAACATCATCATGATTAAATCTGCGGACAGTGCACACATATGCTGCTGTCGACCATGGAGGTTTCCCTATACGGGCAGCGATAAATTGGTTATGTAGCTATCTACGTACTCCAGCTGAATATGATATTATTAGTTGATAGCCCTCTACCTCGATACAGATGTACTCACATCCAATTGCATGCTTTTTTCACAATCTTGCTGCTTCTGGCTTTATGGAGCATTGTCGAATGTGTGTCCTGGGTCATATTGTCGGTGGCTGCATTGGCAGCGTTGTGGTTGACTAACTGGTGTCTGCATTGTATTTGTGTTCCAGTAGGTGGGGTATTCAATGAAGCGCTCATCGTTCTGCTCGATTCCAATCCACTTGCACCTTGCTGAGGCATTAGCAGAGCCATGATTAGCTGGTGTGGAAAAGAAGAGGAAGATGATAAAGAAAAGATGTGGGAAGTCCTGATGAAGATGATAAAGAAATGAAGTGGGAAGTCCTGAGGAATATAGAGGTAGTTTCAAGTCAAAATGGAATGAGTAACAGCCAAGTTGAATGTTCTACTCAAGATGAATCCTACTGCGGACAGCTGCAGGTTGCACAGGTTTCAAACTGTCCTGCAATGTACACCAAGTCAGTCCGATGTTGTGTTTCGTTTGAATGGATATATCGATGTGAACGACCGGCAAAGTCTCATGTTTGTGAAATATAAACAGCACCTTCTCCGACTGAAAGGTTGTCTGCTGATATTTGTCTTAAGATATCCCCGAGATCTTACAGGAAACTGACGCTCAACATCATCAAATGTTGTACAGTTATGTTTACTATTCCGAATGTATTGAAAGTCAAACCGTGGATTTTTCTTTGCTCAAATCGATTAAGCATACCACCCCTGACATGAATGACGCAACTCGCCTCCATGTGGTCCATACCTTGCGACATCCAACATCTTGCCCAACAACAAGATCAACACAACATACAATGGTCAATGCTCCAAAAAAGTACCATTCACCACTACCAGCAAGAACATATGGCAAATCGACAAAGCACACCACATGACAACGTCATAAAGTGAATTAAGGCTACAGCTGCTTCGAAGCAGACAGGGTCCGAGCCCTTGGATCATGGCGCAGCATGTGATCTACACAGACACTTGCGGTGGAGAAACAACGCGAAATGCCATGTTTCAGCAACAATGAGACAGAGATATGCATCGAGGATTATGTTGATAGAGAGACCCCTGTGATAAGATCGCGAGTCGAAGATGCAGAGGCAGCGATTATGCTGGAGCAGCAAGATATGAGAAATGCTGAGGAGGTGGGAGTGACAACCAGAGAGCCCGAAACAACATTTGAGGAGGGTTTGAATGACATTGGATATAGCCTGAGCAATCTTGCAACTTCTGATGATGGTGAGGATGGGGAAGATGAGGATGATGATGAAGAAGATACAGATCTGTGCAAGCTGAGCAAAGATGATGAACCAGGCTGGGTGATGGGCACAATCTCCAAAATGGTACTACAGCATTGCATGAAGGGTCTTCCACAACAGTGGATGAAGCTTGACAAATTGACGCAACTGCGATCGGGAGACCCAGCCGACGGCTTTGGTGAGAGAGATGTGAAGTACGGGATGACGGAATTGAATGTCTTGGCAGCGGTTCGATCGCTCAAGGAGCAGGGCGCAGTCGCATCTGGACCGACAGCATTGGGAGAGCGTATGGAGATACTTCGTAGTGTCCCCGGAAAATCACAAACGCCGCTAGTGATGACTCTACCCAGAAGTTCTCATATGATGCTTTGTTCCCGGAAACCCCAGTCACACACATTCGTTGATTCTCTCTCACCTGTTGCAGCACCTCATTTGTCATCGATTCAGAAATTACAGCCTGTTGTCACTGTAAGCCGTACCCCTGCATATAGCGACCTTAGCTGATAACTATATAGAAATCATATTCAGACGAAGAAATGGTGACGGCTCCTGAGTCACCAAAGGAGTAAATGGGCAAAGTGCAATTTTGACAGATGTGTCTCCAGGAAAAGCGATTTGTGTACCTATTTTGCTACATGGCAGCAATTGCTTTATCTTAGTGACCAAATTGTGAGACATGATGATTCGTCCGTGCATGGTCAAGGGTCCGATCTGCCATGCAATGGTTTTAGACGGCAAATCGGTTTGATTGACGACCCGCGGACTTGATGTCGTCCTGCCTTTTACCGGTAAGTCAGATAGGTAAAATTAAATTCGAGACGTAATACAGTACCAATAGTTAAGTTTGTGATAGCATACGACTCATAGATGGAGCGGTCAAAGTGCCTTCCAAACCGGGATGAATGACGACTCTCATACGGCATTCGTTCATGCATCTAATTGCATAACTCTCTGCACAGACCTGGTGCACATGGTTGAGATTTTGAAAATTGCTAATGGTAGGTCATGGAAATTGACGCGAATGAGCTGGATGAGGAAAGGTGAGGAAGTTGGGCTATAGATATCAAAAGCTAGTGTATGGATCTACATGTGGTAAATTGCTGGCCGAAAGTGCTGGAATGTGAAAGGCCTACGTCATTTGTGGCTCAGATAATGGATTTATTGCTGGATCGGAAATTGAGAGGCCTTGAAGCCGCTGGATGCTAATTTCTATACATGGAAATAATATATTGGCTGCCAATAACAACTATATGCATTTTTGCATACAATTGGTGACGATCCAATGACTGTTAGTATGTCATTAATGTGAGCATCAGCAGAGTGTCAACCATTTTAAGTCTTACATTTTTGGCGATGAAAGGACTGCTAAGTCACATTCTTCGAAGGAGATTGTTTTGGCCATTGTTATATGTGAACAGAAGAGTGATGCGCTCATTGCCCCATCCAAGAGGTGAACGTCAACCATCCGTCAATGATTTTTGGTCTTGTGAGTCTCCCAATAGAACAAAGACTTGGTTGCAGTGACTCATAATCAAAGTATTCGCCGCCTTTTCAGCCGAAAATTCCAGTGACAACCTCGCTACTATCTCCTATGCATGAGGCACAAGAGAGCATCAACAATTTTCGTTGTTTCATCGTGGATAATCATAGCGCTGTACAAGGACATTAAGCTATTATCGAAGTATTTGCTGCCATTATGGGTATAAATGGTATTCGCGATATTGTCATCACCACCTAAAAATAAGTGTCAAGTGAGTGTCCTCAATGTTTGGTCTTGCATCTTGAATAATTGAAGGGTAATGGAACCATGTCAACTCATAAGTAAAGTATAGGCCGCCTTTCTTGGGAAAAATGCTAACGATGATAATGCTACCACCTCCTGAAAGTGAGCGTCAAAGGAGTGTAAACAATTTTTGGTCTTGCATCATGGAAAATCTAAGTACTGCACAATGGCATTAACACTTAATCAACATATCAGCAACCATTGTGGGGAAAAATACTACTCATGATATCGCTACTGACTCCAAAATATGAGCGTCACCGGATAGTCAACAATTTTCGGCCTTGCATCTTGGACACTGTAAGTGCTACGGAACTGCCTTAACGCATAATCATAGTATTGGCTGTGATGATGGGCACGAATCCTAGCGACAAGATTGTGTCCATCTCTTCAAAATGAGCGCCCACAGAGCATCAACAGTCTTTGTGTGGGCCCAGTAAGCAACACAGCAATGAACTGCACTGCATTGATACTAAATCAAGTTCAACATGGTCAGTCTTTTCAATATGTCTTTGTATACAACTTCACAAATATGGATGCAATGTCTCACAGATCTGACTTTCTTTTGCTTGTATCTGTAGAGTCAATATTTAAGAACCAGCTTCATACTTTACTATGATGAAACATTTGGCAGTCTCTCAAGTTGAATTACCCACGTTCAAATTACCACCGGGATGTGGTATTCACAATCTTTAAATACCTTGTTGCTCGAGGTTATAATCTCTTCTCAAAATGAACTTGTCTTCATTTGTGACTTGAGCGAACTTACTTTCCAAATAATAATTGATGCTTGGTGGGCTTCAATGAATGTAGGCTCGAATCATCCCATTGTTTGGCATTATTCTTGACATGCGCTGTTGTGGCATTCTTATTTCTGTTGCAGAATTGAGCAGACTGGCAGCGCTGGCATCATATGTATCATTTGTCATCAAGTTCTTCAACATCCACCAGAACATGGGACCAGGTCAATGAGGAAACACTTGCCCACAAAAGCTCAGATCGCAAAGTGAAACGAATTCACTCAGTTGGAAGTTACGGAATTGACTGCATCAACGGTCAATAGAACAGCTTTGCCCATACGGCAGAGACAAGGAAGTCGAGGAATTGAACAAGCAAGTTCAGAAATGAAAGTCATATTCCACCGTCAGGTTTGATCCATATCGACTGAATTGAGAGAGAAAACATTCCAACCGGGCAACGAAGGACTATGTAACTTCCAAATGTCACCAAGATGCCTAGCATCACTACCTCATGTTAAGAATTGTTTCAGCTCATGATCCATGGAAATCAATATCAAACCTAGATCTACTATGGTGATGAAAAGCATTACGCAGTGAGCTGCTGCTTCCGTCTGCCACCACCCTTAGCAACATTTACCTGATGGATTACTCACTGACAGTGGATGCAATTATGAAACAATTGCCGTCAAGAAATGAAGTTAGTTCAGCTTTGGAAGGTTGGACATCAACAAGCAAACTAGCCATAACGTTGGTCATTGTTTACTATATGGATCAAAATTGGGCAGTACAAGCAGTACAACTCGCGGTCGATCAGGTTGATGACCCATACTTTACCCTTTCGAAAGCTGATTTTGGATGATAGGTCAAGTGTCAACCAACTGGAGCAAGTTTAGCAGTACATTTGAATGGCGTTCTTGATCGTTTTGAGCTTACTGACAGCCATTTACTTGGAACTACAACTGATCACACTTCCTCACATGATTTGATGACTGGGGAACTGCAATCAACCTTTAAGATCTCCGGAATCCAGTGGCCTGCATTGAGGAACCACACACATTGCATGGCGCACGTCATACAGCTTGATTTAGGTGCATTCATGAGCAGTCTTGGTGTATAAGGCCACATCAAGTCTTGGGAAGCCCATGAGCATGATCAGCAATATGCAGCGGATGAATGCAGAGATATTGGGAGGAGCCAAAGACTTCAAACAGAGGGCAATGTTAGAATCAACAAGGTGTCGGCCATGACACCAGGTTTAGCCAAGATAATTGAGACAGTAGTTATTTGAAGACATTTTGAAAGTCCTAAAACTGAGCTGCATATTGCAGAGAATGCTTGCTGTAATGATTACGCTAACACCGGGTCATTGAAGCGAGTTCATTCAGTGTCACAAAGCCAAAGTACACATTACAGTAAAACCTGTTATGGATGTGAAGGTATGTTGGAATTCCACAGTGAAGTTGCATAAGAGAGCCCACCGATTATAGAAATTCACCTGCAAGTGGCTCAAGAATCCAAAATGCAATGATCACTGGCCACCGTTTACAACTCAGGATCAATGGACCTTAGTGAAGCACATCCTGGAAGTTTTGACGCCATTCTGTTGATGGACACTGTGGATATCAAAGAGACAAATGGTTACTTTCCATCACACTATTGTTGTCTACAATGACATGTTCGACTATATGCATGGAGTTATGCAAGCTTTAGCTAGAAACAAGACAGAATTGAAGGAAGACATGATCTTCGCTGTGAAGTTTGCATGCCAGAAGCTGTCCAAATATCATGCTGCGGTTACTCCAACAATGGGTATGCTTCACGATCAGCGCATATCCTCGATCCTTTCTGGTAGTTGTCATGATCCAAGAAGTGGGACAAGGGAATGAAGATGATTTGGGAGAACAAGACTTCATATACTACCCAATACGAAGAGGTGCATCAGCAGTATGTGGCCAATGAATACTGCACAAAACATGCACGTTTGCCTGTCATTAAACCCACAAGCATATCAAGCAACAATCGCTTTCCCTCCCCAAGGGCTCAATGATTTGCTCAATCTTCATTGAATCCATATGATTTGTCCAGCGATGATGAAGAAGACTTAACTCCACAAAAGATGGCTGGAATGACACCTGGACGAAGCTATCGTGCAGCATACTTATGGACTGCCACAAGGCTTTATTTGAATTCACCACCTGAAACGCCAACGAACTGGGGTCAAGTTAATCTGAATGTTAATGATGATCACTCCAATCCCATCGAAATTAGCAGTAGATTTCAGATACCAGATATCACCGACTGGTTGCGACATCCAGAGGAAACGCCCTCAAGGTGCGCCGATCTCCCTGATGTGGCACATGACATAGTCTCTATCATACCACATGGTGGCGGATTGGAGGCCAATTTTTCCCTTGCGCGAGACGTTATTGGCTGGGAGCAGTCAAAAACCATAGGTGAGACACTTTTTGAAAAAGTGGTTGCAAGGTTGTTTGCTCGAGGCAATAATGGGGTATTGACAGGCAATGACCCAGCGTTGGATAGGACAAACACAGACAACAACTTGGAAATGAAGAGAGAGGTGGATGAATGCAACTTGCACAGATAGGCCAAGGTCCATGACTTTTTGGAGATTTGGCACAGCTGCCAAAACATATGTGATGCACAGAAGTAATATCGTGCTCAAAACAATCGGATGACAGCCATGGGATAGATTTCAGATATGGAAGAGATTGACAAAGCATCCTGGACACTCATTCAACATGATGATGCAGCTGCATTTAAATTGTCGGAAAGATCACCTTGGCTACCAGCTTTGGCTGCAGAGGACCTCCCTGGAGGAAGGACTCAGGTAATAAATCTCCGCTGAACTCAAAGAATTGACCGTCATCGAATCGACAGTGTTCAGGATAGCACAAATGAAAGGGATCCGGACAACGAAAATATTCTGAAACCAATTGGCGACTTCTATGATCCAAATGGCAGCGAAGAGGATTACAAAGTACCCCTTGAATCGGATATCGAACTAGACAACGGCATTGAGGATCCAGAAAGCCCAGTGCGGTGGAATGTGAGTGCTGCTCCACACGTTCCTGGATTGATTCGCCCCTCACGGAATTCAAAGAGAAAGGCTGAAAAGGAGTTGGTGACGGTTAATGCAATGGAAACGTGGAGGAGTAAGGGAATCAAGAACAATCAGGACAGAATGTGTCACTATGTTTCACCAGGTGCTTTATGTAGCTTGATGGAGAGATTCATTTAGAGATATATTATGTGAGAATGGTGAGCAGTCGCATGTGAATATCAGTTGATAAATAGATGTATAGTGGGTGCAATGTATCACTCAGCAAAATATACAAATTTTGACAGAATGAGAGTGAACAGTGCAAGAATATTACTGGACTCGGCTTTGCCACAGGGCTCAGTCTCAATCTGTCTCAAAGGCAAACAATAAGTTCAAAACATTATGAATACAATTATTGATGTCAGCCGATGTCGAATGGACAATACATTAAAATGAGCGTCTACAGAGCATCAACTATTTCTGGTCTTGTAAGTATGGTACATGAAAAGTGATTTGGTCGCTGGTATGTATAACTGGTGCATTGGCAGCGTATATAGGCAACAGAGGAAGCGGTACGGTCACTGCCCCATTCTGAGAATCAGTGTCAACAGAGCGACAATGATTTTGCCATTGTATCTTGCATAATCTACTTTCCGATTGGTTGCAGCCACCCATTGTTGGGATATTAGCAACCTTTAGGGGTAAAAACAACAGCGACACGTTCCTTGCACCATCCTGGAAATGAGCATCAATGGAGTGTCGACGACTTTCGGTCTTGCATATTGGGTAACAAAGGCAACGCGGGGAAATTCGACTTCATAACAAAACTATTGGCTTCCTTGATAGGCAAATATGAATGATATAAAAGGAGAAACACGGATTCCAGAATAATAGATATCGCAAACCGCGAACTATGCAAAAAGTGATTTCTGGATGTTGAATAAGCGATCTTGGTAAGTTACTATTATCAAGCAGCCAACAGAAGAGCATTATATGAATCAGCAGATTGACCCGCTGCACAATCCGCTGACAACCCGACCAATTCAGATAGTTCGGATTGCTTCCATCGATCTGTAGCTGAATGGACGGTTCGGGTTTATTGATGACCCGGGCTAACCGTTTGGCAACAGTTCTCTTCCAACCTGGGCCCGGACCCGAAGTGAATGTCCACAACTGTTGCTAACTCTAGAGCTTGATGGAGAGTATTTGAGTGTGAAAGAGGAGCAATAATTCCACCGGTCCCGACGATCCCGGTGCGCAGTAGGCCTCAGTCTAGTCTGGTCCAACGGGAAGGTCGGACTGGCCCGATCCGCAGACTAGAATTCTTGGACTCGACGGGATTGGTCTGGACCGATCTATTTACACATAGAATTTTGACTTTGCTTTTAGCCAAGTACTACCGAAAACATGACTCATCCTCACTGTTTAACACCACTCACCCCTAAATACCAACTCGGATTGAAATTATGCCATTTCTGTCTGTATATTCGGCTCCATCATGATAGATTTTCCCCATTAAAACACTAACATCCGGGAAAGTATACCCTAACCCTGGACACCGTGAGGGATCGGTCTAGACCAAGTTCAGTCCAGTCTGTCAGCATCTGGGATTGGTCCGATCCCAGTCCAGAAATTTCCTGGACTGGACCTAGACTGGACTGGATGGTTCCGGTCTGGACTGATGCATTGCTGGACCGGTGGAATCATTGAAGAGGAGTATAGAGAAGGTGATGGAGGAGTGGAATTAAATAACAGTGTGCCAATCAAGGGTAAAGAGCACCAATGGGGATTGTGAAGTGCCAATTCCCCCGGAGGAGTACCCAAACAAATGGCAGAGTGCTCAACAGGGGGTGTGGAGTGAGGAATAAAGCAAAGGAGTCGCAAGGCAGAGAGAGGAGCACTGATGGTGATTGAGGAGTGTCAAATCTAGTGAAGCAACGCTGAATGAAGAGGGTAAGGAATGTGAAATGATAGAGAGGAGCAACAATCCTGACCCAGAAGCACTCATTGGAATGAATGTGAGGTCATTGCTGTGGAGGAGCCCCAGAATAGGGGGGAATGGAGTGCTGAATGAAATAGAGAAGCACAACTCTGGATAGGGGGTATTAGTGACTGACAATCCCCATGGAGAAACGCTGAACAAGGAGCAATTGAGTATGAAATCAATTTCCAGAGAAATATGCTTAGGAGTGCTAATTGGGATTCAGGAGTGCCTATCAATGTGGAGTTGCACTGAAGGAGGGCAGGGTATCTAGTGGCCCACTAATGTGTGATACATGGCGGCAGCAGCTTCCACAGAAAAATTCATCACAGGGGATCAGCACAATCTACTTTGCCATTCAACTTTAGAGGATATAACCGTAGAGTCCAGGCCAGTGCCAGATTCACACAGCACACACTGAATTGCTGAAGCTGCCAGTGCTTCAGTCTGCTAAGTGAGAGGTTATAACAACTGGTATGCAGTAGGCTGGCACCCCAAGCAATTGGCGGTGAAAAAGAACTGATGGTAAATCAAATTCCCAAGTTTCATTTGGGTGAACCATGATTACCTATTGTTCAAAACCTTTGAAACATATGCATCATCAATCAGCTGCTCCTCAACCAGGATCTGAATATCAGTCTCAGAGCCCAAATCCAATAGGAATTTAACTGCAACTGTTCCATGATCTCTATCCACCAGCTGACTTTAAATCGTAATAATTCTGAGTTTGAACTCTGGATATTTGGAGCATAGTCAATATTATAAGTCTGATACAGGAGTATTAAATAGAATTCAAGACTTACAGCTTCTGGTATTTCTGGATCCATATTGAGTAATTGAGCACCAGTCAATTCATGGACAGATTGTGTACCCACTGGAGCACCTGCTAATGTCTACTGATAATTCTAGGCCTCAATGGTAGGTTACAGAGCTTCTTCCATTATTGGATAGTTCTCCTTCAATAGCATTGGCCTATGATATCTCCTCAATACAAGTGCGTGCATGAATCTTCTGGCTACCTCAACAGTTGCCTCTTGGTATTAGGGATTGTTCTAATCTCGACTGGCCTTTGGTTGTTGAATCATCAGGTCTCTGTGAGACTTGGGGAGTGGGTGTGCCTGGGCAGGTGGAGCATGATCAGATATCTATAACTTGATGAGGAGGGTTGACTGTTGGCATTTGAGCAGTGATGGTGACATTGCCCCAGCTGGATCTTAGGAATAGCAAAGTGGTGGCTGTGCAATGACACTATTGGCACGGCTCCATTCCTTTTGCAGTGAAACACTTGTAGTTAATCATGTCTTTCCCTGGCACACCTGGCCTACATGTTGGACCCCCTGTTGGTGATTCAAACTGTCTTCTTCAATGTCAGATGACATGGTGAACTCTGCAGTGTCCCACAATTTGTAATCATCAAGCTCCTGATGTATATAATGTTCTTGCTTCATCCATAAAGCAAGAAAACTAGTCATCTGCAATATAATGCATAAAGACAGAGGGCTGGATGTCAGATATTTCATGGGCAAGAAAGATTGGCTATTTTCTAAAATGTGAGTGTCAGTGCTCTCTCAAGTTGTATTTCTTGATTCTTCAGAGAATAGTGATTCCTCACCTGGCTAGGTATAGGTATCATTTGCGGAAATGGAGATAGAAAGTTAGGGAATGTGGGAAACAGTATATAAGGGTTAAATATACGACTAAGTGCAATGGAAGAATGGGAATAATAGTCGAAGAAGTTACATAAGGTCCAGGAGGATGCAGTTGGAAGTGTGACATTAAAGGGTTCTTGAGAGATAACTTCAACAGTTCATGTCTATATGGAACATAACAGTCTGGTGTTGTGATGTAGGCTGTATTAGGTGAATGGGAATAGCTGGATTCCTAATGCCCAATGCTGAATGTTAGCACTTCTATCAATAATGCTCTGCATGGATGCAAACAATGGAGGTTAGTTGAAGCTAATACACATTGAATTGAGCCAGATACACCTGAACAAAACATGTGACATTAATATGATTGGTAACAGTAACTAACCCATGGTGGTAGCGAAATGGAGTACTGAGAACCTTAATGAGAATGAGTGCCATTGGATATAACTGCTCCAAATGAAGTGATAATGCATGAAAGTTCAAGCATTTGAGGTGACCACAACATATAGACCAGTTGCAGCAATGGCAATCTGCAGAACTCGAGTGATTTGGGATCATGTGAGTGACAGTTGAGCTTCAAAGGTTCATACTGAGGTTGTTATTGACAGGTCAGAATTATGAGCCTCTGTCAGTGGTATAGACAGTGGAATGACACAGTTACTTCTACGAAATGCTGTTGTATTACGATACTGCAGTTCTGTTGGCAGTCAACAAAGCAATATCATAACAATAAGTTTCTATTCATACATTCAGCTTGGCTGTGTCTGCAGGATACCTTGAGAACATTATTGTATATAATTGAAAAGAGAGTGGGAGAGAATTTGGGTACACAAAGGAGTGAACAAGTGTAGAAAAAGAATGGCAAGATACGATGATGATTCAGAGGTAATCCTATTCACTCAAGCACTTGTCAATGCCAATATGGCTAACAACAGGGTCATGCATTCACACTTGCATTCAGACATTGCACCCAATATCTACTAAATCCCACAGCATATTGGGAACGCTTCTGTGCTACCATAACTGAAATTTGTCTTGCTTGTCACTACTGAACTACTACTGCAAACCCTACATTATGGTGCCATACCACATATTTGTACCATTATGGAAGTGTTATGGGAGTGTTACTATATAGCACCACATGTGACAAACATTTTTCTTGTACTGTATACCCTTTTGTCACTCCCTTTTTTTAAATTGCTACCATCACCACCATCACCACTACTATCACCACCATCACCACAATCACCATCACTGCCGTCACCATCACCACTATCATCATTACCACCATCACCATCACCACTACAGGGGATTATACCCTGAGATCATTCTTCCATGAGCTGCATGTGATACCCCCCTACCAGCTCTCAGCAAAGCCAGATCCACTACAACAGGCAGAGCGAGGTCCACTGCCAGATGCAAAGCCAGATGCACTACTTTATTTGAAGCCAGATCCACTGTGAAAAGCGAAGTCAAATCCACTCTGTCCAACTTTGTTGCAGCAAATGTAGATCCAGTGTATCCAGCGAAGCTAAATCTTTCCATATCAGCACGCCCAGATCCAGTGCTACCAGCGAGGCCAGGTTCACCCTACAAGTGAGGCCTGATCCACTGCGACCAGCGAAGCCCGACTCACTTTGACAAGCACAGGGTGTTTTACTCCGACCAGCGAAGCTGGATCCACCCCTGCAGGCATCCTATCTGTGAATCCAGATTCACCACTACCCGTAAAGACTGTGTCACTGCAAACAGGGAAGACAGATCCACCGCCATCACTGAAGCTGTATCCAATGCTACCAGCTTCCTCCCACCAAAGCCATATTGTCAGTGAGGTGAGAGTGAGCATGTCAGAGCAGTGAAACCAAGTCTGTCAGAGCTTTAAAAGTGAGAATATCAGAGTCGAGAGAGCAAGCATATCAGTTGTGAAAGTAAGTGTGTCAGAGTTGTGGGAGTGAGCTTGTCAGAGTTGTGAGAGTGAGCATGTCAGAGTTCTGGGAGCAAGCTTGTCAGAGGCATGCGAGATATAGTGTGTGCTTGTCAGAGTTATCCATGCAAGCGAATTAAAGTTAAAAGAGTCCATATCAAAGATGCGAAAGGAGATATCAGAGTAGCAACTAATGAGTAATTGTAATGAATACATAGTATAATCCATAAATTGGAGTATATAATATATGTACTACAGTTCAATTACAGTAATAATTCAGTTGTGCTATCAGTAAATTAATGGTGTATTATTTGGGGTTACACAAAATGGCTCTGGGGTAGTTTGTATTATTTGGTGTTATCGGTATTACAGGAGGTTACAGTAGGCCATATGGCCTATGGTAGATTAAATGTAACAGAATATCTTTTTCCAGATGCGGAATCTTACAAATTCATAATAAGCTTCATCACAACAAATTCAATATACAATAAATGTTAGGGTTTAAGGATATATATAATAGTAGGAATGTGTAGTCACACTTCATGTCACAGCGGGCAGAGGAATAATTGCAGGTACTTTCAGGGAATTGACATGCACCAAAGTTTGAATGGTTATATCAGATTCAATGGAAATGCTGGGATTGTTTGGCTCACCCTACACTGACAGTTAATTGTACACTGTGATGCTGTCTTTTCATACCTCGAGTTTTGAAGATCCTCTTTCTTCCAACTCCGTAGATGGAAATGTATTGTTACAATCGATATGCAGATATGGATTTTGGCTGTCGAGACATATACTTAGTCAGAATCTGGTTATGTCTATATGACATGCATTGACAACATATACTTCATTGAGCCAGTGTGGTACAAGTGGTGAGCTGCAGTTGCCTGACAACTGCAGAGCTGGTTAGCTGAATTTGTGATTTGGTGGAGCACAAACTTTCAGAACCTATTGTAAGATTTGCAAGCATTGGACCAAATATGCTACGTGGTCAATATGGAGTTATGTGAGGTTACTGATTAGCAAGGGTAGTGTATATATAGTTTGGAGTGCAGTGGCTACCCTCAACCAACAGACAGTTGATATGGAGTTTAACATTTAAGGCATTTTAGCGGCATTGTTCACATACCAATCAAGTGAAGATTCAAATATTACCAGAGACCAAGTGGGATGACCCACCTACACAGAAATGTAATGGATCTTAATTGATGACATGCTGTGTGCATTGCACCCACTGAATTCAAGTCGTAAAACACTTGCGTGATAATAAAGCACATACTAATCTGAAGTGTACTACATACTTGGGCACCAGTGCTTTGGTGGCTAATTTGTCACACTGAGGTATCACTGCATGGGAATGATACATCTATAAACAATCTTGGCTTGTCAGAGTTGGGTTTCATACAAATCCAAGAATATCATATTGACAGGATTGTATATCTAAGATGTGACAGACTTTCAATTATATGCCAGGAAATGCCTCCAAGCGAAACCTGGAGCTTAGCCATCAGTTCCCGTGCTGTGTTGCATCATCCGACTCTATGCGATGCATCACTGCAGTGTACCTGAACTAATTGTATATGCCAGGAAATGCCTCTGAGCGAAACCTGGAGCTTAGCCATCAGTTCCCGTGCTGTGTTGCATCATCCGACTCTATGGGATGCATCACTGCAGTGTACCTGAACTAATTTTATATGCCAGGAAATGGTGTGGATTTGCTTCAAATCTGCTAGCTGTGTCTTCTATGCTGACACAGGTACTCAGTATCCACTAGTCTGTCTTTATTGCCAAATGGGATTGGAGAATATGCAGTGCTCAATCTGTCATAATAAAACTCAAGTTATATACATTATTCTCCAGTGCACCTGACAGTAGTTGTTTCATGCTTTGTCCTAGTCTTTTGAATTCGAAATTCTCATCTGGCCTCAGGATTCTTGTTCATGTCAATTTTGTCATTGACCAATGCTTCAAACCATATGGCAGAATTGTTTATTGCCTTGCCTCGATAGCCAATTACCCTATGAAGTGGCAATGGTGGAAATCATATTTGTTGCCACAAACTTGTTTCTTTTTCAACATACTGACAATGACAACTACATTACTGGTGGAAGCTGCATCAGTCAATCGGTAGCAGCAAATCATCTTGACATTGGCTCTCATCCATTTGACCTGTGCACCTGCAACATTACTGAACAAGTCCTAATCAATTGACTTCATCTCATAATTCTAATTATTAATAAATGAGAACACCATTGAAATTCCACTCTAACTAACACCAATTTAGGATATGACAATGTGTAGATAAAAACTTTGATTCGCTACAAGATGACAGAGAGAAATGATTTATGTATGCAGTACATTGTGCCTTACAAATAATTGTGATTGACAATTTGCATTATTTGAGAAGATTAGGTTGGTTGAATGGGTAAAGTGACATACAGTGATAGCATCATCATAATCTAAGATGATTATTCATTTAACTGCAATGTAACTCCATCCTGTATCAGCAGCTTTGTATGATCTTACCATACTGCAGATTAAAGTACATTGTGGATGTTGTAATTTTTAGTTGACTAATCCAGCCTTGTAGGACACTCCTTGGTGCTACTCTATTGTAATGGTCCAGATCACTGGCATGGGTGTTATAGACACTAGGACCCTTATTTGGTAACCATGTGTGTGGAACTCTGTGTTGCCCTTGGTTAACCACTTGTGCAAATGCCTGGCACTGTTCAGTTAGTACCCTGAACTGCAGAATTATTATTGCATGGTTTGCCTCTGTAAGATTAAGGCCTGTCCTGCCCACTTTGGGTGTAATTATGCACATAGAGGGATTTTGTGTATGCTGGAATTTGAGCTATATCTGTGTCTGTTCATTATTGTCTGTTTCTTCATACATGTGGAATAAATCAACATTATTCACAAAATAGTGGGTTAGCCACCACTTCAAATGATGAACCTTACCAGGAAGAAAACAAACGGACACTGCATAGTGTAGAGGAGTTGCACTGGGGAGTGCATTGTCATTTCTCTCTTGTTTGTGAAGGAGCACCATATATGATTCGTTGTCTTGGTTGGGTTTCAGACATTCCGCTTATTCATTGACAAGGACTGGCAGTAATAACCATCTCCGCCATTGGAAGGTTGGCAATTCCACCCCAGATTCGAGTGGCCATTTATCGTACCTTGGTATTCACATCTCATTGCAATCCTCGGTGTCACCCAATACTGATAGCAAACAAGCTTGCCACCATCGATGAATCCTCTAGGCTCCTAACGTACTATATAAAGTCTATTTTTCTACAAGAGTCTTCTGTTGTACCTGTATTTCCTCAGTCCACTTGAGATCAACAATGTCTGAATGCTCCTTCAGAATGTAAGTGAGAAGCTTAACATTTGTAAGTTTCCAATCTGATCACCTCCTGCTGGGTCATGAGTTTGATAAATGTATCATCCGGTTCGTTACATCCTACTTAGCATCATCATCAGCAATCTGGACGGCATGTATCAAACCTTACACCTTGGAACGCAGTATCTCTGCACCATTCTTTTCCTTCAAAGCATCATCATCCGAATCTTCCTGTGCAGCTGAAAACAGTAACATGGTCTGGTAACACCAGTCTAAGAGTGAATCATATCCCAGGCTGGCAGTGACCAGAAGGTTGAATTCAACTCTTGTACTCATCTCGATTTGCCAGCCTCCACTGTTTTTTGTCTTATACAGATAACACTTATCAATAATCCCACACCTCCATGGATAGTGTGAGAGTTGGCTGTTACTTGATGGTGTTGTTCTGGATGTTAAGGTATCACAAAACAAGGTTGATATTCAATCAGTCTTCCACCTTGTCAAAACTTGAATACAGATCATCATTGGTGAGATTCACATTTTGCTGCTCCGACAAGTCGACATGTTTCTAATCAGGACTATAGGTCATCTCATGGATGACACTGTTGAATGATTCTGCCACTCTGATAATTGTAACAACTAGAATTGATTCAAGGGCTACTGGGAGCACATGTTGCTCTGCAGGAGAATAGTTATAGATCACTAAATGACAGCAGGGCACTGAATTCATTCTCGGCAATGGATACCACTTTTGTACTTCTCCAGCAATCCTGGAATAGTGGTACGGAGACATATTCACTCATTTGTAAATGGTATTTCACCACTTTGTTAACGGTGGCAACCGCATAACAACCATTTCAGTCAGCAATATGCATATCAATGCCACTGCCACAGAAGTAAATGTCTTGTGAAGACCAATTTGATCTGCCACCAGTACTGTTGGCATATCCAAATCCCAAACCCATTTCCACACCACAAACCATATTGTCTAAATCATATGTGCTAGAAACTTGACACCAGGTAGTTCTGGGATTGCATACCTGTTGCAAGGAATACAGTCATCTTTCAATTGGTGAATCAGTGAGGCATTCAGCAGCCTAGTTACCTCATCAAGACACTTGTGTTCACATTAGTTGCAAATGGAATTGAGCACTGTGCTCTATATTGAACTGCAACAAGCTGGATCGAGGATCTCCTCACCATCCTACACTTATTGCCTAACCTCTCTGTCAGGTTTGTCTTTTGTCTTTTCATCCTCAATTAGCTAATACAGACGCTTTGGGGTAAGCTAACCAGATGTAGTTAGTCTCCAGTGCTTCTGATATTCAGCATGATGTTAGGTGCTTCACAGGCAAGGAAGCATTCCAATGAATATATTTGTGTGCAATATAATCAATTCTATTCATAAAGTCGGAACTTACACTAATTCAACTAATATTTTCTTGCCTAGTATTACCAATGGTTGAAAACCACCACTTCGGGTCTGGGTCCTGGTCAAAACTTCACCATTGCCACCTTCGCAGTCTGCATTGTCAATACACCCAAACCATCAATTCGAGTACAGTTCCATGCAAATCTTCCAACTAGTCTGAACTGGGCAGGTTGTGAGCGGGTCCATCTGTAGATTGATAGAATGCTATTGTTTCTGATGTTCGATAATGGTATCTTATCAAAATCACTTATTCAACATCCAATAATCACGTTTTGCATGATTTAAAGTTTGTAATATTGAATATTTTGGAATCCATGTTGTCCTCTTACATTTTATATTTTTGCCTATGAAAGCGGTCATTAGTTATGTTATGAACTCAAATATCCACACAATGCCATGATTACCCAATATGTAAGAACAAACATTGTTGACGCTCGATTGACGCTTAGCTTCATGATGGGATAACGTCGATTTCATGCATTGTGTTGCCTGCAAAGGCTGACAATACTTCATGTGTAAATCATTGCCACACAGCGACATTGAGATTACCCCAGATGCAAGACCAAAAGTTGTTGGCGCTCCATTGCTGCTCATTGTCACGATGGGGTAATCTCGAAGTCATCCACTGTTTTTCCTCAAATGGCCAGCATTGCTTCGTTTATGAATTATTGCCACGAGGTGACACTTAGATTACCCGAGATGTACGACCAGAAATTGTTGATGGTCCGTTGATGCTCATTTTGAAGATGGGGTAGGGATTGTGCTGGTTTTGTTTTTACCTCTAAAGGCGGCCAATACCTCATTTATTGATGTCTGCAACCAATCATCACTTAGATTACCCAAGATGCAAAGCCACAAGTCATTGACGCTCCATTGAGGCTCATTGTCGGAATGGGACAGTGACCTTGCCGGTTTCTCGTTTGCCTATAAAAGCTGCCAATACGTTGGCTATGCATAACATCAACCAAATCACTTTTCAAATGCGTTACTTACAGGACCGAATATCATTGAAGCTCTGTTGGCATTTATTTTAATGAAATGTCCATTCAAAATCTGCTGCCATTGATAATTGTATTCATAATGATGTGAACTTATTGGTTGCATTTGTGACTGATTGAGACTCAGCCCTCTGGCAAAGCCAAGCCCAGTAATATTCTTGTGCTGGTTGCTCCATTCTATAAAAATTAATACATTCTGCTACATGATTCATTTCGCCAGCTATACTTTCGTTTATCAACCAATATTCACATGCAACTGCTCACATTCTGCCATAGTATTTCTCTATATGAAATTCTCAGTCACGCAACATAAAGAACCTGTTGAAAATATATTGACACATTCTGTCCTGCATTTTCTTGTTCCCCTGATTCCTCCTTGTTTCCATTGCAATGACTGTCATCAACCCCTTTCCTGCCTTTCTCCTTGACCTCCCTGTTGGCTAAATCAATCTGGGAACATTTGGTGTGGCACTATCATCCAGCTGCTCTGGGCTTTCTGGATCCTCAAGGCCATTGTCTAGCTCTATGTTGGATTCATTGTTTGCCTCCCAGTCATCTTCGCTCTCATTTGGATTAACCAAGTCACCATTCTGGTCAAGCCAAATTTGTGTGTCCGAAATGCTTTCAGGTGCAATATCCTCATCACTTTTGGCTCCATGACAGTCGATTCTTTTTATTTGGCTGACATTCAATTCTTGAGATCTTCCCCCTGGAAGGTCCTTTGCAGACAAAGCTGGTGGCAATTGTAATCTTTCCGACAATTTAAATGCAGCCACACCATCAGGTTGAAAGTTTGACCAGGATTCTTTCAAAATCTCTTCAGTATCTGAATCATATCCTACAGCTGTCATTTGCTTGTTTTGAGCGTGAGATTCATTCTGTGTAGCATGTAGGTTTTGGCTGCCCTGCCAAATCTCCAAAAAGTCATGGACCTTGGCCATTCTGTGCAATTCTCTGTCCTCTGCCTCTCTCTTCATTTCCAAGTGGTTTTCAGTTTCTGCCATATCCAAGGTTGGGTCATCGCCTGCCAGTATACTGTTATTGGCTCCAGCAAACTACCTTGCTACAACTGTTTCATGAAGTCTCTCACCTGTGGTCTTCAACTGCGTCCATCCAATAACATCTCACCCAAGGGATATACCGGCATCCACTCCCGGACCATGTGGTATGATAGAGAATGAATTGTGTGGCACATTAGAGAGCTCAGCGAACTTTGATTGAGTTTTCTCTTGTTGGCGCCTCCAGTCAGTGACATCCAGCTAGTGTTAGCAACGGGTCCGGGTAACCCGCCAGCAGTCTGGGTTTGGACCTCAAAAACGGGTCAGTTCGGTTCCAGACCCGTCCAAAAACCCAACACGCTGACTCTTGGTGGGCCAAACCCAGACCCGTCCCCGTTGGCCCGTGGTTATCGCCGGGTTTGGCAAGACCCGTCGGTTCCAATCTCCAGTTCTGCGTTTCGGGTTTCACATTTATGGTCACATTCAGATATGCTACTGTTAATCATAAAGTATTGACATTGGTACTTCAGGGTTCATTTTCGACCTATTAGCCGCCATGATGTGCATAACGAGCATACTCACAGGCCTAATCACATGCTGAAAATGAACGTCAACAGAGTGTCAACGATATTTGGTCTTGCATCTTCGGTAATATGAGTGGTGCTCGATCACAAACATCCATAAAGAAGGATATGGCAGCCATTATAGGCAGATATGTACGGGATATTCTAGCCACATCCTCCGGGACAGTAACAACTCATTTCATTTACAGAGCTAGCTCTAAGTATTCTTGAGCTTTTTAGCGTAAAATAACAGTGAAAACGATGAATATAGACAATATCTGCCACATCGCGCTGTGATTAACCGTGATGGACGGCCAACAATCGTTGACACTCTGTTGATGCTCATTTTGAAGATCGGGCAGGAAGCGTTTCACTTTCACTTTTGCCTATAAAGGCAGCCAATAATCAGTTTATGACAATGTGCAACCTGTCGCCCCCCCAGATTACCCATGATACATGACCAACAATCGTTGACGCTCCGTTGACGCTCATTTTCATGATGGGGCAGGGAGGGCATTGCATTGTGTTTTATCTATAAAGGCAGGCAGAAATTCCTTTATGACTGACTACAACCTATCGGAGGTGTGATTTCCCAGGATGCATAACCAAAAATTGTTGACGCTCCATTGGCGCTCGTCTTCATGATGGGGCAGGGAGGGTATTGCTATCTGTTTTACCTATAAAGGCAGCCAGAAATTCCTGTATGACTGGCAACAACCTATCGGAGGTGTGATTTCCCAGGACGCGTGACCAGAAATCGTTGACGCTCCATTGATGCTCATTTTCATGATGGGGCAGGGAGGGCATTGCATTCTGTTTTACCTATAAAGGCAGCCAAAAATTCCTTTATGACTGACTACAACCTATCGGAGGTGTGATTTCCCAGGATGCATAACCACAAAATGTTGATGCTCCATTGACACTCATTTTCATGATGGGGCAGGGAGGGTATTGCTATCTGGTTTACCTATAATGGCAGCCAAAAATTCTTGTATGACTGGCTACAACCTATTGGAGGTGTGATTTCCCAGGACGCGTGACCGAAAATCGTTGACACTCTGTTGACGCTCATTCTCATGATGGGGCAGGGAGGGCATTGCATTCTGTTTTACCTATAAAGGCAGCCAAAAATTCCTTTATGACTGACTACAACCTATCGGAGGTGTGATTTCCCAGCACGCATAACCAAAAATTGTTGATGCTCCATTGACGCTCATTTTCATGATGGGGCAGGGAGGGTATTGCTATCTGGTTTACCTATAAAGGCAGCCAAACATTCCTGTATGACTGGCTACAACCTATCGGAGGTGTGATTTCCCAGGACGCGTGACCAAAAATTGTTGACGCTCCGTTGACCCTCATTTTCATGATGTGGCAGGGAGGGTATTGCTGTCTGTTATGCCTATGAAGGCAGCCAAAAATTCCTGTATGACTGGCTACAACCTATCGGAGGTGTGATTTCCCAGGATGCATGACCAAAAATTGTTGACGCTCCATTGACGCTCATTTTCATGATGGGGCAGGGAGGGTATTGCTATCTGTTTTGCCTATAAAGGCAGCCAAGAATTCCTTTGTGACTGACTACAACCTATCGGAGGTGTGATTTCTCAGGAAGCATGACCAAAAATCGCTGATGCTCCATTGATGCTTATTTTGCCATGGCTCTATCCACAATATGCAATCATTTGCTTAGGCACAGTCCATCATTCACATTGTTTTGGCTGCCTTTCTGGCATTTTCATTTACTTTCTTCTTGATCACTACGTTGTTCTTTAATAATCCATAGATATATATTATAATGATCTCCACAATCCCGTTTCTTTCGGTCAATGCTCGTCATCAGTTGCAGGATCGCTCAATCCGCTGCTCTTGTCTTCAAAATAAATGTTAGCCGCATTCCCACACAACAGATAGTGTATTAACCTTCATCAGTCAGCATATCTGGATCAAAATCGGTATCGTGCTGGGTATCCTTATCATCATCGAAATATTCCGTGTGGGGAAGAGCTGTATGCAAATACCTATATCCGGCCAGCAAATTGACGATTTCGAAAGGTTTCGCGCCGGAAGAGTTACCGGTTAGGGCGGGTGGCTGCCGGGCGGAGGTGAAGTCGGCTCTGGAGTCCACTCTCTGGTTTGGGCGGATGCAGGTTCACCTGTTCCTTTGTGTCTCCAGCGTGCCTGCAGATTCTTTGGGGTGTCATTTTGGCAAGGAAGGCAGCCGGATGTTTGGTCTTGACGAAGCATTGCCAGGTGTCTTTTTATCGCAGCCTGCACCTTTTTATGCCCGGGAAACTCAACACTCTGTTTCTGCTGTGCTCGGACCTCGGCACGTGGTTTCTTAATGAGATATTTGGTTTCCTCCATTGCGGCGCGCGAGACGCCTTCTTTGGCCATTATGGCCATATTCAACGCCAGGTGCATGTCGGACTGTTCCAGCTGTACCCGGCCTCCTTGCCTTGCCATAGTTGCAGACATGTTGAAAACCTACAAGACATTAGTTGCTGCTTCGAACAATGAAATTCGGCTGTTACCTTTACCATATACCCTTCTGTAGTCTCCTCCAAGTTGATTAAAGCCTGCTTTGTCCACTCACAGGGATGCTTATCAGGAAATTCAGCTGCGAAAATCCCAGAGCTGACTACATCATGATGTTCGACTTCATGGACTGTGTGGACCATTGCCTTTGTCGGTCATGGAGGTTTCCCGTTACAGGCAGCAATCAATTCATTACGTAGCTCTCTACGGACACCCGGTGTACGTTATACGGTTAATTGACCGCCGTTTGGGTAGATATGCATATACTCAGATCCAACTGCATGCTGCTTCTTGTTTTTGCTGCTTCCAGTCTTGCGGACGATTTTTAAATGTGCATCCTGGGTCATATGTGTGATGCCTGCATTGGCAGCATTGCGGTGAACTAACTTGTGTCTGCGCTCTTGTGGTGTGCCATGAATTTCCGTATTTGATGTAGTGCGCACCGATCTGCCAGTATTCGATCCTCTCTCACCTGGCGGAGGAGGTTGTGTATCCATAATGTGCTGGTGTGGAATAGGAGAGAAAGATGATAACGAGAGGAAGTGGGAAGCCCTGAGGACTATATAGTTTGCTTCATGTCAGAATGGAATAAGTAGCAGCCAACATGATCATTATGCTCAAGATGAATCCTACTGAGTATGGCTGCAAGTTGCAGGGGTTTCGCACCGCCCCGCAATTTTCAATAAGTCGGTCTGATGTTGTGGCTTTGTTAACAGGGATCAATTGCGGTGTACGACCGCTGGAATCGCCCAATTGCTGGATATTAACAGCATGTAATTCGAGGGAAAGGATGTCTGCTGATGTTTGTCTCAAATAATCCCCGGGATATTACTTGAAAATGACACTAACAATCTTGTCATGTTGTACGGTTAGCGTCACTACTCCTGATTTATTGACAGTCAAGAGAGAGATTTTGCTTTGTTCAAGATGAGTAAACGTACTAACCTTGACATAACAGACGCAGCTTGCCTCCATATTGTCCATAACTTGCACCATCCAACATCTCGCCCAACAACAAAGTCCACGCAAAATACAATGGTCAACGCTGTGAAAAAGAACTTTTCGCCACTTCCGGCGGGCAGATACGGTAAATCGACAAAGTGGTCAACCCCACGATGTCATCAAGCAAATCAAGGCAAGAGCGGCTTGGAGGCAAAGAGAGTCCGAGCCCTTGGGGAATTGGGCAGCTTGAGATCCAACAAGAAGATTGCGGCAGAGAAACGTCGAGGTACACACTTCTCAAGCAATGAAGAGAAATGGTAATGGATTGAGGATTATGTTGAGAGAGAAACCGCAGGGGCAAGAAATCGAGTTGAAGACGCATAGGCAGCAGTTCAACAAGAGCAGGACGATATGACGTGTGCTGAAATTGCGGGATTGACCTCCAGAGAGCCCGAAATAACATTTGAGGAGAAGCTGGTTGCTATCCGATACAGTCTCAGTGATGTTGCAAGTTCCAACGATGGGGAGGATGGGGAGGATGAGGATGAGTAAGAGACTGAGCTGGGCAAGCTGAGCAAGGATGACGAACCAGGCTGGGTGATGGGCACATTCACCAGAATGGTCCAGCAGCGCATGTAGAGGGTTCGGCAGAAGCATATGAAGCTCGACCAATTGACTCAACCGGGTTTGGAGGCTGCAGCAAACTACTTCCGTGAACGAGATAAGAAGTACGGCACATCTGAATTGAGGGTTCCGGCAGACGTTCAGCCGCAAACAAATGATGACACTCTGGCACCTCCACCACCAACATTTGGAGCGCTTATGGAGAGTCCTGACATTGTCCCCAGAATATCGCAAAGGCTGCAAGGGACTTCTCGACCATGAAGTAGTCATATTAGGCTAGGTTCAGTGATGCCTCAGTTAAAGTTGAGCATACCTAGTGGTGAGCCAGCTGCGGAGCCCGATTCGTCAATGTTGCTGAAAGCGAAGCCAGTTGAACCAGTACGTTATTACCCCTGCATATAGCCTCCAGCTAATTACCATATAGATATCGGATTCTGACGAAGAGATGGTGACAGCTCCTGCGTCTGCTCAACAATAGATGTGCAAACAGTAATTTTTGACATCTGATCGTGGTGAAAAGCAAGTTGTTTACTAATTTTGCTATGTGTCAGCTTTTTCTTGATTTGAGTGACCAAATTGTGAGACATGATAATTCGTCTGTGTATGTGCAAGGGTCGAACGGACCATGTGAAAGTTCTAGAATCAAAATTGGGCTGTATGACAGCCATCACCTTCGGTTTCTTTTTGCATGTGACTGTTACGTGACAAAGCAAATGCAATATTAGTGACAAAATGTGCGAACAAAATTTAAGTGAGTGATGTCATACATGTCATAGAAAGAGCGGTCAGTGCGCATGACGAATTGATCTGAATGACAACTGCAATGCTAAATTCATTCATGTTACTAACTGCATAACTCTCCGCACAGACCTGGTGCACATGGTTGAGATATTTGACATTGCTTGTGGTATGTCATGGGAATCGAAGAGAAGGAGCTGGATAAGGACTGGTGATGAAGTCGAGCTATACTTGCCAAAAACTAGTGAGATGATCTACATGCCATCAATTGCCGGCCGAAAGCGCAGGAAAGTGATAGGGCCATGTCAGTTCTCACTCAGATAGCGTAGATAGCAGTTGATCAGAAATTGAGAGGTAACAAAACTCCTGGATGCAAACGATAATACATACAAATGCAATAATGGTTGTCAAAACTGTGTATATGATTCGTTGCATACAATTATTGAGCGTACAAAGGCTGTTTCGATGCGATTAATGTGAGTGTCAACAGAGTGTCAACGATTTTAAGTCTTACACATTCGGCAATCAATGGGCTGCATTGTCACATTCTTCCAAAGGGAATGTATAAGTTGGCGTTATTGCGAAAACAGGGAATGATTCACTCGTTGCCACATGCTGAAAATGAGCGTCAACAAAGAGTCAACGGAGCATCAATGATTTTTCGCATTGTGTCATGAAACATCCAGTGGGCTGTGCAGTTACATTCAGTCATAATCAAACTATCGGCTGCCTTTCTATGGAACAATGGTGGTGGCAACATTTCTACTATGTCCTAAAAATGAGCGTCAACAGAGCGTCAACCACTTTTGGCCTTGCATCTTGGAAAATGCATGGGCTGGGCGGCGACGTCACCCCATAATCGCGCTATCAGCCACCTCTCCAGGCAAAACCTCTTCCAACGACATCGCTACTATGTCCTAGAAATGACCGTCAGCGGAGCGTCAAAGACTTTTGGCCTTGTATCACGGGAAATCCTAGGGCAGTGTGGCCACATTAAGCCATAATCAGAGTATCGGCTGCCTTTCTAGGCAAATACGGTTGCACCGACATCGCTACTATGTCCTAAAAATGTGCGTGAACAGAGCGTCAAAGACTTTTGGCCTTGCATCTCGGACAATCCGAGAGCAGTGCAGGGCCATCAACACATACTCGAACTATCAGCCATCTTTCCAGGAACAAATGCTTTTGACAATGTCGTCACTATGCCCTAAGAATGAGCATCAACGGAGCATCAACGATTTGAGGCCGTCCATCCTGAAAAATCGAGGGGCGATGCAACTACAATGATCCATAATCGTACTACCAGCCGCCTTTCTAGGCAAATATCCTTACAACAAGATCGTAACCATGTCCCAAAATAAGCGTCAACGGAGCGTCAACGATTTTTGTGCTGGCATCATGGATAATCTAACCGGAATGGAACGTAGATTCATCCCAATGAACCTATCGGCAGCCTTGATTGGCAATAATGCAGGTGTCGATATCCCGTCCACCTCATACAGTGGAGCACCCACGGCATGTCAAGACTCCGAACGATACACAGCAATTGACTGCAGTATGCTGTTCCTAAATGGAGGTTTACGCGGTCAGTCATTGCAATCTGGCCCTGTATTCAACATCACAAATATGCATGCAATGTCTGACTGATCTGATTATTTTCCTTGTAGCTGTAGAGTCAATATTTAAGAACCCGCAGTCTGCTTTATTGAATTGTTATTTTTCGCTGTCTCTCGACTCGGATTACCCAGCTACCTGATTTCTACTCCCATGTCAGATACACAATCTTTGAACACCTCATTGCTCGAGGTTATAATCTCATCCAAAAATGGACGTGTCTTTATTCGCGCTTTGTGCAACCTTACTTTCCAAATCATTTTCAATGTGTGGTGGGCTTCAATGAATGTAGGCTCGAAGCGGCCTATTGCTTGGAATAATTCTAGACATGCGCCTTTGTGGCAACTCGATTTGCACTGTGGAATTGAGAAGACCGGCAGCCCTGGCATCATATGTATTGTTTGTCATCAAGTTGTTCGCCATCCATCAGATCATGGGACCAGCTCAATGGGGAAACACTTGCTGGCAGAAGCTCACATCGCAAAGTTAACCAAATGAACAGAGTCAGAGGTCACTGAATTGACTAGTTCGACGGTGGATGAAACAGCTTTGGCCATCCTGAAGAGGCAAGGAAGTCGAGGAATCACAGTAGTATGTTTGCAGAGGAAAATCATATTTGATATCCAGTTTAATCCATATTGACCGAAATGACAGACAAAACGTTCCAAACTGGCAGATAAGGACTTTGAAACTTCCGAATTTGACCAAGACACTTGGAATCGCTACCTCATGTTAGGATTTGTTTGGCACATATTCCATGGAACGCTTCATCATATCTTCAGCTACGACGGCCATATAAGGCATTACGTGATGACCTAGTCCTACTGTCTGCTACAACCCTTAGTAACATTTGCCGGAGGGAATATGCACTGACTGTGGATGCAATTAAGAAGCAATTGCCAATACAAAATATAGTTAGTTTAGCTTTGGACGGATGGACATCAACGAACAAACTGGCCATAACGTCGGTCATTGGTTAGTATATGTATCGAAAATGGGCATTGCGTGAAGTTCAACTCACTTTCTATGAGGTTGATCGCCTGTTCTGTTCACGTTTCGCAAGCTAATCATGGATGATAGGTCAACGGCCAACATACTAGAGCAAGGCCAGCCGTACATTTGAAGGACGTGCTTGATCATTTTGAGCTTACCGACGGCTGTTCCCTTGGTATTACAACTGATAATGCTTCCTCAAACTACTCGATGACACGCGAGCTGCAATCAACACTTGAGGCCCCTGGAATTGAGTGGCCTGCATTCAGGAACCACATACCGTGCATGGCGCACGTCATACAGCTGGCTTTAGGTGCATTCATGAGCAGTCTGGGTGTGAAAGACCGCACCAAGTCTTGGGGAGCCCATGAGCGCGATCAGCAATTTGGGGAAAATGGAAGCATAGACATTCGGAAGAGTCAAAGACTTCGAAAAGAGGGCAATGCTAGAATCATCAAGGTGTCGGCCATGAGACCAGGTTTAGCAAAGATAATTGAGAAAGTACGTGTTTCATGATATTTTGAAAGTCCTGAAGCTGACCTTCATATAGGAGAGATTGCTTACTGTATTAATTACGCTAACACCTGGTCGCGGAAACAAGTTCATTGACTATCAAAAAGCCAAAGTCCACATTGCACTTCTTCCGATTATGGATGTGAAGACACTTTGGAACACTACACTGGAGTTGCTCGAGCGTGCCTACCATTTACGGGAATCCATACGCGAGTGGCTTCAAAACCCAAAATACAGCAAACCCTGGCCACCATTCACAACTCAGCATGAATGGAAGATAGTACAGTATGTCATGGAAGTATTGAGGCCATTTCGATATTGGACTGTTTGGAAGTCGAAAAGGCATACAGTCACATTGCATCATGTTATCACAGTGTACAATGACATGTTCGATCACATTGATGGCGTGATGCGACCTCTGGCCAACAAGATGACTCAATGGAAGGAAGATTTGTTCTTTACTGTGAAGTTAGCTCGAAAGAAGATTACCAAATACTGCGCTGAAGTGACTGCAACGACTGGCACACTTCTTATGTCCGCACACATTCTCGATTCTTTTCGGAAATTGCGATCATTTAGCAAGTGGTACAAGGCAATGGATATTAATCCTGAGGACGAGACATCCTACACTACACAATACCAAGAGGCCTTTTTGAAGTATTTGGCAAATGAATACTGTGCTACACATGGACGTGTGCCGGTCAATAAATTTGAAACCGTACTGAGCAGCAATCTCGTCCCCTCTGCAACGGGTTCAGGGTTCTATCTATCATCCTTTGATCCATATGATTTGTACAGCGATGATGAGAAATACTTAACGCCTAACAATGGGGCTGAGATGTCACCCGGATGATGCGATCGCGCAGCCCGCTTATTGACCGCCACCAGGCTCTTTTTGAATTCGCCGCCTGAAGCACGAAAAAATTGCGGGCAAATTGATCCAGATCTCAATGAGTACCACTCCAACCCAATGGAGATTAGCAGTACATTGTGCATACCGGTCATAACCGATTGGTGTGGAGACCAGGAGGAAACGCACTCACAGTACGCCGATCTCTCGATTGTGGCATGCGATATAATCTCTTTCATACCACCTGGTGTCGGAGTGGAGGCAAGTTTTTCCCTTGGCCGAGATGTTATCGGCTGGAGGCAGTCAAAACCCACAGGCAAGACCTTTCGCGGAAATGTAGTTATAAGGCAGTTTGCTCGAGCCAATAACAGGATTTTGACAGGCACTGACCCAGAGTTGAATACCACGAACACAGAAAACGACTCGGAAATGAAGAAAGAGGCGGTGGAAAGGAAATTGCACAGAATGGCCAAGGTTCACAACATTTTGGAGATGTGGCAGGGCAGCATAAACTCGCGTGCTACCCAGAAAAAATCTCGCGCTCAGAACAAGCAGATGACCGCCTTAGGATACATTTCGGACACGGAAGAGATCCTCAATGCATCCTGTTCATTCTTTCAACATGATGGTGCGGCTGCATTTAAATTGTCAGAAAGATCACCTTTGACACCAGCTTTGTCTGCAAAGGACCTCCCTGGAGGACAAATTCAAATCTGAAATGTCCGCCGAATCCGGAGAATCAACTGTCATCTAGTCGAAACCGATAAGGATCGCTCAGCTGAAATGATTTCGGACACTGTTGATTGGCTAAACTGGAATGGCAACTTGAATAATCCAAATGACAGAGAAGCGGATTGCTCTGCGGACAATGAATCCGATATAGAGCACAACAATTGCATTGAGGATCCGGAACGCCCAGAGCCGCAGGATGTGAGCGCCATGCCAAATGTGCCCGGATTGGTTCGGCCGACACGGATGTCAAAGAGACAAGCTGAAAAGGTGTTAGTGACGGTCAATGCAGTTGAAACGCGGAGAAATAAAGGAGGGAAGAAAAAGTTGGACGGATTGCATCAATGGTTCACCTGCTCCATGTAGCTTGACCGAGAGTTTCAGTTAGAGATATATTATGGGCGAATGGTAAGTAGCTTCTGAATATTAGTTCCTAAATAGATGTATAGCAGGCACAATGAATCTTTTGGCATGATACATCATTTTTAGTCGTATGAGAGTGAACAGTGCAACATACTTAGGCCCGCTCGGCTTTGCCACAGGCCCGAGTCTCAATCAAGCAGAAAGACAACCAGTAAAGTCAAATCAGGATGAAAACAATCATTGAAGGCAGCAGATGTTGAATGGACAATACATCAAAATGAGCGTCAATGGAGCGTCAATGATGTGTGGTCTTGTAAGTACGGTACTTCACCAGTGACTTGGTAGTTGTGATGCATAATGGACGTATTGGCAGCTTTTATTGGCACACGAGATAGCTACACAGTCACCCCCCAATTCTTAGCATGAGCGTCAACGGAGCAACGACAATTTGTGGTCTTGTAAGTACACTAATTCACCAGTGACTTGATTGTTGTTATGCATAACGGACGTATTTGCAGCTTATATTGGCAAAAGAGATAGCAACACGGTCACCACCCCATTCCTAGCATGAGAGGCAATGGAGGGTCAAAATTTTTTCGCTTTGCATCTTGAGTAAGTTATGTTCCGATTGGTTGCAGACATCCATTTATGAGAGATTGGCAGCCTTTACTAGCAAAAACAACATCGACATGCTCCCTGCGGCGTCCTGAAAATGAGCGTCAACGGAGCGTCAACTGTTTTAGGACTTGCATATTTCGTAATCAAGGCATTGCGCGGATTTTCGCATGCATAACTGTATTAATAACCACCTTGCTGGGCAAAAATACCATATATCGAAGGTGGAACACAGATACCAAATTAATCGATATTGCAAACTGCTCAACAAGCAAAAGCACATTAATGGTTGCTGCAAACGCGATTTTGATACGATACTATTAACACACTACAAATGCAAGAGCCTTCTATGAATCTATAGATGGACCCACTAGGCGACCCGCTGATAACCCACCCAATTCAGACAGGTTAGGAGTTTACCATAGAACCTTACCCGAGTGGGCAGTTCGGGTTAATTGACGACCCGGACGGCCAGTGTGGCAACGGTTTGGTTTGGACCCGGTCCCGGACCCAAAGTGACTGTCTGGAACCGTTGCTAACACTACATCCAGCCAACGAAATGTACTTCTAATCTCCATAGGGTCGGAGTGGTAATCATTAAGATTCGGATGTACTTTCTCCCAGTTCAGTGGTGATTCAGGCGGGGAATGCAAATTGAGCCTTGCCGCTGCCAATACATGTGCTGCACAATCGCTTCGTCCAGCTGTCTTTTCGGCCACATTTTGGGCGTTAAGTTATCTTCATCATCACTGGGCAAATCATACCAATCGACAGATGCTTGACCCGATCCTGAGGCCTTCACAGAGGGGAAGGGAATGTTGCTCGGTACCATGTTGGGTATAATGATGGGCAAACATCCCTATTTGGCACCGTATGCATTGTCCAGATACTCCACAAACAATTCCTAGTAATAAGTAGTATAAGAAGTCTTGTCGTCAGGATTAATATCCATTCCCTTGCCCCACTTGCTAAACTCTCTCAATATCCAGAAACAATCATGTATGGGCTCTGAAATGAGAAGCATACCCGTCATTGGAGTAACTTCAGCGTAAGATTTGAACAGCTTCTGTCATGCACACTTCACGGCGAAGTATAAGTCTTCCTTCCATTGAATGTTCTTTTTAGCTACAACTCACATAGTGCCATCCATATGTTCGGACATGTCATCATGCACAGTGATGAAGCAATGCAGAGTAACCATATGCCATTTGGAAACCCAGAGGGTCCAGTATTGGAATGCTCTTAAAACTTCAATGATGTACTTGATGACGGTCCATTTATCCTGCATTGTGAACAGAAGCCGGTAATCTTTGCATTTTGGATTTGTGTGCCACTTGGGGGTCAATTCTTGTAATGTGAGGGCTCACTTAAGCAACTCCAGTGTCGAATCCCACACTGTTGTCACATCCATAATAGGCAGTCACGTGATTCTTAGTTTGGCTTTTTGAAAGGAAATGGACTCGTTTCGATGACCCGGGGTATGCATAACCAATGCAGCCAGGATTTGCTGCTATATGAAGGTCAGTTCGTGGACTTTCAAAATTTCTTGAAATAAGTACTTCCTCAATTAGCTTTGCTAAACCTGGTCTCATGGCCGACACCTTGTTGATTCTAGCATTCCCCTCTTTTCGAAGGTTTTGACTCATCCCAATGTGTATGCTTTGAGTCTCTCCGATTCACTGATTGCACTCCTGGGCTTCCCAAGACTTGGTATAGCGTTTTACACCAAGACTGCTGATGAATGTACCCAAAAGCAAGCTGAATGACGTGTGTCATGAATGATATGTGGTTTCTCAATGCAGGCCGCTCGATTCCAGAGGCCTCCAGGGGTGATTGTAGTTCACGAGTCATCAAGTGGTTTGAGCAAGTGTTATCAGTTGAAAATCGAAGTAAACGGCCGATGGTCAGCTCAAAATGACCACGAACATCTTTGGACTGTACGACCAGCCTTGCTCCAGTATGTCGACCGTTGACCTATGATCATTAATTAGCTTTCAAAATACGAACAGAATATGGTATCACTCTCATCAAAAGCGAGTTGTGATTCTACCAATACCAAAATTCGATCCATATAGTTTGCAATGACTGTCATTATGGCTAATCTGTTCGCCAATGTCCAATACTGTAAAGCTAAACTTGCTTTATCAATCGATGGCAATTGCTTCTTAATTGCATCCCCTGTCAGTGAGCATTTCTTCCAGCAAATGTTGCTCAGAGTGCTTGCAGATGGTAGCACTAGATCGCTGCGTAATGCATTATCTGACCACAATTGCCCCAGGGTTGACATACCATTCCATGGAATATGAGTATAGATCAATCTTAACATGAGGTAGCGATTCCAGGTGTCTTGGTGAAATTTGGCCTTTACAAAGTCCTTAGCTACCGGTTTGGAGGGTGTTGTCTGTCATTTCAGTTAATATAGATTAATCCTAGATGTCAACTATGGATTTCCTTAGTGCGCATAGTATTATAATATGTCGACTTGCTTGTCTGTTCAGTTAGATCGTACATCTGAAAGCGGGAGGTGAAAGACCGGGCAGAGCAGCACAATCGATGTACTGATCATATCATGATACAATCAGAACTCCAATACTTAATTGCAACCAAAGGTATAGGAAATGTAAAGTTGGAACTGAAGTCCGGTTCCAACCCGGTGGAAAAACTGCGGGTTTCTGTCTCGGCAAGGTAACAACCCTGCACTGTTCACCCGGATTGGGTTGCTTGGCAGTTCCTGACCCGGACAGGGGCCTCCGGGTTCTTTCCAACCCAGGCCGCAGCCGGGTAACCCGGAACCTTTGCTAACACTAGTCCTGTTACCAGCAAGTGTTTCCCCATTGAGCTGGTCCCAAGATCTGATGGATCGCAAAGAACTTGATGACAATCTATAAATATAATGCCAGGTCAGCCGGTCTCCTCAATTCCGCAGTGCAAATAGACACGCCACTTTGGCGCATGTCTCCAAGTATTGCAAGCAATAGAATGCTTCACGCATACATTCATAGAAGCCCACCAAGCATCAGATATGATTTGTAATGTAAGGTCGCTCAAATCACTGATAAAGAGAGGTTCATTTTTGGAAGATCTCATAACCTCTTGCAACAAGGTATTCAAAAATTTTGTTTGTGACATCACAGTTGGAATTTGAAAGCTGTGTAATTGAATATCAGAGACTGCCACAACTTACGTTATAGTTAAGTCAAAAGCTGGTTTTATATATTGCCTCCAGAGCTACAAGCAAAAAAAAAGCCAAACCTGTAAGAGATTACATGCATATTTGGGATGTTGTATACCACAACCTATTAAAAAGACTGACCGTTAAAATTTCAATCATGGAACAATGCCATGCAGTTCGTTGCTGTGTAGCTTAGTGAGCCCCCACGAGGACTGTTGATGCTCCATCAATGCTCATTTTTTGAAGGCGGGAGCGATATTGTCACCAGCATTTTTGCAGATCAAGGTGGCCATTACTTTGAGTATAGGTTAATGCTGTTGCGCTGCCCTTTGATTATCCAGGATGCAAGACTAAAAATCGTCAATGCTCTATTGACACTCATTTCTAGGAGGCAGTAGCGATATGGTGGCTAGCATTTATGCCCATAATGGTGGCCAATACTCTGATTCTGGGTTTATGTTGTTGGACAACCCTTGGATTATGCAAGATGCAAAACCAAGAATCATGGACGCTCCGTTGACTGTCATTTTTGGGAGAATTTCGCCATGTCGTTGCTTGGATTTTTGCCTATCAATGCGGCCAATACTTTGATTATGTTTCACAGGGATCAAGTTTCCTTTTTATTATCAGACTTACAAGACCAAATATCAGTGTCCCTCCATTGACGTTCATTTCTTGGATGGGGCAATGTGCATTTCGCTTTCTGCTTTATCCATAAAGACAGCCAATACTTACACCTTGGAAGGATGTGACTGTGCAGCACTTCAATTGCCGAAAGTGTAAGTATCGAAATCATTGCTCCTCTGCTGATGCTCACCTTCAAGATATACTAACAGTCATTGTATACACAACAATTGTGTGGAGAAACGCATATTGTCATTATGGACAGCCAATACATCGTTTCTATGTATAATCATTTGCATCAAAATAGTTTGAGGTCTGTCAATTTCAGATGCAACAGTATGCTCATTATCTGAACAATGAATGACTTAGGCCTATTACGTTCCAGCGCATTCGGCCGGTAACTTACAGCATGTAGATCCTCCACTTGTTATTGGTATACATAGCCCGACTTCCTCACCTTTACTCCTCCAGCTCCTTCTCCACCAGTTCCATGACCTACCAGAAGCGATGTTCAAAATCTCGAACATGTGCATGGGGTTTGAGCGGAGAGTTTGCAGTTGGATGGTTGGATGGATGCCACATAATGGTCGGTATTCATTCAGGTTTGCATTGCACATTGAACTTTTCGGCTATGACTCATATGACATCACAGACTTACATTTTGTTAGTATATTTCATCACTAATATGGGTTTTGCTTTCTGACTTGAAAGTATCAGGCAAGACAATATAAAGTTCGTTGGTCATCTATCAACTTGATTTGTTGTCTCAAATATTCGCATAGTCCATATGACCCTCACACATGCACAGACAAATTATCATCTCTCACGATTTGGTCACTGAAATCAAGAAACAGGTGACATGTAGCAAAATAGGTTCCTGACATCAGCAACAACACTAGTCTCCGTCAGAAACACCTGGGTGTTCTGGATGGCTCTGATGGCTCTGACGGCACCTTGTACGATCTGACAGAGGGTGACACCCTTCCCGTCGCCTGGGCAATGGGTCACATTGCATACTTACCTCATTTACTTCACATCCAGAAAGTGGTGACATATACTCACCATCAGAACACCACCTGTGTTACACTCTTCACAGGGGCTGGTGTGTAGCTGTAGCTGTTTACACCATGGGCGGCGATGTTTATGCCTTTCTCAGGCCGACTGCCACATTGTTCTGCTCCACTATTGCTATATATCGAATGCCACACTCTCCCCATATATCGTTAGCTTTGAGATGTTGTCACTCATTACGATACAGTCTTCGCTTTGACTAGATCGCTTGCCATTGCATTTGGTTCACTGTTATCATATTTTACAGGTCTGAAATATACTGTCCAATCTTCACACTCTTTGGTACTATGCCCTGAGTCCTCCACATTCTGTGTTGATCCATCATCACTTGCGATGCTTCTTCCATCTCATCCTCATCCACATCGTCGCCATCCTTGCCCTCATACCCGCCAACATCACTGATTCCCAGGTCAAACCGCTCGAGTTCAGTCACGGCCCATCGTAGCCAGCTTGTGGTGGGGATTGCATTGCGCTCGTGGCTTTTGTCACCTTCATCTTCATAATCCCTGCTGCACCCTGCAATCCCAAAATGCAGTTCGCTATCCGTGCAAATGATGTCTATCGGGATGATTCTGTGATCTCTTCCAATCCCAGGCTCAGCAAGCGCCACTTCGGAGGTCAAATAGTCAAGAAGAATAGCATTGTTAACACCTGTACCTTCCATGCTGATGACCATGGCAGGCGTTGGGTTCTCCGCCTGCTGGATCTGACGCTTCACTATTGCAAGAGTGTTGTATACACCCTCTGTTGTTGGCTCTACGGTAGTGTGTTCCAGGTATTCGTCAAGTATGTATCTGTGTCTGCAACACCAGGTGAGGTTACCAACTTGCGACCCGTTGCAGCACAGCAGGATGCGTTCTTACCACCATCATTCATCTAGTTGAAGTAGTTTGAGTGTTCAGGTCTTTCCACCTTCAGTTTTGACTTGGACGCTTTCAGATGAACACCTTTGTTCTTTTGCCACTTGTGGAGAGCATGGCGCAAACCGGTGCAGGTGAACAGGATCAGTGGTGGGGTTATATGACCGTCCTTGTTGTCAATCATGGAATTGAATAATCCATCAGCATACTTACTGTGGGTATTCGCCTGATGATAAAATTTGAGGTAGATAAACGCCGCAATTGTTTCCACCAGGATGTATAGTGGACACTGGCCATTCCTTAGCAGCTTTCGACACTCTCTGCATAGGATTCAGACCGCATACACCACCTTGCACATGCTCTGCTCTATGACAAAAATATTTATTGTCTGCCAGAAGGGAATCAAGAAATTCCAAATGCTCTGCGTCGGTTTCAAAGCGGTGGAGATCATAACGCACTGCTATGTTGTCCCTTGCTGATTGACCAACAATTCATTTAACCATATCGAGTTATGCTCGAACCTGGTACTGGTTGGAGTGTGTAACATCCAATGTGGGCTGTTGCTTCAGCGTACCTCTTTCAAGATCTCCTTTGTGTGTGCCTCAAATGCTATGGACCAAATGTTATGTTGTTGCATAGCGGTGTCCCAGTACTTCTTTATGATCTGCCGGTGTCAGCCTTCAGCGAATGCTTTTGGAATGCGTCGCATAACTCACCATCACTAAGTGGCTTGCACTCATAAACGACCGTCATTTCCAGATGTAGAGCTCCAGCAGTCAGCTCGTTGCAAATACAAGATGTGTCATATCTGAGTGACCAATTCGACGTATGCTGCGAGTGCCGGTGACCACTGATCGAGGTGTTGACACCGCCTGAGGTTGCAATTATGCCTGCGTCAGTCTCGGATTCATTTCTGTTTGCTCGCATTCGCGGTGGATTTGTAATAATTGCGTGAGCTTCTGGATTGGGGAGAGGGGTTGGCAGGTTTTCCAGACCGCTGAGAGGAGCGGGATTGTTAGCATAGCCGCATGTGGGGCTGGATACAACACGACGCATTGAGTCTGTCTGTGAGGTTCTGCCTGCTGCTGGTGTGCTACCACTGCATGTACCGGGCGTGGTGGTTGGAGAATTTATTGACCGTCGCTGTGTAGCGGAAGGGGTGGAAGTCATGTTTTGAGTCATATCTGCAACGCGAGAATCGTACAGCGAAGATAAGGGGGTGGAGTTCTGACTTTGGATTCCTGAGGCTATGGAACTCCTTCCTTGTGAGGAATCCCTCTCACCAGTGCGTTCAGAAACGCGTCTCTGAGCAGGGGGAGATTGTGTATTCACCGAATGGCCAAGCTTTTGCTGATTCCAACCATAAGCAAGACATCGAACACTTGATGTGACCGGAGTAGTGTCTGGGTGCAGGCTTTGTGAACGCTTAGTCTGATGTAGGTGTTCGACGTTAAGAATGTACGAATGATTTCCTCTGCATGCATATGCAATGGCAGGCGAGGTAGACTCCTATTCAAGCCGCCAGGGAGGGATTCAACATCAAATGGAAGCCCAGTGTAGACTGCGCAAGACTCTGAACTGTGACGATACTCAGGGATGAGATCCCTCGAAAAGCATTCAATCATGAGGTTAACTGCCATCAGATTGAGCTCAGATTAAACTCAGCATTGATATTCACTGTTACAGCAAAGTCTGAAGGTCAATTTCCACCGCTTGAGAGGTGTTTGTGCCATGTTGGCGTTGTTATCATAATAGTGCACTAATTCTTGGCACAATGCTTCGAACCATAGATTGCGTATATCATCAGCTTCCCGGGGGAAATTCTGCTTCGGCAGCCTGAAAGCATCGCAATGTGAACAATGACATAGTCTCTATCCTAGGACATCAGTTGCATGTGCTATTTCGATCCCTAGGCGTGTTGGTAGCAGTATTTGGATGGTTGCGCAGTTGGGGTGGCTTGAGAACTACTCAGTTTGCTCCAAGATGCACGACGTCTGAGTGGCACAAGTGGTGTGTGATGCAAAATGAATGCCCACCGTCGAAAATGTCCCTCACCGCGAGTACTAAATCCTGTCCCGAGGCTTCCCATTCCTGAGATGCCTGGTGGTTGACCACGATGAAAGCTGAGTGGTTTTGTGTTCATTAACCAACAAAACCCAGGATATGAATCAAAATTATCATATCTCATAATTTGAACCAAGAAATCACAGGAACTCGCATATATATATCCCTTCTTCCCACCAGCGCCTCCATTCTCTTTGCCTCCCGTATTACACACACCGCCAGCAGTCTGAACTATCTATACATCATGTCAATTGCACAAATCAATGCCTCTCGTTCTAAAACACACCCGACAACCTACACAACTTTGTATCTTCCCTCTGGGCTTCCTTCCGCTACATGAAACTGTACCATAATGCTAATGCATCGGATGTGGATTCATTTTCAACTCGTAGAAATGGCACCAAACAGCAGCCACGAAGGGAAGGGGAAGTCAACTGGGAGGGCAAAAATGCCAACATCGGTTATGAATGGACGCCTATTGTTGGACAGCGACCGTATATCGGCATTCATCTCAGATCACATCTGTGGACTGGTACAGATACACAATGCTTTCGGCGTCAAGGATGAAAGGGCATGGGACCTCTTCTATGATATAATTTTTCTTGATCCAGTCACAACTCATCACTTTTCACTAATGTAGCTGATGTGGCCGCAGGAGCAGGAGTCCGCCTTTTCGCGAGTGGTGTGCTGCCTTCCTCTCATATATGGCGCAAACGGTTGACCAAACCCATTACAAAATGAATATTTGGAGGTGGGTCAACCCCTATGCTTGCGGAGATCAAGTCGATCGCACCAATCCGCTGACACCCGGCTAGGGGAAGCTTAAACCCACCAGTGACCATTTCTCTTGGTAGGGTAGCTATGATCTCACTGCTAAGATTGAGCCGCCAAGCTGCCGGTAGTACACACCAGGCAACTTCCTGACCATTAACCCACTGAATTGGGATGAGATAATTGACAAGGAGGAATATGAGGAAAACTGAGCGGATCCCGGAGCGCCAAGCAATGGAAGGAGCCGTCCTGGTGATGGCAATAACAATGACTACGCCGATTGTGAGGAGGGCGCACAGGGTGGTTAGAAAGTGACCGGGAAATGGAAGGGAAAATAGAACAGGAAGGGGAAAGGAATCGTGACTGAGGACGGGAAGGGGAACAGGAAGCGGACGGGGCAGGCAATGGAGGATGGGAAGGGGAAAGTGAAGCAAAACGGTAAAGGAAAAGGCATTATGAAACAATCCCCAGGGGGAGATGATCTCTCTCGTGCCGTTGCTTTGCAGTTGCAGCAGGAATTGTATGAGGCAGACTCAGACACAGAGGTATAACTAGAGTGGGTATATTTAGAGCCGGAAGCTTCACCCACTGTGTCAATTTCCTCCAATGATGATTCCGACTCTACCGAGGAGTCAGACTGCAAATATAACTCAGAACATCATTCTGATGAGGATATGTGCATGGAGGATGATGTGGATGCACTGTGCAGCATTGTTTTAGACCGTGATGTAGATATTGAAAGGGACAGTGACAATGCAGAGGAGGAAGATCAGGAGGAGGAGGAGGAGGAGGAGGAGGAGGATGATGATGATGGCAAAGAACCTCGGATGATTGGCCAGGGAGTGATGGTAAATACATTGGCTGACGATTTAGATAACATGGTAGAGGATAAGGCAATCGTGCTACCTGAGCAATGCCAGGAGATGCAAGAGTATACCCCACGCCCAAAACCTCAGGCGCCTGCCCCACGGCCTCAAATCTTGGAGCCTCACCCACGACCACGAACTCTGGCTACTCATCCCCTTGGTGGGCTGGAGTTTTTGCTAATTGTGACCCTGCTAAAAGCTCGCCGAGAGGTGCCAACTCTGCGAGAAGCTGAGGCAGCCAGAAACACCTCGGATGTGGAGGTGGATCAGCAGCTGCTCGGCCTATCCGCAGGGTGTGAGAGAGTCCCCTATGTCGCTCTCACAAATGTCCCTCACCCTGGGACAAGCCCGGATGGCTCAGTACGCAAGGAGGGAATCAGTCCTCATGTTCCAGAGGAGGAGATTTGGGTTGCGTTCGGGTCAGGGTCAGGTTCTTGTCTTGTTTGTTTCCTTTTTTTCAATCTATTTATCTCAGGCATTGATTATTACACTCGTTGCGAGGTTTCTGAATCGCTCAGGGTTTGTTTCATTTCTGTGTTTTGTACTGGTTTGATTTTATTCATAGTATTAGGGAACATCACACATGCAACGTTTTTGCAACTCCAGGCATGTAAGGAACCTCCTTGGGATTGTGTTGAGACTCAATAAATCTCTCAAGTTAGCTAGAAGTATCATGAGCTTACACCCACACCAGGCTACTCAGGCCCAGCACCAACTTACATCCCGTTCTACAGTGAATACTCCACTCCTCGCATGTCATTGACAATGCCTGGGAAGACCCCTGTCCGTTGACCTGAATATTCATGCTGAAAGAAGTTCACCTCAGACAGCTGGCGACTTAAACATATCAAATTACAACATCCTGCACACCGTCAAGTTGCACACCAGAAGAATATGGCTATTCGCAGCACGCAGAGACGCATCCAACCCGCTCAGTGTTGTGAATTCAACCCAAACATAGATTCAGTTGAAGACTTGAATATATTTCCCTACCTGGAACACCTTCAAAATAACGCAGAGTCGAAGTCTCAACCACCGACAGCTCCTCTGCCCCAGATGGAAACATACCCCGGCGCCGGCGCTATGCTAAGCGACTACATTGCTGAGCCATGGGAACGTGATGCTCAGGGTTGCCTTGAGACAAACCGACAAAACAATCCCAACTACCCATTTGCGACACGTGAAGAGTACAGATATATCCAGTGTGGGATCAGGAAGATGCACATGAAGACATAGTATCACAACATGCTGAATGAAGAAAACACCACTCTGCATTTTCCAAGCTTCAGACATGGAGATGGCGTCCAGAAACTCGTGGGTAGCATGGCAGATGATCAGGCTCTGGCGGTGTGGGAACTACACACTCTTGAGGATATGAGATGGAACAACAATCACCAACACCTGATCAAATACTGGAGTCGAGATATCATCAAATGCATGCGATGGTTGATGCAGTGGCCAGCCTACGCCAAGTATCCTATTTACGCCCCTGAGTGGTGCTTTATCAGCACTATGCCCTTGAGACACCTTCATACCGCAATGCACACTGCGGGCTGGTGGCGGCAGACACAGGACAGGAGAGATAGACGAGGATGATGACATACTATTGGACCTTGAGTCAACGCTGAGAGTGGGGGATACACTGGTTCCGTTGATCTTCATGTCCAACGGAACACAACTCTCAAATTCTGCTGGTGACAAGAAAGAGTGGCCTGTATATATGACATTTGGCAATCTATCATCGAACATCCGCCAGATGCCCTCAACGCACATCATCGCAAGGGTTGATCTCCTGCCGATTCCCATGAAGAACTGCAGTATTCCTTAGAAGCGGCTGGATGAGCAGCGGCAAACAAACCAAGATGTGCTGAACGAGGTACTCCAGCTGGTACTCCAGCCTCTCACCATTGAACAAAATCCCTGCGCCGAGAGCGGATATCACAATGTTCTCTGTGCAGATGGCAACATCGCGCATTGCAAACCTGTTCTAGCAGTATGGCTTTCAGATTGCCCCGAGTATAGCGACCTACATGATCTCAAGCGGCTTGTCTGTTTTCGGTGTGAGTGTCCAAAGAACACACTTGGAGGTTATGTCTCTTCTGACAAACAACACCCCTGGTGGGATCACAACGTATATAGAATCCTCAGCGATGCCAATGCCAAGGCAGCTGATGCCGAACTGTCAAAGCCCCATGTTACCTGAGGATTCAACCAGTTTTGACATATTTCCTGTATCATGAGCGACCCCCCAAATCCCAACCTCCTCCATTCAATGCAGATTGGCATGCTTGACCACCTCCACAAGTGGATTTTCCACTTCACGAAGACACATGAACGGCTGGACAAGTACAATGCAATCTGGTTATCTGTGCCTGCTGACCATGACCTCACACCAAAAACTTATTCATATGAGTCAATTTCTCAATGGAATGGGAAGGAGATGAAGGAAATGAGCCAGTATCTACCTGGAGTTGTAACCCAGTGTCTACGAGGCGGAAGCCCTGCTCCGCATCCCGTATTCAATTGTGCAATTGAGTGCCCATGGGCATCATTACAATTCTATATGTATGCCCGATATAAATCTCACGATGATGCAACATTGAGCTACTTGGAAGATGCCTAGCGTCATTTTGACACCTTCAATGAGGTGTTCTTACTCAAGCGAGCCGGCAAAAATGCAAAGGCCAAAGCCAATGCCCTGAGAACGGAACTATTGAACAAGTGAAAGGTAGACAAGGAATCCAATGCTGAAACTTGAACGCCATCCAAGAAGCGGTGCGAAATGAACGCGTTGCGGGATTATATCAGCCATAAGATAGATGTTTCGAAGGAGTTAGATGCCAACTTCAACTTTCCTCAGATCAACTTGATGTCTCATTGGGTTAAACAGATTCGTCGATACGGAGCCTTGTAATAGTATTCTGCCAAGTGACATGAACAAGCACATAAAATGAACCTCAAGGACAGTTGTAATGCCTCCAATCACAATATCAACTACCTGCTGTAAGTAATCACAATTCTGCGTCGCATTCTCTGCTTCAAAATCAGAGAGCTCAATCCCCAAGCCCTGGCTCAGCGTTGGGAGCACACTGCTGCCTTCTGCAATGTCCTCCCTTCCATTGCTGATCTGGCTGCCCCCCTCAGCACACAGTCATATGCAAAGTGCACATTCGTGGGACCCCAGCCCTGCCGTGATGGAAAGCATTCTGATCACGGACTGCATAGCTGTACTCAACAATATGCAAGACGCAACGCACCGCGTGACAATATTCAACAGCACATGGGTGTATCTCAAACATAAGAGTTGTAACAAGAGGTATATATCGGATGAACAACTGCGCGCAATGGAGCTGTGTATTTACCATGATATTAAGGCTCAAGTTGAGTGTTTAGAAGGTGAACGCATATCTCACATTTGTCGATGCACAGGAAGCCAGAGATGGCATGAAGGGGACCGACAGAATGACTTGGTGTGGGTAAAGCAAGGCACAGGGTGGTGTTATGGTGCGCTGAATCGTTGTCTCCCGTGGCAACTGCAAAGACTATTCAAAATCAACCTCCACAACAAGGATGGTGCTTTCGTTGAGTACTGGTTTACCCTGGAGCTCACCACAATACCTGAAAACTTGAGTAACTTGGATCCCATTTCAAAATTTGTACAAGTGAAGAACGCACTGGCAGCCATTGCATTGCATGTTTTCAGCATGGGTAACATGGCCGGCTACCCACACGCAATTCCAGAGATAGCTACTAGTAGTAACACAGGATCCGGACGGAACCAGCGATGGATTGTCATTAGCCACATAGATTTGGCGAGTTGCAATGATGATTATGATTAGTAAAGAGAGAATTGTATTCTGCGTGCAGGTAGATGGAACACGAGGAGAGATTTCCACAGGGTCACCCATCGCATTGTAATCCCGATGCAAGTGCGCACACAATGAACCCTTTCTGACATATCGTTACAGTTGGCCAAAATGCTAGAGAATTTGTTTAAAATAGGACACTGGCAGATGGAGAAAAAACAGTGAAACCGCAATTCAAGGGCAACATGCAATGGGAGGTGTGGTATTGATGCCAGGCGCGGAGTTAGCCGCCACCGGAATGTGTCTGACCGCTTCAAAATAGTGCATCCACTCTGCCATAGCTATGCTGCCCGGAAGGATTGTTTTTTCGCAGATGTAAACTAGGAATTTAGCAACCAGAGTAGGCTTCCTAGTTGTTGAATTTGCAAGTCTCCAGACACCCTTCTCAATAATTACACAGCTCCATTATGATTAGATCTTATTCATAGTTATCTAACTTTAATTTGTAGCTACCAAACCCCTAGTATGTTGCCCAAGGGTGCTTATGATGGGGTGTCCAAAGACTTGAAAATCTGGCGAGTATGGCACGCAATCCTAGACTTCCAATCGCAACTTTTATCTATTTAGCAGTGATTCACTCTTGTAGCCAGCCTGGTCACCCAGATCCAAGTTACAGGAAGACCTCTATGGTTCCACAATTGGTGACTGTCGACTTCGAATGCATGGTCTAAAGAGTCCACACTAAGTGTCTGAGAACAGTGTCCTCCATGCTTCAAGAGATACAGAACTCAGCAAGATGCAACTGGTTCATTGCCACTGCTAGATGCACTTGACCTGATACCATCCCAACTTCTGTCACTTACACAAAGTAGGCTCCCGGCTGTAATAAAAGTCACCCCATATCTCTTTGATAGTTGTATCTTCTAGCCAGGAAGGAAATCCTATATGATAGCATTGTCATTGCTCTTTTGGATATCATATCACAGTTGGGCAACAAATTATTTGATATGGTTTGTCCGAAATCTTGAGCATTGGTACTTTGTTTTATTTTGTTTTTTGTTTTAATCATACTGTATTCACTCTACTTAGAGTATGACAGCCCCTTAGTCCCCTCCGCCTCCGGGCTGGCCGGCTAGATGGCGGAGCTCCACTCCTGCTACCCGTCGTCCCCTGAGCATTGGTACTTATTGGCTGCCGCTAGCTTTCTGGCCAGTAGTTGCCGTACTTGGTGCATGGTTTGGGGTGCTATGATCATGACCTTTTTGCAGAATCGAGTACGTCTTTGTTTTGAGGATTAGACGACATCTGGCTGCTGATAAGGAATATATGGAGCGCGAATACAAGGAAGTAAGTGTGTGTCAATTGCATCGGTCTAAACAGGAAGAAAGGTATCGTACAGCAGCAAACCAAAACGCTAATCCACATGCTAACAAAACACATCACATCATATATACAACGAATGAGATGCATCTGGCTTCATAAAATGCAGTAAAATAAAACCCATAAAAAGGAAGCCCAACCAAAAGCAATAGTAATATCAATAGCGTCCATAATAGTTATTTTCGCAATCCCAAATGCTAGCATAACAATAGTATTGCACGAGAATAGACATATCAATCTTCAAGTCAAATCGCTGCCATAGAACTTATAGGAAACTCCATTAGTCCATGCACACCCTCGGTTGTAATGATCTAGTAAATTGAGATATATCGTAGCTAAGTAGCCCATCGCACCCATAATAACGTGCAGAAAACTCCCAGGTTGCAAGTAAGAAGAGTAGGTGAAGGGGAGCTCCCCCACCTAGCCTTCCATCCGGAGGGGGAGGAGAATCGGCACTGCCATACTCTAGATAGAGTGAATGCAGTATGATCAAAACAAACAAAACTCCCGGGTTGCTCACTGCATGTAGTGGTACCGTTCAACGTCGTCATTGTGGTGGGGAGCAGAGACATAATGTGGGTGATATGGGTGTGCATGGGAATTAAGCTCGAGGGGGTTCACAAGTCGTTGTCGTCGTTGTTTTTGATGTTGACGTTGTGTATGTGCCTGCTCCCGCTCCCTCTCCCGCTGCAGCAACTGTTGACGTTGAAATCGGCTGTATAGCGGTGGATTATGGTGTTGACTGAGGCTTGGTGCAGATTGTATCAACGGTTCAGGGACCTCCCAGCCCCATCTTTCCCTGAGTTCCTTCAACACAAAATTCACCCGCCAACCCGTCTCCTTCTTGATCTTGGTGAAAATCTCAAGTACCTCTTCCTGTTCTCTGCGGTCTGCTAAGCATTCCGCCGCTATTGCCAGGGAACGCAAGGCAACACTAGCAACACCACGGTCCTTGACATGAGCAGCAATGCCACAGACTTGATGGGCATGATTCAACGCCATTTCTTGCATTTCATCGTTTTGATAAGGGTTTATCTGAGCCATAATCACCATCGCGGTATGGTAGAAAAGTCGAGCAACAATGGCGCATCGCTTAATCAACCATACCTCTGGAAAGGAAGACTTTGCCGTTATTTGGAGAGGATGTAGGTATGCCATTGGATGCATGTTTCGGGGTATATGTTCATTCCATGATACGCACATATCTCGGAGGCGGCTCCATTCTGGGTAGCGCTTCTGGGCAGAGTCCTCGTTCATGTATGATTCGTCCGAACCTGTATCCCCTTTAACCGCTGCTTTGAAATTCGCAATCTTTGCGAGTATGTAAATGATCCGATGCGCCCATATCTCCTCTCCTCCAGGCACGCATGGGCGATTAAAGTCTACGTCAACACCCCATTCGTCAGGATCCCAAGCTACAGCCCAATTGAAACGCAAACAGCTGAGAAGTTCCATGGTTACGTTGAGCCAAAAGCATGCACCTCCAACGCCGCCAGTTCTAGCATTCCATCCACACTCTTTTAACAGCGCTCTCGCTCCAGCGATGTGGTTCATCCTCTGCAGCGGCCGTTCAGACATAATCTCGTAGACATTCAAGATTATGGCTGTAGTTGCACACATTTCTGTGTCTCTATTTTGATTCTGTAAGGAAGCAAGAATCAATCGAGTCGCGGTATCGTAGTAATTCAGAGCCTTGTCTTCATGATAATCCGGGTTTATCAAGGTCAGATGTCGAGCCCCACACGCCAAAAATGCATTTAGCAACATTGGCTCATTGAGCGATGTGAAGGGTAATAGACGAGAGAAATGCTTCAGCGGATCAAGACTGTCCATCCAGATGCCGACCTCCTCCACGAAAACCTGCATAAACAACGTTTCTTCAGCATTGTCCAGATAGTGAGTTGCCTCTTTGCGCGCCGGTAATACTAAACGGTCTGATACGTGTGATGCTAAAAGACGACACCAAGGAGAAGGGGGAGGCGGAGGCGGGGGAAGGGGAGGATTTTGGGTTACTGTGTAAGTTGAGCTTGCTGAAGTCTGTGGATAGTGTCGAAACTTGGTATCTTCCTGTGAATCCAGTAGTTCTCTCGGGAGAAGGAGATCTGGCAGCAATGGCAAAATTGGCGGGAGTGTGGGAGTAGTTGAGTCCAGTGTGTTGATTGTGTTAGTAGTGGGATTGCTTCGGGGAGTAGGCGGGGAATTTCTCGTCCTTGCAGGTGTAGCCGCATTGATAAACGGTGCATATCGTTTGACCCCGCCAGCATATTCTGACGCAATATCTCGAGATTCGTCCTGAAAGTGAACTTTCCATTCGTGCGAAATCGGCATCACTGGAGGCTGTTCTGTTTGGATATCGATGAAATTCAATCGTACGCCTCTTTTGCATATTCGGCTTGATTTTCGACAATTCTGACAATCTGGCGTGCCTTCATCACACTTTAGATGACGTTCTCGACAGGTTAGGCATCCTGTCCGCACTCGTTTTGGACGGTTTATAGTCACTGTCTCGTCAGCGGTCATCGGTTTGTCTACAGACCGCTCCCGTTTGACGCTAGTGGCGCCCAATTTTGAGATGTGATGCAGGTTGAGTGGCAGGCGCGCTTTGAGAGCCTCTCACAGATGACTCTGCTAGGGGCGTAGGAGGTAGCGGCAGACGTTCTGATTATTGTTGACGGGTAAAGTCTAGACAATATTCCCTTTGCGGTTGTACCTCGCACACTAGTCAAGCACTTGTACCAACCGGTGGCGACACCTATCCTGTGGACGGGCCGATTGTAGAGCAAATGCACAACGACCAGTGTGGAAAGCTCAGACCAGTGTATATCGACCTTAATATGTTGCTCCGATGTTCCGAGCGCTGTAGAGGTGCAAAATTGAGACGCTAATGGCGTCCGACAAGCCGTAGCAAAGGCTGTAACAACCAACCCTCCGAGGAAGATATCACGCAATATCCGTAACTAGTGAACTTCTCGCAGTTTCCGGCGAAATTATTTGTAGGAACGGAAGGTCTCCGGTTGCAATAGATCAAGGTTGGTTCCAGCGAGTTGGCTTGTATTAAGGAAGACGATTACTGGGTGGTGGCGGCAGACGTTAGAAGAGAATATATAGAATGCGTAATTGGGAAACAGGTTGGTTTTACCTGCGAACCAGAAACTTGATTATGGTTGCCTGATGACTCTGTGACCGATAAATTGATCACGTAGAATAGTGGTCTCACAGTTGTTCCAGAATTCGAGGTAGCAAATCTGTGAACAGTGCTCTTTCAGATGACGAGAGGCAAACTTGTGTGGAACGTTACGTAGCTAATCAGCTGGAAGTGGTGTATGCCTCAGATTATTGACTCAGGAGTTTCTCGAACAGAAGAAACAAGTGGAACGAGGTGAGAATGTGGCCATTTCCTCGCCATGGACGTGACGGCAGCTTAATTGACAAAATCCTGCGCACTTATAGATGAATTCGTTCAGACAGACAAACAAACATGTCAGTTCGAGGATTCGCCCAATAATGACACCAGTACTTAGCATTTATACCTACCAGCGTAACTGCAGCCGCATTAACAACCCTTCTAAGCGCCATACCAACTTCGGCAAAATTCAGGAACTCCTCACCTCGAGAGATGTACCAAGGTACCTATGGCGGTACTTAAATGTCGGTAGTATCCATGTTATAATCAAAGTATATATACTAGATACCTACTTTTGTGTTGAAATATAGCCTACTGGTCATCATTTCCGTTGTAATTTCCAGTTACATTTATCTATATATCATTTGAGAAGCAGCGCACTAGTACTACTTCCACACTCACCAAGATAGAAATATCTCCATGGGGGCTGATCCTTGCACAAACATCTGCCAGCTGAGATAGGTCAGAGCTGAGATAATTATATCTGAGAATACATTAATTAGAGGCGTTCATGGTCGCACCTTTGGTCTTCTTGAGAGGGTGAATGCCCAGCTCGCATGCTATTAGGCTCACTCAGCCAGTACTGTAAATAAGTACCTAAAGTGGATGCTATTGGAGCAGATTGGAAGACATTGCCTGACATCTCCATTCATAATCCTCTTACGACAAATAGACTTAGACGGAAATGTTTTCAAGTTCTCTGACAAGCTGGCATATGACCTTCTCCAAGCTACTTCGGTAGCTTTCTCCGTCACTGAAATCCTGCTAGGCCAAAAGGATTGTCCCTTGATAGGGAATAGGTTCTCCGTTTACTTATGCTGGTGCAAAAATCCCGCTGATGCGGATGAATTCGATATATTGTCGCGGCACGGGGTCCTTACGTAATTACATAAGTAAGTAACTACTACGTACCAGAGCTGCGCTCCGCAGCAGGGAGACACCCGACATTTAGTTGTGTTTAAATCTCTTTGTTACAGATTATGCTCCTAAAAGAATATGGGGGGCCCTAGCGCATGTATTCTTGTATGGTGCATAATGTTGTGGGGATTGTCGCTTGGTGCGAATGACCGTTCGTGATCCTTACAATCATGAACTGCCATCTATTCCCTTTGTTGGGAGCACAAACAATGAGATGTCAACCAGCCAGTATGGCCAAAGTTAAGCTCAGAAGCTATAGGATTGCATTGTACTGGCTACTAACAAGGTGACATTAACATTTGACTAGTTTTTTCTATGTACTTTCCATTGAAATACTCATCAAAAATAAAGTAGTTTTCTTAGAATATTATTGCATAGTACTATTGTTCATTTTTTTATTCAAAAATTGTGTGAACCACATGATTATATTCTTATATACTGAAAATTCTGGAAAATTCTCATGGAGAGCTGAATTTGTATAGAACTGCTAGTAGAGAAATAAGTACCACTTAATAAATAATAGATATTAGATGGGTATACAATTATATATAGTTTCAGATAATGATATATAAGTAGCTACTATTGTGAACATGAATATCAATAATGTGGAATTGTTTAATGAGAAGATTAATGGTAAAGATTTAAAACTTACAATCACATTATAATATTAAGTGAATACAACTTAGCTTTGGAAATAGTATACACTGCAATTATCTGAATTGCAGTGGGTTTCTGAATTATAATGTCTACCCACATACTGGATATAACCATGCCCCAAATGAAACCGCCAGAGGTGCTCCTTGGAATGAAGCCTCCTCTAGTAGGAATTGAGACTTTCTTTTCAATTTGATTGTAAATTGCAACAGGTGTGGCTTTGTGACCCAAATGCCTTTCCAAAATCCACCACTTTCTGCTATCACCCCACCCTCTTTCCCAGCCCCACAACCCACCCCACTACTTAACTACAAATGGAACTCGAAAATATTTCCTGTCAATGTTCTGACACATTGGCTGGTCACATCCAGAGCATACCCAGCAGGTTATTGGTGAATATTTGGCATGCTGTGTGGGTCATTGTCTCTGCTTTCTGCAGCAATGAAAATACACTAATTGCTTTCCATTTTCAAGGAGGACAGGAAGGTGCTACCAGTTAAAGCTTCCTTCAAAGGGTAATAATGGACCCTCTCTAATACTTGTCCAGCCAGGTTGGACCCCGGTGGACTGTATAATCTGTAAGGTGGAAATTGGTTCAGTCCCATGTTTGGGGTTGTCCCTTCCCAGCAGTGATTATACATAATGAATTGTAATATGCATGATCAGAGTCAAGTGACAATGGTTACTAAACACCTGCTTATGTAACAACACAATGTTTGCCAGTCAAGTGATCTTTAGCAGGATTTCACTTGCACCACCTGTTGATTGATTAGGGCATCCAACATGGATCCTAGCTGATTCACTTATGATGACACAGTTATGTCGTCATAACCAGAATGTTGAGATAAGAACTGTAGTGGTACGCATAGTTTTCAACAGCACCTAATGTACTTGATCTAGCAGAGCAACTCACAGTTAGGTTGTAACTATACTGAATTAAGTGTGGAGTGGACATTATGCAACATGCAGGTAAGCACAATCTTACCACATATCTCAGCAGGATTGGGAACACCTCAAGCTATGTCCAGGTCATCGAATGGTCAAGACCTAAGCATGCATTTTCTGAGTGTTTTATGGCATAGGCTGAAGATAAGAGGCATAAAGTGACCCTGATAGTTGGATTGAGTTAGTATCCATTGCTACCAATGGGATGGTGGGATAATTATGATTGGCATACTATCTGTTGGTTGCCGGATGAGTCTGTAACTCAATTGCCAATTAGCCACAGTATGTTGAGGGATTAATATAATCGCGATTAGAACTGAAGGACCACATGTCTTCAAATATTCCAACTACAGATCAAACAAAAGCGAGATGATCATGTTGAAGTTATGAGCTGTGACATATGTGCATTTGATATCTTGTTTGCGGATGACCCAAGTCAGCAGCGTAACACTTCAAAACCACTCATGCATGAGGATGATAACCTGACGGAAACTTGTTGTATTACAGCTGAGGCATTTAGAAAGATCTCAGAGATCAGCTATCAAGCAATCATAGTGACTTAGCAAGAATTCTAACCAGGACTATCCTAAGGACTTTACTATAAAGAGCTCTCATTGTTCTGGCAATGAGAAGTAGCAAGCTCTGGTAGCAATCCACAGTCAGACATTAGCATCGAAGAATGCCTTAAAATATTATTCAGAATTCTATTCATTATTGCTACTACTTGCACACTTATGCAGCAAGGGTGTCTTTCAAACCTCTCAATGAAAACACCTTCCCTTGATTCAATTTTTACATTGTACTATGCCTACTCATCGATCCAGAGTATCGCCAACTGCATCAGACCTCACAGTGATTATGTTTGGATGCTTATTCATTCATTATCCAGAATGCTGCCAAGTTCACCTGGTGGCATCTGTCCTTCACATGGCAATCCTGCCTGAAATTAAATATAACATCTAGAGACACATCACCACATGACTTGTGCCCAATACATAGCTGAAGGATATTGTTAATCCTGACTATGTATCTACCGACGATTACAGCGCTTAGTGTGTTTCTGGACAGTATTTCAAACAGTTGAGTCTCGGGATGAGACATGGAACAATAAGTAGAACAGTCAGTGAATTGGTGGCTGTACTTAATCCAATAACAATCTTGTATTGTGTATTGGGATTAAGAACCCCGATAACAGTGTAATATTATATCAGTACTTCACTTCCTATGAACAATTGTCAGGGTAGTGAATTGAGCTACTGTTGCATCTATGAGGGTTTTATATACTACTTCAATCATTACTCTAGATCCTCTTGTTACTGCATCCATTGCTGTATTGAAAGATGTGTGGCAGATACATTGACTGCTGACTGCAGGTTCTGTAGAAATGAGGCCTGCTGCTATACCATTAGCCATACAGGACAGTTTCCATGTCAGGTAGCAATTTAGATCGATAGACTCTGCAAGTAACATTCTGAAGACACTAATTGGGAGTGTGAAATCTGCAACAATCAGTACAAGCCAGTAGTAATATTTACAGATATTGTTACAATACCAATTACTCATCTGGCTATAACACTACACAATGGCAACTCTGATATGCAGGCTTATATATTCAAGTGGAGTATTGGCCCTGACTGGATCCAGAGTAGTGAAAAGAACAACAGGGAAATCACCCAAAGGATCTTGGGATGTTCCACATCGGTGCAAAACATACTAATCCTGACTGGGAGCAGCATCTTGTCAGTTCAGACTGCTGAAGGAATCTGGAGAACCAGAGGAGGCTGAATTGGGTGTTAGAGAGGTCACAATGCAAAAAGTCAATCCCTCACCTGAGCAGTTGACAGAACTAGCTCACCAAGCGATACACATAGTTCAGCGATGCCACAATGTGAACGAAATCATCGAGTATGGATTCGAGTGAGTTCACTTTAGGCTTGAAACATCGCACACGTGCATCTGAATGCAGAAACCGAATGTAGACAGAGTTGTTTCCAGAACTGGAGGCCTGATGCAAATTCATCGGTTGGTGGTCGAAGAACTGAGACGGTGAGTTAACAAGTTCCGGTGACTCGGTTATTGGATCATCTGGGAGGCCGGAGAATTGTTGAAATGAGTTCTCAACCAAATCAAGGATATGGTCATAAAACCGAACAACATCTCCTTAGGACTATTACATCAGCAAAATGTATTTCAGTCACTGGGAGCCTCCAGGAGTGTGTGAGAGGAGGCGGAGTGTAAACATAGAAGAGTCAATTTCAGAAGGAAACCAGACCTTAGGAAGGCATTCAGGCCGGCCATCGGAGTAACTGGGATCTCTGATGACTGGTATGGGAGCACCATCGGAGCGGTTGTGAAAGGTTTGGGAGCACCTGGGACTGTCGCCCAACCAATGCGGGAATCCCTATCTAACTCTGAGAGATGCCGGGTTCATATGGATATTCATTGAAAGGAGTGCAGGCGGTATCCGAGATTCTCAGGATTAGTGTTAGATACGGGTCTGGGTAACCTGCCAGTGGTCTGGGTTCGGACCGTACAAAGGGGTCGTTTCGGTTCGAGACCGGACCAGAAACCCAACCTGCTGCATCTTGGCAGGCTAAGCCAAGACCCCTACCCGTCAACTGGCAGGATTTGCAGGGTTTGGCTAGACTGGTTGGTTTTAATCTCCCGTTCTGCATTTCGGGTTTTTCTGATTTAGGTCGCATTCAGATATCCTACTGTTAATTGCAAAATATTGACTATGGTACAGCATAGTCATTTCCTGATGTATTGACAGCCTTTATATAGGAAACAAGTAGAGAGACACTCCCTGCCCCATCCTGGGAATGAGTGTCAATGGAGCGTCAACAATTGATGGTCTTGCATCGTGGGTAATCTAAGTGGCGCTTAATTGCACGTATCTAAAAAGAAGTGGTTGGCAGCCTTCGTAAGCAAATATGCAAGTGATATTCGCGCGATAGCCTCCTGAACAGTAACAACTTATTGCATTTACAAAGGTGCAACTCAGTGTTCACAAGCGTTTTAGACTACCAAAACGGCCAAAACTGAGTATATAGATTTTAGCAGCCACAGCACGCATCGATGTACCATGATCGATGGCCCAAGATCGTTGACACTCCATTGACGCTCATTTTCAAGATGGGGCATGGAGCGTGTCGCTTTCTTTTTTGTCTATGAAGGATGGCAATACTTCCATTATGTGTAATCACTACCAAATCACATTTTTAATACCCGACTCACAGAACCAAAAATCGGTGACACTCCTTTGATCCTCATTTTCAAGATGGCCAGGGAGCGTCTCGCTATTTCTTTTCATTGCCTATAAAGGATGGCAACACTTCCATTATGTGTAATTACTACCAAGTCGCATTTTTATTACCCGACTTACAGGACCAGAAATCGTTGATGCTCGGTTGACGCTCATTTTCAAACTGGGGCAGGGAGCGTATCGCTTTCTTTTTTGCCTATACAGGTTGTCAATGCTGCCATTCTGTATAACCACTAAAATATTACTGCTCAATTACCAGACTAACAAGACTTAAAATCGTTGACGCTCTGTTGACGCTCGTTTTCAAGATGGGGCAGGGAGTGTGTTGCTTTCTTTTTTGCCGATAAAGAATGGCAATACATCCAGTATGTGTAATCAAAACCAAATTGCGTTACTATTACCCGACTTACAGGACCAAAAATCGCTGACACTCCGTTGACGCTCATTTTCATGATAGGGCATAGAGCGTATCACTGTTTTTTTTGCCTATAAAAGTTGTCAATTCTGCCATTCTGTATAACCACTACAATATTACTTCTTAAGTACCAGACTAACAAGACTTAAAATTGTTGACGCTCTGTTGACGCTCATTTTCAAGATGGGGCAGGGAGTGTGTCACTTTCTTTTTTACTGATAAAGGATGGCAATACATCCATTATGAGTAATCACCACCAAATCGTGTTGTTATTACCCGACTTACAGGACCAAAAATCGTTGACACTCTGTTGACACTCATTTTCAAGATGGGGCAGGGAGCATATCGCTTTCTTTTTTGCCAATTAAAATTGTCAATGCTGCCGTTCTGTATAACCATTACAATATTACTTCTTTATTACCAGACTAACAGGACCTAAAATCGTTGACACTCTGTTGACGCTCATTTCCAAGACGGGGCAGGGAGCGTGTTGCTTTCTCTATTGAATGTAGAGGATGCCAACACTTCCATTATGTGTATTCCCAACCAAATTGCGTTTGTATTACCCGACTTACAGGACCAAATATTGTTGACGCTCCGTTGACGCTCATTTTCAAGATGGGGCAGCGAGTGTCTCACTCTCTTTCTTGCCTATAAAGGATGGCAACACTTCCATTATGTGTCATTACAACCAAGTCACATTTTTATTACCCAACTTCCAGAACCAAAAATCGTTGACGCTCTGTTGATGCTCATTTTGCCACGGGCATATCCACAATATACCATCATTTCATTTGGCAGAATATATCATTAATGGTGTTTTGACAGCCTTTCTATTGCCTTCATGTACTATCTTCTTTATCACTACATTGTTCTTTAATAATACATATAAATAGATTCTTTAAAACATACTATAAAGTCTCCTGTAATTGTTGATAATACTTCACTGAAACATCACGTGCCTTACAATCCATGTTCAGTTCCACTTGCAGTTTCACACAATCGACTGCTGTCATCTGCAAAATGGATGGTAGCTGTATTACCTTGCAGCAGATAGTGTACTAACCAGTGGATGTTCCTTCATCATTCCGCATATCTGTACTACAATCTTTGTCGTGCTCGCTATCCTCGGTAGATGCATCCTGATTGAACAATTGAGCGCTCGGATACAGAGCAGGTATGTATACATATCCGGCAGGCAGATTTGTGATTTGGGAACTTTGAGCTCCATGATTTTTACCACGTGGCACAGGTGGCATTTGTTCTGGTGTTGGCTGTTTGCATCGGACTTGAGGAGGTGCACCCGTTTCTTCTGTGCCTCCAGCGTGTCTGTGGATACTTTGCTGTGACATTTTTGCAAGGAAAGCAGATGTCAGGTTGATTTTCATAAACCATTGCTGGGTGTCGTTCTATTGCAGCTTTCACCTTTCTATGCCCAGGAAATTCAACACCCCGCTTCCTCTCTTCTCGGACTTCTGTGCGAGGCTTCTAGATCAGGTGTTGTGTTTCGTCTATGGCGGCATGCAAAAACCCTCCTTTGGCCATTTTGGCCATATTCAAGGCAAGGCATATTTCTGTCTGTTCTAGCTGGACCCGACCTCCTTGCCTTGCCATAGCAGCAGACATGTTAAAAACCTACAAAAAATAAGATGCAGCTTCTAAAAGTGAGAATCGGTAATTACCTCTACCATATATGCTTCCGTAGCCTTCTCTTAGGTGTATAAAGCATTTTTCGTCCATTCACGGGGACGGATATGACGAAATTCGTCCGCAAACATGCCTGACCTGACATAATCGTGATGGTCAATTTCCCCGACTATGTGGACAAATGCCTTCATCGACCATGGGGGTTTCCTATTACACGCAGCAATATATTGGTCACGTAGCTCCCTCCATATAGCTGCTGTGTATTATGCGATCAATTGACGGCCGTCTACCATGATATGGACGTACTCACCTCCTATTGTATGTTGCTTCTTGTTCATGCTGCATCCTGTTTTACGGATGATCCTTAAATGTGTGTCCAGGGTCATATTTTTGGTTGCTACATCGGCAGCTTTGCAGTGGACTAACTGCTGTCTGCGTCGTTGCTGTGCCACATCAAGTGACGCATTGTATGAAGCGCCCGTCGTTTCGCTCGATTCGGATCTGCCCTCATATGTCTGAGGTGATTGTGTAGCCATGAATTGCTCGTGTGGAAAAGGAGAGGAAGATGATAACCAAAAAAAATGGGAAGTTCTGAGGAATATATAGTTAGCTTCAATTCAAAGTAGACTGAGTGACCGCCAGCTTGTACGTTCTACTCATGATGAATCCGCCTACGGCAGGCGGCAGGTTGCAGGGGTTTCTAACAATCCCGTGATTTCCAGAGAGTCGGTCCGATGTTGTATGTTTGTTTACAGCGATACATTCAAGTGTATGACAGCCGAAATCTCATTAATGTTACATATAAACAGGACATTCTTTGACAGAAAGGACTTCTGGTGATGCTCGTCCCAAGAGATCACCGGGATCCTACATAAAACTAACGCTAAAAGTTGAGTCATCTTGTACGGTTATCATGACTACTCCCACTCTAGTGACGGTCAAAACACAGAATGTACTTTGTTCACGTTGATCAAGCATACCAACTTTGACATAAAAGACACAGCTTGCCTCAATATGGTCCATATCTTGCAACATCGAACATCTCTCCAAATAACAGTCAATACGACATACAATGGTCAATGCTCGGGAAAAGAACCTTTGCGCTCTCACGGCAGGCAAATATGGCAAATCGACAAAGCAGTCCACACAACGACGTCATCAAGTGAATGAAGGGAAGAGTGGGTTCGAGGCAGAATGGATCCGAGCCCTTGGAGCATTAGGTAGCTTGCGATCCAAAAAGTAGCTTGTGGCAGAGAAAAAATGAGAAACACACATTTTGAGCAATGGAGAGAAGAGCAATGGATTGAGGATTATGTGGAGAGAGAGACTGTGGTGGCAAGATAGCGAGTTGAAGATGCAGAGACAGCGATCAAGCAGAAGCAAGAAGATATGAGCAATGTTGAAAAGGCGGCATTGACCACCCGAAAGCCTGAAATGACATTTGAAGTGATGCTGAATGCTATCGGAGACAGTCTGAGCGATCTTGCAAGTTCCGACAATGAGGCAGATCCAGAAGATGAAGAAGATGACGAAGATACAGAGCAGGGCAAGCTGAGCAAAGATGATGTACCCGGCTGGGTGATGGGCACGATCTCTAAAACGGTGCAACACTGCATGGAGAGGTTTTGGCAGAAGCAGATGAAGCTTGACAAATTGACACAACCGGGATGGGGGGATGCGGCCGGCTACTCCCGTGAAAGAGACAAGAAGTACGGAACGACCGAATTGAAGGTTCCAGCCGTCATTAAGTCCCAAACAGATCACGTGGCAGCAGCACCTCCCCCGACATCATTTGGAGAGCGTATAGAGACTCTTGATATTGTCCCCGGAATATCGCGAATGCCGCAAGATTCATCTTGAATGGAAAGTAGCCATATGAGACTAGGTTCAAGGAAACCACAGCCGCCGGAATGCATATCTTCTTTCCCGCCCGGTGAGGTGTCCAATTCGTCGCAAATTATGTACGCACTGCCGGCTGAACCTGTAAGATTTTACCACTGCATATTGCCTCACGAGCTAAGTTCCATATAGAAATCGGATTCGAAAGAAGCAATGGTGACAGCTCCTGCGTCTGCGGAGGAATAGATAGGCAAATCGATATTTTTGACGATATATAGCTGGGAAAAGCAATTTGCGTTCCCATTTTGCTACATGTCAGCTTTGTCTTGATTTCAGTGACCAAATTGTGAGACATGATAATTGATTGGTGCCTGTGCAAGGGTCATACGCACCATTCAAACGCGGTTAATTCCAAATCACGCCATTAGACGACCAATAATCCTCTTATCATCATCCCTGATACTGGCAATTGCAAAAGCAAAATCCAAATTAGTGACGAAATTTACCAACAACTGTTAAGTAAGTGATGACATACAAGTCATAGAAGGAGCGTTCAAAGCGCAATGTGAACCTGTATGCATGACAACCATCATGCTGCATTCCTGCATGCATTCAACTACATCACACTCTGCTCAGGCCTGGTCCACATGGTCGAGATTGTGAAAATTGCTTATGGTAGGTCATGGAAATCGAGGAGAAGGAGCTGGATCAGGAATGGTGGGATACTCAGGCGATATTAATCAAAAAATAGTGGCTGGATCAGCATGCCACAAATTGCCGGCCGAAAGTGCTGGAACATAACATGGCCATGTCATTCATCGCTCAAATCACACATGTAGTAGTGAATCAGATTGTGAGGGGCGTCAAAGCATCTGGACGCAAATAATAATACCCAGAAAGGATATATTGGTTGTCCACAATGCAAATATACATTGGGACTACAATGATTGAGCTTACAATGACGGTTAGACTGTGTGTAATGTGAGTGTGAACGGAGCGTCAATGATTCAGTCTTTCACTTTCGGCAATCAAATTGCCACATAGTCACATCCTGACAAAGTGAATGTATTAAACGTTATAATAGTTAAAAGGACAGGGTAAACGCTCGTTGCCACACCCTGGAAATGAGGGTCAACAGAGCGTCAGTGATTTTTTGTCTTGCATTTTGGATAATCCAAATGCTGGGCAATAACTCTCACTCATAATCTTAGTATTGGCTGCCTTTCTAGGCAAACATGATAGGAATGACATCGCTAATATCTCTTGAAAATGAGCGTCAACGGAGAATCTACGAGGTTGAGTCTTTCACTTTTGGCAATCAAAACGTGGCATAGTCGAGGCCTTGAAAAGTGAGTTGTTTGGTGGTCGTCATATGCCAAACGGAAAGATACATGCTGGTTACCCAATTCTGGAAATGAGCATCAACGGAGCGTCAACAATTTGTGGTCAGGCATTTTGGATGATCCAAGGGCCATTCAATGATATTTGCCCACATTTGATGTATCGGCGACCTCTCAGCCCAAAGATGCCAACGACGACATTGCGACCATCTCCTAAAATAGCGCCTCAACGGAGCGTCAACGATTTTTGGTCTTGCATAGTGCATAATCCAACCGCTGTGCAATGACACTTATCCATATCCCATGTATCGGCTGCCTTCCAACCGAAGAATGCTACCAATGACATCGCGACAACATCCCAAAAATGAGCGTCAACGGAGCGTCAACAATTTATGGTCTTGCATCTTGCATAATTCAAGGGCTGGGCAATGATCTGGTTACATCATGAATGTATTGGCCACCTTTATAGGGAAAAATGCTATGCTCGGAATCTCAAACACCTCTGAAAAATGACCCTCAACAGAGTGTCAATGATTTTTGGTCTTGCATCTTTGCACGATCAAATGGCTTTGCATCGGCTTCGATGCGTAAGGGATGTATTGGCTGCCTTTTTTAGGCAACGATGCTACTAATGATATCCCTTCTGCCTCCCAAAAATCAGCATCAACAGAGCGTTAATAGTGGTTGTGCTGGTGCAGTCACTTACACAGCAATGAAGTGCATTGCGTTGTACCTAAATTGCATTTTCAACGGTCAGTCTTTTCAATACATCCCTGTATCCAACTTCACAAATGTGCATGCAATGTCTCACAGGGCTTACTTTCTTGTTGCTCGTAGCTCTAGAGTCAATATTTAAGAACTAGTGTTGTTCTCAACAATACAGTACCTATTGACATCCTTTCAAGTTCGATTACCCAGCTGTCAAGTTCCTACTGCCATCTCGGATTCAAAATCTTTAAATACCTGGTTGCTAGAGGTGATGCTATCTTCGATAAATGAATGTGTCTTTATTTGTGATTTGAATGACCTTACTGTACAAATCATATTTGATGCTTGGTGGGCTTCTATAAATGTCGGCCCGAAGCGTACAATTTCTTGGAAGGATTCTAGACATGCACTATCATGGAGGTTCTATTTGCATTGCGGAATTGAGGAGACCGGCTGCCCTGGCATCATACGTATTGTTTGTCATCCAGTTCTTCGCCATCCGTCAGAACATGGGACCAGATCAATGGCCAAACCCTCGCTGGCAAAAGCACACATTGCGAAGTTGAATGAATTAACAGAGTCGGAGGTTACTGAATTGACTAGTTTGATGGTGGATGAAACAGCACTGGCCATCGTGAAAAGGGAGGGAAGACGAGGGATTACAATAGTAAGTTCGCAAACGAAATTCAATGTCCACATTGTCTTCGAAGCTATACTGACTGTGGTAACAGACAAAACGCTCCAAACTGGCAGCTACAGACTTTTTAACAGCCGAATTTCACCAAGACCTTTGGAATCGCTACCTCATGTTCGAATTTGTTTTGGCTCATATACCATGGAACGCTATATCAAACCTTGAACTAAAGCAGTCATATAACGCACTACGCAGCGACCTGGTGCTACCGTCAGCCAGCACCCTTAGCAACATTTGTCGAACGGAATACTCACTGACTGTAGATGCAATTAAGAAGCAGTTGCCAACAAGAAATAAAGTTAGTTTAGCGTTGCATGGGTGGACATCAACAAACAAATTACCAATAATGTCGGCCATTGCATACTATATGGATCGTAATTGGGCACCATGGGAAGTCCAACTTGCTTTCGATGATGTCAATCGCCTGTTATTTTTCCATTTGAACGGCTAATTAAGGAATATAGGTCCAGGGTCAACATACTGGAGCAAGGCTAGCCATACAGTTGAAGGAAGTGCTGGATGGTTTTGAGCTTACCGACGGCCGCTTGCTTGGAAGTACAACTGATAATGCATTCTCAAATTACTCGATTACTCGGGAACTACAATCCACACTTGAGGCCTCAGGAATGGAGTGGCCTGCATTGAGAAACCACATACCGTGCATGGCGGATGTCATTCAGCTTGCATGGGGTGCGTTTATGAGCAGTCTCGGTGTCAAAGGCCATACAAAGTCGTGGGAAGCACACGAGCGCGATCAGCAATTTGGAGAGAATGAAAGCACAGATATGGGGAAGAGTCAAAGACTTCGAAAAGAGGGCAATGCTAGAATGAACAAGGTGTCTGCTATGGAACCAGGTTGGGCAAAGATAATTGAGAAAGTACGTATTTCAAGATATTTGAACATTCTGAAACTGACCATCATATAGCAGGGAATGGCAGCAGTGTTGATTACATTGACACCGGGTCGTCAAAACGAGTCCATTGACTGTCAAGAAGCCAAAGTACGGATTGCAGTCCTACCTATTATGGATGCGAAAACCCCGCGGGATTCAACAATGAAGTTGCTTGAGCGAGCCTACCGATTATGAGAATTCACCCGAGAGTGGCGGAAGAATACAAAAAACTGTGATTACCGGTCACTCTAGACAATAGAGGATGAATGGACACTCATCAAGTACGTCATGGAAGCTTTAAGGCCATTCCGATACCGGACGCTGATGAATGTTGAAAAGGCATACGGTCACTCTGCATCTTGTTATCACCGTCTAAAATGACATGTTCGACCACATGGATGGCGTTTTGCAAGCTTTAACTGAGAAGAAAACTCAGTGGACGGAAGATTTATACTTCGCTGTGAAGTTTGTCCGACAAAGGCTGTCCAAATACTATGCTGAAGTCACTCCAACGATGGGTATGCTTCTTATTTCGGCACAAATTCTTGATCCTTTCTGGAAGTAGTGATCCTTTAGGAAATGGGACAAAGGAATGGATATTAATCCTGAGGACGAGATTTCTTATACTACCCAAAACCAATAGGCATTTCTGAAGTATGTGGAGAACGAATGCTGCGCCAAACACAGACAATTGGTGGTCCCTAAACATGAAAAACTACGGAGCAATAACTTCATCTCTTCTGCAACGGCTTCTCAATCTGGTCTCTCATCGTTTGATCCATATGGTTTGTCCAGTGATGATGAAGAATACTCAACGCCTGAAAATGTGGCTAAAACAACACCCGGACAATGCGATTGTGCAGCACTCTCATTGACAGCCGCAAGGCTTTATTCAAATTGGCCGCCTGAATCGCAAAAGAACTGGGGGCAATTCAATCCGAATCTCAATGATTACCACTCCGACCCGATGGAGATTGGCCGTACATATACTGGGGCAATTGAGTACAAGGATTGGTCAGTACTCCTTTTTGCTGGTCTGGATGGTAAGTTACCAATACACTATGTGAATCTCCCAAGGTCATTATACATATTCTGATCAATTCTAGATCTAATAACTGATGACAATCTGCAATTCGTGAATCAATTACCTGACATGATAAGTATTTGTAGCAGTCCATTTTGGGTATTTGGAATGTGGCTATTCTGATACACCAGCCAGTTCCTCGATTGCTACCATGAACTGGCAGCTACAGTTTAAATCTGAACAGCTGGAATTTTCACTCTTGGAATATATCGTAGTTTGACTGAAATAGCATCAATCCTAACCCAGCATGTTCTGTCCACTATATATTCTGTGTATAATTACAATGGATTCTACATTTTGTCCAGAATGGCATGTTATTATATCTCTCTACTATCCATATTCTCTCTTTATATCACTATTAACTCCGTCTTCAACATAGTACATATAGCCAGCCAGGTGAGAAATTACTATTTGCAGGAGAATCCAGATGTTTATATATGGCAACAGTTGGCCTTGAACAAGATGCCTACAAGGGCAGCTGAGAATAGTTTGTTTGGACACTGTTGGCTGCTCTAATCCCTAGCTAACAGTACAAACTGTATTATCCCTGCAACTGAAGTTGCATGGCCATTTCATTAAAGACCAAGTTTTGACAATGAAATGCTTCATTCTGCTGAGAATTACTCTAAGTGTTTCAGGGACAGTGTAATGTTAGAGTTTTGTGACAATTTGCAAGGCACAGCAGTAGAGAAGGTGTTGTACACCAATGGCACTAACTTACGCTAATATAAGATTCGTGTCGTAAGGCTAGTAGAGTTCATGACCATTTCAGTTTTCAGATTAAAAGTTCTGTTAGTTGTTTAAGTCAGCCATATGAGATTGGCACTTGCGGTTGTTGAATGTGATTGTTTAAGTAGGATGTACTTGTCAGAACACACTGTCACAGCAACCTGTCAGAGCAACCTGCCTGAGCAACCTGCCAGAACAATCTATCAGTGCAGTCTGTCACAGCAACATGTCAGAGCAATCTGTCAAAGCAACCTGTCAGTATGGACTGTCTGTGCAACATGTCACAGCGTCCTGTCAGAGCAACTTGTCAGTGTGGCCTGTCAGAGCAACCTGTCAGACCAACCTGTCAGAGCAACCTCTTAGAGTAGACTGTTAGAGCAACCTTGTCATGAAGTTGTATATGATTGGCATATTTTACCTACACCAGGACTCTGTATGTAATTGAAATTGATAAATCAATGTTACTGACCAAGTGTAGTAGTGCACTGTGTGGCACAGCAATTCGGAAGATTAATTAATGTCAAAGACCCATTGTTAGTTTACATTTGTTGCCTGGGGATGGAGTGTTTCTTCAGCTTATCATGGCACCTGAATGAGGGATATATGTAGCAAATATATAGGCTGTCCAGTACTATGGTAGCACCATCTGAAGCACTAGAATTCCTACTCTCCTATCACACAGAATTCCATTCTTTGCCGATTCCGGTTTCAACCTAGCTACCCTACAATGCCATCCACAACTCGTCACATACTCCACAGCTGCAACTGGTGTAGTTTCGACAATGCTAAATCAGATAACAAGAGATGGAGAGAGGCATCCTCTCAACATATCCACACTGCAGCCAAGTGCATCAGTCACATGCCACCTCAAATCTGTACTCGAAATTGTCAAAGTACTCCAGTTTGGTACTCTCAGTTCCTCACATATTTCTGTTGTGAATACTCTCTAATGCCAAATATGGGCTTAAATCCAGGTGGTGTGGATAACTCCTTGGATAGGACAACTGTGCATAAGCATTGCATATTGAATTTGTTCATTTGTTTAGATCTTCCAGGGTTAGTCTTAACTTTTACAGGTATTAATGTATTTCAGTTCAGTGTAAAGTAGGGCGATATACTTGAAGGGGGCTCATTAGTCAAGATTTTACATTGTTGAATGATGTTGACTTTTTGTCCACCAAGAATGATCATGGCAAACTCATTGGACAGTTGCTCTCCAAGCAGTTGTCAGGTCATTGTCAAAGTTGTTGTCAGTGGGCAGTTGTCAGAGGGCTTTAGTAAGAGTGGCTGCAGTCAGATGGCTTCTGTTGGAGTAGCTGCCATCAGAGTGGCTGCTATTGGAGAGCTTCTGTCAGAGTGCTTCTGTCAGACTGGCTGTTGTCAGAGAGGTGCTGTCAGGGTGCTTCTGTCAGAGTAGCTGCCATCAGAAAATTGCTGTCAGAGGGCGACAGTTGGAGTGGCCGCTGGTATAGTGGCCACTGTAGGAGGGCTTCTATCAGAGTGGCCGCAGTCAGCATGGCTTCTGTCAGAGGGCCTCTGTCAGAGTGGCTGCTGTGAGAGTAAAAGTCAGTGTCTGAATTACTCCATTCATGGTGACAGGTGATCGATTCAGGTCAATGACATCTAAAACGACACACTTTTGGATAATTGCTGTGTATTCCAAAGCCCAGCAGAGCTAACCGGAACATCCAAACTCAGATACCCAATCGAAGTGACCCATACCTCCCAACCAATCCGGAAATCAAAGCACCAACACAGACAGAATAACAGTCCAACCTTAACAGTGGAAGGTAGAGCAAGATCACATATTAACTGATATCCATTACATCAATATCTTGATCAATCACAGCAGACCAGAATACCTGGGTGGAAATCTTTCCAACTAAGGTATCACATACTTGATTAGCAATGAGATCAATGCCCTCACAGGCAGTAGTCATGCGAACATCCAGCGTATATAGCATTTTTGATTGCTTGATACACTTGGTGACTTCTACCAACCAATTGATTGTAGCAAAGTTAACCAACCTAGTTGTACATTGCATTTGCTGATAACCAATCCACCAGACATGCAAACATTCCTGATGTTCCACTGAACAATTTATACACTGTTCTACTATGAAGGAATTTCAGCAATTGTAACAGTAGATTCACACCCATATTGTTTGTCAGTTTGAATAACACAAGGACCTGCACCAGCTTGTGATTGACAACTGATTTGTTCCAAGCAGCACACACATCTGCACTCATTAAGGTATGGAGAGTAAAACCATTATCGCCTAGAATGCAGCAGTACCACACACGAGTTAGTATCCTTGTCCTATGCAGAGTCAATGTGAGAGTTGAATGTCAGAATTGAATGTCAGAGCTAATGTGAGTGGCAGAGAGTGGAAGTGTAAACACAGTACTAACCAGATATACCAGCCACTGCACAACTGGCCAATATACTGACAGAATCACTATCGCACGATGGTTATTTGGCATGAATGTGTTCGGGAGTGATCGTTTCAGTCTGGCCAACTGTGTAGCTCCAAACAGTAATGGGGCATCTGTCTGATTGTATGTCGTACCCTTGACCATTACTGGGTGAGGTATCAGGACTGTCTTCCCTGGAAAAGACTTTGCAAACTCAGAAATCACTGTCCTCAGCAAGATCAGGTGTGGTCTGGGCATGTCAGAAACTCTAGGAGGTAATCTCCATAATTGTTTCAATGAAGAAATTCCCATACCCATCGATGCAGTGCCCACAATATGTGCCACAGAAATAAGGTGAATCCACTACCAACCAGGGCCAAGATACTTGCTCTTGCCCATGATTGAAGTCTTCACAGAAGCAACTGCTGTCATTCTCTCTCTGCGCCTGTCATGGCGACTACATACTAAAGTGATGTAGACCTGTCACGATTCGAAGGAATTTGAGAATGTACCAAGTGCGGTGGTTACATGCATAGGAGGAATGTTGACGATGGGCTGTGGATTCCTGAATGGGATGTAGCTCATCAACATTTGCCGTTGTATTTTTGTACTCGAAGCAGACAATGCTATTGTTGGATTAGTTTTCTCATTCTGGTGCCATGTGATTCCTAAATCCGATGGTTCCATGGCCGATCCAAATTTCCCCACATCCTGAACTAGGGGCAATACATGAGCATCCCACAACATCATTGCCCTGTGAAGAAGTATTCGAAACTCTGTGCCATGTATGTCTAGATCTGCAACGGGCATGAACCTGACACTTGGTGCAGTACCTGTTACATTACTCCAGGGCAAGACCTAGTGCTCATCAATGTTGAAAGTATAGCTAAATCTATCAGATGGCAGATGTATTGTCAACTAGTATAAACTATCTAAGAAATGCAGGATCAATGGCAAGTATTTGATGCCATTTACCAATGGGGTTGTAATTAACATCCATTCGTATTGCAACTCCAGACTGAGTATATACAATGCCAAAAGTACATATTGCAATCACAGTAGTCCACGTTGACCTTCATGCGAGTAGCTCTACTACACTGAGCAATTCCAGTCCTGCTGATTCTCAATCCATAATCACCACACTAGATACCTGCATTGAATGAACCGGGGCCACCAGGTTTTGAACTGTTGTCTTCCCATTATTCGAAATGCTGGTCGAAAGTTGCAATAGTTGAGAGGATACTATTTCTCCATTGGTGATAATAAGGTGAGCTGGACAGGATGCCGGCCACAGGGAGGAGGTACCATAATTAAGGTTTTGAGTCAACACAGCGAACTGAGTCCCCAGAGATTCCCATTGTGCTATGATTGATCAGCAACACATAATTTAGATTGACCGTCATTACTGAAAACTCCCGCTGTTATGAACAGCCACACCAATACTTTAATATACTCCCAGGTGTTTCCCAATGCTCTCTGTTAGGCTGTATGTATAGTGATGTGGTCTGAGGCGATTCAAGACAACTTCTCTGGTGGTCCTCACTCCTCCGAAAGATGTGGAACAGAATGCAAGAATATCCTGAAGAATATACTGTTGTCTTAAAAATACTTCAATGTGAAACTGTTGGATGTGTAAATTTCAGACCTATTGTGACTTTTGACTGCATCCCTGAGAGTATTCCGCCGCACCTTCAACATGGAGCTGTACAATCTGGGTTTGATTAGTCATATATCAATGTTAAGTACTACAATTCGAAAAACTATGCTACTCCTGATCAGCATAATTCAGACACTCCAATCAATATGCAGTCCGGTCAGTATTCAAAACCGCATGAGTGTTAACAAGCCATGTTTGTGTGATTTCACCTGGGACATTAATCTCTCGCGCAATAAGCACCAGTCTGACAATTGCTTCAGCGGAGACCGAACACTCATTTCTCGTCTGTTAGACAAACAGATCAAACCTGTCAATTCAATTGACCCAACCATGTGGATAATTGTCGTTTGTCAGACTTACCACTACAAATTCTTTTATTGAGGATGTAATTGCCACTGATGGGTTATCTTGCAGCTTGTAGAAATAGTCAACATCATTTTTCTGGCAGGCAGGTACATCTGAAATTGCAGGTTGTGATTCAATGGAGTATGGCTGAAGTATTATACTGGAAAAGTAGCAACTTGGTCTAGGAAGGTGTTATAATGGTTACTGTCTATATATTGAACCAAGATGTTATAAGATTCAGGCATGAACGCTTGGTTGGTATTGGAATATTCCACCTTTCAATTAAGTCCCAGACACTGAACAGAAGTAGGGCAGTGAAATGGTTGACAGTAGTACAACAGCCCAGTTAGAAGTTTTATAGATAAGCTCTGTGTAACTACATTCTGATTATATTCGAGTGCCAGTCTGCAACCTTCGTATCCCCAGTCCTCTCTGATTTCATCCAGGCCGGGCTTTCCAAAGTTGGGAATTTCAAAATGTACTATTGCATCCCTAAGTGAGGTTTGTTGGATAATTCTGTAAACTCTATGGACAAGTTTTTCTCCGGCATGAGGTATCTGTTCTGTTAGGAGGGGGATGAATCGTGCTTCCTGGCAATGTTTGAGGCTTCAAAATGAGGAATGCATTTATTTGGTGATTTATGTGAAGGGATAGTAGGTTGAGAGCCTTTGCAAAGTTCATATTGTACCAGCCTTAAAGGGCAAAATAGGACAGTGTCTCTGTTATAGAGTCCAGACTTCTAGACAGGACATTACATATATGCATCTGTCTAATGTGAATGACTTTGTTCATAGGTTGATATGGCTTTCACATTACAAAAATATAGCCATTCTGATGTGTCACAGATGAAATCAGCACCAGAACCTATATGCTGATTTGACTCAGATCTATGGCTCACAAGATTCGTCTTTGGATATTCAACATGCATTACACACTTTGGAAAGGTTCTCCTGAGCCCCAGAATGCAAAATGCCACCCATTGAGCCTCAAATTCAATCATGCGGATAACAAATTCCAGATTGAAATGCATCTTGTCAGTCAAGACGATAACATAAATATCTCTCTCTTGCTGATTCACATCAGCAAAATGCATTTTAGTCGCTGGGAGCCTCCAGGAGTGTCTGAGAGGATGTGGAGTGTAAAGTCAGATGCAGCAATTTCAGGAGAGTATCAGACCCTTGGAGTGCATTCCTGCCGGCCTTCGGAGTAACTGGGAGCGCCGGCGACAAGCCTGGGGGCCCCGACAACAAGCCTGGGCGCACTTGAGAGCGCCGGCGACAAACCTGGGAGCACCTCGAATCACAGTAGAGCAGTCTGGGAAAAACAACATCTTCTTTGGCAACGCTGCAGGTGCGCCTGGAAATTTTAGCTACTACTTATAGTTCAATAATTTTAAAAACTCATGTACTCAGTTTGTATTCTCATGTATGTATGTATAAAGTGACCCATCTGCACACGGTATGTCACGACTGCATGCAGGCAGTGATTCAGCGGAATTCGAGGTGCGCCTGAAAATGACCATCGCGTGAACTCAGAGATACACTCCGAGGCCATTATCGAGCGAGTTTAGAGATACACTTGGAGGCCGTAATCCAGCAAGTTTGGAGACTCACTTGGCGGGTGTGATCAAGTGAGTTTGGACATACACTTGGAGGCCATGATCGAGTGAACTTGGAGATGCACTCCGGGATCGTGATCAAGCGACTTAGGAGATGCACTGGGAGGCCACGATCATGCAAAGTTGCAGGCCGTAATCGAGCGAGTCTGGAGATACACTCAGAGGCCGTGATCGAGTCAACTTAGAGACGCACTCCCAAATCGTAATCAAGTGAGTTTGGAGATGGACTTGGAGGCCATGATTGTGGGAACTCGCAGGCCATGATCGAGCGAGTCTAGAGAGACACTTGGAGCCGTGATCGAGCGAGTTTGGAGATTCACTTGGGAGCCGTGATCGAGCGAGTTTGGAGATACACTTGGAGGCCGTGATCAGGCGAGATTGAAAGAGTACTTGGAGGCGGTCGATGGACGGCACGCCGGGTGCAGAGACTCCATCAATCAGTTAGTTAACTTGCAACCGTGGGAATGTGACAAGGTGACCTTACCTTTGGGCTCTCATGGAGAGCTGGCTGATGGCAGTCGATCATGTAGGGAGGCACGCCGGAAGCTGAAGCTACATTCAGGGGTCTACTCGTAATCTTGGGAATGAAGAGAAGACAAACACTCTTGGGTGGATGCTGTTCTCAGTGTATGTAGTACTCAGTGTATGCTGTACTCTGTGTACTCTCTACTCGGTGTCACCTCATGATCATGGCATAGAGAGATTGAGAGGGATGACTTAACTTTGTGTTCAGCGATGATGGTAGAGTTGTAGACGAGAAAAAGAGAGATGGAGATCAAGATGAGAACGATGTGGAGGACACAAGCGGATATAAAGAAAACACGGGTAGGACTTGCCTGATTTGGTTTAGAAGACCTCGTATAGGTGTTATTACACGCCAGATCAGGGATGGTAAATTGACTAACACACGAATTTCTGTTAAGTCCCAGTTTCTCATGACGATTTGTCCCATCTCCTCTCATTTCTCTCTTTCTCGTCCTCAACTCTGCCATCACCTTAGAACACGAAGTTAAGTCATCCCTCTCTATCTCTCCATGCCATGATCAAGATTTAACACCAACTACAGCATACATCGAGTATAGCATACACCGTGTACTGCATCATCCCAACACCGACTGTCTCCCACTCCCAGCCAGTCTCTCATCTCCCGGCAGACCATATTGTACTCAATTCTCTACATTCCCACAATTACAAGTTAACCAATGAATAGAGTCTCAGCTCCCATGGTGCCTCCCTCCCTCCCAAACTACCGCCTCCAGATTGACCGACTCGAAATACTGCTCCAATCTCGCTCGACCATGGCCCCCAAGTGTATCTCCAAACTCCCTCCATCACACCCTCCAAGTGAATCTCCAGACTCGCACGATGACGGACTCCAAGTTCGCATGATCACAGCATTCCAAGTGCATGTCCAAACTGGGCCGATCATGGCCGCAGAGTGCATCTCCAAACTTGCTCGATTACGGCCTCCAAGTGCATCCTCAACTTGGCTGCATCACAGCGTCCAAGTGTATCTCCAAACTCGCTCGATTACGGCCTCCAAGTTCGCATCATCACTGCCTCAAAGTGCAGCTCCGAACCGGCTTGATCATGATCTCGGAGTGCATCTCTAAGTTCACTTGATCACGGCCTCCAAATGTATCTCCAAATACATACAATCACACTCTCCAGGTGTATTTCCAAACCTGCTCGATTACCGCCTCGAAGTTCGCATGATCAAGGCCTTCCAAGTGCATCTCCAAACTCGGTCAATAACGGCCTTGGCGAGCATCTGTATGTTCACTCGCTCACCGTGTGGTGAAATGCTGGAGCTGGAAGGCAGAGAGTCCTTCATCAACACTGTGCCGCACGTCGCATGGTATCCGAAGTGAATTTGTGAGAAAGAGGGGTTCTTACTCGAGGAGTATAGGAAGAGGGTGAGAGGATATGAACGGATACCTGGCCCTGATGAACCGCACAAATTCCGTGGATCTATGAACGATTGGCAAGAGTGCGGCAGGATCCACACAAATTGTGTGGATCCATGAAAGCTCGGCAAGAGTGCATAAGACCAGGAGCTGGGAAAGATAGAGTGTGTATATCGTATATTGAGATGATGTCTATCTGCCCCGGGGTATTCCAAATATATACTGCCTGTCACTGAGTCCATCTCCATTATCCCTGTATCTTCGTATGTATATATATAGAGAGACTTAGATAATACATGTCATATTATGATGTAGCGAATCATGTGACTGTAACAGACCATTATGATCGATGAAATGCCTTGTGGTTATGGAACTGTAAGAACCACTGGTGTGAGAATACGGCATCAAGTCTCCCGCAGAGCTTGTGCAGAGGTCATACCTGCACTCGAAGTCTCCCGCAGAGCTGCGCAGAGGTCTCAGCAACTCCATACTTTGAGTATCCTAATTGTCAAATTTCGTAGCATCCTGAATGCACCTCCATCACTGCTGGTGTTTTCAGGATCATATGGGAATGTTCTTGCAGAGTCTGAGAGCGCATTGCAATGCTCCAGGGGGGGCTGGGAGCCTCTCGAAGTGCTTAGAAGCACTGGTGAGGGCTACCGGAGTGTCTGGGAGGTTTGCGTATGGCTTCCGGACCGAATTACATTTTGCTGATTCAAAACCTGGTCCGTAGCAGGGTTACTCCTTGTGGTGGCTGCAGTCTCAGCATTAGATGGATGAACCTGAAATTGCACATGGTTGTTGGAGGTCATGTTTGGAGTCCAATAGACCTCTTCCTTGGCCACAGTCATTACTTTAGCCAGTGTTTTGGCAAACGTGTTTCTGAGATCAGACTCGTTAGTCCCTACTCCCTGCAATGGTTGTCACTCATGATATCGGTATTATGTCTCAATACGTTGCTTCTATCAGCTGTTACCTGATGCATTTTGTGTCCAAATCGCTCGGTTGCCTTCTGCTGATCACAATCTGACCACATGGTTGCCGTGTTTTGGGCTCCATTCAGGCGCGCTCGAAAAGGCCTTGGTATTATTGTAGTAACCTTTTTAGCCCCATACAAATGCGCCTCCATCACAGCACAGATGCTTTGAGTCTATTGTTCTTGTAACTACATGGATTCACTTGCCAGCTGTTCCTCCAATTTAGCCTTCGCAGACTTTGACATCTTCTAAGTTCAAACAGTACCCTTCTCCTGGTTAAATTACTTTAATGTCACAGCTTGTACTTTGAGGAATAGATCAGAGTGATTTTGTTGGCTAACAAGTAGCGAGAATTCGCATAATGCATGCACTGCTCCCATTACCACTTCATCAGAGGCTGCTTCCATTGCAGTGTTTCAGTCGCCATTGGAGTAGTTAAGAAATAGAGTGCAATTCACTGCCTGTGTTCAGATCATGCGCTGGATTTCATTTCGCTGCCTGGAGCCACCTTTCAATCCCTTGAATGGTTAAAGGAACTGCTGGATGAATGGATATCATAGTACCATTTTGACTCAATTGTCAATTTAATCCTTGACATTTCTTTCTTTCAGATAGTACAGCAGCCAGTGCAATATGTCTTGCACTGAACCCAGAAATGGCTGATGCAATTCATCAGGCTGCCAAAGCCAATAGAAATTGCAGAAAGGGTATTAGCAGAACAGGCTATGGAGTGGGCGGGCGCCAAGAGTGTGCACAGTACGAACATTAGTTTCATGCAGAATCTCACGGATTGGAAGGACCATTTGGTTGTTCAACAGCTGAATGCAACATCGGTGCAACTATAGGCATTTCGCACATCAATGATGAGCCACATTAGACTGGAGTTACCGTCACTTCATCGGCAAAATGTATCGTAGTTGCTGGGAGCCACCAGGAGTGTCTGAGAAGATGTGGAGGAGGGGCGAATATGAGATGCTCAGCGTAGGCTGGCTGCCACATCCACCATCTCATGCTTTTGATGATGTCTCAACTCCAGTATTTGATAGGGTGTTGGTAATTGTCATTCCATCTCATATCCTCGAGAGTGTGTAGTTCCAACTCCATGAGAACTTGATCATCTCGCATGCTAGCTACGAGCTTCTGGATGCCATTCACGTTTGTGCAGCTTGGGAAACACAGAGCAGTGAGTTCTTTCTTCAGCTCGTTGTCATAGAATGTCTTCATGCCCTTCGTCTTGATCCCACACTGGATATATTTGCACTCTTTACGAGTTGCAAACAGGTAGTAGGGATTGTTCTGTAGCTTCATCTGAAGGCAACCCTGAGCATCACGTTCCCATAGCTCAGCAATGTAATTGCTCAGTGGAACGCAGGGGCCGGGGTATGTTTCCGTCTGCAGCAGCGGTGGTGGCGGTCTTTTAGAGTCCAAGTCTGCAATGTTTTCAACACGTTCGAGGTAGGGAAAGGCATCCAAGTCTTCAACTGAATCTTTGTTAGTGTTGAATTCATGACGCTGAGTAGGTTCAATGCGTCAGGGCATGCTGTGAATTGTGACATTCTTCTGGCATGCAACATGAAGGAGTTCAGGATGGTGTAATTTGATATGTTTAAGTCGCCAGCTGTCTGAGGCGAACATCGTTTCGCATGACAATTCGGGGCAAAGGAGCGGGGTCTTGTCTGTCATTGTTGACAACACGTGGGGAGTGCAGTATATACTGTAGAAAGGGCCGGAAGTTTGTGCTGGGCCTGAGCAGCCTGGTGTGGATGTGAGCACACTATACTTTCAGCTAACTTGAGAGATTTATTGAGCCTCAACACCATCACAAGGAGGTCCCTAACACGCCAGGAGTTGCAAAAACGCTGTATGTGCGATGTCCCATAATACTATGAATGAAACAAAACCAATACCATACGAATAAATAAAATAAACCCCGAGTGATTCTCCAACCTCACGACACGTGTAATAATCAATGCCTGAGATAAATAGATTAGAACAAAGAAAATGAACAAGACAGGAACCTGACCCCAACCCAAACCCAAACCCTACACCCAATGCCTCCTCAGCAATGCGGGTACTGCTTTACTCCTTGCGTACCGAGCCATCAGGGGGTGCCTCAGGGTGAGGGCCAAAATGGAGAGGGTCATCGGGGAGACTGTTGCCACATGCCGATTTGACAAACAGCCACTGGTCCACATCCATATCCGAGATGTTTCTGTCTGCCTCAGTTTCTCGCAGAGTTGAGACAGCCGGGCATAGTTTTTGCACCGTCGCATGTCTGAAACACTCCACGCAACCGAGGAGATGAGTTTCTGGAGTTTGTGATCGTGGGGAAGGCTCCGGGGTGTGTGGCCATTGGGCAGGCTCTGGAGGTTGTAGCCGTGCAGTAAGCTCGCGCATCTGCTGGGTTTGCTCCGGTTACACAATGCGCTGATCGCCTACCCTGGAATCTACATCGTCAGCCAATGTATTTACCGTCTCTCCCAGGCCAATCGTCTGACATTCTTTCCCATCGTCCTCATCCTCATCCTCCTCCTCATCTTCATCCACATCCTCCTCCTCCTCATCTTCCTCCGCTGCATCTTCGTCCTCCTCATCTTCCTCCTCATCATCACTGACCATGTCCATATTCACATCATAATCTAAATCAACGCCTTAAGGTTCGTCCACATCATCCGCCATGCGCAGATGCACATCAGAATCGTCTTCTGAGTCATATGCACTGTCCAATTCCTCTGTTGAGTTGGTATCATCATCTGAGGAAATTGACATGGCGGGTGATGCTTCCAGCGCTAGATATACCCACACCAGATTGCCCTCTGTGTCCCAGTCTGCCTCATACATTTCCTTCTGCAACTGCAACGCGACGGCAAGGGAGATATCATCTCCCCGTGGGGTTTGTTTAACCATACCTTTCCCTTGACAGTGTCCCTTCCCCGTCCCCTTCCATTGCTCCAGTGCCTTCCGCTTCCCCGTCCCTTGCCCCTACCCATCCTTGGGTCCTTTCCCTTTCCCGGTCCCTTTCTCACCTCCTAGCATCCCCTCTTCTCTCTCGCCATTGATATTGCCATTGCAATCGCTAGAACAGCGCCTTCAACTGCTCGGCTCTGCAGTATCTGCCCAGTTCTCATCATCGGCATCCTTGTCAGTATTCTCTTCCCAATTCGGTGGTCTAACGGCCAGGAAGTTGCCTGGCTTGTACTGCCGGGAGCTTGGCAACTGTATCTTTGTCCCGGGATCATCGGTACTGTATCAAGAGAAATGCTCACCAGTATGTATAATCTTCCCAGAGATGGTTGGCTGTGGATCAGAGCGATCGACATGATCCCTGAATGCACTGGGGTTTTCCCACCTCCCATTATTCATTTGGTAGCAGGTTTTGCCAAACATTTGCCCCATATAAAAGCGGAACGCTGCCCACCACTCTCTAAAAGGTGATGACCTGCCCCTGCGGTGCGGCCACATTAGCTGGAATTGTGAAAAGTGGCGAGTTGTGACTGTATCAAGAAAAATTTATCACAAAAGAGGTCCCATGCCCTGTCATCCTTGACTCGGCAAACATTGTATATCCGTGTGAGTCGACGCATGTGTTCAGAGATTGATCCCATTATACTGTCCGGATCCAACGACAGGCTTCGATTTATACCCGATGTCGGCACTTTTGCTCTAGCAGTTGCCCTCCCCTTTCCTATCGGGCTGCACTTTGGTGCCATCGCTGTGAGTTGAAAATGAATCTACATCCGAGGCATTAACATTATGATACGGTTTCATCTAGCTGAATGTAGTGTAGAGGGAAGTGACAAAGTTGTGTGGGTTATCGAGTGCGTTTTGAAACAAGAGGCATTGTTTTGTGCAAGTCACGTGATGTTGAGATGGTTAAGGATTCTGGCTGTGCGTCTAATCCAAGAGCAAAAGAGAATCGAGATGTAGGCAAAAAGATGGGATATATATTCTCGAGTTTCTGCAATTTCCTAGTTCAACATGATTTGTTGGTTGATGAACACAAAACGGCCCAGCGTTCATCTGGCACTACCACCAGGCACCTCAGGAATGAGAAGCCCAAACACAAGATGTAGTCCTCGCAGGCAGGAAAGTTAATGATGCCGGGTGTTGCTTTTGCATCACACACCACTTTTACCTCTCAGACCTTGTGCATCTCGGAGCAAACTGAGTAGTTCTCAGGTTATCCAAACTGTGTAACCATTCAAGATGGCTACCAACACGCCTAGCGGTGGAAAAAGCACATGCAACTGATGTCGTAGGATAGAGAATATGTCATTGTTCACTTTGCAATGCTTTCAGCTCTGCCAAAGGGGGATTTTCACTGGAAAGCTGAAGATATACACAATCACTAGTTCAAAGTATTGTGCAAAGTACAAGTGCAATTCTATGATAACTGCGCCAACATGGGTGGAACACCCTCCAAGCGGTCCAAATAGACCTTCAGACATTGGTGTAAAAGTGAATTTCAACGTTGAGTTTAATCGGATGGTGTTTAAACCCATAACTGAATCTGTTTGAAGAGATATTGTCCCCGAGCATAGCCACGGTTTAGAGTCCAGCGAGGTCTTCACTGCAACACCCATTTTTGTCGAATCTCTCTCTGGTAGCTCAAAGAGGAATCTCTCTCGCCTGCCGTTGCATATGCTTGCTGAGTAAATCATTCATACATTCCTAACGTTGAACATCTATATCGAAATATGCCTTGCCAAAGACCTCACTCTGACGCAACTCCAGTTATACGAAATGTTCGATGTCTTTCTAATCAACACAATGAACACAAGGGTGGGCCTTCAAGGAATTCTCAAATTCCCTATGCTAAGAGACGCGTTTCTGTACCGGCTGGCGAGACGGATTACACTCAAGAGAGAGTTCCATAGTCTCTACCATTCAGGATCCGAACTCCACCCCCTCATCTTCACTGAACAATTCTCGCATTGCAGATATCACTCTATGCGTGACCTTCACCCCATCCGCTACACGGTGACAGTCAATCAATACTCCAACAGCCACGCTGGGTACAAGCAGTGGTAGCACACCACCACCTGGAGGAACCTCACAGACAGACTCAATGTGTCGCGTTGTATCCCGCCCTGCATCCGGCATTGCTAGCACTCCCACTCACCTCAGCGGTCTTGAAAACCTTCCTACCCCCATCCCCAATCCATTAGCCCACACAATCATTACAACTCCACTGCAAACGTCTGCTGCTGAAAGGAATCAGAATCAGAGGCAGCATCATTAGCAACTGCAGGCGGTGTCTACACCTCAATCAATGATCTCCAGCAGTGGCAGCATTCATCGATTTGGTCACTCAGACATAATGAGTTATGTATTTGCAACAGGATGACTCCTGCAGCTCTTCATGTGTAACAGACGGCTGTTTATCAGTGTATGCGACTTGGTGGTGGTAGGTTACGCAACGTGACGCGTTGCGAAAACACTAGGTGATGCCCAACACTGGCAGATAATTGAGACCTACTGGAACACCACTAGGCAGCAAGACAACAGTGGATCCATAGGATTTGAAGCATGACCGGAGGAGATCTTGTAAGAGGTATACTGAAGCAACGGCCCACGATGGATATTAGACGCTCAATCCTGTACCTGGTTCGAGCTCAAGTCGACAAGGTCAAATCCCATTGAATTTAATCATCCAGGGATAACAAAGCACAGGTTTATGATTTCCGCTGCTTTGAATCGGATGCAGAGCTTTTGCAATTAATTGATTCCCTCCTTGCAGACAATATGTATCTTTTTGTTGTAGCAAAGCATGTAGGAGGTGGTGTACGCGGCCCTAATGCAATGCAGAGATAGTCGAAAGGTGTTAATGAATGCCCAGGGTCCACTTTACTCCCCGGCAGAAGCAATCCAGTGGTTTATCTTCATCAGATTTCATCCTTGGGCAAATAACCGTGGTAAGTATGCTGTTGGGTTTCATAATTCCATGATTGACGACAAGGACGGTTGTATCCACTCCCCACTGATTATGTTTACCTGCACCACGTTGCGTTATGCTCTCCTGGAGTGGCAAATGAACAAATGTGTTCATCCGAAAGCTTCCAAGTCAAAGCTTAAAGCTGGCTGACCTGATCGCTAAAATATCTTCAACTACAGACATGACAGTGATAAAAACGCATCCGGCTGTGCTGCAATGGGTCACAAGATGTTAACCTCACCATGCGTTGCAAACACGTATCCATTCTTGATGAATACCTGGAATACACTACCGGGGAGCTACCAACAGAGGGTGTATTAAAGCACTCTTGCTACAGTCAAGTGTCAGATCCAACCGGAGGGAAACCCAACGCCTGCCATGGTCATCAGCATGGATGCAGCGCATGTTGACAATGCAATGCATCTTGATTATTTGACCTCCCAAGTGGCGCTTGAGGAGCCTGAGATCGGAAGCACTGACCCAAACATCCCAATAGACAACAATTGCACGGATGACAAACTGTATCTCGGGATGGCAGGGGGGAGCAAAGAGTACGAAGATGAACGTGACCAAAGCGACGAGTGCACTGCCATCCTCTGCGCCAGCCTGGGATGATGGGCCTCGACTGAACTCAACAGATTTCACCTGGGAACCCGTGATGTCGATGGATATGAGGCCGAGGATGGCTACGATGTGGATGCGGATTAGCAGCGAGACGCATCGCAAGCTGATGATTTATCAACACAGAATGTGGAGAACTGAGGGCATAGTAGGTTTGAGCTGGGAATGAGTGATGTCAACGGGTATGTGGGCAAGAATGGTGCCGATGCAGATGCAGATGGGGTGGAAGAAGCATCGCAACCCGGTGATGGATCAATGCAGAATGTCGATGTCTGAGGGCATAGGACTAGAGAGGGTGAAGATTTTACAGTATATTTCAGATCTGTGAAATATGATGATGGCGAAGCGAATGCAATGGCAAGCAATGTATCCAAACTGAACACTGTATTGTAATAACTGACAACATCTCCACAGCTAAATCTATATGGGGAGAGTGTGGCATTCGATATATAGCAATAGTGGAGAGGTACAATGTGGCGCTTGGCCTTAGAAAGGCATAAACATCGCCAGTCGTTGTGCAAACTGCTACAGCATAACTGCAGCCACTGCAAAGAGTGTAACACACATGTCCTTCTGATGGGGTGTATACATCACCACATTCCAGGTGTAAAGTATAGGAGATACGTATGCAATGATACCCGTCACCTGGGCGATGGGAGGCATGTAATTCGCCATCAGAGGGTATGAGGTTGGGTGGGAGCTGTTAGAGCCGTCTGGCACACCCGGGTGTTTCTGATGGAAAGTAGGGTTGTTGCTGATGGACACAGGCCCAATCACTTTCCAGCACTTTGGCCGGCAAATTTCGGCATATAGATCCAAATAACATTGTCTCATATGTATAGCCCGACTTCATCACCTTTTCTAATCAAGCTCCGTCTCCTCGATTTCAATGACCAACAATACACAATTTTCACAATGTCAACCATGTCCCGCAGGTCTCAGTGGAGAGTTATGAAGTAGGATTCATAGATTAATGCAGCATAACAGCTGTCATTCATATGGGTTTGTATTCCGCATTGACCACTCCTTCCATGACTTGTATGACATAACTGACTTAAATTTTGTTTGTAAATATCCTCTCTAATTGAGGTTTTGCTTTCTCACTTAACCATAGTAGGCAGGGTGATAGCATGTGTGATGGTCGTCTAGCTGCTTGATTTGGAGTTCGGAACATTTGCACAGCCTGTACGCCCCTTGCACATGCACTGACCAGTCATCATGTCTCACAATTTGTTAACTGAAATCTAGAAAACAATGACACATTGCCAACTAGGTACATGAATAGCTTTTCAACAAGATTCATTGTCAAATTTTACTCTTTGGCTGTCTGTTCCTCCCATGACACGGGAGGAGTCACCATTCCTTTGTCTGAATCGAATTTCTGTGACATAATGAGCTAGGGACGCTATATGCAGTGGTACAAGCTGATGGGTTCACCAGGGTTCAATTTCGTGTTTGGTGGCGAATTGAGTACCGCCTCGGCTCGGCGTGATTCCATTCATTGGTATAACTGTAAGTCCTCCAAATAGTGCCTCATTTGACCACTGCCTGCGCAAGCAGTGCCTTGCAGCATATGTGATTGTCTGAGGATGATACCAAGAATCTACATAAACTCTCCCAATGTTGTCGGTGATGGTGTGGCATGAGTCGTGTCTGTTTTGGGTTTGACAACTACCGGAACCATCAAATCAGCCGCCCCGTGCTTCATATCTCTCTCACGGAATCATTCCGCCGGGTCCCAGTATCTTGGTTCCGTCAATCCGTCAATCCTCATCCGCTTCTGCAGTAAACTCTCCATGCCTTGCTGGACCATTTTGGAGATTGTACCCATCACCCAGCCGGATTCAACATCTTCCCTCTGCAAGACCAACCCTGTACCTTCTTCATCATCTGCCTCATGTTCCCCATCCTCCTAATCATCAGGACTTGGAAAATCGCTCAGACTGTCTCCAGTAGCATTCAATGTCTCTGCAAATGTTTCTTTGGTCATTTTAGTTGTCGATCCAACCCTTTCAGCATTGCTCATATCTTCTTGCCCTTTCATAACCGCAATCCCTCTGTCTTTAACTCGCTTTCTTGCGACAGCAGTCTCTGTATGCACATGATCCTCGGTCCATTTCTGGGTCTCTTCATTGTTGAAATAGTGTGTTTCTCAGATTGTCTCCGCCGACAGCTTCGTTTTGCATTGTCAGCAGTTTAATGCGCCCATTGCTCGGATCTTTTCCGCCTCCGATCCGGTGTTGCATTCATTCGCTCCATGGGTCATCATGGGCATTGCTTTGTAGATTTGCCGTACTTGCCAGCCGGAAGTGGGAAAAGATTGTTTTTTGGAGTATCAATCATTGTATCTTGAGTTGACTTTGATGTTGGGCGAGATGTTGGATGTTGGAAGATCTGGACCACATCGAGTCAAGCTGTGTGTTTTACATCAAGGTCGGCAAGTTTGGTCAACTTTAACAAAGCAAAATCTGCGTTTGGACTGTCACTTTATTGGGAATTGTAATGGTAACCTTATAACATCACTGGATAGCTAGTGGCTGTGTCACGTATAATCCCAGGGATGTCTTGAGACAAACATCACTCCACGTCCTGTCCATCGAACAATTGCCTCGTCATATCTATCAAACATGAGATTTTAACTGTTGTTCATCAGAATGTATCCCGGCAAACAAACAAACCACATTGGACAGACTTTCTGGGAACTGCAGCACCGTTGGAACCCCCTGCAACCTGCAACTATATGCAACAGGATTCGTCTTGAGTAGACCAAGCAAGTTGGCTGTCAGTCATTCCATTTTGACTTGAAGCTTACTATATATTCTTCAATAGTATTAACTTCTTTTGGTTATCATCTTCATCACATTTTCCACAACAGCAAGTCATTGCTCCACAAAAACCTCAGGAAGATGCTAGTGGTTCCGAATTGAGCCGAATGACAGGTGCTTCATCCAATGACCACCCTGCTGAGACACAGCAGCAACACCGACACCAGTTAGTCCACCAAGACGCTGCCAATGCAGCCACTGAAAATATGACCTAGGACGCATATACAAAAATCCTCCATAAGGCTGGAAGCCAGAGGAATAAGAAACAGCATTCGATCGGATGTGAGTAAATCCATACCCAGGCAGGTGGTCATCACCTAACAACATAATGTACAGCTGGTGTATGTAGAGAGCAACATGACGAATGGATCGCTTCCCGTAATGGGAATCCACCATGGACACCAAATGCATTTGTCAGCATAGTCTGCAAAATTGAACATCGTGATGTTGTCAGTTCAGAGATTTTGGTGTAGGTATTTGGTGATCAACGTCCTCGAGAGTGGAGAAAACCGGTGATGAAGACGTTTGAGGAGGCTACGGAGTCATATATGGTAGAGGTAAGAGCTCAATCCCATGTTTAGCTGCAGCAACTAATTTCTTGCAGGTTTTCAATGTGTCAGCTACTGTGGCAAGGCAACGAAGTTGGGTACAGCTAGAATTGTCCGACATGCGCCTTGCTGTGAACATGACCAACATGGCCAATCACGGTTTGTGTGCGCCGCAATATGGGAAATGCAACTCCTGATCAAGAAACCTCATGCCCAAGTCTGGGAAGAGAAGCAGCTGGGAGTTGAGCTTCCTGAGCATAGAAATGTGAAGGCTGCGATACAAAGACACCTGGCAATGGTTTGTGAAAATCATACTCACGGCTGCCTGCCGTGCCAAAAAAGCACAGCACAGAATCAGCAGACACGCGGGATGCGCAAATGAATGGGTGCACCTCAACCAGAACCGGCATGACCTCCGTCCGGAACCCCACCTGTTCCAGCTGGTGACAATCGTGGAGCTCAAAGTTTCGAAATGGAAGGTGTGCCACCCAGATATGTGTATATACATACTCCTCTTCCCAATGCTCAATCTTTCAGTCTTGATGCATATGCCAAGGATTGCAAGTGTGATAAAGATTTCATTCCAGAGTTGCTGCCTGATGAAGGAACATCCACTGGTTAGTACACAATCTGCTGTGTGGTAATGCAGGTAATGTCCATTTTGCAGACGAGAGCAGCCAATTGAGCAAACCTGACAGTGAAGATGAGCAGTGATCGAAAGGTCTGGGATTTTGGAGTATTATTATTATCTACAATCAGTGGAAAATTTAAAGTATGTGTCAAAGGTTATATTTATATGCATAACTAAAGAACAATGTAGTGATAAAGGAGAAAGTACATGAAGACGATAGAACGGCTGCCAAAACTCTATTACTGATATTTTATGACAAAGTAAACAGTTGAATATTGTGGATATGCCCTTGGCGAAATGAGCGTCAACCAAGCATCAACAATTTTCGGTCCTGTAAGTCAGGTAATTACCAAGTGACTTAGTGATTGTTATACATACTCAAAGCATTGGCTGCCTTTCTACGCAAAAGCCAAAGCTAAGTGCTGTATGTCACATCTTGACAATGAGTGTCAATGGAGTGTCAATGATTGTTGATCTGGCATCATGGGTAATCTAAGTGGCGCTTGATCGCAGACATCTATAAACAAGGAGTTGCCAGCCTTTATAGGCAGATGAGCAAGAGATGTTGCCATGACAGCCTTCCGGACAATGACAACTTATTCCAGATTCACTGCTGAAACTCAGTACTCATGAGCCTTTTAGTGTATAAAACCAGTCAAAGCTTTGTATATAGATGGCAATGGCCACATTGAGCATTGAGTAACCATGATGCAAGGCGAAAAATTGGTCACTTTCCATGGATGCTTATTTTCAAGATCCGGCAGGGAGCGTGTGGCTTTCCCTGTGGCCACTATTGGCAACCAATACTGTGATTATGGCTAACAATGACCACATCACTCTTTAATTACCTGACTTACAAGACATACAATGGTTGACGTTCCATTGACACTGATTTTTAGGAGATAGTAGTAATGTTGTAGCTAGAGTTTTTGGTCCTTAGCGCTGCCAATATGTTGATTACACCTTCCACGACAAAGTCTCTAATTATTTACCTGACCTACGAGACCACAAATTGTGGACTTGCTGTTCACGCTCATTTCCAGAATCAGGCAGGTAGTGTTTCGATTCCTCTTTTGCCAATAAATGTGGCCTATACCTCATTAATGAATGTCTGCAACTAATCGCCATCAAGATTAAGCATGATGCAAGGCCAGACATCGTTGATGCTCCGTCAATGCTTATCTTCAGAATGGGGCAGCGAGCCTGTCTCTCTCTCTTTTGCATATAAATGAGGCCTATACCTCATTTATGAGTGCCTCCATCCAATCACCATTCAGATTACCCAAGATGCAAGAAGAACAATCGTTGACACTCCATTGACTCTCATTTTCAGGATGAGGCAGGCGGCATATCTCTCTTGTTTTGATTAGATAGGTGTCCAATACATCCAAAAAGGACAATGACATACCAAAGTCAATATTCTGTCATCAGTAGTAGGATATCTGAACACGGCCATTAATAGAAGAACCCAAAAACCAGAACCGGAGATTGGAACCGACATGTTGAACCAAACCCGCCAAAACCCGCGGGTTGACATGTACGGGTCCGGATTTGGCCCACCAAACATAAGGACTGGGGTTTTCAGATGGGTCAGGATCCAAGACAAACCATTGTTGGGGTCCAAACCCAGACCGCTGGCAGAATACCCGGACCTGTTGCTAACACCACTCATAGACATGTTGTTGGAGTGGACAATGCAGTGGGGAGAGCATATGTCAAAGCAACTGGATTGTACAACAAGCATGGCAAGTACTCAGAACAATGGAATCCATGGCATCCATTTCAGTTACCACACAACTTGCAACAGACTGAATCAAATAGCCAGCAAACGAAAACATTGATAGCTCAACATCTCAGGTGTGGATTGCACAACTTCAAATTCGAATCATAACAATCAGCGGATGCCGTGTGAATGCTCCCCTCTGTAGTCCATTTCAGGTTCAGCGAGGATAGTTGGATTGAAGTTTGTTCACATATCCTCAGAACATTTTACCAAAAGGACGATTTCAAATGTATACAGTTCCATCTTGCACATCTCCCATTTCAGACGCACCTCAAATGGGAACCATTGCGCCTCACAGACTCGGAAAAATGCCGACTATAGAGCGAGATGATCACATGAGATTGGTGGTGGGATAAGCACAATCAGCTTCCTGCTGGAGCAACGGTTGTGCCAGTCATATATGCATTGGACATGACTGAATTGTTCAATTTTTGGGGCGATCAGCATGCCTGGCCACTTGATCTCACAATTGGTACTATTTGAAGAGATATCCACTGCACATATAACATGCACGCCTGCATTCTTGTTGGGCTGATCCCATGTCCCCTGAAAGATGCCAAAAATACTGCTGAGACATGGCATTTCCCTGTTGAAACAATGCTGTCCCCACTCTGGCAACTTGACATAAATGTTCCCGGCTCCAAATGTAATTGTGCTGATGGATTCCAGAGACAATGTTATCCTCTTTTGGCTGCCTGGGTCGGGGATTGCCAGGAACAAGTCATGGTTGCTGAAGTCTCATATGGCTTGAGCCTGATTTGTGAAATTCTTAAAGGAGCGCCGATGTGGCATTGAATTTTTCAACCACTGGATAACTCCAGAGGTCAGCATGTTCACTTGGAGCTTAAGAATGAATCCAATATTGATGTTCTTCACACTCTTGGTGTTTGTCTAATCCAAAACCAGTTCTGGCTATACCCTCTCTGCAATGTTTATCAGCTTTGGCAGCCTGATGCATTGCATCAGCTCCTCCTAGGTTTATTTAAAGACTTAATGTACTGGGTACTTAAATAGAGGAAAGCTAGAGATGTTGAGAATCAATTTGACGATCAATTAACATTGGTACCATGATGTTCAGGCCATCCGCACTTCTCTAAACCATTGCATTCATTGAGATGCAGCTCATAGCTGGGAAATGAGATCTTTGGCAGGTTCAGGACACTGGCACTGTATTGCTCACCAATACTTGACGGCTCCAAGGATGACAGGAAAACTGCAGTGGAAACAGCTTCTGATGAAATGGTAAAGTGAGCAGTGCGGGCATTCTGTTAATTGTCTCTACTTGTTAGCCAACAAAATCACCCTGATCTATTACTCACAGCATTGGACAATGCACTGAAGCGAAGATTCCAGAAGATGGGTGCTTTTTGAGAACACAAATTGATGAAGTCAGGGAAGGCCAGAGTGGATGAACATATGGCAGCAGAATCCCATCAGTTACGAGAACAGAAGATTCATAAAATCTATGCTGCAATGGAGGTTAATGTGTATGGTGATGGAAAGGTTACTACAACTAGTGTTAGCAACGGTTCCAGACCGTCACTTCGGGTCCCGGTCAGGGTCCGAACCGAACCGTTGCCAAATTGGCGGTCCGGGTCGTCAATAAACCCGAACTGCCCACTCGGGTACGGTTCCATGGTAAACTCCCAACCCGTCTGAATTGGGCGGGTTGTCAGCGGGTCGCACAGAGGGTCCATCTATAGATCCATATAAGGCTCTTGTATTTGCAGTGTGTTAATAGTATCTTATCAAAATAAAGTTTTCAGCAACCATTAATGAGCTTTTGCTTGTTGAGCAGTTTGCAATATCGATTAATTTGGTATCTGTGTTTCACCTTCAATATATGGTATTTTTGCCTAGAAAGGCAGTCAATAATACAGTTA
>Ga0307512_10000085_pt1 | contig 111257 bp, 130 predicted proteins | sample 14_EM_MG_FD_200267 | JGI IMG/M metagenome (GOLD analysis project Ga0307512, IMG submission 200267) | Populus trichocarpa ectomycorrhiza microbial communities from riparian zone in the Pacific Northwest, United States - 14_EM | ecosystem: Host-associated > Plants > Roots > Unclassified...
CCACAAGCACAAAACAATGCCATCAAACTCCAACTTCCCCTACAGCCAGTCAAGCACAGGAAGCCAGGCCTCGGACCCCGGCAGTAGCAGCGGCACCGGTCACCTGCCCCGCAGCAGCACCCGCAGACACAACGCCGCCCCAGCATCCCAGAAGACGCAGGGAGAGAGCCAGGCGACCCTGCCCAACACCCAGGACACAATCCACCACGCGCAAGACAGAGCGACCGCCCCGAGCACAGAGTCAGACAGCAGCGGTCAGAACACAGCCGATGTCGACATCAACGTCGTACTCCGAGCCCTGACAGCGCCGCTAGATGCCCAGCGTGGACCAGGCCTCAAAACAATCCCGAGCATGCAAGGCAGAGCAAACACGGGCACCGGCGCAATAGCTGAACTACCAGCCAATGACCCCATGCTCCTTTCAATCCAAGAGATATTCCCAACATTGGACACAGCAGTCGTGCAGTACATATACACAAACAAGTTCCAAGCTGCAAACCTCCTGAAGCTCGAAGCCTTGTTCACCTACAAAAAGGAACACCCACAATTTTACTCTTTTGGCGTGGGAGAAGCCAGCCTCAACCTCTCCATCACCTGCAAAGACGTCAACCTCGAGGAATACAAATCGATATCCCACCTGATGCCCCCATTCATGGTCTATGGCGTAATTGTATGGACAGTCGCACTGCCACCGCAAAAGCTCCCACTCGCCTTCGCCATCACGACGTACGTACATACACTCTACGAACACCTCCGCACACACACATGGGACAGTGTACGAAAATTCCACATTGTATTCCACCAAAAGAGAATCAGCCGAAGCGTATACGAACCATCAGGCTGGAGCACCCCCGATCACGGCCTCGAGACGGCCCAACTCTTCAAACGTATGCCCCCCGATAATGCCCGCCCCACAAAACATGCACAGACAGCTGGGGCTCCGCACGGCTCAGCCAACCGCAGCAGCTGCAGCTAGGAGATATGCAACAACTACAACAACGACACCAGCACCTACCCGACCTGCCGCTACACTCACGCCTGCGCGATATGCGAGGAACCTCACGCAGCCACACAGTGCAGCCAAAAGCAAGGCGCGCCTCTAGGCCAGCGCATTTCACGGCGGCCATAGGGCACGACAGGGCCCCCAACAGACAAAGGGACGACGCCCCCGCGGCTCTGGAGCCCTCAACTCGAGTTTCCGTTCACACTCACAGTCACCTGCCAACGAAACGTCAGAAACCGCGGACCTCTACTCGAAACAGGATGGGATCATTGGCTACAGAACCACCCAAACCCAGGCGTACACAACACGCTCATACACATAATCCGCTACGGACTGTTCATCGGTTCTACAGGCCCCCCACAATTCGACCTCGAGGAAAACTTGCCATCGGCACTCAACGACTCAACTTCCATCATGACGGACATCGAAAAATGCGCGTCAACCAGCCAAATCCACAGACCCAGACCCCTGCCAGCTAAATACATAGTATCACTACTTGGACTGGCACCGAACCTAGATGGCACGCGGAGGAGAATCCACCAGCTATTATCGCCAAGCGGGCACTCAGTCAACGGCTATATACCTCAAGGGTGGGGGACACTCACGTACCCACCATTCGACAACGACGTAGCCGCGGTACAGGCCTGCGGGACCGGAGCAGTCATAATCAAATCAGACCTCAAAGATGCATTTCGCCACATCCTGGTGCAACCCAACGACTAGTGGCTACTACAATTCTGCTTGAGTGGAACATGGTGGTGCGACGAGTTCCTCCCATTCAGCTGCTTCAAATCGCCAGCTATCTTCAACCTCTTCGGTTCCGTATTGGAATGGATCCTCCAAACCCAACCGGATCAGGAACATAGACTACACTACCTTGACGACATCCTCGCCATCTTCCCGCGCTTTGCAGCATCAGACGCACCAAACAGGTACCAAGGAGAGTTCAGTCAGATCTGCAGCGACCTGGGATTCCAAGTCAAGGAAGAAAAGCACGAAGAGGGACACGGCATCAGATTCCTCGGCATAGAAATTGACACAGAAGCAATGGAGGCACGCCTGCCGCCCGACAAGCACGAGAAAGCAACGGCACTGGTCAACTCCACACTCGCACAGCACTCAGTAACACAAAGAAGCTTGGAAACAACCGTGGGCTTCTGGGCATTTGCCTCCAAAGTGATGCCAGCTAGCCGCCCTTTCTTTTCATAGACTCTATGACTGCCTCACGGCAACATCGCGAACCCCCCACATTCGAGTCTCGTCGGAGATTAACAAGGACCTCCCCTGGTGGCAGACATTCCTCCCACAATGGAACTGGATCCGACATGTACACCACCCACAGCAAATCTTACGGCTATGGACAGACGCATCTGGACAGAAAGGGATCGGGGGCTGTTTGCTCAGACCAGGTGAAACCCTTTCTAGCATACACACACCGGCCGAGCTCTTCAGTACCACGGTCCCACAACGGCATCAATCCAAACACATCAACTTCAAAGAAATGTATGCAGGGCTACACGCACTGCGCACTTGCACAACCGAGTCCAGAGCCGGTAGGATCATCCTGCACTGCGACAACGAGGAAGTCATGGCAGCACTCCCAAAGGGAACCATCAAATGCCAAGCAATCAGCCCGCTCTGGCAGATAGCCATGCACATAGCACTCCACAATATCGAGCTACACAGCATATCGATCCCGACCAAGGAAAATGCTCGTGCTGACGCACTCCCACGATGGGACACAGAAAAAATCGCTAACCTCTGCCCAACTTTACAGTGAATACAATCGCAACGACGCACCAGACCCCTACTACGAGGATTGCGACCTCCCCCTGCAGGCCGCACGATATCTCTGGTGGGGACTCAGCTCTCAGACCCGACTGACATATACAACCCAAAGAAACGACTTCGTCCACTTCTGCACAGTACGAGGAGTCACGCCCTTCCCAGCGTCGGAGCAGCTGCTCACGCTGTGGACCGCCACACTCTGCGAACGTGGCCTGCGCACAATGACCATCAAACGCTACCTCACAGGCCCAATGTCACTCCACATCAACCTCGGGCTTAGCACCAAGCCATTTGGGAACCATCGCCTACAGCGCATTATCAGAGGAATCAACTGATTCACCGGCGAACCGAACAGGGAGGAGTGCCTTCCAATCACACGTGGCCTCCTCATCCGCATCCTCTCACTGCTAGACGCAAACGACCCCCGCGACGCGAACCTCTACGGCGCCCTCTGCCTCGCCCATGCCGGATTCTGGCAGGCAGGCAAAATAACATGCACAGCAAACTACCTAATCCATGGCCACAGAGAATTCGCACGATGGAACCTCACCCAAAGATCTATCCAATTCGAGGTGGACCAGCTACTACTCACGCTGTGAAGCTCGAAAACGGAGCCCTTGCGCAAAGGAGTCACAATCACACCGTCGGCATCGAGGGACGCCGCCTGCCCAGTCACGGCCATGCGGCACCTTTATGAACTCTATCCAAGCTGGACCCGACTCGCCCCTCTCTTCGCCCGACCCCCAGGGGATGGCCCACGATGCGAATCGTTCACAGCAGAATACTTGGTCCAGCACCTGCGGGAACTGCTGGGACAGCTGGGAGTCAGGGGAGCATACTCGGAACACTCGTTCCGAAGGGGATCAGCAACCTCCGCGAAGGCAGCGTGGCTAGCCGACCACGAAATCAGACTACTCGGCCGAGGGTCATCAAACGCGCAGCAAGCCTACATCAACTACCACCCCGAGCAAGTCTTCCAAATCACCCGCCGCTTCCAAAACTCACCATAACACTCCTCATAACACCCCCTCCACATCACCTGGGGGCTGCCTCTGCAGTTGGGAGAGTCAAGGTGGAGATGCGGCCACACGGGCGGCCTCCGCTCCCCCCAGGCGGCGCCTCTGTTTCAAGCATTGTTTACTGTTTCGTTCTGGTCTGATTTGGTGATGGTTCTACCATGGGAGTGGTCTTTTGTACATCAGAAAACCAGAAGCACGTACGACGGGAAGATCGTGTCCACTAGGGAAAGGAAAGAAGACATTATTCAGTTTAGCGACATATGTACTCTTGAAAAATCATCATTCCCGCCACCAAATTCATCAAGCTCAACGGTGAACCTTTGGCTAATCCTGCCAATGGGGCAAATATCCCTCCATTAGTAGGTAATAAAAACCGATGCAAACATCATTTGTATCCGGCCCATATCCAAAGAAGAGAACAAGAGTAGAGACAACTATGTCAACATCCTCATGTGATCCGGGGTGCATTTCTCAACTTCCTAACACACGCTCCAATGGTGAACATTCCCGGAGCTTGTTTCCAGGCACAGGTCTTTGCCGGAATATGCATGGTGGCAGAGCTTCCGCTTGCGACTTGGGATCGAAGGTAGATTCCACTGCTGGCAATGATCATAGCCAACAGTCAAGCAGATCAATTGGGTGTAGTTTTGTTTGTACACATCTAACCAATAAGCCTCTGTAAAATGGTTATACTTAGAAAGTGCAAATGTGCATGCGCTCTCTTGAGCCTTTGTACAGTGTTTCCACATGCTCTGTAGCGTATACTGTGCAGGCAACTGTGATTGGTGGTTGCCATTTACTCGGGGATTGACTTTCCAAGTGTACTGTAGTGACCATCCTGTGTACTTCATGGTTCCTCTTAATAGGCGACCTCAGCATAATTGTAGTGGACTTCATGGCAGACTTCACAGTCAACTTGCAGTTCCACTCTGGATGGATTCTATCCCGGTGAGTTCGGAGAGTATCGGTAGGAATACTGTTAGCCACCGTTCTGGACCATCACTTCGGGTCAGGGACCGGGTTGAAACCAAACCGTTGTGAGCGGGTCGGTCAGGGTTGGCTATACACCCAAACCGTCAATCCGGGTACGGTTGGATGCAAATGTGCCAACCTGCCTGCATTGGGCGTGTTGGGCTAGGGTCACCCATCGGGTCCATCTATCGATCCTTATGTAGCTCTTGTTGGTGCAGTTTGATAATAGTATCTTATCAAAATCGCATGTTCGACAGCGAATACTTTGATTATGAATGTTTTGCCGTTCGCACTATTGATTATTTTGGAATGTGTGCTTTCCCTTTGATATACTGTGTTTTTGTCTATGCAGGCGGTCAGTAGTTCTGTCATGTGCTTGACTATCCGTGCGATGCCTTGATTACCAATTATGCAAGACAAAAAATTGTTGAGGCTCAATGCGCGCCCATCTTCAGAATGTGGCAGGGAGCGTGTCGTTGTGGTTTTTGACACCAAATACTGCGAATATCACATCGATGGATGTTTGCAACCAATCGGAACATACTTTACCCAACATTCAACGCTAAACACTGGTGACACGCAGGTGGCACTCATTCTCGGAATGGGGCAGTGACCATGTACGTGTCGCATTTACCTATACAAGCTGCCATTACGCCGGTTTGGCATAAGAGTGGCCAAATCACAATTCAATTACCGTACTTACGAGACCAAAACTCATGGACACTTGGTTGACTCTCATATTTAGAACGTGGTAGTGACTGTGTCACTTACCCCTTTGCCAATGCAGGCTGGCAACATGTTGGATATGCATAACAGCGAGCAAATCACTCCCCAATCAACTTACTCACAAGACTGAAGATGGTTGATGCTCCTTTGACGCTATTTCTCAGATGGTGGCAGGGCCAAGTGTCCGCAAGGTTTCCATACAGTCACACCGGGTCCGGGCCCGGGTCCAAACCGAATCATTGCCAAAATGGTGGTCCAGGCTTCCAATAAATCCACACAATGGAGTCGGCAACAATTGGATGGAACACTCCCAAGAGGTCCGAATCGGGCGGGTTGTCCACCAGTCTCCCAGCGCATCCATTCATATATTCATATAGAACTCTTATTTCTCGAGTTTGTTATTAATATCTTATCAAAATTTTGTTTTCAACAACTAATAATATGTGTTTGCACGCTTTGCAGCTTGCTATACCGATTAATTTGGAATCGGTGTTTCATGGTTGATGTATAGTATCATTCCCTATCAGGGTGGGCAATGATGCAGTGACGAACCCGAAGATCCACGAAGTCCGTTGTTTACCAACTACGCAACAACTGGATCTGAAGACGCTGAGTTGATGCTCAATTTCAGGATGCAGCTGAGACCATGTCGGTGTTGTTTTTGCCAGTAAAGGCTGACAATAGTTGATAAGTGGATGTGGGCAACCAATCGGAACATGAATTACCTACCATGTGAAGCCAAAAATCGTTCACACTCAATTGACACTCATTCTCATGATGTGGCAGAGAGCATGTCAGTGTAGTTTATCCCAGAAAAGTGTGCCAATAGCTGTTGAATGGGTGTCTCCAATCAATTGGAACATAAATTACCCAAGATGTGAAGGTAAGAATCATTTATTCTCCATTGACGCTGATTCTCAGGATGAGGCAAGGAGCATGTCGCCATATGTTTTCCCTGCAAATGCTACCAACATTTGGTACATGGATGTCTGCAACCAATCGGATCATAAATTACCCAAGATCCAAAGCTAACAATCATTACCGCTCTGTTGAAGCTCATTCTCACCATGCGGCAAGGAGCATGTCGCTGCAGTTACACCTAGTAATGGCTGCCAATATCTGATAAACGGGTGTCTGCGACCAATCAGAACATACATTACCCAAGATGCGAAGCTGAACATAGTTGACACTCCATTGACGCTCATTTTCAGAATGGCCCGGTGACAGTGTTGGTTTCTCTTTGTCTAGAAACTCTGCCAGTACATAGGTTATGCATAACAACGACCGAATCGCATTGTTATTACGCTATTTACAAAACACGAAATCGTTGACATTCTGTTGATGCTCATTGCAATGTGCTGGCCATTCAACATCTGCTGCCATCGATGATAGATTTCATCATGATCTGAAAATATTGGTAGTCTTCCTGACAAATTGAGAATTGGCTCTGGGGCAAAGCCGAGCCCAGTAACATTCTTGCACTGTTCGCTCTCCCGTGACTAAAGTCTAGAAATTTTGAGAAAACCTTCAGTGCGCCTGCTGTACATCTGTTTGTCACCCTATACCCCAAAGCTACTGCTTACCATTCGCCGTTAATATATCTCTCACTAAACCCCTCAATCAAGATACATAAAGAAGCTGGTGAAACATTGACGCCTCCTGTCCTACTTTGTCTTCATTCCCTAATTCCTCCTCGTTTCAATTGCATTGACCATCATCAACACCATTTCAGCCTGTCTCTGTGATGTGGTTGTAAGCCAAATCAGTCTGGGAACATTTGGCGGGGGGCTCTCATCCCGCCACTCTGGGCATTCCGGATTCTTGATGCCAGTGTCTTGCTCTATATCTGATTTACTGTCCGCTGTGCAATTGTCTTCGCTCTCATCTGCATTATCATAGTCCTCATTCCAATACAGCAAATCATCAATATCCGAAATCCTTTCAAGTGCGTGATCCTTGTCAGTTTCCACTAGATGACAGTTGATTCTCTGGATTTGACTCACATCTCTTGTTTGAGTTCGTCCTGCAGGGAGGTTCTATGCACACAAACGTGGTGGCGAACGAAATTGTTTTGACATTGAAAATGGAGACGCACCATCATTTGGAAAGAGTGACGAAGGTGTTTTGACGATCTCTTCTGTGTCCAAAATGGATTCCAAGGCTGTCATCTGGTTGTAATGAGCGCGAGATTCCTTCTGGTTAGCATCTAGGTTTTGGCTGCCCTGCCACATCTCCAAAAAGTTGTGAACCTTGGCCATTCTGCGCATTCTCCTGCAATCTGCCTCTTTCTTCATTTGCCAGATGTTTTCTATGTTCTTTGTATCCAATAATGGGTAGGCACCTGTCCTCATTTCAAAGTCCTTGACTGTTCCCAATACCTATCCCTTCATTCACTCCAAATTGCTGATCGCCCTCCTGGGCTTCCCAAGACCAGGTGCGGCTTTTTACCCTGCGACTGCTCATGACAGAACCTAAAGCCAGTTGTATGAGGTGCGCGACGCAAGGTATGTGATTCCTCAATGCATGTCTTACGAATCAAGAGGCCTCATGTGTTGAATGCAGCTCTTGTGTCATTGACTCATTGAGTAGGTTGATGAAGCATTGAGAGTCGTAATACCATGCAAATGGCTGTCCGTAAGCTGAAAACGATCTACCAAGTTCATCAAATGTATGGCTAGCCCTGTTCCAGTATGTTGGCCCCTGACCTATCATAGTTGATTAGATTTCAGAAAGGGAGAAGAACGAGCTATTGACCAGGCCGAATGCGAGCCGAAATTTACCCAATAACCAATTTTGTTCTAGACAATCAGCAAAGACCGTCCTTATAGCTGATTTGTTTGTTGATGTCCGTCTATTCAAGGCTAAACTGATCATTCTTCGTGACGGCTATTGCATCATAATTGCATCCAAAGTCAGTGCACATTCCCTCCGCCAGATGTTGGAAAGGGTCATAGCAGACCGCGCCACTACTTCATCGCTCAATGCCCTACATGACCTTTGCAGGTCCAGATTTGATATAGCGTTCCATGGAATAAGAGCTGAAACAGATCCTAACATGACGTAGCAATTCCACGTGGCTTGGTGAAACTCAGATGTTTCACAGTCCTTCCCTGCCAGTGTGGAATGTGTTGTCTCTCATTTCGGTCAAAATGGATCAACCTAGAAGTCAAATACAATTTTCCTCTGTAAACATCCTACTGTGATTCGTCGACTTCCTTAACTCTTCAGGATGGCCAAAGCAGTTTCATCGACTGTCAAACTAGTCAATTCAGTGACCTCTGACTCTGTTGATTCGTTTGACTTGGCAATGTGAGCTTTTGCCAGCAATTCCTTCAGCATTGAGCTGTTCTCATGTTCTGATTGATGGCGAAGAACTTGATGACAAACGATACTTATGATGCCAGGGCTGCAGGTCACCTCCAATCCGCAGTGTAAACAGAATTGCCACTGAGGCTGATGGCTAGAATTATTCCATGCAATAGGCTGCATCAAGCCGACATTCATGGATGCCCACCAACCATCGAACAAGATTAGTAAAGTAAGGTCACCCAAATCACGTATCAAGACACATTCATTTTTGGGTGATATCATAGCCTGAAGCAATGAGTTATTAAAAGGTTTTCAATCTGACAACATCGTAGGAATGTGATTGGGGTGTGACCCTACTCGAGAGGCTGCCCAATGGGTACGTTATAGGGAAGAAGAATGCGGATTGTTATATATTGACTAGAGCTACAACCGAAGAATGATCAAATCTGTGAGACATTGCATGCATATTTGCGAAGTTGTATCCAACAACATAATGCAAAGACTGACCGCGCATGACTTAATTCAGGAACAACACAATGCAGTTGATTGCCGTGTACCGTATTGAGCCCCCACAAAAATTGATGACGTTCAGTGGGTGCTCAATTGTAGCAGGCTGATGCGATGTTGTCCTGGGATTATTCCCCATGAACACAGCCGATACGTCGAATTTGGGATGACGACGTTGCAGCACCCTTACGTTGTCTAGGATGCATGACAGGAAATCATTCATGCTTCGTTGACGCTCCGTTGATGCTGATTGTCTGGAATCTGTAGTGAGATCAGCAGTAGCACTTTTGTTTATCGAGGCGGCCGATTCTACGATTGTGTGTTGATGCGGTTGCTTTGCCCTTTCAATGACCCAAGATACAACACCAAATATCGATGATGCTCTGTTGATGCTCATTTGCAGAAGATAGTAGCGATGTCATTGTTAACATTGTTGGCCTTAAATGCAGCCAATACTTTGCTTATGTGTCACAGAAACCTAGTCTATCTCTGATTATCAGACTCAAAAGACCAAAAATCTTCAACACATCATTGACTCTCATTTTGAGGATGGGTCAACGAGCATGTCCCTAACATTTTTGCCTATAAAAACCGCCAATTATATCACTTTAGAATGACATGACTATGCAGCGGTTTGTTTGCCGAAAATGCAAGACAAAAATTGTTGACCGTCCGTTGACACTGAACTTAATGACATTCCAACAGTCTGTGGAAGCTCAACAATTGGATCCAATAATGCATACAGTGGCTATTGGCAGCCAATATATCGTTTGAGTATGTAAACATTTGATTCCGAAACCTTCTAACCATATCAATATCTGATCCACCACTTCACATGGTATCGGTGTGATAAACAACATTAGCCTATCATGTTCCAGCATTTTCTGCGGGCAATTAAACCCTGGCAGATCTGTACACAACTTTTCGAGATATTTAGCCTGACTTCCTCACCTTTTCTCATCCAGGTCATTCTCCACAATTGCCATGATATACCGTACGCCAATTTCAAACTCTCGACCATGTGCCCCGGCTCTGTGCAGTGTGTTATACAGTCGGAAGGATGATTGTATGCAGAATACCTGTCGTCATTCATCCTGGTTCGTGTTGTGCTTTGACCACCCCAACTCTGAGTCGTATGACATCACTGACATAAAGTTGATTCATGAGTTTGGTTTCTCATTTAGTTTATATTGTCAGACCGAACAGTAACCAGCAGACCAATATCAAATTCATTGGCCCTGAGTCAATACGATTTGAATTTTAGAACATTGTCATGGAATTTCTCACCATTGCACATGCACAGATGAATCATCATGTCCCACAATTTGGTCACTGTAATCAAGTAACAGCTGACATATTGCAAAATAGGTTAATGTATTGCGTTTCGAAGAGATACGTCATCAGCACTGTCACTTTGCCCATTCATACCTCCGGGGACGGAGGAGCCTTCACGCTGTCTCCATGGGAATCTGATTTCTATATGGCAATCAGTTGGGTACGCTCTATGCTGGGGTTATAGCTGACAGGTGGAACATGCTGGGAGATCCGAATCATTGCCGAATCAGGAGCCAGGGCGGGCAGGAGGGACGGAATGCCCTCATGTCTCTGGGGTGCCCCCGATGCAAGCAACATATGACCAGTCGCCAGTTATGTTAGCAACGGTTGCAACCCGCTAGTACGGTTCCGGGTTAGGGTTCGGACCGGAACCGAACCATTGCAACAGTTTGTACCAGACAACAACCCTGACCGTTGCAATTGGGCTGGATTTTCCACCAACAACTCGGAATTTCAACCACACAACTTTGGTTCCAAATTAGTATTCGAGTTCTGATCGTATTGTGACATGACCAGTACATAGATTGTGCAGTTTTACGAGTTCTTTCACATCCCGCTTTCAGATATGCGATGCAACCAATATTTGTGGAGTTGTGATCAAAAACCCGCGAATTTCGATTGGCATTGGCCCTTCCTTCGCAGCAACTCAACGAATATCTGTCGGATCGCAAATATGAATCCTGGAGGTGAAAATTCTCATAATTCTGCATAATCTACGTACTGATCAGGTTGCAGTACGATCACAGATCACATACTAAGTTGGAGCCAAACCTGTAGAAACCGTAGATTGAGAACCACGGTTCAGTTCCATGCCAGTCAAGTACCAACAGTTCTGTGTCCGAGCCAGGTAACAACCTGGGAAGCCAATTGTGGATCGGGTATTTTACCGGTTCCGGAACCGGACAGAATCGAACCCCAGGTCATAACCCGGACTGCTGGCAGGTTACCCGAACCCGTTGCTAACACTAGTCGCCGGTCCAGAAGTCACATTCCCTATTCGCTACTTTCCTGGTTCGGTACCAAGGGATTCGATTGGCTGTAAGGCCGCGTATGCCTGCGCTCGGCGGTGTAACGAGATGTATGGTAATCAATTAGATACGGTTGCACGCGGGTGCGAGTTAGCACGAGTGTAGAAGTAAGTGGTAAGAGTATCGGTACAGATCTAAGTGTCATGGCAGTCGTCTATATAAGGTTGAAAGTTACCCGGCCCTGGACACGTAACGTGCCCGCTTCGGTATGACGCCGTTACATCATCCCCCTCTTTTATGGCAGAACTCCCGGGCTGCCAAAGCAAACAAAGGAGAAAACAATCATCTGCATACATGCCAGTATCAAACATACGTCTAACGGCTGATCGGTGCCATTAAGGCCACTTTTCGGCGGATCCGGCGCACGGGGAAACTCCACCTCCGCTTGACTGATCTCTGGAGGTAGTAAAACCCGTGCCAAAGCCATTTTCACCGGGCCAGTATCCAATATGTAGAAGAAATCAAATAAGAAACATCCAATCGACTGCCTCCTCCGCTCCTCCATCACCGCCGCGGCTTGTTTGGGTGCTCCTGGTGAAACTCATCAACTAGTTCTTGGTCATTCCCCAGGTTTTCCGCAGGCTCCCAGCTGGTGCGTAGATAATGGTAGCCTGCCCACTGCACAAGATAGTGTAACTTCCGGTAGCGCAGCTTGGAGTCGAGAAGCCGTTCGATTCCCCATTCCTCCTCCGCTGAATCTTTGACCACCACAGGGTATGGTTCTGAGACTCGCTGGCCGGGGACTGGAGGTGTGTACCGATCGAGCAGCGACACGTGGAAAACGTTGTCGTTCCGCATTGTGTTCGGTAGGTCTAGTTTGTAAGCATTCTTGCTGATGACCTTACTTACCGCATACGGTCCAGTGCGTTTGTAATCGAGCTTCTTGGATGGCCAGGTTGTTCGGAAGTGCCGAGTAGAAAGCCACACTTTTTCTCCCACCTTAAAAGTCATATTCTTTCCTCGGGCGTACTTCAATTGCCGTGCTTGAGCTTCCTCTAAGTTCTCCCGAACAAGTCGGTGAGTCTCCTCCAATCCCTCCACCCACGTATCTGCTTGTATCTGCGATCTAAAACCGGGCTCCTTCGGTGGCTTGAACTGCATCGTTGGATTATAGTGATAGTTCGCCCAGAATGGCGTCATTCTCGTTGAGTGGTGAAAGGAGTCAATGTAAGCGAATTCGGCCAGAGGTTGGAGCTCGACCCAATTATCCTGTTCGTAATTGCAAATGGCCCGAAGGTACTGCTCCATTGTTTGATTCTGCCGCTCTGTCTGGCCGTCGGTCTGTGGGTGAAAGGCGGTCGACAGTCGGTGGTTGATGCTCAAGTGAGAGCAAACTCGGTCCCAAAATCGACTTGTAAACTCTTTGCCGCGATCAGTGAAGATATTGTCTGGCACGCCGTGTTTACAGATCACGTGCTCGAAAAACATCCGTGCCAGCTCCGGTGAGTCGATATATTTCCGGCAGGGGAGATAGGTCCCCATCTTAGTCAATCGGTCGACGATTACCAAGATCCCCGTTTATCCAGATGCTGTCGATTTAGGCAGGTCGGTAACAAAATCCATGATAACTCCTTCCCACGGTCGAGATGGTGGTGGCAGCGGCATGTTGAGCCCATGGTGGGCGTGGCACGGTGCCTTGATCCCGTGGCATAGGTGGCAACCAGCGACGTACTTTCGTATCGTGGCGTCCATCGCAGGCCAATGGAAGTCTCTAGATACCAGTTCAGCAGTTTTAAGAGCTCCAAAATGGCCTGATTCTGGGTTATCGTGGAAAAGACTTATTACTTTGCTCTGGAGAGCTTCCGGCACGTATATCCTCCCTTCATAGGTCAGTGCCCCTGCGATCAGTCTCCATTGACTTTCACCTGCGATCTTGGCCTCCAAGTTTCCGATTATTGGCATGTCAGTTATCTTCAACCTCATACTGATGGCCAAGGAATCGGTCCCCTGAGCTGCCTTGATTGCCAGTAGGAGATCATCGTACGGTTCAACAATAGTGGTGGCCAGTAGCCTCGCGATCTGTCTCTCGTAGCCTATCTCATAGTCGGGTCTTCTTGATGGTCCATCGGCTGGGTTCTTCTTGCCTTCCAGGTGTTCGATAACAAAGTCATATGAAGACATTATCTCCGCTCACCTAGCCTGCCTTTGGGAGAGCACTTTTGAAGTTTGGAAGTACTCAAGATTTTTGTGGTCGCACTGAATCAAGACCTTATGATTTGCGCCCTCGAGGTAATGCCGCCACTGTTTCATGGTTTCCACAATGGCCAAAAGCTCCCGATCGTACATATCGTAGTTCTGTTCAGCAGGAGAGCATTTTCGGGAATAGAAGTTGACCGGCCTAAGAGTTCCGAACCCATCGTACAGGTTGAGGATACCGGCAATTGCAAAGCCGCTTGAATCAGTCTGCAGGATGATTGGCTGTGCCGGGTCGAAATGCTGGAGGATTGATGCTTCAGTGAACGCCTTCGTAAGCTTTGGGAATCCAACTTCGGCTTCTCGAGTCAATTCCCATTTGGTCGATAGCTTCTGAGGCGCTTGGGACCTCCCTCCTGACGAGCCCGATGGCTGTTTTGGCGCGCGTGTGGTGTCTGCCTTCTTCAGTAGTTCTGTGAGCGGTAGAGTCACTTTGGCGTATTTCCGGATGAACCTGGGGTAGAAATTCGTGAATCCGAGCAGAGCTTGCACTTCCCAAGCTGATTTCGGTGTCGGCCAGTCTTCGATTGTGGATATTCGGTCTGTTTCCATACTGATCCCTTCGGAATTTACGATAAATCCGAGGAACCCTACTTCCGAGACTCCGAACTGGCATGTTTTGGCTTTGCAATAGAGACCGAATTCCTGGAGGCGCTGTAGCACTTCTCGTACATGCTCTTCGTGCTCCATCTTAGTAGTCGAGCAGATGAGTATGTCATCGAGGTAACACACCGCAAAGTCGTCGATGTAAGGCCGCTAACAATCGTCCATGTAAGCCTGGAACGTGGCCGGCGCATTCGTCAAGCCAAAAAGCATAACTCAGTATTCGAACTGACCGTACCGGGTTCGAAATGCAGTCTTGTACTCATCGCCTTCTTTGATCCGAATAAGATGGTAGGCGTTCCGCAGATCCAGTTTGGTAAAGATACGAGCTTCTCCCAGTCTGTCGAACATCTCCGAGATGAGCGGGAGGGGATACCGATGTTTGACGGTCGCTGAGTTGATGGCCCGATAGTCTACACAAAGCCATGGGCCTCGCTCTTTCTTCTTGGCAAACAATATCGGAGCTGCGGCCGATGATGATGACCGCTGTATGAACCCATTTGCTAAGTTTCTCTCGATGTAGGCTTTGAGCATCTTCAGCTCGGCTTCTGAGAGGTTGTAGATCCGCCCATATGGTATCGTGTGCCCGGGCTCCAGGTCTATCGCATGGTCGATTGGCCAATGCGGTGCTAGTGTTTCTGCCTTTTTTTTGCTGAACACCTCTACGAAGTCCCAATCCTGTGCCGGGATGAGACCTCCGTCGTCTGTAGGTACAGTCTCTGCCGCTGCTCCATCTACTCGCATTAGCCAAGAGGTAATTTGGAGAGGATGGGAGCGGTGAAAAGGTATATCCAGGAGTAGCGATACAACGTAAGGTCACAACGGAGCCGTACGCAGATGGCTTGCTCCCTTCGTGTATCGGCGAGCCGGTAGCAGTCATTCAAGGATCCCATAAGTGGACGCTCATCTGCCGCTACTATTGCCGCTGATCCTGCTCGCTCGTCTAGCTTACGAGGGTATTCACCTTGTTCGTGAGACCGCTCTACCGTAGCTCCTAGCAACCCTGTGCAATCTCCCAGTCGTAGGAAGAAGGCCTCGGTAATCTCGTAGCGAGCAATGAGATTATCGACAGCGGTAGCCCCGAGTAGTTGTATATCTGGAGGAGGCTTATCCTCACCGCGTTCATCACATTCCGACTGCAGAGTACGAATGGGATCTGCCTCCTGTGGTGCTCCTCCCCCCTCTGGGTTCCTAAGAGCGGTCAATTGGCCTCGAACCCAGTTGATCTCCGGGTTTTAGACTTGAACCAAGGTAAGGCTAGAACTAAGTCGTATTCCTTCTTAGGAACGATCAGCACCTCAGGTTCGTCAACTGGTGCTAGATGTTCGAAATATTGAACCGAGATATTTGTTTTCCGACGCTCCTTCGCAGACATCATCAACTGACCGTTAAGGCCCTGCGTTGAAGTGAATGCCGGTTCATGAGGTAGCCTAAGCCGTCGAAGCAGCCTCGGCGTCATAAAGATGCTAGTCGTGGCGCAGTCGATCAGTGCTCGTACGAGATGCATGTTGCCGTGTATCCCGTACCCGGAGTTCTTGAATGATATGTGTCGAATCTGGTCTCTCGGTGCCGCATAGATATTGAGTTGACATTTGGTCCCTTTCCTCCAGGATTACTCTCGACTTCAGGGCGATCCGATGCGGCTGGATCTCGTCCAGTGTTGCCATTAACGCTCTTGATCCCAATCTCTCCAGCCCTGACTCCTCTTCGTCAAGCCTCTCCCGTCGAGTTAGATACCGAGAGAGGTAACTTTGTTTTTTGACTGTTGAGTATCGAAGGACTTCTGGCGTTTAATTTGAGGTTCTCCGGAGCCTGAGCCCGAGGCCGCCGTGGGGTTCCGTTCGGGCAACATCGGTCGTCCGTACTTTGTACACTTGTGGGACTTGTCCTCTTTGCTTCCGCATCGAGTTCACTGCTGGTTCACTCTCCACTTGTCGAAAACTTCCTTAGTTTGCCACAGTGCTGGTCATAGGTTGGCGCGATTGCTTCCGCCAGGTTTGCTAGGGTGTCCCGAGTTGCCAGAATTGGTCTGAGTTGTTTTGGTCGATTCGGAAATAGACGGTCGGAAGTTACGTTTCCTCGTTTCTCCCGGTTGCTTTTGCTGATGCTGTTTGTCGGCCTTCGGCGGTGACTTGACATCTGCAGCTTGGTCGAAAAGTTCGTGAATGGTGTTAAACCTCCCGCTTTCGTCCGTAAACGGTTTTATTTCTGGTAGTAGATACTCTTTCAATCCCGACCAGATCATGCCGTATAGCATTTTGTGGTGTATCTGCTGATCCCAACCGGCCTCCCGCCAGTTCCTCCGAAGCGGGTTTGCGTAGGCCCTGACGCTTTCTTTCGGGTCGTGGTAACCTTCGGGAAACTCATGGTATGCTCGCGTTGCCGCATTGAGCTCCCGCTCCTAATCTCCTTACATCTTCCTTGGTTCGGTGGTGAAGAGGTCGAAGTCCTCCAGACACGGGTTCTCTTGGTTTCGTAGATCTTCAGCCCAGGATGCTGGGTCGGTCATGCTCGTCTTTTGTTGAGACTGATCAGAGTGATTGGCCCAACTTCCGAGGTGATCCAGGGCATACTGCACTTTGTCGCTATCGCCGTTTGGGAATGGATGGCTGTGGGTCCTGAAATTTGATCGGAGGGCGCCGATGAAGATCTCCAGTTCCCGAGCTCCTCCGCAGAATCGTTTGGGCTGAGTCATCTTAAACTTATCCATCGTAGTAGTCGATTCCGGTCGTACGGATCCTCGTCGGAGTTCTCGATTGACTTCCATCAACTCGGCGTTCTCTTGCATGACAGTATTGACTACCTTCTGCTGCTGCTCCATCATCTCCCGAACATCCTCTTCGGTAAAGGCCGCTCGTATCCGCCCTCGTTCTTGATGTTCATCTTCGTTGTCATTGTCTCCTTCTTCTTCTTCGTTGATTTGAGGTATTGCATGATCTTGATCCTCGTCGGTGATTTCATCCTCCGGGAGTACGGAGACTCGGTCGGAAGGAATAGGGGTAATTCGACTAGCCAGTGATTGTGTACTCTCACGCGTGTTAGCCATACGCAATTGAATTCTTGCGGCTTTCTTTGGAGCCATGGAGGGTAATTGACGGTGTTTGACTTGTTTTATTACGTGTTGCGACGCGTCGAAAATAGGGGTGAACTCGCGAAATCCTGTGAGTGAAACGTATCAGATTCCTGAAAGACCGATAATAGTGTAAGGCCGCGTATGCCTGCGCTCGGCGGTGTAAGGATATGTATGGTAATCAATTAGATACGGTTGCACGCGGGTGCGAGAGAGCACGAGTGTAGAAGTAAGTGGTAAGATTATCGGTACAGATCTAAGTGTCATGGCAGTCGTCTATATAAGGTTGAAAGTTACCCGGCCCTGGACACGTAACGTGCCCGCTGCGGTATGACGCCGTTACATCATCCCCCTCTTTTATGGCAGAACTCCCGGGCTGCCAAAGCAAACAAAGGAGAAAACAATCATCTGCATACATGCCAGTATCAAACATAAGTCTCACGACCGATCGGTGCCATTAAGGCCACTTTTCGGCGGATCCGGCGCATGGGGAAACTCCACCTCCGCTTGACTGAGCTCCGGAGGTGGTAAAACCAGTGCCAAAGCCATTTTCACCGGGCCGGCATCCAATATGTACAAGAAAACAAACAAGAAACATCCAATCGACTGCCTCCTTCGCTCCTCCATCACCGCCGCGGCTTGTTTGGCTGCTCCCTGTGAAACTCATCAACTAGTTCTTGGGCATTCCCCAGGTTTTCCGCAGGCTCCCAGCTGGTGCGTAGATAATTGTAGCTGGCCCACTGCACAAGATACTGTAACTTCCGGTAGCGCAGCTTGGAGTCGAGAAGCTGTTCGATTTCCCATTCCTCCTCGGCTGAATCGTCGACTACCACAGGGTATCGTTCTGAGACTGGCTGGCCGGCGACTGGAGGTGTGTACCGAACGAGCAGCGACATGTGGAAAACGTTGTGGTTCCGCATTGTATTCGGTAGGTCTAGTTGGTAAGCATTCTTGCTGATGACCTTACGTACCGCGTACGGTCCAGTGCATTTGTAATCGAGCTTCTTGGATGGCTGGGTGGTTTGGAAGTGCTGAGTAGAAAGCCACACTTTTTCTCCCACCTTAAAAGTTATATCCTTTCCTCCGGCGTACTTCGATTGCCGTGCTTGAGCTTCCTCTAAGTTCTCCCGAAGAAGTCGGTGAGTCTCCTCCAATCCCTCTACCCACGTATCCGCTTGTATCTGCGATCTAAAACTGGGCTCCTTCGGTGGCTTGAACTGCATTGTTGGATGATAGTGATAATTCGCCCAGAATGGCGTCATTCTCGTCGAGTGGTGAAAGGAGTTATTGTATGCGAGTTCGGCCGGAGGTAAGAGCTCGACCCAATTAACCTGTTCGTAATTGCAAAAGGCCCGAAGGTACTGCTCCATTGTTTGATTCTGCCGCTCTTTCTGGCCGTCGGTCTGTGGGTGAAAGGCGGTCGACAGTCGGTGGTTGATGCTCAAGTGAGAGCAGACACGGTCCCAAAATCGACTTGTAAACTCTTTGCCGCGATCAGTGACGATATTGTCTGGAACGCCGTGTTTGCACATCATGTGCTCGAAAAACATCCGTGCCAGCTCCGGTGAGTCGATATCTTTCCGGGAGGGGAGATAGGTCGCCATCTTGGTCAATCGGTCGACGATTACCAAGATCCCCGTGTATCCAGATGCTGTCGATCTAGGCAGGTCGGTAACAAAATCCATGGTAACTCCTTCCCACGGTCGAGATGGTGGTGGCAGCGGCATGTTGAGCCCATGGCGGGCGTGGCGCGGTGCCTTGATCCTGTGGCATAGCTCGCAACCAGCGACGTACTTTCGTATCGTGGCATCCATCGCAGGCCCATCGAAGTCTCTAGATACCAGTTCAGCAGTTGTAAGAGCTCCGAAATGGCCTGATTCCGGGTTATCGTGGAAAAGACTTATCACTTTGCTCTGGAGAGCTTCCGGCACGTATATCCTCCCTTCATAGTTCAGTGCCCCTGCGATCAGTCTCCATTGACTTTCACCTGCGATCTTGGCCTCCAAGTTTCCGATTATTGGCGTGTCAGTTATCTTCAACTTATTACTGATGGCCAAGGAATCGGTCCCCTGAGCCGCCTTGATTGCCAGTAGGAGATGATCGTACGGTTGAACCGTAGTGGTGGCCAGTAGCCTCGCGATCTGTCTCTCGTAGCTTATCTCATGGTCGGGTCTTCTTGATGGTCCATCGGCTGAGTTCTTCTTGCCTTCCAGGTGTTCGATAACAAAGTCGTAGGAAGATAGTATCTCTGCCCACCTAGCCTGCCTTCGGGAGAGCACTTTTGAAGTTTGGAAGTACTCAAGATTTTTGTGGTCACGCTGAATCAAGACCTTATGATTTGCGCCCTCGAGGTAATGCCGCCACTGTTTCATTGTTTCCACAATGGCCCAAAGCTCCCGATCATACGTATCGTAGTTCTGTTTGGCAGGAGAGCATTTTCAGGAATAGAAGTTGACCGGCCTAAGAGTTCCGAACCCATCGTACTGGTTGAGGATGCCGGCAATTGCAAAGCCGCTTGCATCAGTCTGCAGGATGATTGCCTTTGCCGGGTCGAAATGCTGGAGAATTGGTGCTTCAGTCAACGCCTTCTCAAGCTTTCGGAATGCAAGTTCGGCTTCTCGAGTCCATTCGCATTTGGTCGATAGCTGCTGAGGTGCTCGGGACCTCCCTCCTGACGAGCCCGATGGCTGTTTTGGCGCGTGTGTGGTGTCTGCCTTCTTCAGTAGTTCTGTGAGCGGTAGAGTCACTTTGGCGTATTTCCGGATGAACCTGCGGCAGAAATTCATGAATCCGAGGAGAACTTGCACTTCCCGAACTGATTTCGGTGTCGGCCAGTCTTCGATTGTGGATATTCGGTCCATTTCCATACTGATCCCTTCGGAATTTACGATAAATCCGAGGAACCCTATTTCCGAGACTCCGAACTGGCATTTTTCGGCTTTGCAATAGAGACCGAATTCCTGGAGGCGCTGTAGCACTTTTCGTACATGCTCTTCGTGCTCCTTCTCAGTAGTCGAGTAGATGAGTATGTCATCGAGGTAACACACCGCGAAGTCATCGATGTAATGCCGCAAACAATCGTCCATGTAAGCCTGGAACGTGGCCGGCGCATTCGTCAAGCCACGAGGCATAACTCGGTATTCGAACTGACCGTACCGGGTTCCGAATGCAGTCTTGTACTCATCGCCTTCTTTGATCCGAATAAGATGGTAGGCGTTCCACAGATCCAGTTTGGTAAAGATACGAGCTTCTCCCAGTCTGTCGAACATCTCCGAGATCTGCGGGAGGGGATACCGATTTTTGATGGTCGCTGAGTTGATGGCCCGATAGTCTACACAAAGCCGTAGGCCTCCGTCTTTCTTCTTGGCAAACAATATCGGAGCTGCTGCCGATGATGATGACCGCTGTATGAACCCATTTGCTAAGTTTGTCTCGATGTAGGCTTTGAGCGTCTTCAGCTCGACTTCTGAGAGGTTGTAGATCCGCCCATATGGTATCTTGTGCCCGGGTTCCAGGTCTATCGCATGGTCGATTGGCCGATGCAGTGCCAGTGGTTCTGCCTTTTTTTTGCTGAAGACCTCTACGAAGTCCCGATACTGTGCCGAGATGCGACCTCCGTCGTCTGTAGGTACAGTCTCTGCCTCTGCTCCATCTACTCGCGTTAGCCAAGAGGTAATTTGGAGAGGATGGAAGCGGTGAAAAGGTATATCCAGGAGTAGCGATACAAACATATGGTCACAACGAAGCCGTACGCAGATGGCTTGCTCCCTTCATGTCTCGGCGAGCCGGTAGCAGTCATTCAAGGATCCCATAAGTGGACACTCTTCTGCCGCGACTACCGCCGCTGCTCCTGCTCGCTCGTCTAGCTTACGAGGGTATTCACCTTGTTCGTGAGACTGCTCTACCGTAGCTCCTAGCAACCCTGTGCAATCTCCCAGTCGTAGGAAGAAGGCCTCAGTAATCTCGTCGCTAGCAATGAGATTACCGAAAGCGGTAGCCCCGGGTAGTTGTATATCCGGAGGAGGCTTATCCTCACCGCGTTCATCACATTCCGAATGCAGAGTACGAATGGGATCTGCTTCCGGTGGTGCTCCTCCCCCCTCTGGGTTCCTAAGAGCGGTCAATTGGCCTCAAACCCAGTTGATCTCCGGGTTTCTAGACTTGAACCAAGGTAAGCCTAGAACTGAGTCGTATGCCTTCATAGGAACGATCAGCACCTCAGGTTCATCAACTGGTGCTAGATGTTCGAAATATTGAACCGAGATATTTGTCTTCCTACTCTCCTTCGGAGACATCATCAACTGACTGTTAAGGCCCTGCGTTGAGGTGAATGCCGGTTCATGGGGTAGCCTAAGCTGCCGAAGCAGCCTCGGCGTCATGAAGATGCTGGTCGCGCCGCAGTCGATCAGTGCTCGTACGCGATGCATGTTGCTGTGTATATCCCGTACCCGGAGTTCGTGAATGATATGTGTCGAATCTGGTCTCTCGGTGCCGCATAGATATTGACTTGACATATGGGCCCTGTCCTCCAGGATTACTCTCGACTTCAGGGCGATCCGATGCGGCTGGATCCTGTCGAGTGTTGCCATTCACGCTCGTGATCCCGATCTCTCCAGCCCTAACACCTCTTCGTCAAGCATCTCCCGTCGAGTTAGATACCGAGAGAAGTAACTTACTTTTTTGACTGTTGAGTATCGAAGGACTTCTGGAGTTTAATTTGAGGTTCTCCAGAGCCTGAGCCCGAGGCCGCTGTGGGGTTCCGTTCGGGCAACATCGGTCGTCCGTACTTTGTACACTTGTGGGGCTTGTGCTCTTTGCTTCCGCATCGAGTACACTGCTGGTTCGCTCTCCACTTCTCAAAAACTTCCTTAGTTTGCCATGGTGCTGGTGATAGGTTGGCGCGATTGCTTCCGCCGGGTTTGCTAGGGTGTCCCGAGTTGCCAGAATTGGTCAGAGTTGTTTCGGTCGATTCGGAAATAGACGGTCGGAAGTTACGTTTCCTCGTTTCTCCCGGTTGCTTTTGCTGATGTTGTTTGTCGGCCTTCGGCGGTGACTCGACATCTGCAGCTCAGTCAAAAAGTTCGTCGATGGTGTTAAACCTCCCGCTTTCGTCGGTAAACGGTGTTATTTTTGGTAGTAGATACTCTTTCAATCCCGACCAGATCATGCCGTATAGCATTTTGTGGTGTACCTGCTCATCCCAACCGGCCTCCCGCCAGTTCCTCCGAAGCCGGTTTGCGTAAGCCCTGACGCTTTCTTTCGGGTCGTGGTAACCTTGGGGAAACTCATGGTATGCTCGCGTTGCCGCATTGAGCTCCCGCTCCTTATCTCCGTACATCTTCCTTACCTCGGTGGTGAAGAGGTCAAAGTCCTCCAGACACGGGTTCTCTTGGTTTCGTAGATCTTGACCCCAGGAAACTGGGTCGGTCATGCTCGTCTTTTGTTGAGACTGATCAGAGTGATTGGCCCAACTTCCGAGGTGATCCAGGGCATACTGCACTTTGTCGCTATCGCCGTTCTGGAATAGATGGCTGTGGTTCCTGAAATTTGATCTGAGCGCACCGATGAAGATCTCCAGTTCCCGAGCTCCTCCGCAGAATCGTTTAGGCTGAATCATCTTAAATTTTTCCTTCTTAGTAGTCGATTCCAGTCGTACGGATCCCCGTCGGAGTTCTCGATTGACTTCCATCAACTCGGCGTTTTGTTGCATGACAGTATTGACTAGCTTTCGCTGCTGCTCCATCGTCTCCCGAACTTCCTCTTCGGTAAAGGCCGCTCGTATCCGCCCTCGTTCTTGATGTTCATCTTCGTTGTCATCGTCTCCTTCTTCTTCTTCGTTGATTTGAGGTATTCCGTGATCTTGATCCTGCTCGGTGATTTCATCCTCCGGGAGTATGGAGACTCGATCGGAAGGAATAGGGGTAATTTGACTAGCCAGGAATGGTGTACTCTCACGCGTGTTAGCCATACTCAATTGAATTCTAGCGGCTTTCTTTGGAGGCATGGAGGGTAATTGACGTTATTTGACTTGTTTTATTACATGTTGCGACACGTCGAAAATAGGGGTGAACTCGCGAAATCCCGTGAGCGAAACGTATCCGATTCCTGAAAGACCGATAATAGTGTAAGGCCGCGTATGCCTGCGCTCGGCAGTGTAAGGATATGTATGGTAATCAATTAGATACGGTTGCACACGGGTGCGAGTGAGCACGAGTGTAGAAGTAAGTGCTAAGATTATCGGTACAGATCTAAGTGTCATGGCAGTCGTCTATATAAGGTTGAAAGTTACCCGGCCCTGTACACGTAACGTGCCCGCTGCGGTATGACGCCGTTACAGGTCAGTGGACTTTCGTCGTGTGGTTGTCTCTGTAGCCAGATTTCGTTCGCAGAAAGGCTCTCCTCCGTAGGTGCATTGATCGTGCCATGTAACTTGGTTGGCTCAAATATCGTTGTCTGGTGACTTCTCGTTGGGTTCTCGTCAGTCGTACGCGTTAAGGGGTTATATGGCTGTTTTTGTCAACCGCGATCTCTGCATCGCTTGGTGCTCCTCAATTGACTGCAGTCGATTGTAATTGTACTCATAGCAATAGGATATATTCGATTTCCTCCTGTTGGGCGTGTGTAGGAGTTGTCTCTCGACTTGTGGCAATTGTTGACATTGTTGGCCTGTAACGCATCTCGCTGCCGAGTGCATCTCCGAAATCGTCTCTGCTCTTGACAATTCACCTGATTAAAAGATGAACGTCTTAAGACTCAGTGCTTGTGTAATCAGTAGGTATCTGGACTCGTGTCGAAGTGCATTTTGGCATTGTTGACTTCTTATTCTTGCTCATCGAAAAAGGGGTAAACTCGCAAATCCCGTGAGCGAAACATATCCATTTACTGACAAAGCGATAATAGTGTAAGGACGCATACGCCAGCGTCCGGCTGCATAGGGATATGGTTGCACACGTGGACTCGAGTGACTATATATGTAGACATGTAGATGTCAAGGTAGGATTATCGCTAGAGATCTAACGCTCGTGGCGAGCCGACTATATAGAATGGCCGTTACCAGGCCCTGGACACGTCACGTGCAGCCGTGCCGTTACACATTAAAACAAATCTTTTATCGTCAACTGAAGAGCCATCCTTCTTCAATTGACCTGCTCTATTCCCGATTCCTCGCAACCTGTCCCAGTCCCCACTTCCTTGACTTCTGCTCCAGCCGCCTTAAAGGTCTGAGCCTTTTTCTTCGCCGCACATTCCGCAGCCCTATGGTTGAACCCACCACAATTCAAACCCCTTCCATCAGTAAACCTCTTTGCCCTTTCTTCGGCGGAAATCCTCCTCCTGCCTGTGCTGAGATCCATAGGTGCAGGTCTGGTATATCCAGCCACGGTTCCAGCGGGTGCTCCTGCGGGATCCTTAGGAGGGGCCGGAGGTCTGGGGGAAGAGGCAAAACCTGTCCTTCCACCCTTATTCTGTGCCGCCTTTTCCACCCATCATTGTCGGATCTGATTATCTCGCTTCTGACACACCGTCACACAAGCAGGAAGTCCCTCTGGCATATAGCTATATGTAAAGGAGTTCTTCATCTCTTCGGACAACCTCATATGTAAAGCATTCCGTAAGGCCGAAGGATTGCAATCCAGATCCACAGCCAAAGCTTCGAACTCAGCATAATACTGAGAGAACTCGCGGTTCTTTTGTTTAGTTTCCCGCTTCTTCAGTTTGGCAGTGGCTACTCGATCGGGGTCTCCAAAAGCTGGAAAGTTTTCCAGCCCGATCTCCCCATCCTCCCAGACGTGTGGCACGATCTGGCCCAAACCTATTCCCCTTAGGCGGTTGAATGCATACGATATCTTCGACTGTGTGTCAGGAAAACTGGCGGGTTTGTGTCGTATGACCATCCGGAGTTGAGCAATCAGGCCTCTCAACAGAGCTCAATCCGTACCTGAAAGGTCTGGGGAATCGGGAAACTTCTGTCCTCGGTCTTTGGGTTGCTGACTGGGAACTGGGGCTGCCGGGGCCGGCAAGGATAAGGCATTCGCTAACTGCGTCCTCAAAGCTCGGACTTCTTCTCCGGACTGTCTGGCGTCCCGTGTCATATTCTCCAGTTGTTGTCGTGGGTCTTCGTCTGTTCCCACTGTACTCGGGATGCTCCTAGCTTCCTCCAGCTCCTGCCTCAATTTCTCCAGCTGTTGTTCAAACGTCGAGTGATCACACTCTGGAGGTAGCAACTGTTGTGTCTGCAGGTCCGTGATCTGCTTCTGTAACGTGATTATCTGTGCCAGGTGATCGCACACCCTCTGTACCATTGCCGCAGGTTCCGTGTACTGCGCTACTCTCCTTAGCACCTCCTGTGCTTCTTTCAGCAATGTCTGTCTCTCCCCGAATTCGACCTCCAGCAGGTTCCTGTTGACGATTTCTCATAGGATGGCTTGGTCGTCCGCAGACACCAGGGCCACCCGATCATGCTGTTCTGATTCTGACATCGCAACGAATCAAGCACATCTACCAATGCCAATTGTAAGCGTCAATTTCAGAAGGAGTTGGGGTCGGAGCTTCAATAACAATCAACAGCACTGGCGCAGGCTTTGCAGTTGCTCCTGCTGCTGGTGCGTGTCCTTCCGTTGAGTGTGTTCCTAAACAATTATGTCCTTCACACTCACAGGGCAACCCAGGGTCACAATCGAACCAAGCATGGGCTCCCCTGTACTTGGTCCAACAATCTCCGAATACAAATCGTCAAGTTCCAAGCCTCCTCCGTATGCGGCGGCTTCTGTCCAGGAAATATTCCAAGGTGAGGGAACGTCTGACTGTTCCCAAAAATAAGCTGGCAAAATGAGATCGTCTACCTCAGTATTCAATAATCCTTCGATACCTTGGAAGGTTTTCAAAGGTTCGGGTTCAGACAAGGAACACTGAGTTCCTGCAAGATCAAACTAATGCGTTCGGGAAGTACAGTTACTGTCGTACTCTCACATTCAAATATGGGGATCGGTGTGGGTACTGACAGATATCCAATCCGGTAAGTCGTGGTAACTCACCAACACAATCATCGCAGACGTGAAACCACCGATGATTTGGTCCGAGATACACCCAACAGGTAACAGAACAAGGTTCGTTACAGTACTTACAACCATTCGAAGGGTGTAGGCACATGTAATTCTGTAAGGTCGTAGCTACAAAGATAGCAAATTGATATATAACTATCGGTTACTTCACAGTAGTACCAAGCAAGATTGGAACAAGGGGTCAAAGCATGTTGACAGTACATTCAATATCAGGTACATCGTAGAAGGACTCGTTCTAGTGTAATGGGCGGGGTCGGGCGTAGGTGATATTCGTAACAATAATGTGATATAGTAATCAGGACGAGACACTTCGAAGTTCGTATTGAGGACTCAAAACCGGACAAGAATCAAGGCTGGATCAATGTCGTGCTTGCTCTGCTATACAAGAGAACGAGTAAAGAGAGAAGAAAAGGAAATCCTCCAATAGCAAACAACCTCTCTTTATATACACTTCATCTGCCATCCTCGAATCATCCTTCATGCTCCGAAGTACCATCCAAATATGCAACCATGATCTTACACACCACCAACACAACACTTATCAGTACAACCATACCACATCATCCGACGTCGCAACACCTCAACCCACGTCCTGATCGTAATGAATTATACCGCCACCATCTCGCAACATCCTCACGCCATTCCAGCATCCCTCAACGTCTTCATCATTCCATAAGACTAATTCCTTCCATCGGCCCGATACGTTTCCTAAAGATCCTTCAATCTATCACTCGCAACCCAAACCGTGACACGTTTAACCTTCCCCGAGCTAGTTGTCTGCGGATTGGAGCGATCGACTTGATACCCAAAGGCAAGGGGGTTGTCCCACCTCCAATTGTGCATTCGGTCGCGAGTTTTATCAAACATTTGCCCCATGTATGAGCAGAAGGCAGCCCACCACTCCCGAACAGGCGAACCACTGCTGCTGCAGTGCGGCCACAGCAGCTGGAATTGTGAACAGTGGCGAGTTGTAACTGGATCAAGAAAGAATATATCATAAAAGAGGTCCCATGCCCTGTCATCCTTGATGCCACAAACATTACATATCTGTATGAGTCCATGGATGGGTTCCGAGATGAATCCCTTTATACGGTCCCAATCGAATGTCAGGCATTGATTTATACCCGATGTCGGCATCTTTGCCCTAGCCTTCCCCTTTGGTTTGCGGCTGCCCTGTGGTGCCATCGCTGTTAGTAGAAAATATATCTACATCTGAAGAGTTAGCATTATGATACAGTTGCATGTAGCGGAAGGAATCCCGGAGGCAATGTACAAAGTTGTATAGGTTATCAGGTGTGCTTTGGAATGGGAGGCGTTGTTTTGTCCAAATCACGTGATGTCTAGATAACTCAGGATGCTTGCGGTGGGCCCTATATTATGGGAGGAAAAGAGAAAGGAGGTGTAGGCTGGAAGAAGGAATATATATACTGGAGTTCCGGCGATGTCTTCGTTCAACTTGTGACAGATGATAATTTTGATTCATATCCTGCGTTTTGTTGGGTAACGAACACAAAACAGCCCAGCCTGCATCTTGCACAACCATCAGGCACCTCATGAACGACAAGCCTCGAGACGAGATTGAGTACTTGCCGTACAGACAGTTTACAATGCCAGGCGTTGCTTTTGCATCAGATCCCACTGTTATCGCTCAGACCTCGTGCATCCTGGAGCGAACTGAGTAGTTCTGAGGTTGTACCAAGTCATCAGCACAATGTGAATCGGTCCGGAAGCAACACCCACTCCTCCCAGACACTCCGGGCAACCTCACCAGTGCTTCTCAGTACTTCTAGATGCTCCCAGACCTCCCTGGAGCTTAGCAAAGTGCTCTCAGACTCTGCAGGAGCATTCTCAGGATGCTCCGAGATTTGACTTATAGAATATTCAAATTTTGGAGCTTCTGAGACCTCTGCGCAGCTTGGCAGGAGACTTGGTGCCGTATTATCACAGCAGTGGTTCTTACATAACCACAAGGCATATTGTCTTATCATATTTGTCTGTTACAGTCACAAGATTCACTACATCATAATATGGCATGCATTATTTAAGTCTCTATATATAAACATATGGTCAATGTGGCCACAGATGGTACTCGAGCATAATCGGAGGAGCACCTGGACACGCCCATTGACAGAATTTAGAGATGTACCACATGGTGGCCATTGTGGTGAAACGATGGAGCTAGAAGGCAGAGAGCCCACCATCAACACTCCGCCGCACCTCTCACGACATCCAAACAGAGTTCATAAGAAAGAGTGGGTCTGGCTCGAGGAGCGTAAAAATCGGGTGCGAAGATATGATATTACCCGGCGTTGAGGATCCACGCATTTGTGTGGCTCCACGAAATCTCGAACACAGCAAGTGAGACCATAAGTTGGGAAAGATAGAGTGTGTTTTTTCATTGTATGATAAGATGAGATGGAAATGAGATGATGATTATCTACTCTGGGGCTTGCCGAATATGTACTCTCCGTTACTCAGTCCACCTCCGTTACCCCTGGGATTCCATACCACCGCCGTCGCTCCTTCAAGATGTACTTGGAGGCCGTGATTGAGCCTGTTTGGAGATGCGCTTGGAGACCGAGAGATCGAGTAAACTCAGCGATGCACTTGGAGCCCATGATAGAGCGAGTTTGGAGATGCACTTGGAGGCCGAGATTGATTGAACTCAGGGATGCACTTCGGATCCGTAATTGACTGAGTTGGGGGATAAACTTGGAGGCCTTGATCAATCACGATTGCAGCAGAACTTGGAGGCGGTTAATCTGGAGGTGGTTAATCTGGAGGAGATTGATCTGAAGGCGGTCAATCTGGAGGCAGTGAATCTAGAGGCAGTCAATCTGGAGGCGGGAGATCGGGAGGCATGTGCAATGGAAGCTGACAATCTATTCATTGGTTAACTCGTAATTGTGGCAATGTAGAGAATTGAGTACAACAAGATTCGCTCAGAGCTGAGACCGGCTGGGGGCGAGAGGCAGTCAATCTTGGGATGATGCCGTATGCGGTGTATGCTGAACACAGTGTATGCTGTACTCGGTGTATGCTGCATTCGGTGTATGCTGTACCCGGTGTGTGCTGTACTCAGTGCATGCTGTACTTGGTGTATGCTGTACTCGGGGTATGCTGTACTCGGTGTATGCTGTACTCAGTGATAACTCTTGATCATGGCATGGAGAGATAGAGAGGGATGACCTAACTTCCTGTTCTTAGGTGACAGTTGAGTTGAGGACAAGAAATACAGATGAGAAGAGATGGGGCAAATGATCATGAGGAACTGGGACTTAGAGAATGTCGTGTATGAGTCAATTTACCATCCCCAATATGGCAGGTACGACTACCGATCTGGCGTGTAATTGCACCGATACAAGGTCTTCCCAACCCAGTCAGGCAAGTTGTACCCCTGATTTCTCATATCCGCTTGTATCCTCCGGATCATTCTCATCTTCATCACCCATCTCTCTCTTCCCCGTCCACAACTCTATCATCATCGCAGAATAGAAAGTTAAGTCATTCCTCCCTATCTCTCCATGCCATGGTCATGAGTTGACGCCGAGTACAGCATCCACCAAGTAGAACATACCCCGACTACAGCATACACCGAGTAGAGCATACACCCAGTACAGCATCCACCCATGATTGTTTGTCTTCTCTTTATTCTCATGATTACGAGTCAACCCCTGAATGTAGCTTCAGCTTCTGGCGTGCCTCCCTACACATTCGACCGCCATCAGCCAGCTGTCCATTTGAGCTCAAAGGTACAGTTACCTTCTGACATTCCCACGTTTGCGAGTCAACTAACCGATGAATGAGTTTCAGCACCCGGCGTGCCATCCGTCAACCGCCTCCAAATACTCGTCTAATTTCGCTTGATCACGGCCTCCAAAGTGTATCACCATACTCGCTCAATTACGGCCTCCAAGTTCGAACGATCATGGCCTCCAAGTGCATCTCCAAACTCGCTCGATCACGGCCACCAGGTGTATCTCCAACCTCGCTCGATTATGGCATCGAAGTGCATCTCCAAACTCGCGTGATCACGATCCTGGAGTGCATCTCTAAGTTCAGTCGATCACGGCATCCAAGTGTATCTCCAGATACGCTTGATTGCTGCCTGCAAGTGCATCTCCAAACTCGCTTGATCACCGCCTGCAAGTGCGCTTGGTCACGGCCTCCAAGTGTGTCTCCACATCAGCGAAATGTATTTTAGTCTCTGGGAGCCTCCAGAAGTGTCTGAGAGGATGTGGAGTGTAAACTTAGATGTGTCAATTTCAGGAGAGTATAAGACCGTAGCGGGGCATTCCGGCTGGCCTTCGGAGTAACTGAAATCTATGTTGACTAGTACAGGAGTACCATGGGAGTGATTGTGATAAGTTTGGGAACTCCTCGGAGCGCCGGAGTAAACTTTGGGTGCACCTGGAAGTGCCTGGGAGTGCCTGCGCCAAGTCTCGGAGCGCAGGCAACAAGTCTGGGAGCTCCTCGAATTGCAGTAGAGCAGTCAGGGAAAAACATCTTCTTTCGGAATTCTACAGGTGTGCCTGGGATGCTGCAGGTGCGCCTGGAATGCTGCAGGTGCGCCTGGAGATCATAGCTACTATTAATCGTGCAACAATTGTTAAAATTCATGTACTCAGATTGTATTCTCATCTATTTATCTATGTATCGATGAATCTATGTATCTATATAGTTACCCATCTACACACGATATATTTGGACTGGCTGCAGGTGGTGCATGAGAGCAATTCTAGGTGCACCTGAAAATGACGATCGATTGAACACAGAGGTACACACTGACGCTATGATCGAGCGAGTTTGGAGATGCACTCGCGGCCGGTAATCGAGCTGATTTGGAGATACACTTAGACGCCATGATCGATTGAACTTGGAAATGCACTCCGAGATCGTCATCGAGCGAGTATGTGGATGCACTTCGACGCCATGATCGTGCGAACCTGGATGCCGTAATCGTGCGACTTTGGAGGCCGTAATTGTGTGAGTTTGGAGATGCACTTGGAGACCATGATCGACCGAGTTTGGAGATACACTTGGAAGCCATAATCGTGCGAACTTGGAGGCTGTAATGGAGCGAGTTTGCACGAGTACTTGGAGGCACTCGATGGACGGCGCGCCTGGTGCTGAGACTCATTTCATCAGATAGTTAACTCGCAACTGTGGGAATGTGAAAATGTAACTTAACCTTTGAGCTGTCATGGATAGCTGGCTGATGGTAGTCGATTGTGTAGGGAGGCATGCCGGAAGCTGAAGCTACATTCAGGGGTCAATTCGTAATCATGAGAATGCAGTGAAGACAAACAATCTTCGGTGGATGCTGTATTCAGTGTATGCTGTGCTCGGTGTATGCTTTTACTCAGTGTCAACTCATGATCATGACATAGAGAGATAGAGAGCGATGACTTAACTTTGTGTTCTGTGATGATGGTAGAGTTGTGGACGAGAAAGACAGAGATGGGGGATAAAGATGAGAAGGATGTAGAGAATATGAGTGGATATGCGAAATCATGGGTACGACTTTCGTGATCGGGTTGGAACAGTCCTCGAATGGGTGTAATTACACGCTGGATCGGGACTCATACCTGCCGTATCGGGGATGGTAAATTGACTCGCACACGAAATTCTCTCAAGTCCCAGTGTCTCATGATGATTTGTCCCATCACCCCTCATCTCTCACTTTCTCGTCCTCAACTCTTCCATCACCTAAGAACATGAAGTTAAGTCATGCCTCTCTATCTCTCCATGCCATGATCAAGAGTTAACACCAAGTACAGCATACAATGAGTACTGCATACACCGCGTACTGCATCATGCCAACACCGACTGTCTCCCGCTCCCAGCCAGTCTCTCATCTCTTGGCAGACCATGTCGTACTCAATTCTCTGCATTCCCACCATTATGAGTTGACCAATGAATACAGTCTCAGCTCCCATCGCGCCTCCCTCCTGAACTACCGCGTCAACATTGACCGCCTCCTAGTACTGCTCCAATCTCACTTGATCATGGCCTCAAAGTGCATCTCTAAACTCACTCAATCATAGCCTCCAAGTGTATCTCCAAACTCACTCGATCACGGCCTCGGAGTGCATCTCCAAGCTCACTCCATGGTGTTGTAATACGCTGGAGCAAGAACGCAGACATCCCATCATCAACAGTCTGGCGCACCTCGCATGGCATCTGAAGGGAATTGATGAGAAAGAGCAGTTCTGGCTCAAGGAGTGTACCAAGAGAGTGAGAGGATATGAAGGGATACCCACCATGATAAACAGCACAAATTGTTTCGATCTAGGAAGGCTTGGCAAGAGTGCATGAGACCGAGAGTTGGGAAAGATAGAGTGAGTATTTTTTCGAAAAGGATGATGTCTATCTACACTGGGGTCATCCAAATATACACTTCCTGTCGCTAAGTCGATCTCTGTTATCCCTGGATCTTTGTATATATATATGTAGAGAGACTTAGATAATACATGCCATATTATGATGTAGCAAATCTTGTGACCATAGCAAAGACAAATATGACAGACGAAATGCCTTGTGGTTGTGGAACGCTTAGAACCACTGGTGTGAGAATATGGCATCAAGTCTCCCGCAGAGCTTGTGCTTGAGGTCTCAGCTGCTCTTGAAGTCTCCTGCAGACATGTGCTGTGGTCCCAGCGGCTCTTGAAGTCTCCCGCAGACCTGCACAGTGGTCTCAACAGCTCCAAAATTACAATATTCTAATCGTCAAATCTCATAGCATCCTGAATGCACCTCCATCACTGCAGGTGCTGTCAGGAGCACCTGTGAATGCTCTTGCAGAGTCTGAGAGCACCTTGCAACAGTCCAAGGGGGGCTGGGAGCATCTAGAAGTACTTAGAAGCACTGGTGAGAGCTACCGGAGTGTCTGGGAGGTTTGAGTATGGATTCCGGACCGATTTACATTTTGCTGATGTCGTGCTTGCTTTGCTATACAAGAGAATGAGTACAGAGAGAAGAAAAGGAAATCCTCCAACACCAAACAACCTCTCTTTATATACACTTTGTCTGCCACCCTCGGATGATTCCTCATGCTCTCATATACCATCCGAATATCCAACTATGATCTTACACACCACCAGCACAACTCTTATCAATACAACCATGCCACATCATCCGACGTCGCGACACCTCAGACCACTTCCTCATCATACCAGATGATACCACCACCTTCCCCCAACACCCTCACACCGTTCCCGCATCTCTCGACGTCTCCACCTTTCCGTAACACTAATTCCTTCCGCTTCTCCAATACTATTTCTATATACCCCTCGACCCATCATTCATAACCCAAACCGTGACACACTTTGAGGCCGAGATCGGGTGAATTCAGATATGCACTCTGAGGCTGTGACCAAGGGAGTTTCAAGATGCACTTGCAGGCTATAATCGAGTGAGATTGGAGGAGTACTTGGAGGCGGTCGGTTTGGAGGGAGGCGCGACGGCAGCTGGGACTTTATTCATTGGTTAACTTGTAATGGTGCGAATGTAGAGAGTTGAATACAACATCCGCCAAGAGATGAGAAACTGGCTGGGAGCGGGAGACTGTCGATCTTGGTATTATGCTGTACTTGGTGTAGTCGGTGTTAACTCATGATTATGGCATGGAGAGATAGAGAGGGATGACTTAACTTCATGTTCTTAGGTGATGGTAGAGTTGAGCACAAGAAAGAGAGAGATCAGAGGAGATGGGGGATATCGTCATGAGAAACTGGGACTTAAGGGAATTTCGTGTGCAAGTCATTTCCATCTCCAAAATGGCAGGTACGAGTCCCGATCTGGCAGGTAATAACACCGATATGAGGTCTTGTAAACCCGCTCAGGCAAGTCATAACACTGATTTCTCAGGTCCGCTTGTATCCTCCATATCGGTCTCAACTTCATCCCACATCTCTCTCTTTCTCGTCCACAACTCTACCATCATTGCAAGAACACAAAGTTAAGTCATCCCTCTCTATCTCTCCATGCCATCATCATGAGATAACAACGAGTGCAGCATATACGGAGTGCAGCATACACCGAGTACAGCATACACCAAGTACAGCATACACCAAGTACAGCATACACCAAGTACAGCATACACCAAGTACAGCATACACCAAGTACAACATACACCTAAGATTGTCTGTCGTCCCTTCATTCTCTCGATTTCGAGTTGACCCCTGAATGTAGCTTCAGTTTCCGGCATACCTCCCTACAGATCGACTGCCACCAGCCAGTTCTCCATAAGAGCTTCAAAGATAAAGTCATCTCGTCACATTCCCACGGTTTCAAGTTAACTAACCGATGAATAGAGTGTCAGCACCTGGCACGCCTCCCATCGACCGTCTCTAGATCGAATACTCTACTAATCTCCCTTGATCATAGACTGCTGCAAGTGCATCTCTAAACTCGCTCGATCACAGCTTGGAGTGCATCTCTGAGTTCACTCAATCTCGGTTTCCAATTGCATCTCCAACCTCGCTTGATCATGGCCTCAAAGTGCATCTCCACACTTGGTCAATTGCGGCCTCCCAGTGCATCTCCAAACTCGCTCAATCACAGCCTCCCAGTGCATCTCTGAGTTCACTCAATCCCGGTCTCCATTTGCATCTCCAAACTCGCTTGATCACGGCCTCAAAGTGCATCTCCAAACTCGCTTGATCACGGCCTCCCAGTGCTTCTCTCAGTTCACTCAATCTCGGTCTCCAATTGCATCTTCAAACTTGCTCAATCACGGCCTCGGAGTGTATCTCTGAGTTCACTCGATCGTCATTATCAGGCGGACCTCAAATTGCTGACAATCACCGCGTGCTGCCAGTCCAGATATACCGTGTGTAGATAGGTAGCTATATAGATACATAGATACATAGATGAGAATACAAACTGAATGCATAAGTTTTGAAAATCGTTGAACGATAAGTAGTTGCTATGATTTTACATTGCCAGGCATTGTGTAAATGGCTTCAGCATAACTGCAGCCCCTGCAAAGAGTGTAACACACATGTCCTTCTGATGGTGCGTAAACGTCACCACAAAGTAAAGGAGTACGTATGAAACTCCACCTGTTGCCTGGGCGACAGGTAGCACATAATTCTCCATCAGAGGGTATGAGGTTCCGTCGGAGCCGTCAGAGCCATCTGGAACACCCGGGTGTTTCTAACGGAAACTAGAGTTGTTGCTGATGTCTCATGGAGAGCTGGCTGGTGGCGGGCAATCTTGTAAGGAGGCACACCGGAAGCTGAACCTACATTCAGGGGTCAACTTGTAATCGTCAGAATGAAGGGAAGACAAACAATCTCAGGTGGATGAGTATTTGGTGTATGCTATATTTGGTGTATGCTGTATTTGGTGTATGCTGTATTTGGTGTATGCTGTATTTGGTGTATGCTGTATTTGGTGTATGCTGTACTTTGTGCATGCTGTACTTGGTGTATGCTGTACTTGGTGTATGCTATACTCGGTGTACGCTGTACACAGGGTCAACTCATGATTATGGCATGTAGAGATAGAGAGGGATGACTTAACTTTGTGTTCTGCGATGATGGTAGAGTTGTGGACGAGAAAGAAAGAGATGGGGGATAAAGACAAGAACAATGTGGAGGATACGAGAAATCAGGGGTACAACTTGCCTGATTGGGTTGGGAAGACCTCGTATTGATATGATTACATGCCGCATTGGGACTCGTACCTGCCATGACGGGGATGGTAAATTGACTCGCACACAAAGTTCTCTAAGTCCCAGTTTCTCATGATGATTTCCCCCTTCTCCTCTCATCTCTCTCTTTCTCGTCCTCAACTCTACCATCACCTAAGAACCCAAAGTTAAGTCATCCCTCTCTATCTCTCCATGCCATGATCATGAGTTAACACAGAGTACAGCATACATTGAGTACTGCATCATCCGAAGATCAACTGTCTCCCGCTCCCAGCCAGTCTCATCTCTCATCTCTCAGCGGACCTTGTTACACTCAATTCTCTACATTCCCACAATTAAGAGTTAACCAATCAATAGAGTCTCAGCTCCCGTCGCGCCTCCGTCTGAATCCACCGCCTCCAGGTCGACCGCCTACAAGTACTCCTCCAATCTCGATCGATCAGGGCCTCCGAGTGCATCTCCTAACTCACTCGATTACGGCCTCGAAGTCCATCTCTGAGTTCACTTGATCTCGGCCTCCAAGTGCATCTACAAACTCGCTCAATCACGGCCTCCAATTGCATCTCTGAGTTCACTTGATCTCGGCCTCCAATTGCATCTCTGACTTCACTCGATCTCGGCCTCCAAGTGCATCTCGAAACTCGCTCAATCACGGCCTCAAAGTACATCTTTACATTCACATGATGACGGTGCGGTGAAACGGCTGAGCTCTCTTGGCATCAGAAGGGAATGTGTGTGAAAGAGCGGTTCTGGCTCGAGGAGCGTAGGAAGAGAGAGGGTGAGAGGATATGAAGGGGTACACGGCCGTGAGGAACAACACAAATTGCGTGGATCTATGAAAGCTCGGCAAGAGTGCGTGGGACCAAGTGCTGGGAAAGATAGACTGTGTGTATTTCGTATAATGAGATGATGTCTATATACTCTCCTGTATCTCCATACGCCCCCCAACTCGTCGATCAGTCCGTCTCCGTTATCCCTGTATCGCCGTATGCCCCCCGCCAGCTTCCCCCTGCCACACTGAATAGCGGTGGTGGTGAGAAACGGGTTTTCTCGCCACAATGGCCTCCAAGTGCATCTCTAAGTTCGCTCAATCGGCGTCTCCCGGTGCTCCACAGATTACGCTCCTGCACCGTCTGCAGCCAGATCGGCCGTATGTATATATATAGCGAGACGTAGATATAGTGTTAGCAACGGTTCCAACCTGCTAGTACAGTTCCGGGTTAGGGTTGGAACCGGAACCGAACTGTTGCGACGGGTCATACCACACGAAAACCCGGACCATTGCAATTGGGCCGGTTTTACCACCAAAAACCTGGCACTTCAATCTCACAACTTTGGCTCCAATTAAGTATCTGAATTCTGATCGTATCGTGACATGATCAATATGTGGATTTTGCGGAACTAGCCGCTTCTTCACCTCCCGCGTTCATATTTGCGATCCGACCAATATTCTTTTAGTCACAATCAAAAACCCGCACATTTCGCCTACAATTGAGTGTTATTTCAAAGCCACTCAACGACTATTGGTCAGATCACCAATCTGAATGCGGGAGGTGAATGAGCGGTTAATTCTGTACAATCTACGTATTGATCATGTCACGATACGATCACAACTCATTTACTTAATTAGAGCCAAAGTTGCAGGAACCGTAATATGGAACCGCGGTCCGGGTGCAACCCAGCCAAAAAACCCCGGGTTTATGTCCGGTCCGGGTAACAACCCCGCCAAGACCAAGCGGGTCGGGTTTTTGGCCGGATCTGGAACCGAACCGAACCGAACCGCTAGTCAAAACCCGGACCGCTGGCGGGTTACCCAGACCCGTTGCTAACGCTACTTAGATACATAATACATGCCATATTATGATGTAGTGAAGCTTGTGACTGTAACAACGACGAATATGATAGACAAAATGCCTTGTGGTTATGGAATCCTAAGAACCACTACTGTGAGAATACTGCACCAAGTCTCCTGCAGATCTGCGCAGAGGTCTCAGCTGCTCCATAATTTGACTATCCTATAAGTCAAATATTGGAGCATCCTGAATGCACCTCAATACCTGCAGGTGCTTTCATGAGCACCTGAGAATGCTCTTGCAGAGTCTGAGATCACTTTGCTTAGCTCCAGGGGGGCCTGGGAGCATCTGGAAGTATTTAGAAGCACTGGTGAGGTCGACCGGAGTGTCTGGGAGGTTTGCGTGTATCTTCCGGACCGATTTACATTTTGCTGATGTAGTACTTCTAAATGTCTATTATACCTACTAAACTGACTCTGACAGCAATAGATTAAGTACTTGGTAGGGTTCTGGGGGTATTCACCTATATCATAATTTGTAGGTCCATAACAATCATTATCACCATCACTATTACTATAAGTACTACTACCTCCATCATTATCAGTATTATGCTGTCACTTCTACTATTACAACTCTATGTACATATACAGATCCAAAATTAGAGCTGCAGCAGAAAATAAAAACAGAACTAAAAGTTAGTTTCAGCAGTATCAAGTCCAATATAAAATACCTGCGATGTAATGTTTTATCTGGCTGCGATGGTACAGAGTTTTTAGTTTTCATAACATTTCACAAGAAATTCCCAAACAGCTATAGATTTTGCTATAGCATGATAGGTATCACCTTTGAACACTCAACTAAGGAGATATGAATATGGCTGTCAGAAATTTATATAAAAGTGGAGGAATTACCACCAGCAGTAGTAATCAAAATAGGTTGTTCGGAGGATACAAGTTGACAAGGTTTGTAGAGTGTTTAGCACTAAATGTCAGGCACATCAAAAATCTCCAGAAATCATCTTATAAAAGATTCCTGGCAGCCAAACTGTCTTCTCCGCTTTCAGTAGCACCCCAGGACCTCCCTCCCCACCAAACCTCCCTGCTCCCACTAGCATCTCTGCTTTTAATATACAAGTTTGAGTTCTGTATGATAGCAACAGCATAAGTGTGATTATTTCTGGTGAACACCATAAATGGATAAACGGAACTCAGAGTCAGAAGTGATGGCGTGGAAGTTACTGTGAAAAGCAACTGTCCGGAATCAAGCCGCCAAATTTGGCACGCTCGCATGACTTTCGAGCGACGAGAAAATCTGGAAACGAGAGCACGCATGACATGAGTTGTCTAATTCTGACTATTATTACGTACGACAAGTACTTGTCATACATTTAACTACCAACAGAACTAACAAGCAAATCAATTGCAACCGTAATCAGTAAATAAATCCCAGAACTGTTCAAACCTACTAGCTGTACAAATTAGAAACGAATAAGCGGGCCATCTATTCAAGCTTCTCATTCACGCTGCTCTCCCATTACTCTTCTCTCCTAGTCTCAGTAGTCCCAATGTGACTGCTTTTCGCTTCATACGCCTTCTTCGCAATCTCTTGCAGTACCTCCATTGTGTCGGATGACTCACACATACTATAGAAGTGTCCGTTTTTATTTTGCAATAACTCGTACGGGGTTCCAAATTCTTTGACCTCGCCTTGATCAAGCACCACTATTCGGTCATAATCCACTACACTCCGGAGGCGGTGCGCGATGGTAATAGTGGTGGATTGGAGTTCGCGTATTGTCTCTTGAATCTTAAAGTCTGTTTTGTAATCAATGGCCGCAGTAGCTTCGTCCATGATGAGAACCTTTGGAGCCCGTAACAAGGCACGCGCAAGGCAGACTAGTTGTCTAACAGAAATTATTAGTCAATGACAGAATGGTGGGATAGATGAAAAATGTTACCGCTGGCCTTGCGAGAGATTATTACCCGATTCAGATACTGGACTCTGAAGATCCAAAAAGATGTTCTTATTCACGGTGGCGTCATCACCTGCAACTGGAGCAGCAACCTCGGGTTCCTCGCTGATGAGTTGAACCCGTTTAAGTGATGCAAAGATTTCGCTATCGGTATGCACGCCAAATGGATCTAGATTCGAGCGTATAGTTCCTGTGAAGAGGGTAGGATCCTGAGGTACCATTGTGATCGACTGGCGAAGGTCGCGGAGTCCAATTGTAGAGATATCAATGCCGTCAATCTCAATCTTCCCATCCTCGGCTTCCAAACTTCGAAACAATGCAAGTGTGAGCGAACTTTTGCCCGCACCTGTTCTGCCAACTATTCCTACTTTCTCGCCTGCCTCAACATTGAAGGTAACATTTTTCAGAACCAGATCCAGATCAGACCTATATCTGGTGGAATAATTCTTGAATGACACACTGCCGTTGTCTGGCCATGAAGCAGGCGGTCTGTTGTCTTCGATTATTTCAGGTGCCTCTTGTTCAACTTCAAGATACTCTCTTACTCGCTCCACGCTGTTCATATTTTGTTCATTAACTGCGTACAGCCGGACAACCCAGAGGACATTTTCAGTAAAAGTGATTGCGTATGTCAAGGATAGACCGGCCAATCCAGCATCAATCTTTCCAACGTTAAGCACAACAAAAGCTCCAGCAAAGAAGGCAACGAGAGCCCCAGCAATATCAACCCTGAAGCCGAGCCACCTATTGCAAGCCCAAAGGTAAAAGAATGGTCTATTATGGTCGTCGATTTTTTGGAGATTCTCCCTCACAAATCTGCGCTCGTCGCCATAAGCCCTGATAGTAGATATTCCGCTTAGAGTTTCACCAAAATGTTGATAAAGTGGGCTTCGCTGTATGGATTCGATTCGCTTCAAATCTCTCGATGCTCGAAGATAGATGACACCGATCAGCACGTACAAGCCGGTTATAAGGACACCAGCCGCGAGGAATCCTGGAGTAATGATGGAGATCAATATCACTATGGCAATGACTGATCCTAAAGAATGTATCATGCCCTGAAATATTATGTTAGTGTATAGCACGCATATGGAACACAGAAAACTCACTAGAGCAACCGGAGCTACTTCCTGATCGATAGCCTCGAGGTCTTTTGAGAAACGGTTCATGATTCTCCCCAAAGGAGTGGAATCGAAGAATCGGCCTTTAGCTCGCATCACATTATACAACAGCGCTTGGTGAATCTCTCTAGAGGCTTTTAAGCTTCCTGCAAAAACAATAATCTCCCGAAGGAAAGACAAGAAGGTATATATGAGTCCCAAAAGTGCGTAAACACCGAGATAGTACCACACATCGACAGTCGACGAGTTTGACATGGCGGTAACCCCATTAGCAGGTGCAGGAAATGCCCAGAAACAACTCCCAGACGCAAAACAGCTTCCAGAATAACCAGAAGATATTTGGTTCATATTGACAGCATGCACAATGTTGGAAGTCGTTTCATATTTTGTCGCCCACTGCCGTATCCAAACAGATGTCACCACCGATCCTACTTGCTGCAATAGGAAAATGGTAATGATAATAATCCAATACCACCAGGGCCCCATTGCAGCAAGATAGAGTGCATAGACTTTCCAGTCGACGCTGCCCTCAGACTTTGTTTCCTGATTGGATACCTTATGCTTCTTTGGTTCCACAGAGCCGTTGGTGTCTGTATTTGTAATTCCATTCATATGGCCATTGGCTAGTCCATTGCCTCGAGGGAGTATTTCTTCGCCGACAAACGACGGTACCCGGGATGGCATGCGTGAGTGTGGACGTGACCTGATACCAAACTTCAAGAGTTCATCCACCCCTAGAGCACCAGAATCGACAACTGCTTCCGGGTCGCCTTGCATTAAGACCTGCCCATTATCCAACACGACCACGTGTTTTGCTAGTGGAACGCAAAGGGCAACGTTGTGAGTAACCAGAATGCAAGTCCTATGTTGCATAAGAGGACCAGTGATACAATAATCGTAAATCCACTTCGCAGTGTGGGAATCAACGGCGCTCAAGCAATCGTCTAGTAGCAAATGTGCAGATGTCGAGTAAAGGGCTCTTGCAAGCGAAATTCGTTGCTTCTGACCACCAGATAATGATATTCCCTTTTCTCCAACTTCGGTCTCGTCACCATGATCAAGGATCTGGAAGTCGCGCTCCAAGGAACAAGCGATTAGCACTGACTTATAACGCTCTTCATCATAGGCGCTAGCGAAGAGAATATTTTCCTTGATGGTGTCGTTGACTAGCCACCTATATATTGCATTAGTACTTTTCCCGCTATGCTATGACTGACTAGTGTACCCACGGTTGTTGGGAGCAATATGCAACCGACTCAGTGAGGCCACTTCGGGGGTCGGGAGTCAGTTCTTCTCTACTATGTTCACCAGGCAAATATACACTCCCTTTCAAATGTGTCATTTCGCCCAGCAACGCCATAAGTAGTGATGTTTTGCCGGAGCCAGTCGCTCCAGCGATGATGTTAAGCTGCCCGGGTAAAAATTCGATATTGAGATCTTGAAACTGAAAAGCGCTGGTAGTGCCTTTCGTGGCAGCCTGTTGTCTGGACCCCCAGGAGAAGGAGGCATCCCTGAATCCAATCAGAGGGGCGTCAGGGTCATCCTCGTTGTGCCTTAATTGATGATATTTCTCCGTCTCCTCTTCACTCAAGAATTCCTCGACACGATCCACAGAGACCTTTGCTTGAAGAACGTTAGTGACCATATCAGCCAACTGATCCAACGGTACCCTTAGGACGTTGAAAAGGGACAATGCAGTAAAGGCAATGGGCGCATTCAGGTCCTTCCCTTCGATAATGGTGTAGCTGAGGAAGCTGAGAAAGGTGATGAGCATCGGTGATCCGTACCATGACGTAGCGGCAATCGCCCATAGGATATATCGGTTCCGAAGCTGCTGTAGTTCTGCCGTTCTGGTTCCGCCGACAACGTGGCCAAAGCGTTCTTCCCATGCAAAGAATTTGATAATCCGAATATTTTGCAAGACCTCATTCGTCGTATGAATTCGTTTGTCAGTAGTTGCCATAATCTGCTTTTGGATTACACTAAACCTGGTTGATATGGCGTAGTTGACAGGGATAAGAATAATCATGACGCTGATGCCAGCAATTGAGCTCCAGCCTAGTATCTGATACAGCAATACCACCGCTACCACAACCTGGACAGGAACCGCTGCAACCTACGACCGTTGTAAGATAAACGGTGAAGGATATAAACGGGCGGTTACGTACCAAAAAATGAAGATATGCGCAAACCTCAGAGACTTTGAACGAATCAACAGCCATCAAATTTATAATTGCACCAGCGTTTGTTTGACTAATGTCTTTATCATCCGAGGTTGCTTTGTCTCCTTTCTTTTTCCCGCCCAGATTCTTTTCTGTTCCAGCAGCAGCTTTCCTTCTCAATGCCTTTGCATAGACCTCTCCGATGACGACAGCCCTCAGGCGGATACATATTCTCCTTCCAATGAACAGGGCCTGTCCATTTCCGATAGCAACAATGCTCGCGGTCACCAAAAGCAAGGTAACAAACAACCAAGCCACATTTTTTGGTGTATCTTCAGGGCGTTCGATGTACTCCAATATAACCCGTAAGAGGAGTGTAGGTGCGAAAACGAATAGAGACGCAAAAGCGGCCCAGAGAGCCTGGATAATAAGATCTCTTTTGAAGTGTTTTACTAGGGTCCATGCAAGGGAAACGGTTTTTCTAATTATTGAAGGTGAGCTAAAAAAAAAACAGCGATGAATTATGTGGCCTATTAAGAAACTTACTTAGTTTGGCGGAAAGACCCCACAACAGACGCCGCCATATCATCATTTCGGAGGTTCCATACACCACTGAGTGCTAAAGGTTTCCAATAGGCCTTCCACACGATTCCGTCCACCCAACTGAATGAAGCCAGTGAAAACAACGAGGCCACGGACTCACGGGAAGGCTCCAAGTCGCCCACAATTTCTTGTACCACGACACTGTTTCCTTTCCTAACAGACACAGTGATGATGCACAGAATGCATACAAGAGCAAATCGTGCTACCATGAGCACCTGCGAGAGCTGTGAGTCTGGATGAACCAACGCAGAACGGAATGGCACGACCAGGAACAAAAAGTTGAACAGATATATCAATGCAGTATGGTCCCAGAGGATAGAAAATGCATTCTCCCCTGCCGTGGAATATGCGAGGCGGATCGCCACAAGTGCCAGAGTATATGTCCATGCCACGACTGGTACCATGGTTGTCCAGTCCCTCGCGCCCGGTAAACTGGTAAACATAGCCAATTGAGTGGCGATAATACCAATAAGACAAAACACTTCCACCATCACTGCAAACCGCTCTGCATGCGGTTTGTTAAGCTCTACATGGAGATCCAAAGTTGTGCGGCTTATCGTACGTCGCAAGCCCAAGTGCTCCGCGAACTCATCGTCATCGTCATCAGTTTCGTCATCATCACAAACATTATGGCGCGTTGGCAGTTGCTGATAACCTCGTTCTTGTCGCGATAGCTTCGCTCGCCTCAATGCCCAGCACAGGAGAGCTATCGCTGATAGACTAGTGACAGCTGCAGGTAATAGGACTTGGAGTAAACTGCAAAAGAGTCGACCAATCAGCGAACCGTTTCACAGAAATGCACCAGGATTCCAATGTCTTACTCCTTACTGACACATGGCATAAAGTCATCTCTCCTCCAAAGCGGCCGCTCACACCTCAGAAACCCCATGCCAAATTGGCCGAAAAGCCTAGCGATCTCTGAATTGATGGACCACCTCTAAGTAGCAATGCCGTGTAATCGAGTTCGTGATGCGGTTCTTAACCAATGACGGTGGGGAAGGAGCGGTGCAACAGTGACCAGTAGATAGGTATAGGAAAATTCACAGCTAATTCAGTTTGGCAGGAAGCGCTTCAGTATCACTGTAAGTAAGTATTTCTAGATGTTTGGGTTGTGGTTGGTATCTGGAGAAAAGATTGGCTATGAGATCAGAGTGAAGTAGGTTTAGAGCATTTAGGGAGATTTTGCCCGCTCATATAACTTTAGCTGTAACTGACATTGCGGCGGAAAGGCCAAGCACCACTATCTTGCGGCGGCTTATAGGTTACCCCGCCAAGATATACTGCGTCTATGGCGGCTACCGCAATCTATCAGGCGTCGGTGAATACCAATCGTCGAATCGTCGAACTCCAGGCGAAACTTGGTTTCAAGACAGACACGGCCACCTCTCTGTTGCACTTGACGCTAAACCCTAACCGAAAAGAGCCGATTCCTTTTCTAAAAAGACGCCTCAACTCTTCGAAACCTCGCGGCCGCTTGTCGACTTTCTCCGTTCAAACGACTGCGGCACCTCCCAGCGCCAAACTAGACGAAGGGAGGAAATCGAGGAGAACACATCCATTCACGACTCGAGCGCGGACGTCATCCGCCTTACAAAGATTAAGAGCGAACCGCACGCTTGTCCAGCAACCTTACGGGTGAGGGAACGCGACAATTTTGTATAACGTTTTCAGGAGTCGAGGGACGATCAAAGCGCGTTTTGAAGAGTACTGCCAAAAGAATCTCAAGCGCCCTTGCTGCTTAGACGACGCGAACCTTACACCCGTGCGGAATTAGCGAAAGGTCTCTTGATCCTGCAGAAGAAAGTGTGGTGAACGCGCGCTTTTATCTAGCGCAAGCAGTACACTGGACATCCGAAGAGCAAGAATACCAACGAAACATACGATTGGTTGGACGATTTCGCGTCAGGATCCATAGTTCTTACCAAGGACCTGCCTCAGCTGCTCACCGGAGTTGGGCTACATCCCAGGGAAGGTCTCCTAAATCTCAATACGGCGAAAGCAGCTGCAGTCCAAATAAAAGGATCGACCAACCCATAACGTTGGAGTACTAGTGAACGTAATTCGACGAACGACACTGGTCAAGGGAATTCTACGGCAAGAGACTTTAGTGTTAGACGGAGCACAGTCTATCTCCAAAGTCCCGTTATATAGGACGAGGGTTTCCTTGGTCCATCACCTCAGAGGAAGATCCTATGCCAACAAATTTAGGTTCCATTGTCTAGAACATCAGTGAGCTAGGATCTGCGGTCAACCAGGCGAATTCGATAATCAAATGGTAGATGCGCCAACCGCAAGTCTTCAGGAAAGAAGTGGTTATGTTGGTTCGTTTCCCTCTGCAACAACGAACTATTCAGCATCTATCTACGGTTACCAAACTGAGGCCCCAAAATTGCGGGACAGCAATATGACCGACTATAATGTTGGGGTCGCAGATACGAAAACGTTCTTCAACTCTTCAGAGAGTCGACCTTCTTTTGGCTCTTCTACCACCATACACGCCCCTAACACGGCCATTACTAGTACGCCCGAAGCTGCACTTTTTAGCACTTTCACAACACAGATACAGCCAACATTTCATTCAACTTCAGAAAACTCTCCATTTTATAGCTCTTCTTCGAGTCAACCAAGTTTCAACTCGACCACAACGAATGCGTCACCGTTTGCCATGTTCAATTCCTCGAATGAGACAATCTTCAATGCAGCCCCTACGATGCCCGCAATGCGGGCACTGCCACCTAGCCCATTTGCAATGCAACCGCCTACCGAGAGTACACCAAAATTCAACCCCTTCGCAGCGCAGACGATTAATCAGGGTGCGATAACTTCTAACCCATTCGCAGCACATGCAGAGCCAGAGAAAAAGTTGGGCTTGTATCCTGGCCAGGTGCAGAAAGTCACAGGAAATGGGTCTTCAGTAAGGGAGAGCAAGTCTGCATTCAGTCAGACTCCACCTACGACGATTAATTCCGCATCCAACCCCTTCCACAAGGATATGGTAGCAGAGAATAAACCCCTTCCCGGTGACGTCACCGACAAATCCGCGTCACGGCAAACCCGTTTCAGCGAGAGTACTGATATAGGAACGCTGTATCAGCAAGTATGATTGTTCTTGGTATGTTCTGTTGGTGTTCCGAATGTTAATCACCCCTCCAGGCAATCGAAGAACGCACGAAGAGACGAGCCCGCTTAATCAAGGAGGGTTCAATCGATAATCCTGCGGTCCCAAAGTATCTTGATCAGGCTATCAAGTTTCACGGAACCTGCAACTCAATGTGTCCAAAATTTGAATGCCTGCAAAGGCGATATCAAAAAATGGTTGACTATTTTGAGCTTGTGAGTCGAGAATTTGCATTTCCGCGTTTGAAGCATGCTAATGATACTTTAGGATAGTGATGGCATTCCAGATGAAAGTCTGTTCGCCAAATCGTTCCACCGACCTGCTGCAGGAGTGGATGCACCATTACCCGAAGATGTCCGTACACCTAAGGCACTAGTGGACACTCTCCGTTATCTTATCTTTAAAATAGTGGTGAATACACCATGGCATGAATGCCATGGCTTCATAAGAGACCGTACCAGGAGTATCAGGCAGGATTTCACCTACCAGAACTATGAGGGAGAAGAGGCAGTCATCTGCACAGAGATAATCGCTCGCTTTCACATATTGGCACTTCACATGATGTGTGAACAACCCGACAATCAAGAGTACATGGAGCTGGAACAGCTGGACAAGTCTCTAACAACACTGGGATTCATTTATCTAGATGGCCAAATACCTGATGCGGATGAGAACAGGAAGGTCTTTCCCAATGAACCCGAGTTTCGAGCTTATACCATATTAAGACATCTCCGTGATCGCTACGTTGAAAAGGACGATATCAGAAAATGGCCTGCAGAAGTAGTGCACTCTAATCGGGTTCAGCACGCCTTGAGAATATACCAGGCAGTCCAGAGATACGACCGTGCTACGAATTATGGTTTCCATGCGCAGCATTATGTGAAAACATTTTTTAAGTTGGTTAAATCCAAAGAGACAGACTTTATTACTGCATGTTTGCTGCAGGTTTACTTTCCTGAGATACGCCGATTTTCTCTCAAAACAATGGTGGAGAACTATATGAAGACATCTAAGATGACCTCAATCGAGTTTATCAAGGACTTCCTTTGCTACGAATCAGTCGAGCAAGTTGAGCATGAAATCCGACATTATGGGCTCTCGATAGCGGAGCACAGTGCAGATGGAGTTCCTTTTTTTTATCTTATTCCCGGAAAGGGCGCGTTCGATGGTGAGATTGCAGTCGTATGATTGGCTGATATCCTTCTGACTGTTTCGCAGTGGACGCACCGAAAGTTCGCACTCAGCCGAACCCCTCGCTGCTGGAATCCAAGAGGGAGCCTGGAAAATCGCTTGCGGATATTTTGTGGGGCGCCAAGCATAGGATACTAACGTACCGCTCGCCCTCGATCAAAAATGCAGGCGCTTTAGTGGATGGTAATTGTCAAAGTTCTGAAGCCTACCATCAATTTGGGGAGGGTGAGACTTATTTTGAACTTGATGAAGCCAAAACTGGGGAGTACGACTCCTTCAATAAATATGGATGGCTTTCACAAGCGGTGGTACCTGATTCAACATTCAGAATGGAAGGCAGAAGCACATCTATACCTTCATTCAGCCAAAATGCAGTATTTCTCACTGCAAATACTAGCAATGTATTTGTAAACCCGCCAGCGTTTGCGTTCGCAGAGATCCCAAAATCGGCTTTCTTGATGGACAGTACCGCCAATAGTTTTGCAAATCCAACTGCAACGAAACATAAATCTACGTTCCCTATCGAAAGCGCTGGAGGGGGATTTAGAGGTACCCATATAGCTGCACCTTCAGACAGATCTGAGTCGGAGTTCTCAAGTGCAGGCACCTCGGCCAATATTGCCCCAGCCTTTGCTGGACAGAGCATTTCAAATACTTTTGCCTCTGCCCAGAACAAAACTCTCATGTCATCTCCTGCAACGGTAAATTCACCCGATGGGTGCACTTTCCAGAGAGAAGATCAACCACTGTCTTTTCTCGGTAAGAGTGCGACGCCTAGTCAGCCTGGTGTCTCCAATGACATTGGCGAAAACCCACTATTCTTGGGTGGCGAGAACGCTCTGTCAGACGAGGAAGCAGAGGAGGTGGAAACATTTTCCGCTCCAACAGGTCAAACTTCTTGGACGTCTTTTTTGCCAGGAAAAGTGGAATCCAGTAGTAGCAAACTTGGTGCAACTTCGTTGTTCGATCAGAAGGCAGTATTTCCTAGTACCTTCCAGTTTACCAACCCTACAATAGCACAGCCGACGGCAAAGAACCCCCTCCAAGCGGCACCGTCAATTCAGCAAGTTCCTACATTCAAACCTTTCAGCAACGTGAATACGACTGACAATATTTTCCGAACTGAGAACAAAGATCCGTCAACATTCACCTTTAGGGCTGTGGAGAGTATATCTAAACACTCGGATAAGGACATGGTGACGAAACCCGGCCAGCGTGACGAATCGACCGCAAAAGAGACAGTTAAAAGAGAAGAGGCAAGCGCAAGAGAGGCCCATGAAAGAGAAAAGGCAATTGCAAGAGAAGCCCGTGAGCGAGAAGCAATTGCAAGAGAGGCTCGTGAGAGAGAAGCAATTGTGAGAGAAGTCCGTGAGCGAGAAGAGGCATTAGAGAAAAAAGCAGAGGGTATTTTCAACCGACATCTCATCGAGAAGTACTTCTATCTCCATGTCGAGAGAGCGCGGCGGCAAAAGCGCCGAACAGACCGTATCTGGCGCAAGAAACATCGTACTGCATATGCTGAAGATCTGCAATGGTGGCCAATCATCAAAGATGGAGCTTTGTACAAAGACTCGGTTTGCCCTTCTCTTGTTAGCCCTTGAAAATTTGTATTGATCAGCTTTTTAGGCCCAAAAAGTGAGCCAGTTGATATTCAAATCTGCGGAACTAGAGCAATCGATACCGGAGATTGTCCACATGGCCCTCGCAGAATCGAAGATCTCCCGTGCTACGTATCGTATGCTCTTGCACAACAATGATCGGTGTGGCCAGAGCGAGTATTGGTTTCAACAAAAGTTTTTGGGTACCCAAAAAGAGATATCTATTGCTAACCCCGAAACTAAAAACGAGTTCTATGCGCAGCTCACCATTACAGAAGAGGAGGCGTCGGAAGTCGGATTCCTGGTATTTGGTTGCTCGTCTGATTTTTCTCTGCCCAATGAGGAACGTTTCGCAACAGACTGCGATAATCTACATTTCATTGTAGACCATCTGACCCAAAATTCGACCTTTTCGAAACTAGCTATCATGGTGATTTGCTATCGTTCTCCGATTGATGACGAGCCTGCGGATCCTAATGGGCTCGACAGTAGTCGGACTCTTGGAAAGGCACGCCGTGAGAGAGTCGAACTGGTTAGTTGAGTGACAGTGTATCTTCAAAGCCGTTTCTGACATTTTCAGATCAAAAACGCTCTCAACTTCTTTTCCCTCCCGGATACGGTCATTGGTAAAAAGGTTGTCCTAGTGGAAACACTCCGTGATCTCGATTTATCACATGAACTTCGGACTTTTGCGGACGATTACGTTCTCGAGACTGTCAATCCGCGCTACTCAGGAGAGAACTCTCCCGGCGGCACAACTCTCAAGGTGAAACAAACCATTGGAGCAATGAAACGAAAGATGAGAGGAGAACCTCATATTAGGGATTCACTCGGGGTAACACACAAGGTGGATGGTAAATCTCGATCTAGCGTGGAGAAGCGAAAGCGAGCGGTAGTGGAGGTTTCTCCACGGACGCCTTTCCCTTCCAGGGTTGTAGGCACACCATCGACATCATATACCAAACGTGTGAGGGATCCGGGACTTCAAGACACCCCATTAAAACGTTACTGTCGCAAAAAGCAAGAGCAAGGGATCCTCGACGATGCCAAGATGAGGGCGAAAACCCTCATCGGTTTCTCGGGCTTTTCAATGGTGTTGCAGTCTCCACCAGTGGCATCTACCCATCCTCATCCTCCTCTCCCCCTCCCTACAGCTCCACCAAAAGTGACTACCACGGATACCAAGTTGAAAGATCGCATCGACAAAGTCATCGAAGATGCTGATAAGACTTCAACAGCAATCCTTAAGTTTTTCGCGGAGCATGAATCATCCGTCTAGGAGGAGGTACTTTCAGATGACGTTCATGCTTATGTTACGTCAAAAGTCCCTCATCTTCTAATGTTTTTTTTCGTTTTTGTAGTCTTGACCTAGGACTAGTTGATGCATTTCTGTCTGTTTTGCTGGTCGGTCATGGTGTTTGCGGCTTCTGTCGGGTTTTTCACATTTCACATTTTGGCCTGTACAATTATAGTAGACCGAGCTGTGTGATTATGCTTCCAGCAGTATTTCTTTCTTATATTGGGTTTTTTATCTTTGGGGCAATTCTAGGCGAAAACGGAGTTAATAGATTTGCTGTAATGTCAATGTTCTGTCTTAAACTATCGTACAGAACTCCCATCATAAAAACAATACCCTTTCCAAGACACAACACAAAAACGCCAGTAGAACGCCAATCTATAAGCCCTAATGCGCATGCCGATATTAATTCTTCTTCGTAGTCCCAAACCCTCCACTAAATCCCATCATCCTCGCCATCATCGCAGCATCGTCATCCATAACCACATCCTCCTCCTCCCGTGCTGCATCAGCCTGCCCTCCCACACCCTCCTCTGCCTTAATCTCGACTGCTCTCTTCCTCTTTTTACTTTCCTTCCGTTTCTCCCTCTTCAACCTCCTCTCTTCCTCTTCTTGTATCGCCCTCTCTTCCAACCGTTTCTTCAAATCCCAATCCTCACCCCTCTCCCTTTGCTCCTTCTGTCTCTTCAACCACTCTAACCGCTTAAGTACATCTTCAAGAGTAGCTCTCTCAACCTCGGCGGTTTTCCCGGTCGCGACTAGATGTTGTTTTGAGTTCAAATGGTCCACCCATTGTAGTGAGTCCTTGTACGTGAGATCGCACGCCTCGCAGTAAAATCCAGCGCCCTTCCCCTTCTTCCCTACTGCCGCACTGCCTGGTACCAGCTGTGTCTTGTTGAGGTTCTCTTCGAAGTTGATCCGCTCTCGCCGTGCACTGATCATTTCCGTGTCATCCGCTGCAGGCGCATAGTACTTTTTGCCGGCCGCTTTGGCTTCGTACCGCAGCTTCGATTCGACGCGTTCTTTCGCTTCGCGTTCTTTGGCTTTGGCTGCCCATTCTTCGCGGTCCCAGGTGCGACGAAACTAAGGCGGTTAGTGACATAGAAATGAGTTGGAGGGTATGAAATGACATACCGTGTCACTGCTGGAAGCGCCGCCATAGGCGTTGGCTTTCTTGTCGGACATGGTAGGTGTGTTGAATTATGATTGAGTTTAAACTCGGGTTCGAGGCGGTGCTTGGCAACGGTGATCAACATAACACCGCCAGAGCCAAAGCCAGAAGCTCACCACATTCAATCAATTATATATTGAACCATGCTCATTCTCCTCTGAATTCTGCATACGAGACCAGAATATGTACACCAACATCGGGAAAAATAAGTTCGCCCTCGAGTGAGGATTTTCCTCTCATCCTGCACTCAGACTTGTATACCTCACTCACATTTATTCGTCTCGCTCAGATTTATTTCTCTTTTACACAGGTACTCGATCTTGTAGTTCCAATTTTGAGATCACGAAACATTTGTTAAACAACGATACGGCTATTCTCTATCAATGTCTATCTATATATATACATACGGTCGATCTGGGCTGGTGGGAGATGGTACACAAGTGCACTCCAAGGCGGTGCTCAAGCATACTTGGAGGCGCACTTGGAGACGGTGATCGATCATACTTACAGATGGTGATCGAGCACACTCAGAGGAGACGGTGATTAAGCACACTTACAGATAGTGATTAAGCGCACTTAGAGGTAAACTTGGAGGCGGTTGATCTGGAATGCCAGCAGACGGTGCTCGGGAGCCTGCTGGAGACTGTCAATCGAGGCTGACCGGATACGGTGCTCGAGAGCTGGCTAGCGATGGTGCTCGAGAACTGGCTGAAGATGGTGATCGGGAGCTGGCTGGAGGCGGTCGGTTTGGGCTGGCTGCAGATGGTGCTCGGGAGCCTCGGAATCGTAGGGATGTAAGGAGAGAAGACTTAACTCGTGCTTTCAGAGAATTAGTTGGAGACGGTGAATCGGGGCTGGCTAGAGACTGTATTCGGCGTTAACTCAAGATCCTGCCATAGGCAGGTAGAGAGGGATGACTTAACTTCGAGTTCTCAAGTGCTAGTAGAGTAGTAAACGAGATAGAGAGCTAGGGGTAGCGATGATACCCATTTTTCCCGATGAACCGTGATATATACACTGGACAGACATCATCCGAGAGCTTCCTCCCAGAAATTCTCACGAGGACAATAAAGCAAAATGAAAAGCCCCAGTTACTCTACACAACCAAAACACCAAAGTTGAATACATACCATGATTTGTGTCATCCGTGTCCAAGAACTCCATAGAACTCCTACCGCACCTAAGTACCAACATTTGAAAGCCGATTCCTCAACACAACACAGGTCAATTTGATTAAGAATGAAATAACTAGTAGTATACATATATAAGAAGCTCTACCATCATGTAGGACCATTATTGTGAAGCAGGGTACAGACCCTCTTAGGCATGCCATCTATCCACCGTTAAATACACTCCTACAACTACTCCTCCCACAACCGTTGTGCAACAACAATAACTTCCTCACGGCCATGAGGTCATTGTTTAGGGTCCCGCATTACTTTTCTGAAGTGCGCTTTCCACATAGACCATACATTGATGATTGTGTTCCAGTCATTGCCAATGTGATGCATGGTAGTTTTGCCCACTCCAGTTTTCTGTTGCATTTCGCGAAAGGAATGACCTTCAGACTTTAGCTGAATAGCCCAAATGGGTTCTTCGTGTGTTGACTCCCTTCTCCTGCCATTAGGACCGATAAACATGACTGTGTGAAGTGGAGCCAGGAATGCGTCGGGGGTTGCAGATGTAAAACTAGCGCAGGTTCGTTCACTTTCTTCAGATGTCTGGTACCCAAGTCTCCTACATCTCCTACTCAGTAGCCTATACCAAACTCAACCTACTCTTCATCACGCCTTCGGAAAAGTTCTTCATTGCCCTACTCTTCGGCTTTGGTTACGAGATTCTTTCTCTTTAGACTTAACAAACTGATGTGAGCCGTATCAGTGAGCCCCATCTGTTACTTCCCAAGTCGCTCTCTGGGGCGATGAGGTGATGATTTCAAAACGTAACTTCTACGATAATTTCGCGCATTACGAGCGAATGAGGATATCATGGATATCGTAAGTGGACATTTTGCGAAAGATGTGGTAGAAGTGATATTTAAATTTGTAGGGTTAGGGAATGCCTGTATACAATGTAAAGTAAAACTCCAAGTCAACCGCCGCCATGTATCTCCTGCGCATTGTTCTGGTGGGCGCCCGCCTGGACCCTCTGCTCGCTGGAACACTCGTTGTTACCTCTGTAGTCCTAAGATTCCTGAGGCATCGAAGAGAGCGCGGCGTTTAAGTCACAGTCATATACTAAGCGACAAGAAGCCGAATCCATACTTCAGTATATATAATAAACGAGGTTCCGGAAACGAAATTTTACCCGGCCGACTCTAGGGTATGGCGAGCACTGGCACACGTCCGAAGGAGCCGAAGGCGAGTTCGGCCAATTTTTAGCACGTATTTGTTCATTTTCGGGGACAGCTTTGATTCTAACTGACTTTTCGTTTTACTGGGCCGTTGCAACTGCCGTATGGCACGAAAGTTTACCTGGCTGTTGGTGAGCACCAAGTGGGTGACTAGACACTCCAACACACCCAAAGGAGTCGAAAGCGAGTTCGGGCCAAACCTTTTCACATAAGTTTTTTAGTTTCCCAGCTTTGTAAATTCGTTAAAACTTTTGTTAAATGTAGATATTGGTTTAATTACTTCTATGCCGTGTGGTACACACGGGTGCTCCCTTGTATAGATATTGAAGCTTGCTTTTGAAGCAGCTGTAATGCCGAGTATCGCAGGTCTTCCAGTTGTTTGCCAGGTCGGGGTATATATAGTAAATAAGTACCTATACCGATATTAATGCATGTATGAGCATGTTTGTGCGAATAGGCTTTAGTGACCCGGTAAAGGACAAACGGGGAAGTAAACCTATTGGACTTAAGTACATGATCAAGTATCGTATATCTTCTACATACATATATATAAAACCCCGTGTCGGAATTCCCTTTCTATCCCTCCATACACGTCATGGGTTCCGTCATAAAACATCGCTTGTCGACGCAATTCATGGACATGCACGTAACCAAATAAACCCAAAACAGTTTGAAACACGCTTCGCTCATGCACATACAAAATACAAAAGAGCAGACAAACCCGGAAAGCAGTTGTGACCGTCTACTCCCCTCTCAAATGGTATCAAACAGTACCTGACTAGTATCTGGTAATACTCCAAAGAGGATGAACTGAAGCATTTGCAAAAATATATATATATATAAAAAGAAAAAATACAAAAAAGATGGAAAAATCATGTTTCGTCTCTCATGACCAGAGATGCCAAAACTTGACGGCTGGAGAAAGTCTGCGCCTAGGAATCTATAAAAATGCGGCAAAAGGAAATGTGCATTATCTAATCACCTGTTAAGTTATTCCCCACAAGCGGTAACATGAAGGGGCTTGTCAACAATTCCTCCGCTGTTGGTCGCTTGTTGTGATCTAGCTCGAAGGTCTGTGAGAGGAAGGTCTTTGCTTCAAGTGTACATTTCTGTGGAATTTGTGGCGCCGAACCACTTGTCCCGATCTTGAATATCGCCTGAAGTTGGGAGCAGTCGGGGTATGGGTGAGATCCAGTCAACATCTCAACAACCAGACACCCAAGTGACCAGATATCTGCTTTGAGAGTATAAGACGTTTGCTTAACTACCTCTGGTGCCATCCAGAATACAGAACCCTGCAACGAAGGCCGATGGTTTGCAGCTGAGGAATTGAGGAGACCTGCTTCGACCTTCTTTGAGATACCGAAATCCGAAATCTTAATGCCGCCTTTATTGTCCACCAGAACATTGGCACCCTTGATGTCTCGGTGAATGATATTCTTTCCGTGAAGATACGCTAGACCTTGCAGGATTTGACGAACAAAGTTTCGGACCAAGGGTTCTTTGAGTGGTCCATAGTTGTTCAGCATGGCAGCTACCGAACCGCCAGGCACGTATTCCAGGAAAATGTTAAAGCAATTATCTTCCTTGCTTGATGAAAGATATTGTACAATATTTGGATGCTGTAGATCCCTCAGCAAGGCAATCTCTCTTGACAGAGCATCAATCATGCTTTGCTTTCGGGCATCGTCTTTGGCGTTTGTTGGCATCTCGACTTGTTTCACGGCCATCAATTCTCCAGTGAGGGAATTGAGTGCTAGATAGACACTGCCAAAGGACCCGGAACCAATTAATGTACCTTTCATCCATCGCAGGCCGTCCATGTTATCATCCATATAATCCTCTTCCTCTTCATCCGTATCATCTGGGTTGAGCAGTTGCTTAAGGAAACTCGGCTGCATTTGCATCTCTGGTTCGGTATTCGGTGTGCTGACGTTACTATTGGAGTCCATATAACCACCGATGATTGTGCTTTCGTCGGTACTCGTCACAATAACGCTCACAGACTCACGAGCCGAATCATGACTATCGAACGACATGTAGCTCTTTCTATCCGAAAGGACCGGGGACACATCATCCTCAGGAACAGCTCCAAGGTATTCTTCTTTACTGAAGGTGGTTGGCATAAGAACCGATCGTCGAACTGATGGCGGCCGCATTTGCCTACCGTCCATTGAAAAGGGAGGCAGAATCGTTGACTGTGGGCTCTGATTAAGCCACATACCACCTACTGTTGGCACGGGTGGTATGCTTTCTCCACTCATACTTGATGCATAGCTCCTAGTAGTTGCAACGCTCAATCGACTGTTGTACTTGCTCATTCTTGCTGACCGTCGCATAGAATTGCGCACGGTTCGTTCAAGTGCTTTATGTTCGTGATCTGGAAAGTACTCTGCCAGATTGGAGCTGATCAACTCACTGGGCGGCCTCTGACCGAAAAAAGCGGTGATTTTCTTGGAGACTTTGCGGTTCGAAGCTGTGGAGTCTTGGTTCCGAGATGACGGTGCTATTGGTGATAAACTGCCGGAAGGACCTGGAGGTATCGAATGTATCATGTCTTCACCAGTTATATTTCTTACTTTCGCCTTCATGATATTAACGTCAAAGGCCCTTGAAGCCGAGTCGGGAGGATCGTCTCGCGCCATCTGTTGGGCTGCTAAGAACTCCGCTGATGAAGGCGATGGTGGTGACCCTCGTCTCTTCAATATCAATCGAGAACGTTCTGGGCGATCGCTATCATGAGCAATCTTAAGTAAATCCGCATCCCCAAGACATCGTATGTTCTCCCGCCCACCATGTTCTTTGGTGATGATATAGATTGCCCAAAGGATGTAGTTGTCCGCAATGTTATATTTTCTCAAAATCCTTCTCATTACCGCCTCAGGCGTATTGCATCCACTGATGTCGACCACACGGGTCGCGCCTCCTTCCCCAATCACTTTGATACAATTCTACAAAAGGGTAAGCATATATTGCAGGTTACGTGCTAAATGCAATATGCGTATAATGGAGACTTACTTTTCTAACTGAGTCGACATCCATGATACTCTTCTCATAACTATGAGAGGTATTGTTGCGTGCACGGACATTGTTTGGCGACCCGGCTTGTGAGCTAGAGCTTTTCCATCCTCCAGGTGTTCTGGGAGTCTTCGAAGCAGAAGCCCCGGACCCACCTGTAGGGAGGTTGTACCCAGAAGTATTGGATCGTGAACTGTCTGGTGGTGGGCTGATTATTCTTGGTGCCCCCGTGCGCTGTGAAGTCGAATAGTCATTCTCAGTAGGACTTTCAGATCGAGTATAAACACTACTCGAAAGGACCGAGGCTCCTAGATCTGCGAACTGCCTAGAGTACCGTTTGTTTTGTGGTGGTGTAAGATGCGCTTGCGTTCGGTATGATGGGACTGGTCCAACGTTGTCTAGAGCAGCCAGAGTATCCTGCTACCAGTTAGATATCTGTTGTATTCAGAAGTCGAATCGTAACCAAATACCCTATTTCGCTTTTTCCCATTTCCATATGCTTTCGCTCTCAATGCCTTAACGGCTACAAATATTCGTACACGATCCCCAACTTTGGTTATTCCTAGCTCCTTCAAAACAGAATGATCACATTCCAGCAGGGTTTCCCCCGTGATGTTGTTTCCTGAGGAATGTCAATTGTCTGGCACCCTATTTCACTTCACAAGCAAAACTCACTCTCAAAGACACTATCGTACTTTTGACAACCAATACTCCGCAACCACTCCACCACCTTCCTTTCATCCCAAGTCCTAGAATCAGCAGTCAGACAATCGTCACATCAACAATCATTTTATCCAAGAGCGCTCTACCGTATGTCATCCACTACACCTGGACCCTCCGAGAACTCTGAATTGGTTGGCGAAGGTTGCGAAAACATCGAGGTTGCTGTTGCTGGATTCAGTTGAAAGTGCGAACCAGCATGGGGCTGAGGAACGTATTGACTTTTGGTCGCAAGAAGAGCCATAACAGCAATCGGTATGTGAAACAAGTGAAAGAAGATGGTGGCCTCCACGCCACTTCAGTGAATTACCAAACAACCCCTAACACCGCAAATATACAACTGTAGCTCCGTCCAGGCGGTGTAGTAATTTCGAGTACCAAAGCAACGTTGATAATGTCGAAGAACAAAAGTATCTCCTCTTTAGCTTCACCTGGGAGCCGATCAGCAACCCAAGCGATTCAAGCCGACCGCCTAGAGTTTAGGTGTTTGATACTTGGTTGACAACGATACACCACGGCCAGCGTTAGGGTGGCTTCGCTTCGTAGGTTCCGTACGGATAGGGGAAGGCCAATAATAACAATTGCACCCTGTTCGATTGATACGCCGAGGAAAGCTGCGAAGAAGCCGGCGTCGCAGGTATAATCGGTATTGACCAGTGAGTGGACGATGGGTGGATGGATGGGCGGGACAACGGAGCCCTGCGGATGACAGCAGAAATAGAACTGAATAATGCAATTGAATGGATTATATTGTGACTACCGCCACTGAGGGGTACCCAGAAGTAAGATGAAACGAAATGAGTCCCAGACTCGTTGAGAGCAAATAAGACGTCAGAAACAAGTCCTTATGTGGAGGCTGAGAAGGACACCCTGGTGCTCGTGTGTGGAAGGTGCAACATACTCTACGGAAGGGCGGTAACTACTAAGTATCATACAATGCCTAGCTTACTTTTCTAAGTTCCAATATTGTACTCTATTACCTAACTGTGTGTTGACATGTTGAACCGTTTTTAGATGCTTGGCTCGACTACCTTTTTATATTTCTCGGGGTTTTTTTTGCATTCCTTCGCTTACACCAACAACTTACTAATAAGGGCGTGTGTGAGGTAGGGTTCCATCGCCTTCGTCGTCTTCTACAGTCTCCAAGCACTTAGCAACAACCGTACAACTTCTACCGCTCCAATCTCTCCCCCAGGCTCGAATTTTAACACCCCTTGCAACATTTTCTCAAAAGCCGGCATCACCAGCTCCAATTCTCTCCTGCGAGCCCTCGCCCACACCTCGAACAAGGTCTTGCAATCGCGCTTCCAAGTCCCTTCTCTTCGTCCTCTGAACTTCACTGAACCCCCAGATTGGCTGGAAAGTCCCATCTTCCGTAAAGTAATACAGTCGTTTCTCCCATTGGTGCCACCAACGATCCGGAAGCCTTCCAAGTATTGGACTATTTTCATCAGCACCTCGTGTGAAGCCTATCATATGATTCAAACAATGGATGGTTGCCGAGTAAGTTGTACAATAAGCAAGCAAGTAATCAAATGTCGGAGGGCGGTCCTACGGGATCGTGGAACATAACCTCAGGCGCAGCAATCCAGACTGGTGTGCTAAGGAGTTTAGCACACTTTGCTGTCGAAAAGAACGCTTCTCTGAAATCAACCTGGAAGGTGCACGTGTCGACATCGGTCAGGCAGAGCGATATCAGCATTTTAGGATTCGAAGGATGAATTGCATATGACGGGCGGGTGGTTGTCTGTCAAGTCTAATAATTTCAACTTTAAGAGATTCGCCGAAAAACGAGTAGACTTGCTCGACAGTCCAGAGATCCATGTTTGGAATGCGGAAGAGGATGTTACCGGGGTGGAAGTATGCAGTTTTGATATTAGTCGGAATTCTGAATGCTAATTCGTTAAATTTTCCATCACGTTCAGTCCAAGAGGCTCGGAGACGACGCATTGATGGTTGTCATTCGGACCCCAGATCTCAAAATCGTTCAATGCTTCCACCACGAACTTGTCCCCCTCTTCCTTTTAACGTTGACCAAGGTGAAGAACGTGACTCTCCAGAACCATTGGCGGTAATAATCTTCTGCAACGTGTATCGGTTTCGTTGCTAGTCCCACACAAGCCAAATGGTCAAATAGGCTCCGTAACCAAGTTGATGTACTCTACAATCCGGTAACGTTCGTAGAGCACATCGCCAATATGAACGGGATGAAAACCACCGTTGCAGTATTACTCCACGTCTTTGACATTCTCTCTCCAATTATATATGGCTGTAGGGAGGTCATCGGCTAAGGGAAGCTCGTCGATAATTGAGTGTTTGTCGGGAATTGCGAGGTTCGGTTTAAGGATATGTGCTAAGCCAGCATTTGAGGCTCTTTGTGACACGACGGTTTCTTAGCTTCGTCATCTTTTCTTTTGAGTAAAGTGTGGAACCCTAGTCATTTTTCCCGGCTGCGCGGAAGCCAGTAACTTTTAGGGAACCTCTACTATGTACTATACATCCAGTCTCACATGTTTAACACCCAAATATCACAACTCTACATCCCGCAGGTCAACATGGCGGACTCGACACTCAAGTTGACTAGCAAAGCCCGACGATGAGTACCGCGTCACTCAGGTAGAACAACAGCAATCACGGGTAATTATACCGGCCGCGCAGAACTCGCTATTATCGTGTACTATCACTGTCTCTAGTTTTGTCCGACTTGCCACACAAAGACCCGCCCGACAGAACCACTGGCCGCGGTACCTCGAGTCGGTCGGACTTTAACGGCTGTCACCACCGCTGATTTACGAGCATGAAGATAATGACTATGTATCTGTTACATTTTTCGAACACCAATGCCGCTACTGTAGTGCGCCTCATTTCGTAGTATTATGGAGGATAGCAGTGAGTATAATAGGATGGCTGGAGGGGATGGGTCTGCATGATGTTGACCACGAGACGAGTTGTCCCGGGAGGACTTTGGCATGGGCAAGACGAGACTTCTACAGCTACGGGACGAGATATCCCGGGACTCCGTGAGTGATGACTTATGACCTCATGACTGATGATGCCACTTTGGTGAGCAACATATTGACCGAAAGAGTGCTCATCTAGGCTTGCAAATAGCATCTAAGTCTTTGATTCTTTCATAAATTCTGCCTTCGCAGCTCTATCTACTCGGTAGAAAGGGCCGAAGATACCCTACTATCTTATATATGTTGAGGGGAGTCATAAGGAAACCTGTATATAAACTTCAGTACAAGACCATTAACCCATTTCTCAGCACATATTCCGGTCTTACGGAGACGACTCGGCAGTTTTTCCATCAACACTATCGCAATCATAACCTTAGCCTCCTGATGACCCACTCATCCCATGTAGTATAAACGAGAAAGGCCGCCATACTGATCCGCGGACTTGCTGCTGACTATGGAAGGGCGCTTTTCGAGGATGTGTTTTGAGTTGTCACTGGGCTCACAGTTAGTGCCGGATATGAGGCGGACAAAAGTGTCATCGCGGATACTGTGCAGAGTTAACAGTGGGTAGGGCTTCTATCGTGCGGTTCTTTTTGTCTTTTTGTCTTATGTCAATGAAGTGAAACGCGAATAGACAAATTGTAGTCAACAGAGACTTTTTCAATGCGAGTGATCTAACTTGAATATATTCCTAACCCCTGGTACCATCTCAATATATCTGTTCCGAAGCACCGTCATTGTCACTACCCTCGGCCTCGGTTTCCTTAGACTCCCCAGCCTGAACATAGAGCACCTTATGGAACATATACTTACTCTTGCGGCGGCGGTTCCGAATTCCTTAATCGATTACGACAGGGGAGAAGTCAAGGATGGAGGGTGCCGAAGTAAAACAATCACCCCTCAAGTATAATATTGTGAATCCGGTAACTACTTGAGTACTGGTATTCTTCTAGACTTTAGGAAAGGAAGTTGGTAGTTGAAGTGTTGGTTCATCTTAGTCGCCATCTTGACCCGCTCACTCTTTCCAACGATCAAGACGGCATAAGCATATGGCGTTGCATACTCGAGGATGCTATTTTTACCAAGAAAGCAGACAAAAAAGTGTGAATCGATGGGCGCCAAGGATCAGGAGTTCATATGGTGCAAAATGCACCCTGAGTTGGTGTACGATATCTAAAGGTGCAAATATAAGTACTGCTGATGATGCTTACTTTCCTATTCCCATGTTAACTTGTTAGCAATATTCAATGTACTCGAAATACTTGATGCTGGATGAGTTGAGAGTTTCTGCCATTTTCCGGTTCTAAATTCGATCTATAAGTGATACCTATGTTGACCCGTTCCCATTTGAGTAACTACTCAACGCATTTCGTAGTCGAGGGACTTTAATATTTGAAGACATTATGCTTGATATCACAAGTCTGAGCGCAACAAAGCTAATAGAAAACAGCGCCGATTCGCCACCGAACGAATCATACTTCATTATTCATAAGTACTTAGTAATCGTACCAAGCTATTGTAGCCTGCGGCCGGACCATCGCTAGATCAATAAACTTGCCGTTCCACCCCCGAATCCGTCCGCTACTCATCTCCATTTATTCTTCTTTGCCATGTCTGCACCAGTTGTAACGACCCTGCTTACCCTTCTCATTCAATACCGAGGAACATGCTAACTCAGTTAACAGCGAAACGCAGCCCTCAAGATCGAATGGGCCAAAATCACCTCCACCCTCGGCTTGAAAGGTCAGACTGCGGCTCAACTGCAAGCGTTTAAAAAGCGCAATGAGAATGCCCGCCGTAAAGTTGCTGTCTTCCAGGATACACCTCAGGGAATTGATTTTGCCCACTACCGTTCTATTTTGAAGAACCAGGCTGTCATCGACGAGGTTGAGGCTTCGTACAAATCATTCAAGCCCAAGGCCTACGATGTCTCCAAGACTTTGTCTGCTATCTCCAACTTTGAGGCGGTCGCTATCAAGAATGCGGAAACTACCAAGAGCAAGGTCGACGCAGAGCTCGCAGATCTTAATATGACCCTGACGAATATTTCTGGGGCAAGGTCTTTCGACGATTTGACTGTGGTATGCTCTGGGATATTGAGATGGAATTTCTGAGGGGCTGGAAGTAGAAGAACCACTGCATAATGACTTCGAAACCCGCTTCTTTATGACCTCAGAAATCTGTTTCAAAGACAAGATAGCATGCTGATATATTATTCCCCTATCAGGATGATGTTGCCAAGGCTCGACCCGATATCGATATCCGCACCGAACAGATGGTTACCAAGGGCCGATGGATGCCTCCTGGATACAAGGTCTGTCATAACTCTAGAAACTGTGCAAACCTCGAAAATCTAATACACTCTGTAGGAGAAATTCGGGGACCTCTCCTTGTTGTGAGACTGCGTCAAGTTGGTACCCTTGTAAATCAAAAAGTCGTGAGATCATACGGCTGCTGTTGATAGAATTTATTTGCTTGTTCGAGGTCCCGAGTTCCTTGACCGCTCCGCCCCCCCATGTCAAGTGACAATTGAAATGACAGTATTTACGCTATATTGCTCCATAAACAGAAAATAGAGAACAAACTGAGATGGACAAATACCAACAACTCCTACAATGACCACATAATCTCCGAAAGTGCCAACAGGTTCTCATTCAACGACCTTCTGGCTTGCAACGCCGACGATGACTCCCTTCGATTATTCATTGCCTCTGAAAAGTACAACTCTACAATAACCTTCAATTCATCATACGTAAACTCTAGTTTCCCTGCCTTAGCATTTGCAATAAGGTCATCCATTCCCCCACCGTAGAGTGAATAAAACCTGGAAGCACGGCTCAGATCCGCCGATTCGTCGACGTTTTTGAGGTTTTGTTGCAGAACCATGATATTCATTTGCATGCGTTCTGCACCATCCTGGTTGAGTATCTTAATTGAACTGGCTTGTGAGACCAACATATGATCCATCAATGCACCCAGGCCACGCTCGATAAAACTTTCAAGTGTTAGGGGATCTTGTGGATATGGTTTTGATTGGACTCACGCTGTCTCTTTTTGAGGTAGAGCATTCGAGATATCTTCGTCGAACCACACAATGTCTGTATTCAAAGCCAGTACATTTGCATCAGGTGTCGACACTGGGTTGTCGAGGCAGTAATTGCCCTCCAACATGCATTTATCGAGATGGTAAAGCACGCGACACCGAGCTTCAGCGTGAAGGGTAAATAGTATTGAGGTAGCCAATTCCTGGAAGGATGTCACAACCCCATCGAACGCACTCCAACCCACCGGTATTGTCAGCTCGAATCTCAGTGCCAAAAGAATGAAGCCGTTAAAATATACCTGACAGTGTCTGCAGTCATCGGTAGGTAAATTGGTCTATTTTCATCACGCTGTGGTCTTACAGAATCAATAAGAGTCCATCTTCGGCGCAGCCGGCCTGAATTTCCGCCATCATTCCTAGAGAAGTTTTCGGGATCCTCAATATGTCGTAACTGCACTACTTTGCTGGCAAGCCATCTCATGCTCGTACAGAGTATGCACAAAGACTGGATGACTTTCCGATCAGTGATGAGGTCACTTGAGGTTATCTTGTTGCTCGCTTGCTCATTCATTTCCACTTCAGTCTCCTTTAAAGGATTATCAGATTAGTTTTCACATATGGAGTACGATGCATGGCTCACCTTTTTGAGGGACCCAATCGGTGTTTCTCCCTCCAAGCTCCAAACTTCGGCTATTGCTGAACGCACAGAATCGCTTTGTGTCCACCGAGCACTCGCCTTCATATCACTCGCTTCAGCCCCCTCTGAATGGTGTCGGGCAACCAGCTCTTTGTACCATTCAAAACATTTATCGTAGTATGAGGTTAATAAGTCTATGGTCAGCTGTCCGAAGGCCTGATCTGGCGGAATCGTATCTAACATCTTGCAAAATGCGGTTATAAGATCTAAAAATGCTATTGTACCTTTCATAATGGGTTTCCGTGATACACGTGCCCAGTTGATGTCTTCATGGAAGGCATCTAGGTCACCTGTTGTTTGGTTAAACACATCACGGATCGTATCCTCTAACGATGGATAAAAGACGTTGACTAAAAAGTCGTCCAAGAAAGATGGCAAGGTACTGAGCACTATTCCAGACCTAAAACCCATTCAGCATGAACATAGCAAGATAGGATCCGTCCCCCCCTTACCCACTGGGCACAATCCCCTTGATACGATTGAGGAAGGATAATGATGGGGGGAGTAGTAGGCCAATGTTGAAAACACTAGGCTCAATAAGAAGCTTGTGACCGGTGGCCGCGCCATCGGACGCATTATTGTTGTCGGATGAGGAAACTGCGGGGCGGAGAGACTCGGATACTAGACCAGGGACAGAGGCCTTCAAGATGTGCTGTAGATCCTCATGATCCTCTTTCAGACCACTCATAGAGTTGACATCCGTATTGGAGAGCTTGAATATCATCTGCACAACATGAGAGGTGCCAATGAGAGGTTTATGGGGATTTAAACCAGACCTTGTTCCTGTCACGAGGTGCTTTACCTGTCACTATGTTGCTAATAAGATTGTGCAAGCCCTTTGGTGTAGCCGACTGGGCGCTGCGACTGTCACTTTGAGTCAAATAATCGTGTAGCAAGGACCGCATCTATAACAAACAATCAGTACGGCCGGCGTAGGGCTCGGGGGGGATCACCTCGCTCTGGATCAATTGCCACATTTCAGCAAACCCATGTTTCCACGACTCCGCGTCTTGTAAGGAGTTACCACGATTCGTTATGCCCTTTACCACATCATAAATAACTCGGTATCCTTCCATCACGGCCTCAAATTTGGAATATAGCGTGCACAGCAGGTCATGTATGATGGTAACCCGCACATCATTCTCATTTAACCCCAGATCGACCGTTTTGCCATGGTACCCTCGAGTTTTCAAGCCAGTCAGTGAACTGGGATGTCTCTGGTCAACTTCGATGTTGGTTTTGTCAACAAGTTTAAACAGCTCAACGGGAAGACGCTGGTTAACTGTAGCTATTGCGTTCGGGAGGTGGCCGAGATTGTTTAACGACTCTAGGAGCAGTCGTATGTATGACAAACTATCTGCCTCAAGGTTTTTGCTAGCATGTGCATCTTCAACCATCTTCGACCATCAGAAAGGTGACAAGGTATTTTTTTTTTAGCAGACTTACAGGTTGATTAAAATCATTAGCGTCCAAAAACTTATGAAGTACTCTTCCTCCGCTCGTAGGCGTGTAGACTTGTAATGTTAGTGGTTAGTAAGGAATCGACAACTGAGAACTCACACAGCCCGTTTGCAACCCCAGCACCCGCATTAAGACTTGATCCTGCACAACCCGGTTAGCTACGGCGCGGCACGAGCACGTGTTGGATCTTATACCGTTTTTGCTTGAATACGCCTTCCACCGCTCGTTGCAGTAGAGAGACTTCAAATACAGATGGTTGTGCAATTCCTCCACCAAAATATCCGCCAGAGACTGCAATATTATTAGATAATCTCTGAACATTATCATATTGGCTCATTACCGATTCCTGGCTCCCCAAATAAGCCCGCAAGTCCGAGAGAGCACCGATTTCCATCATGTCAGGTTGTCGAATGGTCTTCAGAGCTTCCCCTAAAAGTTCTACAGCACTTAGGAACTTCTTCTCTGATATTCGAGCTTCCAACTTGTCAGGAACGAGTTGAAGTTGTTCTCTTCAGCCTCCGTTAGCTAGTGTATCATTTGTCCGGGAAAACTCAATTCACGGACATGGAATTCAGGGTCTGAAGCATTGCATCATATCTCTGCGAGTTATCAACCATATTCTTTACCTCCGGCTTACTCGTAGATAGTTCTTCTTTCGCTTTTATCAACGACTCTCTCAGCTCTCTAACTTTCGCCTGAGAGGTAGTGATACTACGCATGATACTGTGGAAAGCTCCGATGGAGCTATTGAATCCCTGGTGATGATCTGTAATAGTAATTAGACAGTATTCTCTATGGGGTCCTTTCCTGCCATACCATTTACAATGGCTTGCAGAGCGTACTGGAGATCCTGATGCGTCTCTCTAAAGCTTGGATACTGACGAGCCAATCCCAAGGAGCTGATATCCATTAACTGCAACGCCACTTTCACTGGTATGCATGTTTCGTCTTTCATGAAGTCCCAATCTCGCTCGATCACTCGGAGGATATCTGTCGCGCCATATAGATTCAGCGTTCCCCTCTTCCATATCAATGGGCTTGTTTTACCATCCAGATTTTTAGTTCCGGGACCATAACCTCTACCGCCTCCCTGCACCGCACCATGGCGACTAGCTTGACTTGTTTTACTCCGTGACCGAGCATCAGGACTTCTTCCTCTCTGTCCTTTCTCTCCACCCCCGTAGGCTTGATAGCCTGGAGATTCGGACGCTGACAAATCGCGATCTCTGGATTGCGGTGGTCGAGCATACTCGGCTTGTCCCCGTTGATAGCTTGAATAACCTCCGTAGTCTCCTCGCTCTGGTTCGTGATTTCGATCTCGAGTGCCATCTGCACCACCATAACCAACTCTTCCATTGCTTGCGCTGTAGTCATAACCCCCATAGCCACCGCCTTGCCCCGTCCCCTGGCCCGTGCGCGAACTCATCGTCGATGAGAAGCTGAAGGACTAATTGGTAAACGTATTTTTGTTCTTTTTCGCGATGTTGACTGTAAATGAGTCACTGAAAGCAGCGGGTTGGTAATCGAGGCGGATGGTTGATGTTAGAATAAGCTCGCTATGTATGACGAGGCTTGAAATGTAGACTACATACTTAAGTTGTATGTACCCATGTAACTAAAATAAGAAGTTCATATAAGCTACAAGTCCCAGAACCCCTGCCTGAGCCCTTGCCTCACAGATTTAAGAATTCAATTCTCGCCCACAGCTCGACTTGAGAAGGTTATCTATTCTATGTACTAAAAGTAAGATGGCAAGAAAATTGTTGGTACGTTGCTTTAACTTCGTTAGACCGGTGGATAGTAGCGGCTCAAGCTGATGGAACCTTTTCTGCTCTCTTTTTGATGCTACAGATCTGCTCAATTGGTAATCCTGGGTCGGTATATCGAAACACTCGACACTCTGCTGGCCACTCTGTTATTGAGCTTGTTCGCAAATCATTACAATACACTCAATTTTCCGCCGACCGGCAATATGGAGGTATGATATCGAAGGGATTTTGCGATGGCAATTACACTTTATTCCAGTCGCCTTCGCTCATGAACATCTCTGGGAAACCCATAAGGTCCGCATGGCAGGCATTTTTACAGGGACTGGGCCAGGAAGAACGAGATCGGGCTCTACTGGTTGTTTTGCATGACGAGTTAGAGAAGCCGATAGGGCAGGTCAAGCTGAAGAAGACGGGATCTGCGGCGGGCCATAACGGCCTTATTTCTATAATAGCACAACTCAAGACGAAGGTAAAGATCTACAATGCCCTCTGGTTAGGCTGTAACTATTGATACTATATAGGATTTTCTGCGCCTGGGAATTGGAATCGGTAGACCTGAGGCCCGGGATAGCACTGCTGTCGCCCAATATGTTCTTGGAAAGTTTACATCTTACGAAAAGGGCATACTGGAAACTCAGAGCTTGGATAAAGTTTTGACGCATCTGCGGCAGATATCTAAGCTTCCATAAGCTCGAAGTTAGGATTATTTATTACTAGAGATACTTTTGCAGTTTTATGTAGATAAATTGCAGTCTACTTATAAAGGTAGCGTTGAATCAGTATGTCTTTAATACTCAAGCATGTCTATGCTATAGACGATAATTTGGGCTGCTATGTTTACTTAATATAAGGGGTGCTAAGCCTTATAAACTAAAATCTGGCTATCATCCTTAGAGAAGCATCCTAAACGCCATACAGAATCATTCCCTAAGGCTTCCATAAGCCATATACAGAAAATTTAGCTTTATAAGGGTTTTGACATTTATCGAACCCCCTATAGGGTAAGTACGTATATTTTGTTTGTGATCCAGACACCAGAGTGGCTTCAGCTCACTACCTCCCAACAACCGACCGATTCAGAATAAAACCATCAGGACTGGGAGGGAGATTTAAAGATTTGCGAGTCACCCAGGGAAGTTTGGAGATGTCGTTGATATGCCCTGACTGGGCTTATTATAACTGCAAGCCAAATCAATGTTTTCGAGTTGATGAATGCGCGTAAGCATTACTTAAGTACTCTATTTCGAATCAACTAACCTCCGACATGCTTGTGCTGCTACAATATACTTGCATTGCATGTTCTTTGATACCATGGCCTTAGAAATATCTCTAAATCTATGTGTTTGTATGCATATGCCAGATTTAGCAACAGTTATCACCCGCTCCTCGGGAATTAGTTTCGCTGGATCGCGAAGATATAACACCGTTCTCTCGTTCTTATTTTGTCTAGCCATAGGCTCACTAGCTTACACGCGGCCGAATTTATTCGCCGCTTCTGGGCACGGGAGGAATAACACCGTAAGGTCGACTTGCTGTGGAGAAACTCAAACTTCATATTCAATCACCAAATCCAGCTACGCACCTACTCATCTCTCAAGAAGCAATTTATATACATAAGTAAGAAGGAACATATCGGCCCCAATTTTCTACAATCAGCTATGCAAACCCCGAAATTATGGCTGCTGGTGTTCATCTACAGATTCGATGTCATCGTCCGATATGAGTCCTTCCAGTTCAAATTCCTCTGCATCATGTGTCTGTCCTGCTACCCTTGTGCGGCCATCCTCGAGGGGAATCTCCGGTTTTCTCTGGGAAGCGTCCGCACTTACAAATAGGTAAAGTAGAATTTGGACAACTACAGAATACAAGCTGTCAGCATGCAGCTCCTTCAGATTGAAATCAACAGAATCACATACATAAGTATAGCAAAAATGCTAAACTATAGAGGACAAGAAGATAGGATACGTGATCTATCCCAACACTCGAAATGAGGGCTAGTTGTTCTTCGGTTGCGGACATAAAAATAAATCCGGAAGCGAAGAGCAAAAATGGTGTTAAGTGTTGGAATGCCATGGGCTCACCCATTGAAGGCTTATCCTTCAAAACGAAACAGATTTCTATGATACGAGATATTCCTGCGGCCATCAACGTATAGCCGAAGGCTGCATGAACCATTGTTGAAAGCGGTAGATGTTGGGCGTGACCAGCCTAGGCGTGATGAATTAGACAACGATACTATATGTAAGACCATATTCTCCCACTTACCATTGCCCAGCCAGTCAAAAAAATCACAACTGCCGGTATAACATTGCGCTTCGACTGACCATCCCTTCCTTTAGAGAGCCACAGACCAAGAAGACCGGCACACCACCACACAATCCCCATTGATGTATGCTGTATATCGCCATGATTCCAGGTCTGTCCCCATCTATGTTCGGTGAATGTGTTAACGCAACCCCACAGAGCAATGACTAGAGAATCCCAAAACTCCTGTGATTTCCTTGTTCGTTTGAGCCACGCCTGCCCAACCAAAAGCATGAGGGCTAGAATAACTCCATACGCAATAAACCCCGTTCCCATGATGAAATGAGCAAGACACTGGCCCAAATGATCTGCCCGACAGAATCCTAGTACCGTTATTCCACCAAAGAGCATCTGAACCCATGAAACTAAAGGCATAGCTTTGCCTATGATGCCGTGTAACACAACTACAAAAGTCCGTATTTTCCTGTGGAAACCTTGTTCGAGATGTAACTTAAGGTAGATTCCCAACCCAACTTGGATTCCCAACATCCATAACAAAGAAGATGCAAAAGTGGAATGAATATTGGGTGCGAACTGTCGTCCCTTATGAGCATGTCCAAGGAACCTTCATCCACATTTAGCATCACCATAATGGAGCCTAACTCCATCCTCGAAATTAGCTATCATGAGTTTCACGTACACCGCGGATATAGTAATTAGAGTAGTGGTCAATTGTAATGGCACATGATAACGGGAACGAACTAGTCCTAATACCATGCCTAATTTATCTCAGCCACGTTGTACATCGCAATAAGGAGCGATAAAAAATGCGCTCATACCAACTGGAAACATGACCCCAAAAGTGGTAATCATGAGGCATATGTGCCACCAGAGTATCGAATCAATTGGTTCTACAGATATGACCTCGCCGTCTGGTATCTCGTCGCTATGGTGGTCATGAGCTGAAACAATGCGTCCGGCGGAGAGCAATAGCGGAACGCAGGCCCTCGTTAGTCTGGTCTGAAGCATTGCACCGTAACTGCAGGGTTCGATCGAGGAGTCGAATGTTCAATCCTACGGATGAAGTAGCGGCAGTGGTACCAGCGATCTTCAAAACTTCCACTTGGGGGAGGAGCTTTTTGCGAGGCGAAGTGTGTGGCGACGCCCGGATTTGTGGGGAAGGCGACAGTTTACGAGCGAGAAGAGAGATCTATTAGTTGTTGGATCCGATGTCGTTAAAGAAAATCAGGAGGTAAGCTGTCAGTATTTGAGGCGCGGCACCACCACGCGGTATCACTCGACTAGTAAAATAGATACATCCGCCTTCCGAGAATCCTCGTCTCTGCGATGAAACATTCGCATAACATAGGTAGTGCAGGGTTACCTAGTAAGTACCTAATGCGTACATATTTCCAAATCGCATATCACTAATACCGGAGATCAGCTCAGTGAAACAACGACGGTGTACTCAGGTACTCTTTATATAATTCTCATCACGGTTAGTTGCATGCTTACTTAGGTATTCCAGTTTCCAGAATTGTTAGGGACCAAAAACTGGCTAGTTGTAAGAGTGTTCGAGACCTGGATGTCTCGCCCCCGGAAGTTACCCGGTCCATTCAGATTTCCTGCCAAGGGTGGAAGTGCGTTTTGAAATTCGTTCCCAAGACATTCAGCTATGGAATACCTATCAGTTGACGATCGATGACTTCCGCAATGGATGGCCACTCGGTGGCGAACGCCATTCGGTGATGAAAAAATTATAAGTAAATATCTAACTTACAACTTCTAGTGCAACAAGAAACAACTATCTATTCACCCCCTGAGATACTGGCGCATTTTCCTTCTTAGAGTCTAAATCTATGCTTTTCCTTTTCACTTTCCTCCGCTTTTGCGAGTTCTGATCTCTAGTACTAGTGATTCATCTCCGAACGGCAATAGCCACCGAGTGGCCGGAGAACTCTAGGGACGGAGAATGCGCAATGTAGCCGCAGTGAACAAAGTACGTTCCCCCATGCAACTCCAAGAAAGGCAGTGGTGTCTCGGAGCCAGATGAAATGTGTGCTTGGCATTGGGTACCTTAAGGTCCCGCATCATTTCCACCTTTCTGAATGCTCTTGCGGAGGTGGTCCAAGCGCCTTCTAGAACTGTGAGAGAAAGCATGCCCCACATCGTACATCCCACATCGCACAACCCCCGCCATCAGACACCATCACTACCACCGCCATCACTCACAACCCCTACCAAGGAGACCGACTTTTAAAGAGAAAGATGAAATCATTCCACGCCCTTCGCTGATACCTCCCTCAACGTCACTACGCCCGACCCACCCGAGAGCTATGATGGCAGCATCTATATCGCAGCCAAAGAGTTTGGATGATGTTGTCACCGTAAGATATCCAGATCTTCAAGGTTTCAGTGGCTCTGACCCGGGGCTTACTCTCGACTATTATTCCAGTTAATCCATCGGTTATATCTTCCAGGCACACCGGAAGAACTGTCAAGAATACAAGACATCCTGCAAGATGTTCAAAGGTCCCCCGACGGCTGGCAACTTGCTGATTCTCTGTTGGAGAGGCAAGACCAACACGTTCGTTTTTTTGGCGCTCTTACCTTCACCGTGAAGCTAAACTCCGACTGGTAGGTTCGTTCGGATATTTTGCCTTTACCCGTTCAGTAATCGGGAGTTGGTTTGATATGCTTGTGATGTAGGGAATCGCTATCGGAGGAATATGTACATGTGCTTCGTACACGACTCATCAGCTGGCTTGTCAAACTCGTAACTGAGGATTCTTCGCCGCTTGTCATTAAGAAACTCTGTTCTACGTTGGTGGTCTTTTTCATACGATTCCCAGAGTCATGGCCGGATTGTGTCAGACATCTTACCTGCTGTCTTTTTGCTGGTCGCGCCGTGTCTGCGGCGGAGGCCTTAGACATGCCACCATCATCTCAGCTACTGAAAACCATGAAACCCAGCGCGAAGCTTGGGGCGCTATGGTTCGCGGCGATATTGGTAGAAGAAGTCGGCAAAGTGGATACGAAGAATATCAAGAACCATCACTTTTGCTTCAAGATTCAATCTAATGAAGCTGAGGCGGTTGAGTTGATGAACAATGCTATCAAAATGCCTAATGGGGTGGATTCTATTCCGGAAACCTTTGATGCCCGATTAGTGGATGTCGGGTTGAAGGCATTTCAAGTACGACCTTACATTCTTGCTTTTCCTTATCTTTGCTGAATCTGAGTTAGGCTTGGGTGTTTTACTCCCTTCGTGCTTATATAGATTTCCGCGCCGAATTCCCGTTGTTGAAATCCCTTACACCTATTGCAGTAAACTGGCTAGCCAATGAATGTACCTTCGAAGCTGCGTGTGATGTCGTTATCGATATCCTATCACTATCATTTTCGTTCTTCACCCCGCAGGATAATCACAGTCTGGCGAACATACTCACCTCGCCATGGGCTGTCGAACGGTACGAATCACTGATATCCGGAGACTCAGATTGGAATTCTATTCAATTCGGTAGGCTTCTAGTCACATTCGCTGAAGCAACCGTTCAAAAACTTGCTAAAAGCCTTGATACCTCTTCTGGCCGAGCGATGATCGAAATGCTACATGGTATTCTCACCATACCTGGATATCCACAGGTGGAGGACGAAGTTTCTGGAACCACCTTTGAATTCTGGGGAAGCTTAGTTGAGTTTTTGCTCGAGAATGATGGAGAGGATGGCTTCGATGAGCCCTGGGCTGCAGAATGTCAAAAGGAGATAAAACGTGCCGTCGAAGAATTTTGGAGGAAGATTCGTGTTCCATCGAATCATGAATTGATGAAGTGGTCTAAAGATCAGAAAGATGGATTCATGAGCTTTCGCAAGGATGTGGCTGATTTCGTGGAATCGGCTTATGGAATACTTGGACCTGGGCTTTTCCAACACCTCGTCGATCAAGTTGCAGGGGCGTTGATGCCACAAATTAATATTGTCTGGGAAGAGATAGAGGCAAGTTTATTCTGCTTGAATGCTCTCAGCGATTCGCTCGGCGATGATCCATACGAGGATATATACATGGAGCGTTTGTTTGGAAGTAGTTTGTTTGTAATGCTGGCGGATGTTGAGGCGGATATTCCTCTTAAGGCCCGAACAACATCCGTAAATCTCGTTGGTACGTAGCATCCACTGTGACATTTACGCGATAGCTAACGGTGGTAGGTTCGTATGCTTCGTTCTTCGAGAGGCAGCCTACATATCTACCTCTAGCCCTCAACTTTCTCTTCACCTGTATCTCGACCCCTGCTCTGGCGAGGAATGCATCCAAGTCTATATCCTCGCTCTGCTCCTCCAGCCGTAGTACACTTACCAGTGAATTATCTGCCTTCCTTCACCAGTATGAAGTCTTTTCTGCGAGCTCTAGTGCTGACGACATTGCGAAAGAAAGGGTCTTATGTGCTATATCCTATGTAGTTCAGGCATTACCCTCAGAACAGCAAAAGCTCGGTCCCATCTCAAAGTTACTGGGCTTTGTGGAGGTGGATGCACAAAAGTGCCTGCTTTTGGTCCAGCATCAGCGAGAAGAGGAGGCGAAAGAGACAGGACTGCTGGCATTGCGTTGCTTAGTCTCCATAGGGAAGGGTTTGCAAGCACCAGATGATTTGCCTGTTGATTTGAGTGCCAGCAGTGAAGGACTAAAACTTCCGGTGTCGTTCTGGGAAGCTGCGGAAGGCGGATTACTTCAGACAAAAGTTGTGGAATTGGTTCGAATGCTCTGTCATGCCCTCCGAGGGGACGGTGAGGTTATCGATGCCTCCTGTGGGGTATTTAAAACTGGATTCACGGAAATGACCCCAGGGCTTTTTGTTTTCCGGCCAGACGTGGTCACGGGGTTCCTCCTAGAATATCGTGCACGTACTGAGACAGTACTAGCGACAGCCTGCACGCTCATAAGTTCACATTCGATAGTAGGAAGCCCCGATATCAGTATACAAGTTCGTCAACTGTTGGACTTCGTCGCAACCCTGGTTATGGAAATGGGCGATATCCCCCAAAACGAACCAGAAATTGCACAAAGCGTGGCAGAATTCTTGAGTCGATTGTTGAGACGTTATATCAGCGTGCTTGTATTTTACCAACCGAATGATTGGCTTGAGAGGTTGTTCGTGTTTGTGCTGGACTCTCTAGTCGTGAGAGAGACACTGGTCAAGAAAGCGGCAGCCGGATTTTGGGCAAGCTTCGTGTCTCTAACGAATGAAAGACCTGAAGTTCAAGCCGCGATTGAAGAGATAATAAAGGGATGTGGGCCAAGATTGGTCAAGAAGCTGTGCTGGGTAAGATGACCCTCTCAGGTCACTTTTCACTAATGACTCTGGAATACTGGGCGCTAAAATAAGTATGGTAGGCTTTGGGAGGAGGATGTCAACGGAGCGAAGTTGATACTATTGTAGAGCCATTGAAGAAGCTGGTCGTTAGACAACCCCTATCCAAGGCGTGGCTGAGAGCGGCTTTGGACCAGCCCGGCTTCCCCACTGCCAATATCTCGGAGAAAGATAAAAGATTGTTCATCGAGAAAGTTATTAGGTAAGCAATACCGAGTTGTATGATATAAAAGTTACTATAGTTGCTAATTCAGTGCCATGCAGTCTCAGGGGAAAACGCGGGACTAACCAAGTTGCAAGGGAGTTCTGGCTGAAGGCTAGAGGAACAGAGTTTGCCTGTACGCTCTCAATATTGAATACCGTCCTTTGGATTCATGCTGACTTGATTACAGACGTGTCTTGAACAAAGGAGTTCAGTCTTGGGGACTACCTTACTTAGATGACGTACATCTCTACCTACCACTTAAGTAGGTAGGGACATGGGTAGGGACATGCAATATTGATAATAACTATGGGGATTATTAGTCACAAGATTATCATGATGCTCTGGTATTTCATAGAGGCACTGCGCCGCATTAACTTTCCGTGAAGAAACACTCACACAAGTGATCATACAATCGGAGCAGTGTCCATTAGTGTGCTCCTCTCTCGAAACTCTCCGCTATGACTGCATACCTAGCACTAACTTGAACAGATCTAGATATTTCTCACAATTATTTGTTGCTCTATGTCTAACCCTAGTTCTAGATCTGTTCCTGGGCAAACTCGAAATTCGAAGAATACACCAGTGCACTAAAGCCCTCCAGTTCTGTACCTTTCTCCATTGCCTACACCCGACATAATTAGCCATCAGAATACCCTGGCCCTCTGGTATAGGTTTAGTAAAGGTACTCACAGACAAATACTCATTCGGTGATCCATTCCCAATTACATGTGCCTGCCTCGCCAAACCTGCCAAAACACTCGCAAATTTAGCAGTAGCATTATCCTCGACCACCTCAGTGATCCTGTGTACAACACCCGCATCAGAGTCATCTCCCGTCCCCGGCCCCGCAGCAACAGTTTGTACGGTCGCCCCTTTTGGTACATAAGCTAATGGTGCCAGTTTCCCATCAATCAGTAATTCGAACCCAACGGCTAGCATGTGCGCCATTACTGTCGAAGCCATTGGAGATTCTAACAGATCCGAGGTTTCATCAAGGAGACGCCGTAGTTCTGCGGAAGGAGATCGCGGGATGGAGTCTGGACAAAAGGTTCCAGATTCAGCGAGAACCGCAGGTTCTTCTTCACATGGCGGAAGGAGGAAAGGAAGCCAGTGGATTTCGGTACGGGTTGAATCGTCGGGTGTCTCAACGATGCGGCGGACCTCCATTGTGAGTTGGCGGAATCTGCCGAGGGTAATTGTGTCTCTGGGGGTTAACCTGAGGGATCGATTAGCTTGGAGTGAGTGGGGGAGTAGGTGGGAGCTCACTTACGGCCCGAAAACTTGCTTTGTTGCAGCTTCGACGCGTGCACTGAGGAGGCGCCAGCCGCGGTGAAGTAGCCACCAGGAGAAGGTGAGGTATTGTCGGTTAGTCTCGATGTCGAGACCACCAGCAGGCTCTTCGTCGTGGGACTCGAGTCGAATGGTGGGGTTATTGTCATTGCGCTCGGCCAGGGAGAGGACGGAAAAGAGGTAGTTTTTGCGGCCGAGAAGGTTGAGTTGGACACGCGTTAGAAGCGTTAGGAGGGAGAGTGTGTAGAGAAGGGTAAAAGACCGGGCGAGAGCTATTCCCATGAGCATTGCTTCCGTGAAGGACAAGGGGTGCGCACAACTGATCTTAATTTCATCCCATAGCTGAAGCTTTGTCTTGCGCGGCATTTTCTCTATCGCCACCACTGGTGAGCCTTCTTCTCTCCCTGGAGCGGCGGAAAATGTTTCCGAGGCAAAGGACTGGAGCGACTGCGCATCATCTTCCTTCACTACAGACGGCAGGATTGCGGGAGCTATTGGAGTTCCGGCATCGGAACCGGCGTCGGTGGTAGAGGCTGCAGCGCTTTTGGCGATGCGCGCCGCTTTCTTTTGCTGCAGTTCTTGGGTTAAAGACTCGACGGGGAACTCTTTGACAATGTTTTCCGTCGCAGTGGGAAGGAGTGCAAGGACGGTGTATGTACAATCTTCTTGGTTCTGCTGAAAGCGACGGTTGATACTACAATACGGGTGTGAGCGTGGAAACATGCAACGAATACGCTTTTGGGGTATGGATACTTTTCTTTAGCTACTCGGTCACTCATCATGCGGGTTCGCGCTTCAGAGAGCTTATTGCCTATGAATTGCACGGCCAAGTATCCTGCGCCTGCCAGACCAAACCCCACGGCCAGGTTCGTCCGGTTGCGCTTGAAGAAGTTTCGCGTCTCTTCAAACATTGCAGTGGCGGCAGCGACGGCGGCGGCGAGGAATTGATGTGATAATGCTGTACCAGTGAGAGTGCGTGATAGAAACTGTGGAATATGGTATATGGCAGGGGTTCAGTCGTGTGATGACGATTTAGCAGGCGATAATGATGGCGATGATGGGTGGTGATTAACAGGAACATAAACACGAGCACAGTGGTCTCGAGGGCATGGTTTGAGAACTCCAGAGAAGGTCTGTCGAGACGTATCTAGTGGGTTGGCTGGTTTTAGTCTCTGATTATGGGATTGGTCGCCGATTGATGGGTACGGTGGGAGAGAGGAGGGAGCTATCCTGTTGGCCGAGGCAGCTGCTTGGTCGCGTCTACTTGTGAGAGCCTACTCAACAAAGGCAGTATGACCAATAACCAACCAGACAGTACTCACAGCGGCACGATCCATTCATCAGAGCTTTCTCAGAAGCCACCGTCAGTAGTATGGACTCAGATTAGCGAAAGCTGCGGAATCATCTTGCCTGCAGATAACCGCCCATCAACTCGGTCCGATGCCCTACAAATCCAAACTCCTTTCTTCTCTCGCATGCCGATCGTAACGAAGAAGCTTGCCGATGTCTGTACGGCCCGGTGCACAGGATGGAATCGCAGCCGAAAGTAGATAGCTCCCAAAGCATTCAATTATGGACCCTGTTAAGTACCGTAAGAAAAAATCGCAATTTTTGCAGACAGACGCACGTCGGGCGTTGGGATAAAACAATCAAAGAACGGTCCCCTGACCGCCATTGAACGCAATGGTGACAGTTCAACAGTTCATCCCAATAGACTAACTTGCGTTCGTCTGCAAAATCTCCCATTTTTCTGACAGTATATAAGTATTAGACAAAGAGTAAGTTAAGTACTCTATGCGATTTTCAAGATTTACCATTGGTACTACTAAGTACTTCTTAGTAGTCAAGTATTATAAGTGCATCTTGACCTATCACTCATAACAGTAATTCATCTATTGTCGGGGTATCTCTCCGCTGGCTGAGATGGGTTATAGGTAGATATGCCTACATTGATGTTAGTCGCTTTGCTCGTGAATGTCGAGATCACAACGGAAAGAGTTGATCTGATAGATTGCTCGGTATGGAGGAAAAACGAAGCTTTGCTTCGATCGTTCACAGCGCTAATTAAAACTGAGAAGTGTTGTAGCAAAGCATATAAGTACGAAATCGCTGGACTTTTAACGGGCAGTATACTTCATTTCTGAAGTACTCTATTCGCTGTAGGAATTATGAAAAGCTTTATAGGTGATGACGCTGCATTGCTATACTTTACCTTTGTATCAGGTACTTAAGCACAGATTTTTTTAAATCGCCTGTTTCTCTAGAGAAGTGGTTACCCTCATGCTCCATCTCTCCTTCCCACACGCATCTATATCACCACCATCATTATTGCTGCTACTACTACCAGTACTACCATCACCATTGCCATCACTACCACTACTACTACTGCTGCTCTCTTTACTTACCACCGTTGTGCACGCCGATCTCAGCCTCCAGTAGACTTACTTATTCGGCCCGATCCCCTCAAACCTGTCGCATCCTCAAACCAATCACTCCCGCACTGCGGGGGAAGAGCTTGCTCATCTAAAATCTACGCTAGCTCGGACGATGGTATGATATGGACCGACCACCCGTCTTCTCCCTTGAAGTCCTCACCGACCACGCCCTCCTAAACGACATCCTTAAAGGTTTTTCTTATTTCTCCGGTCTCGACTTCTATTTGGTTCTGCCAGCTAAGGCAACATAAACCAGGCGTACTGTGTACCATCTTCTTCCACCGCTTCTTTAGCAGCTTCCGCCCAAAGACGCGCGATCTTCTAGACCTCGCCCTCCCTTCCTTCGACGACCAAGAGCTCGATACGCTCATAGAAGCGCGCGTTGCCTCCCTTCTCCGTTCCATCGAAGCCTCTCCTTCCCCATCCCCGACCCTGGCACAAGGTCAACTTGCCATACAGTTCTATGAAAAGCGTCCACGCAAGGCAAGCTGGTTTACAAAGGCGGAGGAGAAAGTATGCTGGGAACAGTGGTTATTGAATGTCACTATAGTCACGCCCAGGACTGAGGCTGGTTTGTTTGCCCGCCCGCCTTCGCTTATTACGATGTCTATTCTATTACATGGGGTGGACTTGCTGTGTATGATAGGCTAACTCAGTAACCAGGCCGCGCAAAAGCTCGGGGACAAATTGAAGACCAGCTGCAGGCTACAATTCTAAAAATCATTACCCTTGCTGGAAACGAAAAGAATCACGTCCCCCCGATTACAACGAATGATGTAAATCCGTTCCCTTACACAATCGTGATATCGCCAAAGGGCGACACATGGGGCACACGGATGGGTATCTTTTGAGATTGCTAGGGAAAGAATCGCATACGCATTGAAGAGGGGGGAAGGGTAGTCCCACAGATGAGGTGATAGATTTACGCTTGGTGTTACGGCGCTCTGGAAACAAAAATGGGACATTCTTCGAGATTGTAGCTTTTCGATTCGTAGGATTTGTTCTTTGTCTTGCTTTCGGCTTAAGGCTGCACATTGGTGTGAATGGTAACGATTAAAGCTTTAAAGTGCTTTAGCCTGCATACTAGATCATGACACATTCTTCCCTTAAATTGGAGTACAACGGAATATTCTGTAGTTTTGTTTGCCATTGTCACAAGCGCAGCCTGAAGGAGTTGAGAAAAACCAAAAGAAAACCCAAGGGACTAAAAAAAGAAATCTCTCTGCGCAATGAAACGGATCCCATACGCCCGCACCAACACCCACAACTATGATAGAGTCTTGTCTGACCAAGCAGTTTTCTCGTATGTCATCAAATATGATCGGAAAGTACAACATCTGCATATAGATGTTTACATAGTCTTATCGCCGCTGATAGAATCAGCTTTAGCACGGAGATTGGCTGATGCAGAGTTGGCCGAATGGAACTGTTTGGCGAGGAGGGGCTGGAGGAACGACTTGAAGACAACTTGCGCACCACTACAAGCCAATCTCGAGTTAGCGATGGATGGTCTGGGCTATCGGGCAAAACAGATATCAAGTAAGTGCAAAGTATAGGTACCTGAACTGAGGAAGACCAAGCCACATGATTAAGCCAAACTTGAAGATGTAGTAGAAAGGGACCCAGTAGGTCACAGAGAACGCAGACTCAATGACACTGAGGAATGCGAAGACAACCCAATATCTATTCGCCTTTCGAATCAGTATATCGGATAGATAACACTCATTCGCCTGCTAAGAGAGCCAGGAACACTTACGTGAGCCATTGAGTATCGTCAACCTTGGACACCGTAAACAGGGCGTTCATGGAATAATATCCGGGGATGATGAAGCCGGCAAGGTTTGTCAAGAGTTGACCACCATAGTTGAGGAAGATGAGGAAGAAATAGACGAATCCGAGTCCTCCAATCACATACACCTTGGGGACATCTATTGAGGCGAAAGTCAGTCAGTCCCGTCCACTTCACAATCACTGAATAGTAATTATCATGGAAAATAATAGGGAAAACGCACTGGTCTGCTTCTCAAGGTTGTTAAGAGCCGGATATTTGGAAAGCTATCGGATGTTGATAATCAGTACAGATCAGAAAGTAACAACTGGAACCACGGGCGAACAAACCTCTTTATCGAGCTGAGAAACGATGTTCTGTGCTTTGTCTTGGAACGACATAGATGAAGAGATTGAAGAGGATTGCTTGAGAAGTAGTTGCGCAGTTATTGTTGTTGAGTATTGTGTTGTGGGCTGGTGGTCGGGCAAAAGTGAGTGATTAAGTACTTTTAGATGGATGGCGGCGGAGTGTCCTGCAGAGTTGACGTGGTTAGAAAGGTTGAGTTTTTGAAAGTTGGCACAAACAACACTAAGCGGTCCCGGTGGAGTAGTCTACCGCCCTGGATGAAACCAACCTCTAGCAGCAGGCTTGGGACTCAAAACGTCACCATCAAATATCACCCACCCATCCATCACCTTCGGGAAATCGGGAAATCGGATCTGGTCTCGCAATCTATTCTGGTGGCTAACCGTTTTTGGTTGCAGTGCAGTCCACCAGCCCCACCATCTCGCCACACCTTGGTCGGTTGTGTTTTTGGCGCTTCCCCGTTGCTTCCGCAACCATCCATCCTTCACCGAAAAAAACACGCCAACACGCCAACACCGTCGAACTCTTTCACTGAATCAATCGTCTGCCCGAGTTGACCTCACGAGAAAGAGACTATACCATAATCTAGGTAGTAATCGTATAGTCAGGAGAACCTACTACCGTAGAGCAGGTACTGCCCGAACTCTTCTTAGTCGCAGGCACAAAGATTTAGTCGTTGGATCGGTTCAGAATTTCCTGTCTGTCTCCTATCACCCTCTTCTGTCAGCTCTTGGTTGCCAGGGTATGAATGTTATTTTATTTACATTTTGTGAAGTTGCATCCATCATCACAAACACTCTCACTTGTCTTGCCACGACACGACACGACACGATAACCTCGACAGCCCTTCAACACTTCAATTTACTAACCTCACAAACACCAACACAAATACAAACGCAAACAAACCATCACCAAAGGAGATACCCCCCAAAATCGACATCGACATCGACATCGACTACGACGTCGCCATGGAGGATGCATCACCGCCAGCAACGCCCTCAGGTATACATACCCCCAACCGATCCCTGTTGTTATTGCAACCGTTGGAGCTCACATCTTCTCCCCTAGCAACAAAATCTGAACAACAGCAACGGTCGCGTTCGCGCTCGATTATATCTAATCCAGCAGGCCCACAACCACCGGTTGCAACTCCGACTTCTGTTGCTCAATATTCCCCAGAGAGCCATCCCACAACAGACCCTTCTCTTTTGGCTTTGACACAGCAACAAGTCTCTGACACAACTCCAATTCCCGTCGACAACGCGCTTCTCGATCAATCACAATTATCATCATCCGTAAATGCCTTTCCAATTGATCCTGCACTCGGAGGCGGTCCATCTCCCGACACTCCAACTGCCAGTGTTGGCGATGCACCATCCATGTCCCCGCCAATAATCGACATGGTTCATTTTCAAGAAGCCCCAGCTGCTGTGGAAGAAGAAGTGCCCGAGGCAGATGCAATGGTGGAAGATGATTCTACAGGGCGAACCTCTGGAAGAACGTCGAAGAGAGCATCAGCTGCTGCCGAAGACAACGATGCTGAGCTTCGCCGTTTGGCCAGTGAAAATCAAGATGTTGAACTTGGGGAGCTTGCACGGAGAGTGAGAAACGATGAGAACTCTCCTTCCGCTGAGAAGACAAGACAGGTCTATGGCCTTGGATGGTACGTTTGCCTAGTGTAGCGAAGCTTTTTGATTGAGCTAACGGAAAATCCAAGGTTGATGCACAACTGTGAGCGTGTCCCTGACACCTCTGTAGCTGTTCCACGTAATCGTGTTTATGCACGTTATGTTACCGTTTGTGCCAATGAAAAGATTAAGCCTCTCAACCCGGCGTCTTTTGGCAAGCTGGTGCGACTTCTGTACCCAGAAATCAAGACCCGTCGTCTCGGTGTCCGAGGACAATCTAAATACCATTATTGTGGTATTCGGCTTGCTGGAGAACATACATCCCCTAATGCGTCCCACGGTCCAGGTTCCGCTTCCGGATCGGAACCACCCGCGCATGCGGTTGGGGATGATCATGTGCAAGTCTTTATCCCTCTACATCCTTTCTATATTGGTTACTGACTGATGGTGCTTGCAGTCCCAGTAATCGCGCCACTGCTCCCATTGGCACTTTTGGTCCCTCAAACAAAGCACTATCCAAAACTTCACACTATCACGAAACACCGCTATCGAATTTTATGCTCCATGATTTATGCTTTTTACGACATGACAGTCCCGATAGTCTTACATCGGCTAATGATGTTTTTCGAATTCCTGATATCAATCCATTTATCCCCCCTGGTACGGATCTTGACGTTGCCGCTACTTTGATAGCAATATATCGTTCACATTGCACTTCGCTGGTGGAATGTGTCCGGTACATGCGCCTGAAGCAATTTCATCAATTGTTTGTCTCATTTCATGGTACCCTGACTGTACCGGTCCAGAAGCTGTTGGCTGCGCCATCGTTGGCCCCTTGGATTCGGGAAGCTGATTGGGTCATGTACAAAGTATAAAAGCCCCTCTAATATGTCACATTTGGTATTAACTGTAGCGAAAACTCATAGGAAATGATTCGGCTTTTATCGCCTCTAGCTTTGCAAGTTGTTCCGTCATTCGTTCTGTCTGCATTACGCCAACTATCCACAAACCTTGCTTCCCACATTTCCACTACTTTCAGCGCCTGTTCTTACCACGTTATACAAGCAAAATTGGCTCCTGCCACGATTTTTGCAAGTCTTGTCGACCGCCTTCTGAGGGTCAATGATGCTGCGCATGCGGCTGCCAGATTTTTGGGTAATCCTCCAGATCGAGAGCAGATGGTCAAGGATTGGCAAGCATATGTCAATCCTCAAATAATTATCAATCGCGAGATTCCTTGTCATGCCCCACTCGCTAAGCATATTCTGGGGTCCGAGATTTCCAATCTTCTACAACCAGCTTCAACACAATATTCCAACGGAGCGACCTTATCACCTATTCCCGGTAGTGAGGATGGTGCGAGTACGGAAAGTGTTTTGGATAAATGGACGAACTTCCTCACCAGCCTACCGGAGCGCTTTGGAGTACAGTCACCAAGGTATTTCAATATATGTCTTGGCGCTGTTGCTTCGGCTGCGTTAAGAGATTTGACGACTAATGGTGCCATCTCATTCGGGAGTTGGTGGGTAGTTCGTTGTTGGATAGACGAATGGATGAGCTGGCAGGCTGAGAGAGGCGGCTTCCTCAATCATGGATTGGAGCAGAACATAGTATATGGGACCAATAGGGAGCGAAGGTCCGATGGGAGCGACTTAATTGATACAAGTGAAGAATTGGGTCATGACGATAGCGGTGTTTCTTTACGTGAGGAGAACATTCATCTTTTGGAGGATGTTGGGGACGATCGAGATAACCGGATGGTCTCCATCAACTTCGGGAAATAAGCACCAATGGGACAGTGATGTATGTTACAGCAAAATGTCATAGCAACCGGCGATGTTTGTGATCAATTGGTGGCTTTCTTGTACTTACGGGTTATGTTATGGTTTTTTTTCTGGTGTCTTCGTGCGGTTTCTTTATACTAGGGTTACTCGGGCGCTCGCCTTCCAATGGGCATGGGGTTAATGTTTGTATTGCGATAAAATTTCGAATTGAGTCCATCTTAGTTTCTTTAAGGCCATTTAGCTTCTTCTGTTCCCAGAACTGGAATATTGATTATATTACTGCGACAGGAGAGCTTCATCCCTGTGGTGACTAGATATAGTGGTGCCGCAACGCCACCTTTGACACAACAACGGATCAAATCCATTGTGGCTGATCAGAGACACACCAAATACGTCACCGTAGCATGACCTTCTACAAGCTTCTATCTTGATCTTCACCACGCCACATCAGCTCTACAGGAGTTATTTGTAGACCATCTCTGACCTCTGCTCATCGGTTTAACACAAACACAACTACTCCAAATATGGTGAAAGAGTCAAAGCTCTACGATGTTCTCAGTATCAAGCCCGATGCGTCCACTGACGATATCAAAAAAGCATACCGGTAAGATAGCTATCCACTCACTTCGTTTGCATTACACATCATCGTTGGCTCACACCCGCGTAGGAAAGGCGCCCTAAAGTACCATCCAGACAAGAATAAAGACAACCCGGACGCTGCAGAAAAGTTCAAAGGTATTCACTGAGTCACCTATCGTGTGGACGCTGTAGCTAAGGTTTATTGCAGATGTTTCACAAGCATACGAAATACTGTCGGATCCCGAGAAACGCAAAATATACGATCAGTATGGCCTTGAATTCTTACTGCGCGGCGGCACCGCCCCTCCGCCGAGTTCCGGTCCAGGTGCTGGCGCAGGCGGGTTTCCGGCAGGCTTCAGCCAGCCTGATGCCTATCCTGTACCCGGAGAAAGCTTCGGTGGCGGTCCAAGATTCACGTTTACAACTTCGACTCCAGGCGGTAGTTTCGGCTTCATGCCGGGAAACCCAGAGAACATATTCGCCAACTTTGCGAAAATGGGCGGGCTGGATGGAGAGGATGACTTTGGAGGTTTGTTTGGTGGTGGAAGCCCCCTCGGCGGAGGAGCGAGGTCGTTTAGTGGATCAGCAAGATTTGGTGGTAGTCGTTCGAATAGTGCTAGGAAACCCGTTCCAGAAGCCACTGTTGTTGAGAGACCAATCTCGTTCACTCTCGAGGAGTACGCTACCTATCGTTCGATTCAACCTTGGCAACACCGCTAACCGTTATTTCAGGTTATTCCACGGAGCCAAGAAGAAGTTTAAAGTCAAGCGCAAGACTTTCGACCGTGATGGCAGGATACAGCGCGAGGATAAGGATCTCGAAATCACCGTCAAACCTGGAATGAAGGCTGGCTCGAAGTTCAAGTTCAAGGGAGTTGGTGATGAAATCGAGGGAACTAAACAAGATATCCACTTCGTTGTTGCGGAAAAACCGCATCATTTATTTGAACGAAAAGGCGACGATCTGATTGCTACCATATCAATTCCGCTGAAGGAAGCCCTCACTGGCTGGTCGAAGCAAATCAAGACTATCGATGGCAAGAACCTAAAGGTGTCCCATAGTGGCCCGACTTCTCCTACATGGACAGAAATATATCCTGCTCTAGGAATGATCTTGCCTAAGGATCCGAGTCAGCGCGGCAATTTAATTGTCAAGGTTGACGTACGTTTTTTTCTTTTCCAATGATTCTCATGGTGCATCTGCAGCTAACGAGACTTGATATAGATTGTCTTCCCTGCAACTCTGACGCCCGTGCAGAAAGCCGCGCTGAAGAATATCCTTCCGTAAAGCCCTGTCAATCGGCGACTGTCTGGGTCCGTTCATCTATTATGTTCGTTTCAAGCATGGGTTTGTTCTTTATTTTCTCGCCAGTTTACTGGGTTGGATGGGGCGTAAATGGTTGTCGCATTTCCTTTTTGAACGACTGTAATGATTACCCTTCCTCTGCCTTATTATTTGGTTGGTGATCTGAAGGGGTATCAAATGCATGACATGTTGCAATACTTGCAAATACTTCCGCTAGAGTGTAGGTCAAATAGGTCTATTGATAATTGATTCCAACAAATGTTGTATGGAGGTCAGAGGTGAACCCAACGGCAACTCGAATTGGTCGGGCTAACTTTGTGCCTACAACACTTGCACTAGAATGATTCAACAAATTGTTTCCAATACTCGAAACTAATTGTTATGGTGGTGCAAATCAAATCTTTGTTTGTACTCTACTCATACGGTACTCTAGTAGTACTTTGTCTCGTGTCCAGCCGCTGGAGCCTCATCCATAAGCTCATTTCTCGTTAGCTCGCTCGGCTAGAGCTGAGTAGAGTACTACTCGGGTCTGGGAGTAAAGGATCGGACGCTCCTTTTCTGGAATTAAATTTTGCTGTGAGACCAGGGTGTCAACAGGGGGGAAAGCTGAGGTGGAAGTCAGTGCACTCCCCAGTTTTACCATTTTTGCCATTATTCAGATCGCACTTTGCCTAAAACTGCATCTGGCGCACCCAGTTTTACTGTTTTGTGTGGTTACCTACCAGAACAGGGGCGTCCGATCCTTTACTCCCAGACCCGAGTATAATCCCCATATTAATTATCCCACCCTAGGCAGAAGGCAAGATACGTAGATTCATTCTTATGATGCCGTGGTACTCGATACAGGGGGGAAATAGCAATGCAGGTGTCACAAGCCCATGTATCTTTTAGGTGGGTACTTCAAACGTTGAATTATGTGTTGCTATACTTTTGTACTATGTAGAAAAATATCGAAATATTCAATACGAAACATGCAAGTCCCTCGAAAAACGAACAAAAATGTTTGGGCACGAGAGCAGCAAGAGTTATGTTTATCGAGTAATCCGTGTTGCCGATAATAATACGTGTCGGGGCTTCCGTGCGGTTCAATGCGTAGCATAATGAAGGGGGTCCATCATGAATTAAAAACTCTAGAATACGGCAGCTCATGCCTGCCTTGATACAGATTCAACACAGGCACAGTCTGGCCACGTTGTCTACGCTTATCTTCTTTCCTTCTGTCAATGGAGTCTGTATTTTCTCCCTCGTCCATTTCAGTACCAACACTGCTTGTGCATGGTAAGGTCCGATCAACCCTAACCTGACCGCTGCTGATAGCACTGCCTTGCAATGATTGAACATAAACACATAACAGACGTCCTCCAGTTGCAAACCGGAAGCACGGCATATTACCCCCCATGCAATTCCAAAATGCCCACTCGTCTTGCCCTTGCGAACGAAGTGCTTATACCTGTCCACCCACTGCCGCTCCTCGGAGTCAAACGCTGCTAGGGATGCGGAAAGGCTTTTATCCCAAACAGTCATCAATGTTCGGCCTTGGCTCGTGCTCGCATGGCGTGCAACATTGCATGGTGTACTGGTGTCAAGCTCGTTGTCGAGAATAGCACTGTCCAAGGGGATTGGTATATGCACAACGTAGGATTCGAGAGATGAGGAAAACGCAAAGCTTCCAAGGGGGAGCGCTGAGCCGGAGATTAGGAGCCAGATATATGATATCATGAAGGCGAGGTTGTGTCTAGGTTGCTAGGTCATTATTAGTTCAGGAGCGGCGTATTAGACATCTGTTCAGCCACTCATACCAGAGCACCAGATATTCGAAGGCGTCCGAGTCCGAGTAGCTTTCTATTATCGAGGATCTCTAAGTACATAAGTACATTATAGGGGTATCAATAAAAGTTGTAAGGCTTATAAAACTAAAATCTTGTCGTAGACTCTTAGAGGAGCATTCGGGATTTTTAAGGACTTAGAACAGCATTCTATATAAGGCTTTCATAAGGCTCCCATCACCCCGATGCAAAAAGGATAGTTTTATAAGTCTTATAACTTTATCGAAACCCCTATAATGTACTTAAGTATTCCATCACTAGTATTAAACTTCCCCCGCCTTACTAGGTATGGCAAAATTCGTCTCTAATACTCATCTCCACTCCGTCCACTCCGTCCGCCCCATTGCCCACTGGGTGTCCGAGTATACAGTTCATGCTCCTGCCATCGGCGAAATCATCATGGTTTGCTTGCCACCGCAAGTTGCTGGTTCTGGATCCCTTACCTCTCCTTCGGCAATCTCTGATGCCTATAGAACCAACTATCATCCCTACATCGTTGTGAGGTCGACTATCGGCGTAACTGATTGGGATCTTAAAATTTTCATCTATCTTCCTTTATCGAGTTGTCCGATTCTGTCAGCTTTATCACTGGTTTGGAGCTGGAGAAGAGAAAGCAGTTTATTCCGTTGCCATGGATTCCAGCTCTCGACACCCTGTCTGAGTTTGGTGATCCTCTCAGTTCCAGGCTACTACCCCAGGTACAAAACTTGGGTCACGACTGGCACCTTCAAGGTTAATATGGGAGTAAATGCGCCGGTGAATTTCTTCATCCCCAGCTTGACGTGCCCGTGCATAAGCTCATGCCTAGTCGTGTAGGCATATACTGATTTATTGCCGCTTTAGTATAAGGCATTTCATCCTCGAGCCATCGTGCCTGCTTCTGAGCTTATTCACCTCATCAACTACTCCACTCTTCTCTACGATGCTAGTGTGCCCTAAGTCTTCCAAGTTTCTAGCTGAATAGGACCCGCGGGACTAGGTCCGATGGCTTGTGCTGGATTTAGAATATCTGGAGGAGGAAATGGCAACGGCAGCAGCTGCAGCCCCATCACTGGAGTAACCTAGCATGTTTAGTACAACCGCGGTATTAGCTCTAACATCCAATTTCTCGCTATTTTGTAATCTGATGCGCTTCCGGTCTTCTATGCTGCCCAAGACGACGAAGACGACGAAGACGAAGACTATGATGGCGTCGTGGTAGGCGGCGATGTAGACCAGTGGTTAGTAATGTTTGCACTGAACAACGCTTTCAACAAGGGAATGTTAGAGCGGCAACAGGTGGCATGCCCAAAACTGGGTCACGAGTACTTGAATTTTTCATCTCTGAGGGGGACTGGCGATTGTGTTTCTGGCTATTCTGTTAAGTGTACGGGGATTGCTGGCGCTATGGGCACATGATATCATTTGTCTTCTTTCTCGTTACATGCACCTACTTTAAAATGAGGAACGTTTTGCGCTTCTGTGGAAAATCTTTCAACCCTCTCCATCCTGACCAATCTCCGCCTCCACAAAATGGTAGTCATAGACTGCATAGGATCGAAAACGTGGTGCCAAAGGGCACAAAATAATGACACAATCCCCAATTCTCTTTCCGGCTTCTCATGAACCTAAATTACCCGAGTTTCGATAGGTCTCGGCTTCTATTTCGAAAGAATTTAGTGCTTCTATGGTACGCTAGCATGCTAGATCGACTTGGTCTACCCTACTTACTCAAGCGCCAGCTTCTGAAATTCAGGAAACGAGATCATAAGGAATCTTATGTTGGCCAGTCTAACTAGCCCTCTCCTTATATGATCCCAAGCCGCCTCGTACCTCAGAGTTAAATCACTTAGCCCGAAGAGGGTCACAGAGGGCAGATAACGTCTGATGCGTGATCCACTCGAATTGAAAGTAAGCCCTTCAATAATACAAACACTTGGAGGAGCGTACATAAGATCTTTCCATTTGAGTACCATATGAAATCTTCGTTCCTTGCATACTTTGTATTTTTGAGTGTTTGTCTAATGTAACTCCATTCCTGGAGCTGCAGCATAGTATCATCATGCCCTTAACACAGTCTCAGTTTATAGGTAATGCTTGATTCTTTGGCATCGGTTTTGGCTGTAGCCTCAGTATTAGGATGCACAGATATCCCACTTTTCACACCTTCTACTATCGACTACCTTGGTTCAGATGACGAATGTCATAAAGCGCCTCCAGTGGAAATAGTTAACATCAGCAACTGGAGATCTAAGCACTACGAAGACGATAATATTCACTATGCATTCGACGACGACCCAGTTGTGTGCAAATACAATGTTTTTATGACCTCAGAGCTAGTCTGAAGCCTCTACCTATTTCAATATCCTATACGATCAAGAAACAAGTCTTATACAAAGACCTAAAATTCATACCTAGTTTGTACGCAGCTGAAGGGCACATTGTTACTCCTTTTAATTGAGCTGTACTGGGGAAAATGTATGCTTTTTGATTTATTTCCAGCCCAGACTTCAAATTTCGTCCGGCCCTAAGCTATCATACTCCGTCTGGTAGTAAAATCACTCCATAGAACGTCAAAATACCAAGCTCGCCCAGTATGTAGTGTGACTTGGCTGAACTCCTGGAAACAGATATAACTTTTTGGGTTAAAACCCTATCTTACCAGTCTTTCCTCCTGTCAAGAAGGCTAGAAAAAATGGAAAAAGACTAGTAATCTTTTCCAGACAAATTAGTGTATTAGATCAATAGGGAGATTTCTATACTAAGAATTTACTTTAAGTAGAAATTGTCTTTACGAAGCATGGTATATACATACGGAATCAGACCGGGCTTCAGAGTTTGTACTTCGCAGTGTAGTCTGGGAAGTCAGAGTTGTACAACTAGGGTACCGATAGGCTTCTTACTAGATAGATTACACGGAGAGGGTTCTCAAAGTGCTGCTGGAATTTTCTACCAGAGTTCTGGAGTTGGAGTTGGAGTTATTCAGCCAATAGAGAGAAAGCATTGACTTCGAAGGTCTAAGGAACCGCAGAAGTTTCTCTGACAGAGTTGCTATTCCCTTCGTGGATTGATGCCATTAATGCCCTTGTTGCCGCGAAAATCTAAACTTTTAGAGGTAACACTTGTTACGCTAGCGAACCCCAGCAGAGGAAAACCATCTCAGAAGTTGGAGAGAACACACTAAAATCCACCAGCCAACTGGAACGCTCTGGACTCCAGCAGAAAGCTCCAGTAGCACGTTGAGAAACCCTAGTCCCTTCAATTAGAAAAGAGGGGATTTGCAAGACGATTGAAATTCGTTCCAATCATCTCAAGTAAAAGACGGACTTCAACTTCCGCCCCGAGTGATAGCGAATGCACGGTTGGGCCAAATAAATACTCCAAATTACTTCTTTCCAACTGCTCGTATTTGGTCCGATTACTCTGCATGAGAGTAGATCGGTTGGTTGTGTTGATCCCTATAGTTCTGATCTTGTTGTTCCGTGTTAACTGAGACAGTGGGGGACTTCAGCTACAAATCCTACATTATAGGACGTCGATAAGTTTCGTAACATTAACGCAGTCTTTCTGCACTCAGAAACTGCTTGTTGGAGACAAATATGCTCTCTATGAGTAAGGGAATAAGGGGAGACAATTGCACTCCACGTCTTTCAATGATACCCAAGTACACCTGAGAGGTATATACTGGTGATGGATGAGGCTACTCCGTTGAATATGGAGTATAACAAGACCTGGTACGCGCTTTTATCGTTCAGCAATCTGTACCGTGCCACTTGGCTATTGGTCGGAACTATGTGCTTCTACTAATTGCCAAGGTGGGTACTTTTTGCACCTACAAAAAGAATGTAGAGCAGCAGGTACTGAGAACGCTTGAGTAAAATGAGCGTATAAGTCGTGCCGTGTTAATCAATAAGAATCAGGCTGGTTCAATACGCAGCGCGCCCATCTTTTGTTGCGTACAGGCGAAGTATAGAGGCGAGAAAATGGGCGTTTGCTCCCGACAATATTCTCCAGTCACTTACTCGCTCGCTCGAAGGTGCTGCTTTGTATGTGGTGCCTGCGGGAAGAGGGAACAAGCAAAACATGGTCCGTGAGGTTGATGCGGCTGGCCGGCCATGGCGGAATTGCGTGCATCTCATTCGTTCGATTCGATTCCGTTGGCTGAGAACAACCCGCATCATGTACTGGCGTGCATTCATGTATTCCACTCCCGCTGATAGCTAGCTCCCCGCCTTCCCCCTCGCTAAACAAAACCCACCCAAGCTTTCTGCAACTGGGATCGCCCAGGTAGGGATGTAGGGCTTTCCAAATCAGCACAGTACCGACAAAGAGGAGTCGGCTCTTTGCACAGGGTATTTATTTGATGCCGTTTAATTAATGCCCATCTATCTACTTAAGTAGGTAAGATCTTCCTGAGCTCCGTCTGAGGAATTGTTCAGCCTCTTTCACCTTTACCGTTTCGAACAGCAGTGAGTGGAGTGCTTCATGCAACCCAATTCGACCCGCCACCAGTAATACTTTCCAACCCCAGATCGCAACAACTGGGGCGAACCGGCGTACCACAAGATCGAGCGCTTCGTCCCCCAAGTCTAATTCTATTACTTACAGACACACCATCTGCATTCGCCTCAATTCTCCGCTTCGCCTCTTCCTCCATGGACAAATATCTACAACATGCGTCTCTGGTCTTAGCCCGGGAAGCAATTCCATCGCAAAATGTTGTCATTAACGGAGGGGGTAGACCGGGACTGGTGTTGAAGGAGGCGTTTGTGTCGAGCATTACGCTGGCGATGGTTGCTATCACCGTTGTCAGCTTTTGTCTTGCTAGACGTCTTGTCGGAGTCTCCTGTTACAGCGGGCTTCCTCTCGCGAGGTGGTGTAAGCGCATACTGATTGCTCTGTTTCTATTTTTTCTTTCCTTATGCTGATGTCTTGACTAGTAATTTTTGGTATCTTCATCGACAGCTGGTTGTTTGTCTTCTCCAGTACTGTGCTGCAATCAAGCTTCGGTCTAAACAGTGGGCCTGAAGCCTGTGACGCTGGAATACTGCTTTGCCTGGTTTGCTACTTGAGTTCGAAAGTATTCCTCCTTCGATCTTAACCCCTGAATAAGTTGCTGACGATTCTTGTAGGTCGTAAGTGCTGTAAGCTAGCGGATATCGATAGTACACTAACTCATAACCTTGTTGCAGTTAATCTATTTCTTCCTTGTCGAAAAGGTATTTGTTGGCCATCACTCAAGACAAAGGGGCCTGCGAGTTGATTTGTGCTAGGTTTTCATCATTCGCGGAAACAGACAAAGATGGAAGGACAAATTGTTCATGTTCAACATGTTCGGGATGCTAGTCCCGTATTGTCTAGTCATCGTTTTGACCTTTGTATTGTATGCCCACTGGTTCATTTCCGCAATATTTCGGCTGACACAAGGAACAGTCGCAACGCTGAAATCGGCGAGGATAAGCAGTGTCGGATAGGCCTCAAGCTGGCGGCGAATATCCCCCTCCTTATCTTCGATATCGCGATTAATGTAAGGGCTTTCCGAATCTGGAGAAGGGTACGTTTTAACTGATGTACTCTAAATTGACTAGGTGTACCTGACATGGCTGTTCTTGAAACCATTGCGGGGTGGGCGTTAAAGGGCTGTCTAGTCAAAGATCGTAGGTGCTGACATATTATCTATAGGTCTTTGGAGTTTCAAGAACGGGACTGTGACAAAGCAAAGTCGTCTTCGACGAGTGGCCCTGCGAACTTTCATAGGGAGTGTTGCGACTTTACTGTCAACCTTGGCGTTAGTGATCCTATCTTCGGTTCTAAGAAGTGTGATTGGTTTCTGACCGGGTGTGCAGAAACTTGACCGCTCTACTTGTACTGAGAGGCCGTGAACCAGGCTGGGTATGCTTTGCAGCGTGTAATGCGGATGGTTGGTGATCCGTAATTGGACCATAAGTTGCAAATTTTTGCTGACAAACTAGTACTATTCTCGGTGTTGGTACTTCATTGGGTCACCCATCAAGATGAAGAGGGCATGGACTCGAGAACTCGGTGCGAAAAGTGCAATAGAACTCTGGGTGGTGGTCAGTATTCCCTCGGTAGTTCGAACGTTGTCCGGGGAGGAGTTGATCACAGTCTTCAACGACCATTCGGTGGCCAAGTCATAACCAACTGTACAAGCAAGAAAACGGATGTTAAAGACAAGTCAATCCCCTTGGAAGGCATTTTGACACGAACGGAGTTCACGAGAGACGTCGAAAGCATGGGCGGCAACTCCTCGGAAGTAGATCTTAACAACAAGAGGGATTCCTCGACCGATCACATTCGAGACATTCGAGACCCGCCTGCATAATGTCAACATTGAAGATACAATGGGGGTAGAAGTTGTTGGCCTGTGTTAAATTTAGCGCTGTTCTCTTTGTATCCATTTGGTGTCTAATGGCTTCCTTTCGTACCTTTAGCAATTGTTGTCGTATGGGTATTAATTTTCTACCGGGAGTTTGTCTTCTTTTGGGTTACTCCGGGGTGTACGAATACCTGGACTGTCAGGCGGCTTTTTTTTCAGTGGCTAGCGCCAGCAATTAAAGACGGATGACAGACTAGTGTATGAACTGGAGCCGAGAAGAACTTATTGGGTGCACTTACTGAGACTCAACTAGCTGTATTAGAATTAGATCGAAGTATTAATTAGCACCCGATCATACTATATGAAAAGGGTGGTTTTTTAAGACGGTTTATAGGGCGTAACGGTCTTGCGACAGTTCGGCTACCGTTCCCCAATCTCTGAACAGTTCCAAAACGGCTTCCGCAAATAATGCGCTTATAACCGTCCTAAAAAACCCCCAATTTTATGTAGAGCTTGATGAATGTATGGATACAGAGTTGGGTTTTATTTGTGAGAAGATCATGGAAAACTGCAAGATATGGTTCAAGGGTTTTGCAAGGTACAGGAGAATGAACCAATGAGAACGAATGAATCTTGGCCGACATTAAAACATTAAAAACTAGACTCAATATCTGAAATGGAATCGCGGTTGGAGGCATCATCTAGCCACATGTTTAACTCCTTCTGAACTTTCTTCGCTCTGCGTTTCGCAAGCCGCTGGTGTCGACGCGCTCCTGCATCCACCTGCGAGTCCTCATCTTCTTCAAGTATAGTTTGGATAGGGTGCGAGAATCCAGGTCGTAGAGTGAGGCTAGTGGCATATATGGACTGGTACTGGCCTGAATCTGTTGGATTCGACCGGCGATGCTGACGTGATGGGTCGAGGATTGTGGATAGAGATTCGGTGGAGGAGGAAGGAGAGGACGATGACGACAAGGAGGAGGAAGAGTAGAATGGTAGAATTCCAAACACGGATGCAAGACTGTAGGCTAATAGAGCGACGAGCGACCCAATCCCAGCTCCAATAATGGCGGCCGATCCACAGTAGATGTAGAGAATCTGTCAAACAGTGGAGCAGTGGGGTTAATAGTCAGTCCAGAATCAGCGTATACACGTATATATACTTTACAAGGTCAGACATTGTAGATACTGACCTCAAAATAGGAGAGCACGTTGATGGGGCTATATAACAGGAGAGACAATGATCGCGCCCCGAATTGGAGAAGGACTAGGAGGGGTGAGAGGAGCCATGCAAATGGGCGAGAGAGAAGACGATAAGGGAATATTACGGCGATCGGAGCGTTCTTGAGGATGGAGATGGTGGCTGTAAAGGCAGTCATAGAGGGTATGTGGGGGAGCACTACCAGCACCGTTGTTGAAGTAAGCTTCTCACACCCGAGGAGTATCTAGAACCCTAGACACTTCATTAGTAATTTCCACAGTTCAGTTCGTTCTGTGCCACTCTAACTGCACAATTGCAATAGTACATGTAGTCATACCTAGCACAACTACTGGTATATTTGGGTGCTGGCTAGTTGTTGTGGTCACTGACATCGCAAGTGGGTGTCTTTTCCACTGGTGCTGTCAGTGTCGCCCATGTGTATCCCCCAGTACTGCCGTCGCTCTTGTCAAGTGATCCCATGCTCTCGCTTGTATTCAAAATGTAGCCGTCCATGAATATATATTAATATTAATACTCTCACGTGCATGTCCATCTGTACATACCGAGTCTTTGAGCTGTGGTGCTCTGGTGCACGTTTACTACCTCAGTGCATGCTGACAATGCTAGTCAGAGGTAGAAGACTGCTGCTGCAGTTCTGGTCCTATGACGATGTGTGGATGTGTGGAGCACCACTCCGCACTTAGAGTACAGTAGGTACTAATACAGTCGTGTACGCATGGATGTGTGAGCTACTTTTTCTGTGCAGCTACTTGGACAGGTAGCCCTACCTGCAAGTACTTACCTACTGTACCAAAAAAGCCCCGTTTATTGATGCCGAGTTAATGCTGTATTATTGTTGAATTCTTTATAAATGTATACATTGGCTAAACTTGTGGGGTATTTTGGAATTTGCAACAATATCAATTGTTTTAAATATGAAATCAATTTCACACTACTGTAGCACAGAAGACCACATTAGGTGGTGTATTGATGCCACATTGATGCTGGATTGCTATCATTCAAAATGATGTGCATTGAGTTAAATGGTAGTGTTATACTATATTACTTCCACATGTGTATATTTTGCAAATGTCTACACACATTCGCACATGCATGCACATGCTCATACATGCCCACTCATGCCCAATAGCTTGTGTCCAGGCCTGACACTGCCAGCTGACTGATATATGGTAAAAAAATATATCTCTGGCATGATTTGAACCTATTACAGTGGGTATTGTACACACCCACTAACCACTACACTTTGTATGTAGTTTGCTGAATACAATATCATGTTAGGGCTATTTGTAAGTATATTGGTTTTATTACTGTCACATCATTGTGACAAGAATGTGGAATGCCTGCTACATCTATGCAAATGCTCAATGCTACTCAATTGACCAATATTACCCCATTCAACTAAATACTCAATCATTTACAATGTCATATTTGCTGGTATCTTCTATTACTGTGGTATTTTGAGCTATTCCCCAGTAATTGAAATCTTAAATTTAGTAATATGCTACAATCACTGGACTCTGGGAGTCATGCTGCACTCGGGTAAATGTGGCACTGCAGTCACATCAATAGACGGGGTTTTTTTGGCATAGTACTTAAGTAGGTATTTATTGCCCACTTTCTAGTTCTACCTCTGCCAATACCAGATGTCCCATCCTCTCTCCCACCATCACATCGCACACACATCATGGGTAATAACCCCTCTCGCGCTGCAATCCAGCACCATCACCCACAACAGCAGCAGTCTACTTCCTCTTCAGCTTCCGCTTCTCCTCCGAATGCACCTACCCGTACTCCATCATCATCTGCGTCAAGAAGGCCCGGCTATCGAAGAAACTCATTGCAGTCCCCGGCGTCGGTAAAATATAGCACCCCAAACTCTCAGGAGTTTTCTACCAGCGCGAGATATCGCCACCAGCAACAACAGCATCAGCACGAAGGTGTGACTGGGGATTTCTTGCTTCCATCCGAACACCATCACCGATATCATACGCCTCCATCTAGACGGGAAAGCATAGCAGAAACCATTTCGGAGAGTGGTTATAAGACGTTTCCAGCTCGCACTAGAGAGGAGCTGCTCCAGGATGCGGCGACACTTAGGCTGTTTCCCTCACCACCTACAAGTCAAGATAAGACGTTGACGGCCGCTACGGCGATGAGCAGCAGCAGCAGTAATGTTTCACCCAGTCCCTTCGCGCCAGGTGTGAATCCTTTTGGTCGACTGGCTCCGAATCGACATCCTGCCACCGCCGGTGAGGGTATGCGGCAGGGGAGGGGAAGTATGGAGTCTACCACGGCGTCGATGGAAGAGGACCTGGCACCCGAATCTGATGCTCGTGCCACTCCTACGCTCATACAATGGCCTCACCCCGGAGCCAAGGTGTACATTACGGGTACATTCTGCGCATGGGAGAAGAGGTATAAATTAGCCCGAAAGTCAGTATCTACCCTTCGTATCGACGCGCCATTACTTCGATAATACAATGGCCGAGACATACTGATGTTATCGACGCAGTTCAGCTGACGGCATCATGTCCGCCGTTGTCGATCTACCTCCTGGAACGCATCATGTCAAATTCCTTGTCGACGGCGAGATGCGAACGTCACCAGATCTTCCAACAGCCGTCGACGACACAGGAATCCTCGTGAATTACCTCGAGGTTTCTGTGGATGAAATGCCACCGTTAAACCGGCAATTTTCAACCGACAGTTCCTCCGGAAATCCAAAGGACTTGGCTTCGTCCGAGCGAATCCCCCCGAACGTCCCCACAGAAAGCCGACTCCATTATACTACTGAAATTCCAGCGTATTTGAGAGATTTCGCAGAGAATTATAATGACGAAGATATGAGGGGCGCTGGCCATGCCGACAATGCACCACCGCCTCCGAGCTTACCAATGATGCTCCAGAAAGTTATTTTGAATACCAGTAACCAAATGAAGGATGATGCCAGTGTTCTAAGTATTCCAAATCACGCGGTGCTCAATCATTTAGCTACGAGTTCAATCAAAAATTCCATACTGGCGGTGTCGGCAACCACAAGGTATAAGAAAAAGGTTTGTAATTATTCACATCTCCCTGGATTCGAGAAGGGCATTGTTTGACACAATGGTAGTATGTCACGACAATTCTGTACAAGGCTGCTTCGGCACAAGAGGATTAGGGGGCAACCATCGTATAGTTTGTTCTGGTCTCGCATTTAGGAAGGATTGTCTAACATGTGGTGCATTTGGTTATCTGTTGAGATGCGGGGGTGCTACACAGTTGATTACTCGGTCACTTATATCGCACATGGGTGTGTACTTTTGGAGCGTCAACGTCACTAATTCTGCAAATGGGGAGTTATGTAACGAAGAAGTATACCGTCAAGCTATTTTGTAAGTACTCTAGAGGTACTTACATGCCATCCCTTGGGTTGGTTTCAGGCTTTGAAGAGTCTGGCTATAACGCCCGTTCAACAAACTTTGAAGTTTGAGGCCTTAGTAGCCTGGGGTATCTGCTAGGTTATATATAATTCGGCAGTAGGTGGTGCCTGCAAAGGTCCACCCAGTTCCAGGTACTGTAGCGAGTGCAATGGTTCGGATGTCACGCGACAGCGCCATTTCGTCCGTTAATTTTCAGCCGTTCCTCACTAAAAGTGACCGTCACATACCACATAATTACTGCCTTTGCACCAGTCATCCGTTAACTCCAAGTTGTAATAACAGGAACCCTGTAGAAACTATTGTACTCAGTACAGTACTGTACCGGCTAAAAGGGATAGTCCGTCAGTAGTTAGAGGGGGTGTCCGGACTTGTAATATCATCTTTTGGTCAGCGTCAGTAGGACATTGTACTAACCAATAAATATGTCTGAGGCTACTTAGGTTAAAAAGTGTCAGCAAACTGGAAAGTATGGAAAAGTGTAATTGCTATCTCAGTGGATTATTTAGTAAGCATAGCGCTATAGCGAGAATATGGTTCTTGGGAGATAATTGTTGTGCTGGACCACCTGCTTTGCACCGGTCTTTGCAAACATGTCAGTTGAGTGTTGTACTACCATAGTCAGCTGTCAGGAACTCTTTGGACTAATAATACTAGGTGTCATCAAGTCTTTGTGGACTATCCCTCTTGGCCGGTACAGTATTCAACTATGAAATTAAAGATCGCAAAAACTACACGTGTCTGAGGCAATTGAGTACTCAGGTATGGGTCTAAAAATTGGAAATGGATCTGGATAAAATTAAGCAGTTAGAAACAGACCGAACATGTAACTTTTGGAGGGATGAGTTCACACTATACTCGCTGATATCGAAAGTTACCGGACAGAGCCCTAGATTGATTAGATTAGATTACTCGTTATAACATCGAAATAAGTCTGAAATTCCCATATCCGACTTCATTCATTGTAACTAAATACAGTTGGCACTCCTAGGCATTGTCTCAGATTGTTTCCTGAAATGAGGTGCCTGGGAGCTTTTGATATCGACAGGGAGACGTTGGGGGACGCCTCAAAGAAGAAATAACCCTTTATAGAAACACTAACACTTAGTACTAGAATCAACTGTTAGGTGTAGTCTCCTTCCTGACACCTGGGATCCACCACCTCCTCAAATACTGAGAAAAAAAGCACCAGCCTAGAACAATCTAACAAGGAAAACTTAAGAAAATTCCACCGTACAAGAACCTAAGAGAGATGATGGATTTTCTTGAATTCATCGATATCCTCTTTGGACGCACCACGCTATTTCTCGGAAGATTCGACGATGTAAAGTGGCATCACTTCCTCCAAAAAGCCTGTCCAATAGTCTGACCTCACATTCGCAAAGAGGGAAAAAAGTTTCGACGGCATCAGAAAAGTGGAAATGCTTGCTCGCGATAAGAAAGTCCTTTGTGAGGTTGATACCGCAAGGACTCGATAATAAGACACTGAACTAACATGCGCAAACCACAGCGGGAACCCGTGACATAGTCACTTCGCCACAATTTTAGTGCAGTCTAGTCTTTACGGTAATGGGGTCTGCATGCGCTGCTGCAGCAAGGAGACGGGATAAATCAGCTAGGGTGGGATCGGTCAACTCGATATTGTCGAGGAAAATAGAGGGATGTGTTGTCTCGTTTGTTCTGGCCTAACAGCCATATCCTCCTAGCTCTTCAAGTAGCTCTTTCAGAACCAGCGGCAGTAGAACGCCCAGACTCCCTCAGAGCTCTGGTAGCATTTCGCATGTTGACAGGGTCATACCATTTAGTTGTGGCTACCTTACTGCTTTCATACTCAGTTGAAGAAATTGAACGGGGCAGCAAGCAATAGATTATATTCAAGGCTTATCAACCTTCTTCCGGTAACTTTCTACCTCCTTTTTGAGGGTGTTGTTGGTTCTCTGGACGACGAACAGGTAGAATGGTACTAAGAAGCTGGCAATACGCTTCAGACGGGGGGGGGGGGGGTTTGTTGCGCGAGCTGGGCGCCGTACAAGCTATTTACTAGAGCAGCCTTTGCTACAGTCTCCGCTCCCGTACCGCACAGAACTACACAAGCTTCCGCATACCATCTACAGCCACATCCACCACGGAATAGTGGGGCTGAGCTATGTGGTACCTGAAGGCTATGTCTATCAATGCTAATACCCTGGTATGTATCCAATACTAAGATTAGAGGAAGGTCAATATTTGAGTAACGAGATAGTGGCGTTGAGAAAGAATCAACGAATAGCATTACCAGCGCTCGAAACTAGTGAATCAGAGTAAGTCTGGGTAAGGAAGACTGGAGGGAAAAGAAGGAGGATCGGCTGCATAGGAAGTCAATGACGCTGACGGGAGTACAAGCCAAGAGACAATGGCGGTGGGCAAAGTCCGTTTCTAGTACCCAGCAGAGAGGTTGAGAAGCAGTGGAATGTGTGGGTTATATGCCCTATTCCTACAGTTCAAAAAGCCTATTCACGTACGCCGATATTGCTTGTGACTGGGATCAATGCAGAGGAAAAGTCTCAGGACACAGTCTATAATCCACGCTCGTGGCCCCGAGAAGGTGAATGGGTATTACCTTTCACATGTGTTATAAAAACTACCAAGTTACGTGTAGTATTTGTTAGGATTATAGCTGTGAGATTTCATTCAGTTCGGTTTCACCGACCGGGCTTTTAGAGAGCGGTTCATGTAACAAGTACAATTTCCAGGTAATCGCAGCTACAGACACTATGCGAAAGTATTCGTGATCTGTGCGCAGCACACCAAAAATAGACAAAAATCGCCACAATTGAACGACCAAATGTAGACTTTAAGCAGTGGAGATTGAATTAAGAATTTATCTCTTATTTCACAATTGTCTAAATAGAAAATTACCAAAGTTTCAAATTTTTCAAATGTTCTAGGGTATCCCCTGGATCGTAACCGGTTCCCGGCCCATACGGGCCGCCCGCGCAACAACCTCGCCACACATCCAAAAATGGTTGTCAGAGGCCCTCCTTTTTATCAAGTCTTCTTTAGTAGCAAATAAAACTTTCTATCTAAGTGAATTGTAAATTATATGTGATGTGACTTTGTAAGTCTTACTGCCCCTCTAAAATTTGCTCTCTGAACTGGCAACCCCACCCCATGTCAATGCACCACTACCCACTTTTCTCCTTTACAGGTGATTGAATCCCACAAAACTATGCCATTCATTATTGAGACACCACAGTTACTTGCATTTGGAACATACTTAGCAAAGTTTGGGTGGAGATTCGGTATTTCTAGCTGGGCTTTCCAGCTGGCAAAGCCACTATCCCAGTTACATTCCCTTCTCAAGGTAAACTGAAAATTGCCCATGACTACAGCTCTGGCTGAGGGGTAAACATATGCCCTCTTGGATGTTTGACAAAGTGGGTTTTAGCCTTGTTCACTATGAGAGCTGTGTGATGGTTATTGGTATCCTCCCTCTGAGACTCAACTCTCAGGTACATTGCAGACAGAATTCCTTGTGTATAGTGATATTGGGCCTTCAGGGCATGTCTTTAGCACCAAGCTTGAAGGATATTGTGGGGTGTTATAGGCAGAGTTGTGCATCTGGGCTGCACAGTGACATATTCGAGTTTTTGGAGAGCTAATCTGTAGTGTTAGCAATGGGTCCGGGTAACCTGCCAGCGGTCCGGGTTTGGACTGCAAAGACGGGTCAGTTCGGTTCCAGACCCATCCAAAAACTCTACCTGCTGCCTCTTGGCGGGCCAAACTCATACCCGTACCCATCAACCTGTGGGTTTTGCCGGGTTTGGCTAGACCCGTCGGTTCCAATCTCCGGTTTTAATATTTATCGTCACATCCAGATAGGCTACTGTTAATCGCAAAATATTGACACTAGTACTTCACTGTATGTTTTCGATGTATTGGCCGCCTTAATGATCAAAATGAACAGAGACATGCACCCTACCACATCCTGAAAATGAGCATCAACGGTAGTGTTAGCAACGGGTCCGGGTAACCCGCCAGCGGTCCGGGTTTGGACCGGATAAACGGTTTGGTTCGGTTCCAGAACCGTCCAGAAACCCGACCAGCTCTGGCTTGGCGGGGTTGTTACCCGGACCGGACATAAACCCGCGGTTTTTTGGCCGGGATTATCCTACTGCAGAGCCTCATTTTCGCGAACTCAGAGCTTTGGCTCCAATTAAGTATTTGAGTTCTGATCGTATCACAATATGATATATATGTAAAAGATGCAGTTCTAGATGCTCTTTCACCTCCCATTCTCCAATTTGTGATCAGATCACTATTCGTTGAGTTGCTGTGAAATTGTGCCAAAAATTGGGCATTTTTCGAAGTGACGCAATGAATAGTGATCGGATCGCAAATTGGAGTATGGGTGGTGAAAGAGCAACAAAAACTGCATCTTTTACGTATATATCATATTGTGATACGATCAGAACTCAAATACTTAATTGGAGCCAAAGTTGTGAGTTTGCGACAATGTGGAACCGGCCAAAATACTGCGGGTTCGGAGCGGATCGGTTTTTTGATGGGGTAAAACCCGTTGCAACGGTTCCAGTTCGGTTCCAACCCGGACCCGGAACCGAACCGCCACTTTGGAACCGTTGCTAACACTAATCAACGGAGCGTCAACGATTGTTGGTTGTGTATTTTGGGTAATCTGGAGGGCGACAGGTTGTACAAAGTCATAAACAAAGTATTGGCAGCCTTTATAGTAAAAAGAGGAAGCGAAACGCTCCCTACCCCACCTTGAAAATGTGCATCAATGCAGCGTGAACGATTTTTGGTTGTGCAGCTTCGGTAATATAAGTAGCACTTGATCACAAGCATCCATAAAGAAGGATATGGCAGCCTTTATAGGCAGATATGTACAGGGTATTCCCGTCACATCCTCCGGGACAGTAACAACTTATATCATTTACAGAGTCACCGCTAAGTGTTCTTGAGCCTTTTGAGGTACAAAAACAGTCAAAATGATGTACATAGAAAATAACAGCCACATCGAGCTGTGATTGACTATGATGCAAGGCCCACAATCATTGACGCACAGTTGTTGCTCATTTTCAAGATGGGGCAGGGAGCATGTCGCATTCACTTTTTCCTATAAAGGCAGCCGATAGTTTGTTTATGACTGTCTGCAACCTGGTGCCCCCCAGATTACCTAAGATACACAACCAACAATCGTTGATGCTCTGTTGACACTCATTTTCAAGATCCGGCAGGGAGGGTATCGCAGTCTGCTTTGCCTATGAAGGCTGCGAGAAATTCTTTTATGACTGTCTGCAACCTATCAGCGGTCTCATTACGCAGGACGCAAGACAAAAAATCATTGACGCTCGGTTGACCCTCATGTTAATGTATTGTATAGTCAATATCTGCTGACATCGATGATTTGATAAATATATATTTGGATTTAATGGTTGCCTATCAGTGCGATGGAGACTCAACCTGTTGGCAAAGCCGAGCCCAGTAATATTCATGCACAGACCTCTCTCATTCTATCAAAATTGATATATCTCTCTGAATATTACATTTCACCTGCTATAGTTTGATGTATGAACAAATATCCTCATGGGACTGCTCACTATTCTCCCATAATTTTTCTCTAAGTGGAATTCTCGGTCAAGCAACATATAGAACCTGGTGAAAACATATTGACCCAATCAGTGCTACTTTTTCTTACTTTCCGTATTCCTCCTTGTTTCCATTGCGCTGACTGTCATCAAGCCCTGTTCAGCCTTTTTCATTGACCTCCGTATTGGCCGAATCAATCCAGGAACATTTGGTGTGGCACTCACAACCCAGTGCTCTGGGCTTTCCACAGCCTTGATACCATTGCATCAGCAACAACTCTAGTTTCCGTCAGAAACACCCGGGTGTTCTGAACGGCTCTGACAGCTCTGACTGAACCTTCTAAGCTCTGACAGAGAATTACACGCTTTCCGTCGCCCAGGTGACGGGTCGTGTTGCATACATCAGCAAAATGTATTTTAGTCACTGGAAGCCTCCAGGAGTGTCTGAGAGGATGTGGAGTGTAAACTTAGATGCGTCGATTTCAGGAGAGTATCAGACTCTAGGAGGTCATTCCTGCCGGCCTTCAGAGTAACTGGGAGCGCCAGCAACAAGCCTGGAAGCGCTGACGACAAGCCTGGGAGCACCTCGAATCACAGTAGAGCAGTCTGGGAACAACATCATCTTCTTTGGGAATGCTGCTGGTGCGCATGGAAATCATCACTACTACTAATCATTCAACGATTTTCAAAACTCATGTATACAGTTTGTATTCTCATCTATGTATCTATGTATCTATACAGCTACCCATCTACACACGGTATATCTGGAATGGCTGCAGGCGGTGCTTGAGAGGAATTTGAGGTGCGCCTGACAATGACAATCGAGTGAACTCAGAGATACACTCCGACGCCGTGATCGAGCGAGTTTGGAGATGCAATTGGAGATTGAGATTGAGTGAACCCAGAGATGAACTGGGAGGCTGTGATTGAGCGAGTTTGGAGATGCACTTGGAGGCTGATGTCGACTGTGTTACGGGGGTGCTTCCACCTAAGTATCTATACTTACTTATATCCGAAGATACTTATAAGTTGATACTAGGTACACGACCGTAGACCCTATTAAATTCCTTAAGCGTTTATAAACTCGTATAGTCAATCTATACTTTCAACCTCTTTAGATATCCTTGATAAATCTGGCGTTCAGATACTATCGGCAATATTACGTCTACGCGTAATCTCCCTCAATCTTTCCTTCCGGTTATATAAGCGGAAAGTGTATCCCTAGGAATTGCCTGTAACCTATTTCTTTGTTTCTTGGTTAAAGGTCTCACCGGAATCTTTCCTGACCTTGTTCGTGACAAACCACAAGGCTTTTTCCTTAACGCGTTTCTTTCCTTCCGGGACTGTTTAATGAACCTTCCGGTACTTTAGATAACAGTAGTAGCTCGGTCCAACTGAGCTTGACTGCTTTCAGCCTCTGAATTCTCGCTATCCTTATTAACCTGAAATACCCTATCCGAACGGATATAACTTTCTTGGGTTGTATTAACACGTCCTTCCAATAGCGAAGTCGACAAACCCTTTTCCGAGGATAACTGTTCTTCTTCCAATATTAACTGGCTTGCCTCGAATCGAATTCTCAGATTGTCGATATGCGTAGCTAGTCCTTCTGAACGTCCAATAACAGAAGCTATCCACCAAACGCTCTGCGCTACGAAGATGTAACGATTATCGCTGGCGTAACAGATAATCTTCTCCAACGCATAAGCTATAACGTCGTTGTCGTTCTCGAAGGTAATTGTCATTCGTGTAGATAGTACTTCATGGGTGCGGGGCTGCCGCTACACAAAGCTAATAGATTTTATATATAGTAATAGATATAGGTATAGGTATCATAAAAACTTAATAATAAATAACGGTTTTCTTCCGCTGGTAGGTATCGCTGATTGTTTCGCTGCTAGAGCTTGCCCTTTTCATTGTCGGAACAATGTGACCTTTTTTATAGAAAGTTCTCGGGATGTTACACATGTGCACCCATTTTTCCTTTCCATGATTTTGATAGCAATGTGCTTTTGCGTCTTACATTCTTTATCGACCGCATGCATACTAAGGCAAGTCGGCACTGAATGCGCCTAGTAGAGCTTGCCACGAATCCCCAAGGTTATCGTGTTCATGCAGGTGAGGTATTAAAGCGTTACGCTCCTGACTCTGATCAGGCCACACCCGCAAGATATCATATATCAGATCATAACTTCAACTTGGACATCTCACTCTCGTATGGTTCGGTAATCGGGAACATCTGCCAACATAGCGTACAGTGTCTGTTGGCTAATCAATACTATAGTATGATTGCATTATAGGTTTACGTGGCGGACAACCACTACTATGCCGATATAGATTAAATCACACACGCGTAGCGTTGCAGTTTCCATTCCGTCACAATTCAATGTGCGGGGATGCTTCGACCTCATATCAACAGTCATGCCATAATCTTTCAATCACGTCGCTGCTTAGGCCGGGACTATTCCCTTTGGCCGGGGAGTGCTCAGTGCTCCGAAGTCACATAAGACAATGGTCTTTAAGATCCCACTTAATAGCTTGCAACTATCGATTGCCGTGTCTGCAGGTCGAGGTATTCCTCAGTATGATCAGACATAATCACCCTATCGTCAAGAGTAAAACTGGTTGATAATTACACGCTCGGCAGGGTTGTACCCCTTTCGATCTGGCAGTGTAATTGCATCATCAAATCAGCTGCCGCAGCAATTTGCTTTCAATGAATCCGCTAAGCCTGAACTTAATCAATCGAGACGAGTACCACTCATACCCCGCTAAAGGTAATCGTGACCGAAAGTTTTGAGGATGCCTAGGGTAGTCGTTTTGCTAGTCAGGTGGCCCGAAGGTTATTTTACTGACAAGTACCCATCATTGGTTATCTCAAGTTACGTATACTCTGTTAAGGGAGAACCCTGAACAGACTGAACCCAGAGATCCACTTTTGGGCCGTGATCGAGCAGGTTTGGAGATGCAAATGGATGCCGAGGTCGAGTGAACTCAGAGATGCACTTTGAGGCCATGATCGAGTAAGTTTGGAGATGCAATTGCAGACTGAGATTGAGTGAACTCAGAGAAGCACTTGGAGGCCGTCATCGAGCGAGTGTGGATATGCACTGGGAGGCCGCGATCGAGTGAGTTTGGAGATGCACTTGTAGCAGGCAATGATCGAGCGAGATTGGAGGAGTACTTGGAGGTGGTCGATCTGGAGGCGGTCGATGGGAGGCGCCCCAGCTGCTGAGACTCTATTCATCGGTTAGTTAACTCGAAACTGTGGGAACGTGATGAGGTGACTTTACATTTGAAGCTCCTATGGAGAACTGGCTGGTGGTGGTCGATCAGTAGGGAGGTACGCAGCAAGCTGAAGCAACATTCAGGGGTCAACTCGAAATTGTGAGAATGAAGGGACGACAGACAAATCTTAAGTGTATGCTGTACTCGGTGTATGCTGTACTCGGTGTATGCTGTACTCGGTGTATGCTGTACTCGGTGTATGCTGTACTCGGTGTATGCTGTACTCGGTGTATGCTGTACTCAGTGTATGCTGCACTCAGTGTTAACTCATGATGATGGCATGGAGAGATAGAGAGGGAGGACTTGATTTTGTGTTCTTGCGATGATGGTAGAGTTGTGGACGAGAAAGAGAGAGATGGGGGATGAAGATGAGGACGATATGGAGGAAACAAGCCGCTATGAGAATTCAGGAGTACGACTTGCCTGGATGGGTTTAGAAGACCTCGTATCGGTGTTATGACCCGCCGGATTGCGACTGGTACCTGCTGTATCGGGGATGGTCACCAGAGTCACACACGAAATTCTCTAAGTCGCAGTTCCTCATGATGATTTCCCCCTTCTCCTCTGATCTCTCTCTTTCTTGTGCTCAACTCTACCGTCACCTAAGAACACGAAGTTAAGTCATCCCTCCCTATCTCTGCATGCCATAATCATGAGTTAACACCGAGTACAGCATACACCAAGTACAGCATCATCCCAAGATCGATAGTCTCCCGCTCCCAGCCAGTTTCTCATCTCTTGGCGGATGTTGTACTCAAATTGCTACATTCCCACAATTACAAGTTAACCAATGAATCGAGTCTCAGCTGCCGTCCTGCCTCACTCAGAAACGACCACCTTCAAGTACTCCTCCAAACTCGCTCGATCACGGCCTCCAAGTGCATCTCTGAGTTCACTCAATCTCGGTTTCCAATTGGATCTCCAAACTCGCTCGATCACAGCCTGAAAGTGCATCTCTGAGTTCACTCGACCTAGGCCTCCAAGTGCATCTCCAAACTGGTTCGATCCAGGCCTCCAAGTGCATCTCTCAGTTCACTCAATTCAGGCCTCCAAGTGCATCTCCAAACTAGCTTGATCACAGCCTCCAAGTATATCGTTAAGGAGCGACGGTGGGTGTACGGAGATACAGGGGTAACGGAGGTTGAGTGAGGGATGCAGAGTATATATTCGGGAGACCCCGAGGTAGATACACCACATATTATTTTCATTTCATCTTGTCATACAACAAAAATACATACTCTATCTTTCCCAACTTTATGTCTCACTCGCTCTTTCCTCATGGCTGGGTAGAATCATATCTTCTCACCCTCTTCCTACGCTCTGTGTACGAGAGCAGCTCTTTCTCACGAATTCTGTTTTGATGTCGCGAGAGGTGCGACAGGGGGGCTCGCTGCCTTCTAGCTCCGTCATTTCACCACAACTGCCTCCAAGTGGTGCATCTCTAGGTTCCCTCAATGGGCGTCTCCAAGTGCTCCTCCGATTATGCTCGACTGCCATCTGTGGCCAGCTTGACCATATATATATATATAGAGATACTTAAATAATGCATGCCATATTATGAGGTAGCGAATCTTGTGACTGTAACAAAGATGAATATGATAGACGACATGGCTTGTGCTTATAGAACCCTAAGAACTACTGCGTTGGGAATACGGCATCAAGTCTCCCGCTGAGCTGCACTCGAAGTCTCCCACAGACCCGCGCAGATGTCACACCAGCTCCAAAATTTGGCTATCCTGATAGTCAAATCTCGTAGTGTCCTGAATGCACATCCAAAACTGCAGGTGCTTTCAGAAGCATCTGAGAATGCTCTTGCGGAGTCTGAGGAAGAAACAGTGAAACTGCGATAGGAGGGCAATATGCAACGCAACGCGTGGTATTGATGCCTAGTGTTAGCAATGGGTCCGGGTAACCCGCCAGCGGTCCGGGTTTGGACCGCAAAAACGGGTCGGTGCGGTTCTAGAACCGTCCAAAAACCCGACCCGCAGACTCTTGGCGGGCAAAACCCGGACCCATACCCGTCAACCCGCAGGTTTCGCCGGGTTTGGCCAGACCCGTTGGTTCCAATCTCCGGTTCTGCGTTTCGGGTTTCACATTTATGGTCGCATTCAGATATGCGACTGTTAATCGTAAAATATTGACCATGGTACGTCACGGTTTGTTTTCGACGTATTAGCCGCCTCGATGTGCAAAACAAGAATACTCAAGCGCCCAACTACATCCTGAAAATGAGCGTCAACAGAGCGTCAACGATATTTGGTCTTGCATCTTCGGTAATATGAGTGCTGCGTGATCACAAACATCCATAAA